>Ga0326726_10004041_pt1 | contig 13440 bp, 10 predicted proteins | sample MHFenrmetagenome_2_FD_207603 | JGI IMG/M metagenome (GOLD analysis project Ga0326726, IMG submission 207603) | Lab enriched peat soil microbial communities from Michigan Hollow, Ithaca, NY, United States - MHF15MN | ecosystem: Environmental > Terrestrial > Soil > Wetlands > Peat | place: USA... | reverse complement strand
ATATCTATCACCGCCTGAACAAGACCAAGGAAGAACTGCTTGCGGAGAAGGCCAAGCTGGTCAGACACCTGAATCTGCTTGATGAAGGGATCGCCATTTTCTCAAAGGAGAAAAAAGTCATCACCGCCAACAATCAGTTCATCAGTTACCTGAACCACATCAGCGATATGCGGGTGTTTTCAGCGGATGAGTTTTTCAGGATCGGGGAATTTTCTTCCCTGGTTAATTTTATCCTGAAATATGTGAAAGACGATACGGTTGATCTGAATACCTTTCAGCCCGTATACGAAATTAACCTGACCAGGGGAGGCAAATATTTTTCTGTGAAAAGTGTTGTTTTTCAGGACCGTAGTTTTGAAGTTTCCATCCAGGATATAACCAAACCAGCTAAAAGGAAGCTGATGAAGCAACAGCTGACGGATAACATTGCCCATGAACTGAAGACACCGGTAAGCTCCATCAAGGGAATGCTGGAAACCATAATCCAGGGCAATCCCGACAAAGCAAAGACCGCAAATTTCCTCCGGCGTGCCTATGCACAGTCGTGCCGCCTGGCTGATCTGATCAATGACATATCCATGCTGAACAAGATCGAGGATGCTTCCGGGCTGTTCGCAAAGGAGGAGGTTAACATTCATGACCTGATCCTTGATGTAGCCGGAGAACTGGAGGCCCGGTTTGCGGAGGACAAAATCAAACTGGAAATCTCTGTGAAGGAGAGTCTCACTCTGAAAGGGAACCCTGTGCTTTTCTATTCCGTGTTCAGAAACCTGTTTGAAAATGTTGTCAGCCATGGTGGCGGCAACCTGACGATCAAGGTGGAAAATTATCTGGAGGATAAGGAATTTTGCTATTTTTCATTCTCTGATACAGGTGTGGGAGTTCCCGAAGAAGACCTGCCCCGGCTGTTCGAGCGGTTTTACAGGGTTGACAAAGGACGTGACCGGAAGAGCGGAGGGACCGGCCTTGGGCTCGCCATAGTAAAAAATGCAGTCCAATTCCACAAGGGTGATATTTCGGTTAAGAACCGGACTGGCGGAGGACTGGAGTTTCTGTTCAAATTGGCGAAGGAGGGGGAGTAGGGGACCGGTTAGCACTTTTCAGTATTCCGTAATCGGTGTGGGGTAACCGGTATTCAGTATTCGGTAACCGGTATTCAGTATTCGGTATTCGGTATTAAATAGTGACGGGTGACTCGTGACGAGTGACTGGTGTGAGTGGGGATAAGAGTATGGGGCATGTAAGTTTAACAAATTCAGATTACTACAGAAAGTTACCGGTTACCAAACACAGACTACCGAATACTGAATACTGCTTACCGATTACTGATAACTGATAACTGATAACTGATTACTGATTACTGATAACTGATTACTGATAACTGATTACTGATTACTGATAACTGATTACTAATTACCATTCCCTGCTCCATGCTCCTTTCCAAACAGCTTCTTCACCGCTTCCTCCACCCGGTTCACTTTAATTACCTGTATCGTATTCTTTGCGGGCATGTTGATCTTTTCATAAGCTCCCGAGATCATGATGGAGGTAAATCCCAGTCTTCCGGCCTCACGTATTCGGTTCTCAATGCGGTTCACCGGCCTGATCTCACCCGAGAGGCCCACTTCAGCTGAAAAACACAGTTTTTTTGCAACGGATTTATCCACTCCCGAAGACAAAATGGCGCCGATAACAGCCAGGTCGAGAGCCGGGTCGGTCACACGCAATCCGCCGGCCAGGTTGAGGAACACATCCCGGGTAGCAAGCCGGAAGCCTGCCCTTCTTTCCAGAACGGCCAGAAGCATGTTAAGGCGTCTCACGTCATAACCGGTTGATACCCGTTGAGGCGTTCCGTATGCTGCCGTGCTGACCAGGGCCTGTACCTCAATGAGAAACGGCCTGATCCCGTCGATGGTGGCAGCCGTTGTGATTCCGCTGAGTCCTTCATTGCTTTTATTGATCAGCACTTCCGAAGGATTGGAGACTTCCTTAAGTCCGTCATCCTGCATTTCAAATATGCCCAGTTCGGCCGTGGCGCCAAATCTGTTCTTGGTGGCACGAAGGACGCGGTAGAGATAATGCTGATCACCTTCAAAAAGTAACACGGTATCCACAATATGCTCAAGTATCTTCGGTCCGGCCAGCGTACCATCCTTGGTGATATGACCGATGAGGAATACGGGAGTGGCGGTTTCTTTGGCGAATTTCATCAACCTGGCAGCACATTCACGGATCTGGGAGATGCTTCCCGGAGATGAATCCAGGTTCTCATCCTGCAGGGTCTGAACCGAATCAACGATCAGGATATCCGGCTTAACCTGTAAAAGGTGGGTAAAAATATTCTGAAGCGAGACTTCGCTCAGTATAAAACAATTATCATTAATCCGCCCGATGCGGTCTGCACGCATTCTGATCTGCTGGGCGCTTTCCTCTCCTGAAATGTACAATACCCGGTATGGATCCATCGACAGGGCAACCTGCAGGGCCAGGGTGGATTTTCCAATACCCGGTTCACCTCCGATCAGCACAACAGATCCCCTCACCAGGCCTCCTCCCAGAACACGGTTCAGTTCACCCGTTTTTGTGTCGATCCGGGGTTGTAATTCCGTATTGATTTCCCTAAGCCTGACCGGAACGGAATTGATACCCTGAAAGGAAGTTGCGCCGGCACTGCCTGTTTTGACGATCACCTCCCCGGAATACGTGTTCCACTCCCCGCAGGAAGGGCATTTACCTACCCATTTGGGGGATTCATTGCCGCAACTGCTGCAAACAAAAACGGTCTTCGTTTTTGCCATTAGGAGTTGCCTTTTATTTTCCCGATCAGATCCGTACTGGAATATCCGGCCGTGAAAGCAAGGGAAAGTACCCTGCCACCCCGTGCAGCAACCAGGTCATGTCCGACAATCTCTTCCGTACGATAATCCCCTCCTTTTACAAGAACATCAGGTTCTACCTGCCTGATAAGCTCGTAAGGCGTATCTTCGGCAAACAGCACGACCGCTGATACAAAACTGAGCGAGGCCAGGATTATTGACCTGGCAGCTTCATCCATATAAGGCCTTGATTCTCCCTTCAGCTTCCTTACCGATTCATCAGTATTAAGACCTACCAGGAGCATATCACCCAGTTCAGAGGCTGCTGCAAGATATTCCGCATGCCCGCGGTGGAGGATATCAAAACAGCCGTTGGTAAATACGATCTTCCGGTTTTTGAAACGGGCAATGGCAAGCCATCTGCTTAAATCCATTCGGGAAATCACTTTACGTTGAATTATTTCAATTTTGTGCATTTTGCCAGGATTTCATAACAATATGGTTACGGAAGGAACAAAATCAGGGAACCCTAAACGATCCGGTTGGTAGCACTGTCGGGAAACAGGATGACCGGCTTGAAGCTTCTTACTTTCTCAGCTTCAATCATGGCATAGGCCATGATGATGATGATATCACCCACAACTACCTTACGGGCAGCCGGACCATTCAGACAAATCACACCTGAACCTCGTTTACCTGTGATCACATAGGTTTCAATCCGCTCCCCGTTGTTCACATCAACCACTTGTACCTTTTCGTTTTCGAACAGGCCTGCAGCATCCATCAGGTCTTCATCAATGGTAATGCTGCCCAGATAATTCAGATTGGCCTCTGTAACTGTAACACGGTGAATCTTTGATTTTAGGACTTCGATATACATACACCGGCAAATTTACGAAGAAAAGTTGATATTGTCGATTAGCCTTATCCTGCCGACTTTCACAGCCACACAGCCGATCTTGCCGCAGGTTTCGCTCCATGATCTCACCGGTTTAAGCGTGGTGTCATTGACGATTTCGAAATATTCAGTCTGAAGCAGCGGATCCTGATTTATCCGCTCTGTAACGAACATCCTGATTTCATCGGGTGTATGGCTCTCCATCATTTCCCTGGCCATGAATAGAGTCTGCGAGATCCGTGTGGCATGGGTCCGTTGTTCAGGGGTAAGAAGTATATTCCGGGAGCTCAGGGCAAGACCGTCGGGTTCGCGGACTATGGGGCATGCGATCAGCTCAACCGGGAGATTGCTGTCCTTCACCACTTTTTTCAGGATGGCGAGCTGCTGAAAGTCCTTGAGACCGAAATAAACCCTTTGCGGTTCCACGATCCTGAACAGCCGGGTTACTACCTGGGCCACACCGTTAAAATGACCGGGCCGGTGTTTTCCCTCCATCACCTCATCCAGTCCGCCGAAATCGAATGTCCTCCTGTCCGGTTCAGGATAAATTTCTTTCACATCGGGCATGAATACCACGTCACAGCCTGTACCCTCAAGCAGGGCAATATCCTTCTCAGGCATCCGGGGGTAATTGCGCAGGTCGTTCGGGTCATTAAACTGGGTGGGATTAACGAAAATACTCACTACGGTCAGATCGTTCTGGTTTTTGCAAATGCGGACCAGTGACAGGTGACCCTGATGCAGGGCACCCATGGTAGGCACAAATCCGGTTGTACCATCCGGTTTCTTTTCGGAGATGATGGTTTCCCTGAGTTGCCGGGCCGTATTTACTACCTTCATTTTTACTTCCTGGTCCTCCCTGGTTCTACCATTCATTTTCCCAGTAATAGTCTCCGCCTTCGTTTTGTACGGCATATTCGGAACAATTGGGAATGGGAGTCATATTGCTTGGCGCTTCGAAAACATCGGTCTCAGTTATTCCCAGGGTCTTATCGGCATATACTTTTTGCATGAAAAGGGCATAGATAGGCAAAGCCATGGTAGCACCCTGTCCTAAATCCATGCGGTCGAAATGAACCGAGCGGTCTTCCGCACCAACCCATCCACCGGCCACCAGCTTTGGGGTAATCCCGATAAACCATCCGTCGGAATGATTCTGGGTTGTCCCTGTTTTGGCAGCAATCTGGGCAGTGAATTTATACCGGTAGCGCAATCTTACCGCCGTTCCAAAGTCCGTAACCCCTTCCATCAGGTTCAGCATGAGGTAGGCGGTCTTTTCGCTGATCGACTCCATGCGTTCGGGGTGCGTTTCTGCAAGTACATTTCCGCTTTTATCCTCGATACGGCTGATCATGACCGGCCGGGTATGAACGCCCTTGTTGGCAAATGTGGCATATGCCGACACCATTTCAACCACGCTCATATCCGAAGTACCATATATCATTGACGGCACGGGGTCGATGTAGCTGGTAATCCCCATTTTATGCGCAATATCTGCTATCGGTTTGGGCTTGAACTGTTTTATCAGCCAGGCGGCAATGTTATTTTCCGATGTGGCCAGACCCCATTTCAGGGTTTTCATTTTCCCCAGATCCTCTTTGCGGCTGTCACTTCTCGGGATGTAAATGGTATCATTAACATAAAAGGTCTGAGATATGTTTGGCACTTCATCACAGGGATTGTATCCCTCCTGCATGGCCAGAATATATAAAAACGGCTTGAAGGTTGATCCGGTCTGTCTCTTGCTCTGGGTCACATGATCGTACTTGAAATTTACGAAATCAATGCCGCCGACATAGGCCTTCACGTTTCCGGAGGCGGGATCCATCGCCATGAATCCTGAACGCAGAAAATGTTTGTAGTAACGGATGGAATCAAGGGGGGACATAACCGTATCAATCTCACCATGCCAGCTGAATACTTTCATCTGAACGGGCTTCCGAAATTCCCGGAGAATCTCATTGACTGACATGCCCTGGTTTTTCAGGCTTTTCCCCCGGTCAGAGTTCAGCGCTGCACGGGTGATGATATTGGATATGTCCTTGTCCGTGAGGTCCCGCGAAAAAGGAGAACGCTTTATGCCTTTCTTCTCCTTGAAGAACGCCGGCTGAAGAAAAGTGCCCAGGTGTTCCTTTACTGCTTCCTCAGCATATTGCTGCATGCGTGAATTCACGGTGCTGTATATGCGGAGTCCGTCGGTATATAGATTATATGAGCTGCCATCGGGCTTTTTGTTCTTGTTGCACCATCCGTAGAGCGGATCATCTGACCAGCTTATGGAATCTTCCTGATATTGGGCATAATCCAAATAATTCCTTCGTTTGGGCATGGTGCTCATCAGGGTACGACGGATATGCTCCCTGAAATAAGTTGCAAGTCCCTGATCATGGGAAATACGCTGAAATTTGATCTTGAGCGGGAGACCCTTCAGGGAATCACACTGATCGGTTGTAATGAAGTGGTTCTTTCTCATCTGGTTCAAAACCACATTACGGCGATGCTTTACCCGGTCCATCCTGGATGAGTCAACCGGATTATAAATCGAAGGATTTTTGGCCATGCCCACCAGCATGGCTCCCTCCTCAATTTTCAGGGAATCGGGTAAGGTGCTGAAGTAAACCTGGGCTGCTGATTTGATCCCCACAGCCTGGTTCAGAAAATCACACTGGTTAAAATACAGGGTGATGATCTCCTGCTTGGTATAAGCTTTTTCAAGCCTCACGGCAATGATCCATTCCTTGATCTTTTGCCTGATGCGGCCGATGATGGTGCGCGGAGGCTCATGAAAAAGTAGCTTTGCCAGCTGCTGCGTAATGGTGCTTCCTCCTCCCGAACTTCTTTTCAATAACAACAGGGTTTTCGTTGCCACGCGGGCAAGACCTTTGGCATCGATACCGGCATGCCTGTAAAACCTCTTGTCTTCAGTGGCGATCAGCGCGTTGATGAGATGAGCGGGCAGTTCACTGTAATCAACAAAGGTGCGGTTCTGGTTTTTATAATAAAAAGACCCAAGAACTTTACCATCCTCGGAAATCACCTGCGAAGCGAGGTTGATCTTTGGATTTTCAAGAGTCTCAATATCGGGCATGTATCCCAGACCTCCCACGGCGGCAAGAAGCAGCAAAAGCATCAACAGGGCAAAGGGACTTGCAAAGATGATCCAGAAATACTTGTTAAACTTTTTCCGGTCAATGTTGGTTAATGTCATACAAAAAGCAAGTGAAGCGGGTAAAAGTAATAATTATTTGCATTAAAATTTTGAACTTAGTCGCATAATTGATTTATTTGCACCGTCATTAAACGTTTTTAGGATGATTAACAATCTGGTTATCGTTGAATCTCCCGCAAAGGCCAGGACCATTGAAAAGTTCCTGGGTAAAGATTTTCAGGTGAAATCAAGTATGGGTCATATCCGAGATCTGTCCAAGGAAGGTCTGGGTATTGATATTAAAAACAATTTTAAGCCTAAATATATTGTACCGCCTGATAAGAAAAAGACCGTGGCTGAATTGAAGGAACTGGTAAAAAAAGCTAAAATGGTATGGCTGGCATCAGATGAAGACCGTGAAGGTGAGGCCATTGCCTGGCATTTATTCGAAGAGCTGAAATTAAACCGTGAAAATTCAAAGCGGATCGTATTTCATGAAATCACCAAAGAAGCCATCCTACATGCCATTGAGCATTACAGAGGAATTGACCAGAACCTGGTGAACGCCCAGCAGGCACGACGGGTGCTTGACCGCCTTGTTGGATTTGAGATATCACCCATCCTGTGGAGAAAGGTGAAACCATCCCTGTCGGCCGGCAGAGTGCAGTCGGTTGCGGTAAGGCTCATTGTTGACCGGGAAAGGGAAATCATTAATTTCAAAAGCATTTCTTCCTACCGGGTATCTGCGGTTTTTGAGGTGAGAGATAAAAACAACAAGGTGCATCTACTGAAGGCTGAACTTGACAGCCGTTTTTCCAATAAATCCGGAGCGGTGTCTTTTATTGAAAAATGCCGGAATGCTACCTTTACGGTTTCCGATGTAATAAAAAAACCGGCAAAGAAATCGCCCTCGCCCCCTTTTACCACATCCACGCTGCAGCAGGAAGCGAGCCGCAAACTGGGATTTTCAGTCTCTCAAACCATGACGGTGGCCCAGCATCTGTATGAAGCCGGATTGATCACTTACATGAGAACAGACTCGGTAAATCTTTCCAACACTGCCCTGAAATCTGCGGAAGAGATCATTATCCGTGAATTCGGGAAAGAGTATGTGAACATCAAGAACTTCAAAACCAGGACCAAAGGCGCGCAGGAAGCCCACGAAGCCATCAGGCCGACTTATCCGGGCAACCTGTCGGCCGGTTCGGACAATTCGGAAAAAAGGTTGTATGAACTCATATGGAAAAGGACTATCGCCTCGCAAATGAGTGATGCCCGCCTGGAAAAAACAACGGCTACCATTCAGGTATCCGGGCAAAAGGAGAAATTTATTGCAGAAGGAGAGGTACTGAAATTCGATGGTTTTCTGAAGGTATATATGGAATCGTCGGATGATGAGTCAGAGGAACAGAATGGAGGGATGCTTCCGCCCATTGAGGCGGGCATGAAACTTCCCTATGTTACAGTTACCGCTACGGAAAGATTTACCCATTACCCACCGCGATATACAGAAGCCAGTCTGGTAAAGAAGCTCGAAGAGCTTGGTATCGGAAGGCCTTCAACCTATGCGCCCACCATATCTACAATTCAGCAACGGGGATATGTGATCAGAGAGGAAAGGCCAGGGAAAGAAAGGAAATTCAGTGTAATCACTCTCGAAGACGGGAGCATCAGGGAGCAGGTGAATACGGAAATTACCGGGGCCGAAAAGGGGAAGCTCTTTCCTGATAACATTGGTATGGTTGTGAATGATTTCCTTGTTGATCATTTCGCTGAAATCCTGAATTATAATTTTACCGCATCGGTGGAAAAGGAATTTGATGAGATTGCGGATGGCAACATGAATTGGAACGATATGATCAGGCGGTTTTACAGTTCGTTTCATCCGAAGGTTGAGGAGACCCTGTCAAAAAAGGAAAATGTAAAACCCGAGCGCTTCCTGGGTAATGATCCCGAAAGCGGCAAGCCGGTTTTTGCCCGTATGGCCCGTTTCGGTGCCGTGACCCAGATCGGGGAAACCAATGGTACGGAAAAACCAAGATATGCTCAGCTGCGGAAAGGACAAAACATAGAATCCATTACCCTGGAGGAAGCCCTTGGATTATTCAAGCTGCCAAGGCTGCTCGGCACGTTCGAGGACAGTGATGTAACGGTTTCAACAGGCCGCTTTGGCCCCTACGCCCTGCACAAATCAAAATTCTACTCGCTCAGAAAGGGGGATGATCCCTATACCATTGATTTTGACCGTGTGATGGAGATCATCCGCGAGAAAAGGGAGAAAGACAGCAACAAGCTGATAACGGAGTTCAGCGAGGATAAGGACCTTAAAGTACTTAACGGGCGCTGGGGACCTTATATCAGTTACAAAAAAGAAAACTACAAGATACCCAGGGGAGTCGATCCCAAATCACTGGATTTCGCTGATTGCAGGAAGATTATCACAGATGCCCTGCCAAAAACAAAGAAGAAAAAATAATACGGGCTGACCCATGGACCTGAATGATTATTTTGAACCGGTATCGCTTGAAAAACCTGATGATACTTTCAGGTTCAGCGATGACATGTTCGGGCGTAACATAAGGATCCATACGCCCAATTCAGCTATTGATGAAATCAGTAATTATCAGCTGGCTATTCTTGGGGTACCTGAGGACCGTAATTCCGGAAATGCCGGATCCGGTGAGGCCCCTGACCGGATACGGTCCGCACTGTATGAACTGTACAAGGTAAATGAAAAACTCCGGATCATCGACCTGGGGAATCTGAGGAGACCCCCCCTGGCAAACGATACTTACTTCGGTATCCGTGATGTGATGCTGGAAATGCTGAATAACCAGGTCACTGTGATTGTTCTTGGCGGCACCCAGGATATAACCCAGGGAATATACATGGCATACGAGCTGACCAGGGAACAGGTGAATGTGGTGACCATCGATTCGCGGTTTGACCTCGAAAAAGGGCCCGTCCATTCCTCATCCTGGATGGCCCATATGCTGAAAGGAAAAAAACTGCTCGGTTGTACCGTGCTGGGCCACCAGCAGTATCTGGTGAGCAGGAAGGATCAGGAAGATCTTGAAGGAAAGTCATGCGATATTTTGCGTCTCGGGTACCTCCGCTCAAACATATCGATTGCTGAACCTTTCATCCGCGACGCTCACCTTGTGAGTATCGATATTGCTTCCGTTAAGCAATCGGATGCACCTGCCACACGCAGGACTTCTCCCAATGGGCTGCTGGCTGAAGAAATATGTCAGCTGGCCCGGTACGCCGGATTGAGTGACCATACAACCTGCTTCGGTGTATTTGAAGTAAATCCAGCATTTGACAACCATAATCAGACCGCCAACCTTACTGCCCAGGCCGTGTGGTACTTCATTGAGGGATTTTCGCAGCGAAAAAGAGAGATCCCCTCACAGGTCAATTCCGATTTCAAGGTTTTCATTGTTAATCATCAGGATATGGAACATGCCCTCACTTTTTACAAGAGCCTTGTCACCGGAAGATGGTGGATGGAGATCCCCGTTATTAAAACGGGCAGGCAGGTGATGGTGGCCTGTTCAGATGAGGAATATCAACAGGCCTGCAAGCACGATATTCCCGAAATGTGGTGGAAGGCGTTTCAGAAATTAAATTAGTAACGAGTAACGAGTAACGAGTAACGAGTAGTCAATGCCTACCAGTCACCCGTCACCAGTCACCCGTCACCTTTTACTGATCTTCATCACCCAGAAATCCTGGTGCAGCTGCAAACGAAGTTTTTCCACGGTGGTGGCTGCCTCTTCCTGCGTGGCATAGGATCCCAGACTTACCATATAATATTTCCCCCTGCGCGGGAGTAATTCGGCATTAAGCCCCTTAGCCCTGAGCGTGGTTTGTTGTTTTTCCGCATTTTCCAAAACAAGAAAGGATCCGGATATAATGTGATATGGGCCTGCATGGGCTGGTTTCTGAATTTTCGGTTGCACGGACTGGGTTGAATCCACAGCCTGTTCCCTGGCCTTCTCCTCATAACCCAAAGCATTCTTCCTCTCAGTACGTTCATCCAATTGCCGGCTAACCGCCTCCTTGAGTGTATCCTTTACCGCGGAATTCCGGTTTCCGAATACCATCCGGTTGGGCTGGCTGTCGGCGTCATTCGCTATTTCTTTGGTTTTTCCCTTAGCCTGGAACCGGTCAAAAACACCGGTATAATATCCCAGGGCAGCGAGGCCGGCCAAAAGGAACAGAATAACCGCCGCGATCCACCATCGGCTTTTGGTCCGGGTGACGGGCAAAACGGTCATACGGGCTTTTGCAGCAGGAATTTTCATTTCTTCCCTGACCGGAGGAGCGGGTATTTCGATCCTGGGCAGCGCAAAATCACCGCCGAGATTCAACAGATCATCAACCGGCTTAAACTCAATCTTTCCCGAACTGCCGGCACTAAAACGGCCCAGTTCTTTGACTGTTGCAGTTCCTTTGCTCCTGATGTCCTCTTCAAGTGCGCTGACAAACTTTTTTAGCAATTCAATGGCCTCAGGTTCAGAAAGACCCAGCTTTTTCTTAACCGACAACAACAACTGGTTGTCGCCTGACCTCTGCTGACCGTCAAAGACAATATCTTTCGAAGGAGGAACGAGCAGCCTGGTTGTTTTGTCTATCCGGGCAGGCTGGTGTACGACCCTGAAAGTGCCAAATCCCGGAATGACAAGCTGTTCATTCTTAAGCAGAAGTTCTCTGATAATTAACGGTATATTCACGATCAGAAGGTTGTAAGTGCTGAACAAATTTTGTCAAAATTAATAAAATATGGATGGTAAGTACCAAATAACTATCTTCGTGGTGTTATACTTTTTCACACAAAAGATGAACAAGATCAGCATGGTTGATTTGAAGGGCCAGTACGGACGGATAAAATCAGAGATTGACCAGGCAATAAAGGAAGTAATCGATAATACTGCGTTCATTAAGGGTCCCGATGTGAAGGCCTTTGAAACCGAGCTTGCCCGGTACCTTGGAGTACAACATGTGATAGCCTGTGCAAACGGAACGGACGCCTTGCAGATCTGTCTGATGGCTCTCGGTCTGAAACCGGGTGATGAAGTCATTTCACCCGACTTCACCTTCATTTCCACTGTGGAGGTTTCTGCGCTTCTTGGACTGACCCCCATAATTGCTGATGTGGAACCGGGCACTTTCAATATGGATATTCGATCTCTGGAAAAGGTCATTACAAAGCGCACCAGGGTCATTATTCCCGTCCACCTTTTCGGTCAATGTGCCAACATGGACGAAATACTGCGGCTCGTTTCGTCCCGCCAGATCACCGTGATCGAGGATGTCGCACAGGCCCTGTCTGCAGATTATACCGACCATGCCGGAAGGACCTGCAAAGCAGGTACAATGGGCCGGATCGGTTCCACATCATTTTTCCCTTCCAAGAATCTGGGATGCTTTGGTGACGGAGGTGCAATTATTACCAATGATGAGGATCTGGCCGTTAAGATGACTGCCATTACCCACCACGGCATGCAGCAACGCTACCATTATGATATAACGGGCGTAAATTCCCGGTTGGATACCATTCAGGCAGCCATTTTGCGGGTCAAACTGAAGCATCTGGATGAATACTCTGCAGCCAGGCGCAGGGCAGCTGCGCGGTATGATGATGCACTGCGCGGATTACCCGGGATTGAACTTCCGGAACGTTCTTCCTTCAGTACCCATGTTTTTCACCAGTATACCCTTAAGTTACAAGGGATTGACCGGGAGGGAATGAGAAAATACCTCGAAGGCAAAGGAATACCGACGATGATCTATTATCCACTGCCCATCCATCTTCAGAAAGCATTCCTTTATCTGGGTTACAAACAAGGAGATTTCCCGGTTTCCGAAAAATTATGCGAATCAGTCCTTTCGCTTCCCATGCATACTGAACTCAATGAGGAACAGCTTGATCATATCACCAGTTCTGTAAAGGAATTTGTTAATCGCTGAAACATGAACTCGTTATATTTCGCCCATGATACCGCTGTAATCGATGAAGGATGCCATATCGGGAAGGGTACTAAAATATGGCATTTTACCCATGTGATGAACGGTTGTACCATTGGGGAGGAATGCAACCTGGGCCAGAATGTAGTGGTTTCTCCCGGTGTGATCCTAGGGAACCGGGTAAAGGTTCAGAACAATGTTTCCATTTATACGGGTGTATTTTGTGAGGATGAAGTTTTTCTGGGCCCTTCAATGGTTTTTACCAATGTAATCAATCCACGAAGTGCCGTGATCCGGAGGGATCAATACAAGGAGACCCGTGTGGAGAAGGGAGCCACCATTGGTGCCAATGCAACCATTATCTGCGGGATCCGCATCGGCCAATATGCCTTTGTGGGAGCTGGAGCAGTGGTTACCAGGGACGTGGGCCCCTATGAACTGGTAGTGGGTAACCCGGCCCGGCATGCAGGATGGATGAGCGCTTACGGACATAAGTTGAAATTCAGTGCGGAAGGTTTTGCAGAATGCCCTGAAAGCAAGGAGAAATACAAACTTGAGAATAACCGTGTAATTCAGATTCATTAATGATGCAGAAAAAAATACTT
>Ga0326726_10004040_pt1 | contig 13442 bp, 7 predicted proteins | sample MHFenrmetagenome_2_FD_207603 | JGI IMG/M metagenome (GOLD analysis project Ga0326726, IMG submission 207603) | Lab enriched peat soil microbial communities from Michigan Hollow, Ithaca, NY, United States - MHF15MN | ecosystem: Environmental > Terrestrial > Soil > Wetlands > Peat | place: USA... | reverse complement strand
TCGCCGCGCAGGCCAAGGAGCCCGACGCCCGCCGCGAGGCGCTGCTCGTCGCCGGCGACCTGTACGAGGGCGCGAAGGTCACCGACCGCGCACTCACCGTGTATCTCGACTACGTGAGTCAGTTCCCCGAGCCGCTCGAGACGGCCGTGGAGACGCGCTTCAAGATCGCGGGGATTCACAACAGAAAGGGCGACGACAAGAGCTACCGCGGCCAGCTCCGGGAGATCGTGAAGCTCGACCGCGCCGCTGGCGCCGGCCGCACGGCGCGGATCCGTTTCCTCGCCGCGCAGTCCGCGCTGGTCTTGACCGACGAATCCTGGCGCCGCTTCGACGAGGTGAAGCTCGTCCAGCCGTTCGAGAAGAACCTGAAGGAGAAGAAGCGGCGCATGGACGCCGCGCTCGACGCGTACGGCCGGCTGGTCGACTACGAGGTCGCGAGCGTGACCGCTGCCGCCACCTTCTACATGGCGGAGCTCTACGGACAGTTCGGCAAGGCGCTCGTCGACTCGGAGCGCCCCGCGAGCCTCGGCCCCGCCGAGCTCGAGGAGTACGCAAAGGCGCTCGCCGACGAGGCGCGCCCCTTCCAGCAGCGGGCGCTCGAGATCCACGAGAAGAACGCCGAGCTCATGGCGAGCGGGATCTACGACCCGTGGATCGAGAGAAGCCTCGCGCGGCTCGCCGTGCTGCAGCCCGACCGCTACGCGAAGTTCGAGGCGCGGACCGGCTGGCTCGCGTCGTTGGACCGCTACGCGTACGAGGCGCCGCGGACGATCGCGGCGCCGGCGCCGACGCCGAGCCGCGAGACAGCGCCGGCCGAGCCAGTCCCCGCCGCGCCCGATCCGGGCGCGCTGCACGAAGAGACGAAGGGAGCGAGCGATGCGCACGCTCCGTGACCTCTCGCTCGCGCTCGCCGCGCTCGCGCTCGCCGCGTGCGTCACCTCGGGGAATCGCCCGACGCAGACCGAGGTCCGCACCGAGACGGGCTTCGTGATCACCGAGTCGGTGAACGTCGCCGCCGACGTGCGCGCCGACTTCGAGAGCGCCGTGCAGCGACTCGAGCAGCAGGACACCGCCGGCGGCATCGCCCTCCTCTTGAAGGTGACCGACGCGGCGCCGCAGCTCACCGCGGCGCATGTCGACCTCGCCATGGCCTACGAGCAGGCGGGCGACCTGGAGCACGCCGAGGCGAGCCTCAAGCGCGCGCTCGAGCTCAGCCCGCGACACCCCGTGGTGTACAACGAGCTCGGGCTCGTCTACCGCAAGGCCGGCCGCTTCGCGGACGCGCGCAAGAGCTACGCGAAGGCGCTCGAGCTCCACCCCGAGTTCCACTTCGCGCGCCGCAACCTCGCGATCCTCTGCGACGTGTATCTGAACGACCCGGGCTGCGCGCTCGAGAACTACGAGCTGTACGCGAAGGCGGTCCCCGACGACGAGGCCACCAGCGCGTGGATCGCCGATCTGCATCAGCGGATCGGCAAGTAGGAGGACCCATGGTCCGCACACTCATCGCCTGCATCGCCTTGCTCCTCGCGGCCGGCTCGGTTCGCGCCGACGAGCCGCAGGGCTCGAAGGACACGAAGACGGTCAAGGACGCGAAGGCCGCGCCGAAGGGCGGCGACAAGGCGCTCTCGGGCATGTCGATCATCGGCAACGACGACGCGCCCAAGTCACTCGTGATCGTTCCCTGGAAGAGCTCGGGCCTCGGTGACGCCCTCGGGGTGGGGACGTCTCTCGAGGACGGCGCGAAGCCGGTCGACCGCGACGTCTTCGCGAGAGAGCTCGACTACTACGGAATCATGGCGGAGTCACAGAACGGGGGGAGCTCCGGCCAGCAGTAGCTCGCCAGAGACATTGGAGGTTCGACATGGAAGTCATCTACAGCATCATTCGGTTCTTTCAGTCCGGCGGCATATTCATGTTCCCGATCCTGATGGTCGCTGCCGTCGGCGCCGCCATCGCGGTCGAGCGCTACCTGACGCTCACGCTCGTTGAAGCGAAGAACCGGAACGTCTGGAAGCAGGTCCAGCCGCTGCTCGTCGAGGGCAATTTCGACAAGGCGCGCGAGCTGACGAGCAAGGACGACTCGGCGATGTCGCGGCTCTTGGCCATCGGCCTCGCCCGCCAGGGCGCGGTGCGACGGCGCGAAGACATCGAGATCGCGATGGACGAGAGCATGGTCGACATCACGCCGCAGCTCGAGAAGCGCACGCACTACCTGGCCACCTTCGCGAACCTCGCGACCCTGCTCGGCCTGCTGGGCACGGTCAGCGGTCTGATCCACGCGTTCGGCGCGGTCGCGACGGTGAACCCGGCGGACAAGGCGAACCTGCTGGCGGCGAGCATCTCGGAGGCGATGAACTGCACCGCGTTCGGCCTGATGACCGCGGTGCCGATCCTGCTCGCGCACGCGTTCCTGCAGACGAAGACGAGCGAGCTGGTCTCGAGCCTCGAGATGGCGTTCGTGAAGTTCCTGAACGTCGCCACCGAACGGCAGGTCGCGCACGGCCGGCGCAGCGCGCTGACGGCGGCGCCGGCGGCGGGCGGCTGAGTCAAGCCATGCGCAGAGCGCGCAGACGTCGAGTACGCAAGCCGGCCGAGCTCATGCTCGTGCCGATGATCGACATCTTCACGGTGTTGGTCACGTTCCTGCTGATGACCGCGGTCTTCTCGCGGATCACCATCCTCGAGCTCGACCTCCCGAGCTCGCAGAGTACCGGCGCGTCAGCGCCCGTGTTCCGGCTCGAGGTGATCGTCCGCAAACAGGGGTTCGAGCTCACGAACGGGACTCAGCTCATCGCCACGATCCCTAGCGTGAACGGCGAGTACGACCTCGCCACGCTGACCCGGCTGGCGACGTCCCTGAAGCAGGATCACCCCGAGGCGAACGCGGCGTCGGTACTGCTCGAGCCCGACATCGCGTACGACCACTTGATCCAGGTGATGGACGCGATCCGCTCGACGGAGCTGCCGCCGGAACAGGCGGCCGGCACGGGCGAGGTCCAGCAGCTCGCCGACGCGCGGCCCGTGCGCGTGGCGCTGTTCTCGGACATCGCCGTCGGAGACGCGCCGTGAAGGAGAACCCGTCATGAGTCTGTCGAAGCGCACCCGCCGCGCAGCCCAGCACACGCGCCGCCGCGAGGAGGTCGAGCTCAACCTGATCCCGATGATCGACATCATGTCGGTCATGGTGTCGTTCCTGCTCGTCTACTCGGCCGACGTCGAGGCGATCCAGACCACCAAGGGCGTGGAGATCCCGCAGTCGATCGCGGAGCAGAAGCCGCGGGACTCGGTCGTCGTGATGATCACGAAGGACCAGCTGTTCGTGCAGGGCGAGCCGATCGCGAGCATGGACGACATCCGCGCGGCGAAGACGCCGCTGATCGATCCGCTCACCGCGGTGCTGCGGCGCCCGATGCTGTGGACGAACGACACCGCGGACGGCCTCGCGCAGCGCGAGATCACCGTGATCGCCGACAAGTCACTGACGTACGACGTGGTGCGGAAGGTCATGTCGACCTGCACCAGCGAGGGCTTCGGCCACATCTCGCTCGCCGTGGTCGAGAAAGACGGCTCGTCCGGCCCGCCCAAGAGCTGAAAGTGCGCGTGGAACCAGTCACTCCTCTCGACGAACAGACCCTTCGTGAGCAGCTCGCGCTGGAGCGCGAGAAGCTGGACGGGCTCGTCGCGAAGCTGCGCGGCGTCGACGGCGAGCTCGACGCGCTCGCCGGCGAACGCCAGAAGCACGCGCGCCTGCACGAGGCCTGCGGCGCGCTCGAGGCGCTCGCCGCGCTCGGTGGCAACCGGCTCTTCTGGGGCGAGCGCACCGGAGACGCGGAGGCGGCGGAGCTCATCCGCGAAGTCCGCGGGCGCATGGAGGGCTTCGAGAAGCAGCTCGGCGAGATCGAGGACCGCCGCAATGTCCTCCTCGACGAGATCGAGGACCAACGGCGCTCCGCCTGGTTCGTCGAGGACGACATCCTCGAGGCGCAGGAGCAGGCGGCGCGGCGCGCCGAGGAATGGGTCCCCGAGCGCGAGGTCGAGGTCTTCCCCGCCTACGTGCCGCGCCTGCCCTGGACGCGCGGCGGCGAGGACGATTTGCGCTTCCGGAAGTCACTCGGGTCGTCGCTCGGCGTCGCGCTGGCCCTCAGCCTGCTGGCCGCGCTGGTCGTGCTGCCGCTGCCCGACCTGGCTGCGCAGCGAATCGAGCCGCAGCGCCTGACTTACTTGATCCCGCCGAAGCCGCGCACGCCTCCGCCCATGACGCAGCCGGAGCCGAAGCTGCAGCCGAAGAAGGAGCTCGTCGAGAAACCGGAGACACCGGCCGCGAAGGCGCCGAAGTCGAAGGAGGCGACCGAGGAGACGCCGGCCGCGCCCAAGGGGATCCTCGCGTTCCGCGAGCAGCTCGCGGGACTCACCAGCGACAAGCCCGTGGCGCGGCTCGGCTCGCAGGCGCGCATCGACCACGCGGGCGAGGGTGCGAGCGGGCCGCCGGAGCGCTCGCTCGTGACCACGCGCGCGCCGGGCTCGAGCGGCGGCGTGAACCTGTCCGCGCTGAGCCGCGGCATCGGCGGCAACGGCGGCCAGCCGCTCGACGGCGTCCAGGTCGCGCGCGCGGTCAGCTCGATCGGCGCAGGCGGCCCCGGCGGCCCGGGGCGACCCGTCGCCGGCGACGGACTGCCGCCCGGCCGCACCGACGAGGAGATCCAGATCGTCTTCGACCGCCACAAGGCGGAGCTCTACCGCCTGTACAACCGCGAGCTCCGCAACGACGCGAGCCTGCGCGGCCAGATGATCCTGCGGCTCACGATCGAGCCCGACGGGCGCGTGTCTATGTGCGTGCTCCACGGCACCGACATGCGCGCACCGCAGCTCTCAGCGGACGTGGTCGAGCGCGTAAAGACATTCGACTTCGGCGCCAAAGAGGGGATCGTCGCGGTCACCATCCTGTACCCGATCGACTTCCTGCCCGCGTCGTGAAACTGAACGCGAGGAGTATCTCGAGACACTGAGCGAAAGCTCGAAACGATTTTGACAAAGGCAAAACCACCGAAAGGTGGCGACGCAAAGTCACCGATCTAAAGGGCCCTCGGGCCCCACGACAGCGGGACCGCCGGAATCGAGTCCGACCCGAACGTTCGGACGCCTGCGGCCCCGCTTTTGATTTTGCGATCGCCCCCGACGGTGGAGAGATGGGGCGAGACTCTGACTTCACGGGGCCACACAATTCAGCGCACGCGCAGCCGACGCACGAGCAGCCTGCTGCTCGCGCTCGCGCTGCTGTTCGTCTCTGCGCGCGCGGCGGCTCAGGATGTGGTCACGTTCACGTCCGCGGTCGCGAACTGGCACGACCCGACGGACAACGTCCCCGGAGTGCAGCCCGGTGACCCCGTCATCACCAACGGCGTACCGACCTCGAGCATCAGCTGGGGCACGACGTCCGGAACACCGCAGAGCGGCTACGACGTCACCATCACGATCCCGGACCCTCTGAAGTTTCCCGTCGCGACGTTCTCGCACCGAAACTTCGCGGTCTCCGATCCCTCTCTGACGTCCGTTCAGCTCGACATCGTCCTCGACTTCAAAGTGAATGGCGTCCAGACCGGTCCTCTGACCTTCACGTTCACGTTCAACCACGAGGAGACCCCGAACAACCAGGTGCCCTGTCCCTATCCGACGCCGCCCGGAGAAGGGTGCACCGACCGTGTGACGTTCATTGACATGCCCGCTCCGACGACGTTCACCGTCGGCGGGAAGACCTACACGATGGGCATGACCTTCCTCGACGCCAACGGCAATCCGGTGTCCGAGTTCATCACGAGAGAAGGCGGCGTGGTCAACACCGCGAACCTGGACGGGCACTTCGTATTGGTTCCGCCGGTGCTCGAGGTCACGAAGTCGGGCCCGGCGACGATGACGGTCGGACAGTCGGGCACCTTCACCATCGACGCCCGGAACACCGGACCGAACGACGCCTGGAACACGACCATCCGTGACTTACTGCCCGACGGCGCGACGGGCGGCATGTGTGACTCCACCCCGCAGGTGCTGAGCGCGCAGGTCTTTGCGGCCGACGGAGTCACGCCCGTCCCCGGCAAGGGGCCGCTGGTTGCGGGAACCGACTTCACGCTCTCCTGGGCCGGCGCGCCGACCTGCGAGCTCAGCCTCGCGATGCTCACCCCTGCAACGGCGATCGACACGAACCAGCGCCTGATCATCAACTATCTGGCCCAGGTCGACGCCGACAGCCAGAACGGCGCCACGCTGACCAACGTCGCCGGCGCGACGCAATGGTTCGACGACGAGAGCGTCAACCCGGACCGTGTGACCTACAACCGGACGCTGACCGACGGCACGCCCGGCGTACTCGACTTCCAGGACGCCCACACCGTCACCGTGAACCTGCGCGACTATCTGTTCGAGAAGACGGTGATGGACGTGACGAGCGGCGCGAACCCCGCCGGGACCGCCGCGCCCGGCGACCGCCTCCGCTACCACATCCGCATCGCGAACCAGAGCGCGACGGCGCTCGACAACCTGTCGTTCACGGACGAGCTCGACCGCTTGAACGCCCCGGCCGTGTTCGCACCGGGGACGCTCGCGCTGGTCACCCTGCCCGCCGGCGCGGACGGCAGCAACACGAACGCCACCGGCGGCGCCAAGGGCACCGGCCTCGTCGACGTCCGGAACATCTCCGTGCCCGCGGCGAGCGAGGTGGTGATCGAGTTCGAGATCAACCTCGCCCCGGTCATCGCGAACGGGCGAGTCGCGACGAACCAGTCGGCGCTGCGGATCAGCGGCGCGCCGTTCGCCGTGAGCGACGACCCGAACCTGAACGGCCCCGCCAATCCGTTCGTATCCGGCGACGAGGACCCGACGCGAGTCACGATTCAGTCGGCGCCGGCCTTCCGGATCCAGAAGATCTCGGCCGACATGACCGGCAATCCCGCGATCCTCCTGCCCGGCGAAACACTCCGCTACACGCTCACGGTCAAGAACGTCGGCGGCGCGAACGCGACCGACGCCATGCTGCGCGACGCCGTGCCCGTGAACACGCACTACGTCGCGGGCAGCACGACGCTGAACGGCGCGCCGGTGGCCGACGGGCCCGGCGGCACCTCTCCTCTCGCGGCCGGCATCCTGATCAGCGCGCCCGAAGACCCGACGCCGGGCGCGATGCGCGCGGACGCGAGCGCGACACCGAACAACGTCGCGACGATCGTCTTCGACGTGGTCGTCGACGCCGGCGTTCCCGACGGGACGATCCTCTCGAACCAGGGCTTCGTGAGCGCGCCCGGCGGCGGCGTGGTCGACCGGCCGTCGGACGATCCGCGCACGCCGATCCCGGACGACCCGACGCGCAACGTGGTGGGCGACCTGCCGCTCCTGTTCGCGCCGAAGATGGTGGCGATCGCGACCGACGCGGGCACGCCGGGGATCGTCGATCCGGGCGACGTGCTCCGTTACACGATCACCGTCTACAACACGGGGGCGGTCCCGGCGACGAACGCGGTCTTCGCCGACGCCGTGCCCGCGAACACGACCTACGTCGCGAACACGACGACCCTGAACGGCATGCCCGTGGGTCAGCCCGACGGCGGTATCTCGCCGCTCGTCGCGGGCATCGGGATCAGCTCGTCCGATCTCACGCCGCCGCTCCCCGGTCCCGCCGGCGGCACGCTCTCGGTCGGCCGGAGCGCGGTGATCACGTTCGAGGTGCGCGTCAACATGGGCGTACCCGGCGGAACTCTGATCAGCAACCAGGGCGCGGTGCGCACGGGCCAGCTGCCCACGCTCTTGACCGACGGCGACAGCGATCCGACGACCGGTCCGGAGCCGACGGTGGTCGTGGTCGGCAACGCGCAGCAGCTCGCGATCACCAAGCAGGTCGCGGTCGTCGGCGGCGGGCCAGCGCTCGCGGGCGGACAACTCGAGTATCTCGTGCGGGTCACCAACATCTCCGCGGTGCCCGCGTTCCTCGTGCTGATCACCGACGACCTCGACGCGGACACGCCGGGCACACTCACCTACGTCGCAGGCTCCGCGACCCTGAACGGCGGCACGACCGGCATCGCAGTCGTGGGTAATGTGATCACGGCCGACTACTCGACGTCGTTCGGCCCGCTGCCGCCGAGTCAGTCGATCACGCTGCGCTTCCGCGTTCAGATCAACGCGGCCCTCGCGACGGGCACCACGATGACCAACACCGGCGTGGTGCGCTGGAACAACCCGCCGCAGATGGCGCGCGCGAGCGTCTCGATCGCGGTCGGCGCCGTGCCGGGCTTCGGCGCGCTCGCCGGCACGGTCTGGCACGACGCGGACTTCGACAAGCAGCTCGACGCCGCCGAGCGCACGCTCGCGGGCTGGATCGTCGACCTGGTCCGCAACGGCACCGTGGTGCGCTCGACCACCACCGACGCCGCGGGCGCGTACGGCTTCGCGGGCGTGGCGCCGAGCATCGGGGCCACCGACCGCTACGAGCTGCACTTCCGCGCGCCGGACACCGGGCCGCGCACCGCCTCGCTCGGCAACGCCGACTCACCGTTCACGAACGGCCCGCAGCGGATCACCGCCATCGCGGTGCCGTCGGGCAGCAACTACCCGAACCTGAATCTGCCGCTCACACCGAACGGTGTCGTGTACGGCGCACTCGACCGCACGCCGATCGCCGGAGTGACTCTGCGCCTGCAGAACGCCAGCGCGGTCGACCTCCCCGCGAGCTGCTTCGACGACCCGGTCCAGCAGGGCCAGCTCACCCGCGCGGACGGCTTCTACAAGTTCGACCTGAACTTCTCGGACGCGGCCTGCCCCGCCGGCGGCGCCTACCTGATTGCCATCACCGCGCCCGGCGCAGGCTTCACCGCCGGCTACTCGCAGCTGATCCCGCCGACCGCCGACGCCTCGACGCCGCCGCTGAACGTGCCCACCTGCCCCGGCACCGCGGCCGACGCCGTGGGCGCCACGCTCGACTTTTGCGAGGCGCAGGTCTCCGAGCTGGCGCCGCCGCCGTCCGTTCCCGCGCGCTCGGCCGGCACGAGTTACTACGTGCACCTCGTGTTCGACGCGACGCGCGTGCCGGGCACGAGTCAGATCTTCAACAACCACCTCCCGCTCGACCCGGTGCTGACCGGCGCCGTCGCGATCACCAAGACCACGCCGCAGCAGAACGTGACTCGCGGCGCGCTCGTCCCGTACGAGATCGTGCTCGGCAACAAGCTCGGGCCCGACCTCACCGACGTCAGCATCGTCGACCGCTACCCCGCGGGCTTCCGCTACATGGCGGGTTCCGCGCGCATCGACGGCGTGCCGACCGAGCCTGTCGACGACGGCCACACGCTCGTCTTTAGGAACCTGGTCGTCCCGAGCGCGGGCAAGCGGACGCTGCAGCTCCTGCTCGCGGTCGGCGCCGGCGTCAGCGAAGGCGAGTTCGTGAACCGCGCCCGCGCGCAGAGCACGCTGACCGGCCAGCCGCTGTCGGGCGAGGCGCACGCCACGGTGCGCGTCGTCCCCGATCCGACGATGGACTGCACCGACGTCATCGGCAAGGTCTTCGACGACAAGAATCGCAACGGCGACCAGGACCCCGGCGAAGCGGGGCTGCCGGGCGTGCGCGTCGTGACACTCGGCGGCCTCGCCGCGCTCACTGACTCCTACGGCCGCTTCCACATCAGCTGCGCGCTCGTTCCGCGCGAGGGCCGCGGGAGCAACTTCGTCGCGAAGCTCGACGACCGCACGCTGCCCACCGGCTTCCGCATGTCCACGCGGCAGGTGCAGGTGGAGCGCGCCAGCCGCGGCAAGGCGCTGCGCCTGCGCTTCGGCGCATCGATCTTCCACGTGGTCGGCCTCGACCTGGCGGACGACGTGTTCGTGCCCGGCTCGACCGAGATGCGCCCGCAGTGGAAGCCGCGCATCGACCGGCTCCTCGAGGAGCTGAAGAAGGCGCCCTCGACGCTGCGCCTCTCCTACATCGCCGACCTCGAAGACAAGCAGCTCGTCGACGCGCGCCTGGCCGTGATCCGCGACGAGCTAGAGCAGGCCTGGGACGGCGAGGCCGAAGGCTACGAGCTCACGATCGAGCCGGAGGTGTTCTGGCGCCGCGGCGGCCCGCCCACCGCCCGCGACCTGCCCCTGCAGGAAGAGGGGGCGGACCCGTGACCGCCATGCGGAATCACACCCACTTCCTGCCGCTGATTCTCGCGCTGTTCGCCGCGCCGCTCGCGCGCGCGCAAGAGACGAGCCAGGTGCCGGTCGGCGAGGCGACCGAGCGCCAGCTCTCCGTCGACGATCCGCTGAAGCTGTGGGCGCGCGACCCGCACGCGCTCGACAGTGAGTCGGGCGACGCGCTCCAGCAGCGCGAGGTACTCGGCCAGCGGGCGAAGATCATGAAGCTCAAGAACGTGGTGCCGCCGATCCGATTCGAGTCGGGCGCCGCGGACATCCCGACCAGCACCATAGAGAAGCTGCGCAGCGTGCTCGACGGGATGCGCGAACTACCGAACGTGCGGCTGCATCTGGTCGGCCACGCGGATTCGCAGCCGCTCTCGGGGCGACTCACTGAAGTGTACGGCGACAACGCGGGCCTCTCGCGTGAGCGTGCGGGCCAGGTCGCGGAGTTCCTCCAAAACGCGCTCGGTCTTCCGCCCGAGGCGATGTCCTTCGAGTGGGCCGGCGACACCGCGCCGATCGCGACGAACGACACGCCCGAGGGCCGCGCGCAGAACCGCCGCGTCGAGGTCGAGGTCTGGTACGACGAGAGCGAGGCCAAGACCTCGACGGAGGAGGTCGTCGTCCCCGCCGAGCTCAAGCAGGTCAAGGTCTGTCGCGTCGAGAAGGTCTGCAAGCTGCGCTACCTGGAGGGCGAGGCGCGCCGCGCGCGCGTGAAAAACCTAGTGCCGCCGCTCCACTTCGGCGAAGAGGCGCTGCACGTTCCCGAGCCGTTCATCCAGCAAGTGGGCCAGGCGCTGCAGAACCTTCACGGCAAGCACAATGTCGTCGTGAAGTTCGTCGGCTTCACCGACGGCCTGCCGCTCAGCGGCCGCGCCCAGCGGATCTACGGCACGCCGCTCGCGCTGTCGAAGGCGATGGCCTACCGCGTCGCGCTCGCGGCGAAGGACGCGCTCGACCTGCCGACGGCGGCGATCGCGAGCGAGGGCCGCGGTGCCACGCAGCTGCTCGCGTCGACCGACACGGCGAGCGGCCGCGCGCTGAACCGCCGCGTCGAGGTCGAGTTCTGGTACGACGATCCGCTGCAGCAGCTGCCCGACGAGCCGCAGCTCTGCCCGGGCGACGCGGGCGCCGAAGTGGTGACCAAGGTCTACGAGCCGCCGTCGGGCGCGTTCGAGCCGCTCGAGGTCGAGAACGGTCAGATCGCGATCCCGGCGGGCTACACCGATCGGCTGCGCGCCGCGATGGCGGACATCCAAGACAGGGCGAACGTGCGCCTGCGCTTCGTGGGCCGCACCCGCAGCGAGCGCCTCGACCGGCGCACCGCGATCGTCTACGGCGACGACGTCGGGCTCTCGACCTCGCGCGCGCGGCGCGCGATGGAGAAGGTCGCCGCCGAGCTCGGCCTCAGCGACGCGCAGGTCGAGCACGAGGGCCGCGGCTACGTGCGGTCGAACGACGTGGTGAACTCGGGCTTCGTCGAGGGCGACACCTCCGATGTGCAAGTCGACGTCGTCTACGACGAGCTTGCCGTGCTGGACAACTACGCGGGCGTCGACGCGATCCCACTCACTCGCGAGCTCAGCACGAAGAACCCGCTCGGGCTCAACCTGATGCGCATCACGGTCGACGGCGTGCCGGTCGACGACCCGGGCCGGAGCTCGGCCGACGTGCAGCGCTGCACGGACGTCGCCCTCGACAAAACCGACATCCGCTTCGGCTTCGACAACCTGCGCTCGCAGCGGCGCCTCAGCGTGACGGCCAGTCCGAGCTCGATCGAGGTCCCCGCGCAGGCGAGCGCCGACGCCGCGCTCCCGCCCGTGCTGTTCCGCGCGTACGACAACTACGCCGCCTTCATCGCGCGCTCCGAGGTGCGGGTGTTCGCGCACGAGGCAACGCCTGCGGCGACGCCGCTCGCGGTCCTCGACGTCGGGAAGGACGGCCGCGCCGAGTGGCAGCCGCCCCGGCTCCCGTTCGAGGCCCCGTCGCTCGAGCTCCACTACGTGCTGCGCGCGTACGATGCCGAGGGCCACTTCGACGAGACCGCGCCCCAGCCGCTCTGGATGGTGTACGCCGACGCGGGCGTCGCCGCGAGTGACCACGTGCCGAGTGAGTCGGAGCTCGTCGCGGGCTACGGCGAGAGCGCGCTCGCGATCCAGAACATCCCGCTGGGCAGCGGCACCGTGAAGGTGCAGGGCAGCGGTGTGCCGCCCGAGCACACCGTGTGGCTCGCGGGTGAGCCCGTGCCCGTCGACCCGAACGGCAGCTTCGCGGGCGAGACGATCCTCCCGGCAGGCACGCACACCGTCGAAGTGGCGGTGCTCGACCGCGAGGGCAACGGCCAGCTGTACCTGCGCGACCTCGAGCTCGAGGGCAAGGACTGGTTCTACGCGGCCACCACGGATCTCACCCTGTCGTCGGGCGGCGGCGGCAAGTCCTTGAAGGCGCTCTCGGGCGCGAACGCGCCGTACGATCCGACGTCGAACGCGGACGGCCGCGTCGCGTTCTTCGTCGACGGCAAGTTCGCCGAGACCTGGAAGGTGCGCGCGAGCGCTGACACGCAGGAGGGTCCAGTCACCGACCTCTTCAGCAACTTCATGAACAAGTCGCCCGAGGCACTCTTCCGGCGCATCGACCCCGACTACTACTACCCGACCTACGGCGACGACGGCACCGTCGAGCAGCTCGCGCCGACCTCGGGCAAGTTCTTCGCCGAGCTCAAGAACCACGACAACCACGCGCTCTGGGGCAACTTCAAGGTCGGCTATCTCGACAACGAGCTCACGCACGTCGATCGCGCGCTGTACGGCGGCAACGTGCACTACGAGTCGGATGGGACGACGAGCTTCGGCGAGAAGCGCGCGCAGCTCGACGGCTTCGGCGCCGAGCCGGGCACCGTGCCCAGCCGGGAGGAGTTCCGCGGCACCGGCGGCTCGCTCTACTTCCTGCGCCAGCAGGACATCCTCGCGGGCTCCGAGCGCGTGCGCATCGAGCTGCGCGACCGCGACTCAGGCCTCGTGAATAGCGTCGTGCAGCTGCAGCCCTCTTCCGACTACGACTTCGACTACTTCCAGGGCCGCATCCTGCTCGCCGAGCCGCTCACGTCGACGGGCGCGGGGAACAGCCTGCTCGTCCGCGGCGGCAGTGTGACGGACGACGAGGCGTGGCTGGTGGTCCAGTACGAGTACACGCCAGGGTTCGACAAGCTGAACACGATCGCGAAGGGCGGCGAGGGCTCGTACTGGTTCGGCGACACCCTGAAGCTGGGAGTCACCGCGAAC
>Ga0326726_10004039_pt1 | contig 13443 bp, 13 predicted proteins | sample MHFenrmetagenome_2_FD_207603 | JGI IMG/M metagenome (GOLD analysis project Ga0326726, IMG submission 207603) | Lab enriched peat soil microbial communities from Michigan Hollow, Ithaca, NY, United States - MHF15MN | ecosystem: Environmental > Terrestrial > Soil > Wetlands > Peat | place: USA... | reverse complement strand
CAACCAACTCACGCTCCGTCTTGGGCGCGCGCTCACCCACGCCGACTCGGTGTTGCTCTCGTCGGCGGCCATCGGCGTCGTCGAGGGAGTCATCGAGAGCGGACGACTCAACCTCGTCAATGCGCGCGTGCAGGCGGAGTCGCGCGGCATCGCCATGGCGGTCGCTCCAGCCATGGTCGCCGAACAGCCGCGCTTCGTATCTGTCTCGGTCCGCAGCAATGGCCAGGAAGTCGTGATCGCCGGCGTCGCGGCCGCCGGTTCGCAGCCGCGCATCACGCACATCGACGGATTCACCGTCGACGTCATGCCGCGTCGCACGATGCTGGTGCTGACTAATGCCGACGTCCCCGGGGTCATCGGCCGGGTCGGAACCGTGCTCGGCGACGCCGGCGTCAACATCGCCGAGTATCACCAGGCGCGCACGTCGCAGGGCGGCAGCGCGTTGGCGGCCATCACCGTCGATGGCGCCATCGACACGGCCGTCCGGACGCGGCTCCTGTCGACGACGGACGTTCGATCGGTCACCGTGATCAACTTCGACGATGAGGCCGAGGCTGGGACAGCGGCCGCACTGGAATGACGGACCTCAAGTACCGAGCGCTGGTACTGGACGTCGACTCGACCGTTTCCGGAATCGAGGGGATCGACTGGCTCGCCGCGCGTCGCGGACCGGACGTCGCCCAACGTGTGCTCGAGCTCACGCGCCGGGCGATGCAGGGGGAGATCGCGCTGGAGGACGTGTACGGCTCGCGCCTGTCCGAGATCAGGCCGCGGCGTGAGGAGGTCGAGGCGCTCTCTCATGCGTACCTCGAGCGGTTGGCGCCCGGCGTGACTGAGAGCGTCGCGCGAATACGACAGGCGGGTGTGCGAGTGACGCTCGTCAGCGGCGGACTCCGCCCCGCGCTCCTCCGGCTCGCTTCACGCCTCGGCCTCGCCCAGTCCGACCTGCAAGCGGTGTCAATCGAGTTCGACGCGGCGGGCGCATACGTGGCGTACGACAGCAACTCCGCTCTGACGAAGGCTGACGGCAAGGCGCGAGTGGTTTCAGAGCTGCGGCTGCCGCGGCCCATTATGGCGGTCGGCGATGGCGCGACGGACCTCGCGATGCGGGAAGTCGTGGACGCCTTCGTCGCGTTCACCGGCTTTGTGTCTCGGCCGAGGATCGTCGCTTGTGCCGAGGCGACGGCGTCCTCCTTCGCCGAGGTGGAGCGCCTTCTCTTGTCATGACCATCATTTCCTCCAATCGCGAGCACGAAGCGCTCGTGGCCCGAGGGCTCCGGCTCAACTACTTGACGATCGGATACAACCTCGTCGAAGCAGGTGCATCGTTGGTCGCCGGGATCATGGCCGGCAGCGTCTCCCTCATTGGGTTCGGCTTCGATAGCGTCATCGAGGTCGGGGCGAGCGGGGCCGCGCAATGGCGCCTGCGAGCGGACGTCGACCACGAACGCCGGGACCAAGTCGAACGTTGGACCCATCGCATCATCGGCGCCTCGTTCCTTGCTCTGGCTGCGTATGTGACCTACGAGAGTGTCCGCACGCTGTGGCTCCGAGAACGACCGGAGCGGAGCATCTTCGGTGTTGCCGTTCTGATGACGTCGCTGATCGTCATGCCGCTGCTGGCCCATGCCAAACGCCGAGTGGCAGGCGCGCTGCGTAGTCGAGCGCTCGCAAGCGAGGCGACCCAGTCGTCATTGTGTGCCTACCTCTCGGCTATCGCACTCGCGGGCGTCGTGCTCAATACGCTGTTCGGCTGGTGGTGGGCCGATCCCATCGCAGCCGTGGTGATGGTGCCGATTATCGCACGCGAAGGAATCAATGGGTTTCGCGGTGAGGCGTGCGATGACTGTTGTTAGGGGTTGCTAGGGAAGAGTCAAGCGGCGTCGCAGCCGGCGTGGAGGACGCCGCCTTCGGCAAGGCGCTCGGCGAGGCCGGCGCCAAAACGCTCGACAAGCTGTCGGCCGACGCGACCATCTCGCTCCAGACCGATCTGTTCGCGGTCAGTCCCAAGATGAGCTATGTCAGCGCGGAATGGCACGTGGCCGATGCGGACTTCTGGAAGGGGGCGGCAGTGATGCAGGCCGGCATGCCTGCGCCGACGAAGAAGGAGCCGAAAAAGCCATAGCGGCCCCGCGTGGTGGCTAGCCAGTCTGATCGCAGCACGAAACTGGACTGGCTAGCTTTGGCGGCATGACCGATGTCGTCTCGCTGGCCGCCGAACTGCTCGCGTTGGATTCCTCCACGGGCGCCGAAAGCGGCGCGGTGGATTTCGTCTCGAAATGGCTCGTCGCGCGCGGGTGGAACGTCACGCTCCAGGAGGTGACGAAGGACCGCGCGAACGTCTGGGCGTCGCGCAAGGGACGCGGCGTCACGTTCTCGACGCACCTCGACACCGTCCTCCCCTACATCGCGCCGCGCCGCGAAGGCGACCATCTCGTGGGACGCGGCTCGTGCGATGCAAAGGGGACCGCGGCCGCCATGCTCGCCGCTGCCGACCAACTTGCCGGCGCCGGCGAAGAGCGTGTCGATCTCCTGTTCGTCGTCGGAGAAGAGAAGGGCTCCGACGGCGCCCGCGCGGCGAATCACCTCGCGGCCACGAGCAAGTTCCTCGTCAACGGCGAGCCGACGGAGAGCAAGCTCGCAAGCGGCGCGAAGGGCTCTCTTCGCGTCACCGTTCGCACGCACGGCCGAGCGGCGCACTCGGCGTATCCACATCTGGGCGAGTCCGCGATCACGCCGATGCTCGCGCTCTTGCCCACGCTCGACCAGCTCGACCTGCCGCACGACGACGTGCTGGGCGACACGACCTACAACGTCGGCACGCTGCGCGGTGGGACGGCGGCGAACATCATTCCGGCGTCCGCCGAGGCGGAGATCATGTTCCGACTCGTCGGCGACGTCGCGCCGATCCGCGCCCAAATCGAGAAGTGGGCGAAGGGGCGAGCCGAGCTCGAGTTCGGATCGCACATCCCCGCGCAGCATTTTCACACGATCCCCGGCTTCGAAGTTGCACCTGTCGCCTATACGTCGGACATCCCGCTGCTGTCGCGTTGGGGCACACCGCTCCTCTTCGGTCCCGGCTCGATCCACGTCGCACACACGCCCGGAGAGTTCATCAGTGTGCGTGAGCTCAAGGCGGCGGTAGAATCGTATAAGAAGATTGTAAAGACTCTGCTAGCGTGAACCCAGTGTCTTCGAACCCGCCTTCACCTAGCCCTGGACGCCGACGACGCGTCGCGATTCTCGGCGCCACCGGCGCCGTCGGGCAGGCGTTCATCCGCCTGCTCGTCGGGCATCCGTGGTTCGAGATCGCCTCGCTCGCCGCATCGGAGCGATCCGCCGGCAAACCGTATCGTGAGGCCGCGCGATGGGTGAGCGCCGGAGACATGCCGCCCTTCGTCGCCGACATGACCGTGCAGCCGTGCGATCCGGATCGCGTCGACGCGGATATCGTCTTCTCGGCGCTCGACTCCGCGGCTGCGGGTGACGCCGAGCCGGCCTTCGCGCGCGCCGGGCGCACCGTGTTGACCAACGCCAAGAACTACCGGATGGACCCGGACGTTCCGCTCGTCATCGCCGAGGTGAACCCGGACCATTTGAGCGTGCTCGACGCCCAACGCCGCAACCGCGGCTGGCCCGGCGCCATCGTCGCCAACGGGAACTGCTCGGCTATCGTCACGACGCTCCCCATCGCGCCGATTCATCAGGCGTTCGGGATCGAGCGCATGATCGTCACCACGATGCAGGCCGTCTCCGGCGCGGGCTACCCCGGCGTTCCGTCGCTCGACATCGTCGGCAACGTGATTCCGTTCATCGCCGACGAAGAGCCCAAGATCGAAGCAGAAGTGCGCAAGTTCCTCGGCACGGTGAACTCGTCGTCGATCAAGAGCGCGGAGTTCGCCGTCAGCGCGCACGCGAATCGCGTTCCCGTCGAACATGGCCACACGGTATGCGTGTCGCTTGCGTTGAAGCGGCGCGTCCCGGCGGAGGAGGTCGCGCGTGCGATCGCCGACTGGCGCGGGGCCGACGACGCGCGAACGTTGCCGAGCGCGCCGGAGCGGCCGGTCGTCGTCACGGACCAGCCGGACCGCCCGCAGCCGCGCCGACAGGTGGAGGCTGGCGGTGGAATGACGGTGATCGTGGGCCGCGTGCGCCCCGACCCGGTCTTCGACGTGAAGCTCGTGGCGATGGGACACAACGTGATTCGCGGCGCCGCCGGCGCGTCGGTGCTGAACGCCGAGTTGATGGTGCGCTGCGGGCTGCTCGGCGGCTCGTGATCGTCCTCAAGTTCGGCGGAACGTCCGTCGCGGACGCGGAAGCCGTTCGGCGAACCGCGAGCATCGTCACCACGCGGCTCGATCGCGGGCCGATCATCGTCGTCTCCGCGCTCGGCGGCGTCACCAACTCGTTGCTCGCGCTCGCCGAGCAAGCGTCACGCGGCCATCTGCTCGGCGCGCTCGCGTCGCTCGAGGGGCTCCGCGACCGGCACCTCGGCGAAGCCGACCGGCTGCTCGGCGACGGCAGCGACGCCGTCGAGACCTCCGAGGAATTGAGCGCGATGATCGACGAGCTCGCGCACCTCGCCGAGGCGCTGTCGACGCTCGGCGACCTCACGCCGCGCAGCCTCGACGCGATCGCGTCGTTCGGCGAGCGGATGTCGTCCGTCTTATGTGTCGCCGCGTTCAAACGATTCGGCGTGCCGGCGGTTCACGTGGACGCGTGCGACGTGATGATCACCGACGACGCGTTCACTCGCGCCGAGCCGCAGCGCGACGCGATCGCCGACGCTTGCCGCCAGTTCATCCTGCCGTTGCTGCGCGAGGGCAAGGTCCCGGTGCTTGGCGGATTCATCGGATCGGCGGAAGGCACGCACATCATCACGACGCTGGGGCGGGGCGGCAGCGACTACAGCGCGTCGCTCATCGGGGCGGCCGTCCGCGCGGATGCGATCGAGATCTGGACCGACGTCGACGGCATGCTGACCGCGGATCCGCGCGTCGTTCCATCGGCGCGCCTGATCGAGCAGATTGCGTTCGCCGAGGCGTCGGAGCTGGCGTCGTTCGGCGCCAAGGTCCTGCACCCGAACACGATCGCGCCTGCGGTCCGACTCGGCATTCCCGTCTACGTGCTCAACTCGATGAACCCGCAGGGACGCGGCACCAAGATCACATTCGACGCGCCGCAACGCGCGGTCAGCGCGATCGCGGGCAAGGGCGGCGTGACCCTCGTCCGCGTCGGGTCCCCCCGCATGCTCCTCACGGAAGGCGTCCTCCGGTCGATCTTCGCGACGTTCGAGCGGCACAAGACGTCCGTGGACGTCGTGGCAACGTCGGAGGTCTCCGTGTCGCTGACGGTGGACGAGGCGACGCGGCTCGACGCTATTGTGTCGGAGCTCCGGCCGCTCGGCGATGTGGCCATCGAACGAAACCGCGGCATCGTCTCCGTCGTGGGCGGCGCGATCGCCGAGGGTGGTCACGCCATGGCGCGCGCGCTCGACGCCCTCGGCGACGTACGCGTGCACATGCTCTCCCTGAGCGCCAGCCGCATCAATCTCACGATGGTCGTCGACGACGAGCAGGTGCGTCCGGCGATGCAACGCCTCCACGCGGCGTTCTTCGAGACGGCGGAGGCGGCAGCGTGACGCGCAAGCTGGCGATCGTCGGCATGGGCAAGATGGGGCGAGCCATCGCCGAGCTTGCGCCGGAACGAGGCTGGACCGTGGTCGCGCAGCTCGACCAACAAGACATGATGTCGCCGACCCGCGCTGCCCTCGCCGGAGCCGACGTCGCGGTAGAGTTCACGATTCCCTCCGCGGCGCCGGTGAACATTCGCGCGCTCGTCGGACTGGGCTGCCCGGTCGTCGTCGGCACGACGGGGTGGTACGACGGCTTCGACGACGTGCGCAAGCTGGTCGAAGAGCGGCAGGGCGCGCTCCTGACCGCGGCCAATTTCTCACTCGGAGTGAACGCGTTCGAGCAGATCGTGACCGAGGCCGCTCGCGTCCTCCGCGCCGCGACCGGGTTCGACGCGCACGAAATCGAGACCCACCATGCGGCCAAGAAGGACGCTCCCTCCGGCACCGCGAAGACGCTGGCGGCCGCCGCCGGGCGCGCGTGGGGAGGCGCGATCCCGATCACGAGCGTGCGCACCGGATCCGTCCCCGGCGTCCACGAGTTCGTTTTCGACGCCCCGTTCGAGCAAATTCGACTGACGCATACCGCTCGCGACCGGCGCGTATTCGCCGAGGGCGCGCTCCTTGCCGCCGCCTGGCTCATCGGGAAGCGCGGCGTGTTCACGATGCGCGACATGATGGCGAGTGCAAAGGCGGCAGCAGAGGACCAATGACAGCAGACACGGCACGACTTTCCGGATGCGGCACGGCGCTCGTGACGCCGTTCAACATGGACTCGACCGTCGACGATGGCGCGCTGCGCGACCTGGTGGACTGGCAGATCGCCGAGGGCATTCACTTCCTCGTGCCGTGCGGCAGCACCGGCGAGGCGGCGACGATGACCGTCGCGGAGCACTGTCGCGTCGTCGAGGTCGTCGCGCAACAAGCGAACGGACGCGTGCCAATCGTCGCGGGCGCGGCGAGCAACGATACGCAGAAAGCGGTCGACCTCTCCAGGCGCGTCCGTGATTGCGGAGCGACCCATCTGCTCCACACATCGCCCTGGTACAACAAGCCGCCGCAGCGCGGCATCGTCGCACACTACGCGGCAATCGCCGCGGCGGTCGACCTGCCGATCGTCGTCTACAACGTTCCGGGGCGCACGGCGAGCAACATCGAGGCGAAGACGACGCTCGAGTTGGCGCGGATCCCCGGCGTCGTCGCGACGAAAGAGGCGTCGGGCCAGCTGTCGCAGATCGCCGACGTCATCCGTGGACGGACGCCGGAGTTCTCCGTCCTTTCGGGCGACGACGAACTCACGCTCCCCGTGATGGCGCTCGGCGGCGACGGCATCGTGTCGGTCGTGTCGAACGCGACGCCCGGGCCGATGGCCGAGCTGTGCAATCGCATGCTGGCTGGCGACTACCTCGGCGCGCGCAAGATTCACATGACGCTCCTGCCGTGGATGCGGGCGGCGTTCGTCGAGTCGAACCCGATCCCGGTGAAGGCCGCGCTCGCCTGCATGGGGAAGATCCAGAACGTGTTGCGATCGCCGCTCGTCCCGCTCGCCGACGCTCATCGCGATACGGTGCGTGCCGCGCTTTCCGCCGCAGGAGCAGAGCTGGCGTCGTGACGGAACTTCGCGCGCTGCAAGACGAGGTCGAAACCCTCGCCGCGACGGCCGAGGGCGCGACGCTGCCGCCGCGTACCGGCGACGTGATCGAGTCGTTGCTCGCGGCCCTCGAGTCGGGCGAGGTCCGTTCGGCGAGCAGAGGCGCGGACAACGTGTGGCGCGCGAATCCGTGGGTGAAGCGCGGCATTCTGCTCGGATTCCGCTATGGTCGCCTCACGTCGTACGATGGCCAGCTGTCGTTCGTGGACAAAGACACGTATCCGATTCGGCGCTTCGACGTCGGACAGAACGTGCGTGTGGTGCCGGGCGGCTCGTCGATTCGCCGCGGCGCCTACGTCGCTCCCGGCGTCGTGTGCATGCCTCCGATGTACGTGAACGTCGGCGCCCACGTCGACACCGGCACGATGGTCGATTCGCACGCGTTGATCGGGTCGTGCGCGCAAATCGGCAAGCGCGTCCACGTGAGCGCTGCGGCGCAGATCGGTGGAGTGCTCGAGCCGGTGAACGCCGCGCCGGTCGTGATCGAGGACGACGTGCTCGTCGGCGGCAACTGCGGCGTGTACGAGGGAACGATCGTGCGAGCCCGCGCCGTGCTCGCCGCCGGCGTCGTGCTGACGCGCGGCACGCCCGTGTTCGACCTCGCCCGCGAGACGGTCTATCGCGCCACAGCCGAACAGCCGCTCGAGATTCCGGAGGCGGCCGTCGTCGTCCCCGGCGCACGCGCCGTGACGAGCGGGTGGGGCGCCGAGCACCGGCTGTCGCTGCAAGCGCCGGTCATCGTGAAGTACCGCGACGAGAAGACGGATCTCGCGACCACGCTCGAGGCGTGGCTGCGATGAACGTCGCGGGCACGCTCCGCGTTCCTGGCGACAAGTCGATCTCGCACCGTGCGCTGATTCTGAGCGCGCTGGCGAAGGGGCAGTCGCGCGTGACCGGAATCCTCGAGTCAGCCGACGTCCATTCCACGGCGAGCGTGCTGCGCGCGCTCGGCGTGGCCGTCCCGGCGCTCTCGCCGGATTTCGTCATCGACGGCCGCGGCGTCGCATCGCTCGGAACGCCCACGTCGGTGCTCGATTGCGGCAACAGCGGAACGACGACGCGCCTCATGGCCGGCGTCGTAGCCGGGCGACCGATCGGGGCCACGTTCACCGGTGACGCGAGCCTCAGTCGCCGACCGATGCGCCGCGTCGCCCGACCGCTCGAGGCGATGGGAGCTCGAATTACGCTGCCGGACCATGGCGGCCTGCCGATGACGATCTGGGGGGGTGATCTGCATGACGTCATGTGGCAGAGCGAAGTCGCCAGCGCGCAAGTGAAGAGCGCGATCCTGCTTGCCGCTCTCAGCGGGGGTGTTGGCGCCGAGGTGATCGAGCCCCAGCCGACGCGCGATCACACCGAACGAATGCTCATCGCGCGAGGCGCCCCTCTCGTCACGCACGACACCGGCGTCCGACTCGACGAGCTCGCGTACGTCGAACCGCTCGACGTCGCAGTGCCGGGCGATCCGTCCTCCGCGGCCTTCTTCGCCGGTTTGGCGGCGATCGCAGACGGCGGCTCGCTCCGCCTCGAGGGCGTGTGCGTCAACGAGACGCGCATCGGCTTCCTCGAACAGCTGGCGCTCATGGGCGCGAGCGTCACGCAGGTGGACGCGCGACTCGAAGGCGGGGAGCCTGTCGCGGACGTCATCGTCGCTCCCGGCGAACTGCGCGCGGCGACGATCACCGCGGAGGACGTTCCGGCGATGGTCGACGAGCTGCCGCTGCTCGCTTGTCTGGCAACGCGCGCGACCGGTGAAACGAAGATCACCGGAGCGAACGAGCTGCGCGTGAAGGAGAGCGACCGCATCGCGGCCGTCGTCGCCAACCTCCGCGCAATCGGCGCCGACGCCGAGGAGCTTCCCGACGGCATGATCATCCGCGGACCGGTCGGGGAGCTCCGCGGGCGCGTCACCACCCACGGCGACCACCGGCTCGCGATGGCATTCGGCATCCTCGGCGCGGCGGGCGACGCGATCGAGATCGACGACCCCGATTGCGTCGCGGTGTCGTACCCCAACTTCTGGAACGATCTGGCGAGCGTCACGCGATGAGCGGGGTGAACCTCCCTCCGTTCGTCATCGCGATCGACGGACCCGCTGCATCCGGGAAGTCCTCGACAGCCCAATGGGTCGCGCGGCGACTCGGTTATCGCCACGTCGATTCGGGCGCCCTGTATCGGGCGGCGACGGCAGCCCGGCTCGTTCGCCCCGGCGAGCCGACGAGCTGGACCGAGGATGACGTGCTGCTCGCCGTGCGCGGGGTTGCGTTCGTTCCGCTTGGCGAGACCTTCGCCGTGGTGATCGACGGCGAGCCGGGGGACGACCGGCTGCGGGATGCCCAGGTCACGCTGAACGTGTCGCGCGTGGCGCAGATGGGGCGCGTACGCCAGTGGGTGAACGAGCTGGTTCGGCGCACGGCGGCCGGGCACAATGTCGTGGTGGACGGCCGCGATATGGGAACGGTCGTCTTCCCGAACGCGGATCTGAAGATCTTTCTCGTCGCCGATCCGTGGGAGCGAGCGCGACGGCGGCTCGTGCAGCGGCTGGGTCACGGCCCCAGCGACGAGGAAATCGCCGCCGAAACCCATCGGATCGCGCAGCGCGACGCGCTGGACGCCACGCAATCGGTTCGCGCCGCGGACGCCGTGCTCATCGATACGACCTACCTGACGCAGGAAGACCAGGTCGATCGGATCGTCGCGCTCGCCCACGCCGCCGTGCAGCGCCGAGCCCGGCCGACGCCTCCAACCCCTCTCGGGGGTGTGAGCTAAGTCGCTGTTCGAGGCCAGCTTCTGGCGTTGACGTGAGACGGCGATGAGAGTATCATTTCTGGTTCGCGGCTTGCGCCTCGGTAGGCCGCGCGATGGCGTGTTTGCGTCATCGCACATTCACCCCCAACCTCGTCGCGGCGAGCGAAAACATCCGCGGACGTTTCAGGAGATCACCCCTTCAGTATGCCCGAGATCGAAACCCGTAACCCCAACGCAACCGCCGGCCGCGCCGGCTCCGCTGTGACCGACCGTGAGAAACGGGACGCGCAGCGCGCGCAACTGCGCCCGCTCGTCAACCGCCGTCCCGAGTTGTACGAGGAAGACGAGTACTCGTCGTCCGAGTACGAAAAGATGATGGAGCTCTACAACGGCACGCTCGCGTCGATCGACGAGGGCGAGATCGTGAAGAGCAAGGTGCTCGAGATCCGCGACAACATGGTCGTCCTCGACATCGGCTTCAAATCCGAAGGCAGCGTTCCCCTCGAAGAATTCAAGGACCACCCGGACCTCAAGCCTGGCGACGAAGTCGAAGTGCTCCTCGAGCACCTCGAGGACCAGGAAGGCTCGGTCGTCCTTTCGAAGAAGAAAGCGGACTTCATGCGCGTGTGGGAGAAGATCCGCATCGCGTACGAGACCGATCAGCCGGTGGAAGGCACGTTGGTCAAGAAGATCAAGGGCGGCGTGGTCGTCGACCTGATGGGCGTCGACGCGTTCCTCCCCGGATCGCAGATCGCGCTCCGCCGCGTCCCGAACATCGACGAGCTGCTCGGCCAGAAGTTCGAGTTCAAGATCATCAAGCTGAACAAGCGACGCCGCAACATCGTCGTCTCGCGCCGTGTGATCCTCGAGAACGAGCGTGCGGGGAAGCGCGAAAAGCTGATGAAGGAGCTCGAGAAGGATCAGGTGCGGAAGGGCATCGTCAAGAACATCACCGACTTCGGTGCGTTCATCGACCTCGGTGGCGTGGACGGATTGCTCCACATCACCGACATGTCGTGGGGACGCATCTCGCATCCGTCGGAGATGGTGGCGATCGGCCAGGAGCTCGAGGTCAAAGTGCTCGACATCGATTGGACCCGAGAACGCATCAGCCTCGGTCTCAAGCAGCTCCAGAGCTACCCGTGGAAGGACGTCGCCGAGAAGTATCCGGTCGGCACGCGCGTCGCGGGCAAGGTTGTTTCGATCACGAACTACGGTGCCTTCATAGAATTGGAGCCCGGTATTGAAGGGTTGGTGCACATCAGCGAGATGAGCTGGACGCGCAACGTCCGGCATCCGTCGAAGTTGGTCTCGATCGGCGAGTCGATCGAGGCGGTCGTGCTCAAGGTCGATCCGAACGAAGAGAAGATCTCGCTCGGTATGAAGCAGACGGAGCAGGATCCGTGGATGGTGCTTCCCTACAAGTACCCAGTCGGGACACGGATTTCAGGCAAAGTCCGCAACCTCACGAGCTTCGGCGCATTTGTGGAAATCGAGCCGGGCATCGATGGGCTCATCCATATCTCCGACATGAGCTGGACGAAGCGCGTGCAGCACCCGTCGGAGGTCGTGAAGAAAGGCGACACCGTCGACGTCGTGATCCTCAACATCGACTCCGAGAACAAGCGCATCAGCCTTGGCCTCAAGCAGGCCGAGGAAGATCCGTGGCTCAAGATCGGTGAGACCTATCCCGTCGGCACCGAGCTCGGCGGCACGGTCGTGCGCCTGATGGACAAGGGTGTCGTCGTCGACATCGGCAACGACATCGAGGGCTTCGTTCCGCTGTCGCAGTTGAGCACCACCGGGAAGACCGTGAACAGCCCGGCGGATGTCGTGTACGAGACGATGAAGCTCGATCTCCGCGTGTTGGAGGTCGATCCGATCCATCGCCGCATCGTGCTCGCGGTGACGAACATTCCGGAGGACCAGCCACCGCGTCCCGAGACGCCGCCGAAGATCATTCCGATGGAGTCCGAGCACGACATGGGCTATCCGCCGGTCGACATGAGCGTGGTACCGGAAGAGTAGCCTCGCGCGCTGTTCCACGTTTGAATTCAAAGCGCCTCGGCCCCTCGGGTCGAGGCGCTTTGGCTTGTCGGCTCGAAAAGGAAAACGGGAGGTTCGTTGTACGACCGAGTTTGGGACCGAATCGGGGATTTCGCGCGCCTCGCGCCGACGCCGCACAACACGCAGCCGTTTCGCATCGTGCCGGTGGGTGCGACCAACGCGGACCTCGTCGTCGTCAGGGAACGCCTGTTGCCGCGCGAAGACCACGGCAACCTGTACATGGCCTGCGCCTTCGGCATTTTCGCGACGGCGCTCGAGCACGCGGCGCGATTCGTCGGTCGCAACATCGCGATCGACGTGGTGCCTCGCGTCGATCTCGCCCGGCTGCATGCGGGCGCACGCCGCGTCCTCGTCGGGCGGGCGACGCTGAGCGAGCCGGGCCCCGTCGACGCCGCGGAAACGCGATGGACCATGCGCATCGAGCCGCGCGACGGACTGCTCGCGCTGTTCGAGGCGCGTCGCACGTCGCGTCTGCCGTATCACGACCGGGCCGTGCTCGGCGCGAGCACCAGCGCGCTCGCCCACGTCGCGGGGGTGTATGGCCATCGTTTCCTCGCCGTCGACGACGCGCAGGTCGTGCGGCGCGTGCTGAGGCTCAACGTGGAAGCGATCATCGACAACCTGCAGATTCGCGACGAGCGGGAAGAAATTCGCGGCTGGTACCGCTACGGCGAGACACCGCCCGACGGCGACGGCTTGTGGGAACGGCCGATGAATCAGCCGGCGTGGGAGTTGCGCTCAGCGTTCGCCACGCCGTGGCTGTACAGGGTTCCTGGATTTCGTTCGTTCGCGCGGCACCGCTACCTTCGCACACAGCGCGGCACGCGGCACATCGGACTGCTCTGCGGGCCGTTCGCCGAGTGGCCGGATCTCGTCCACGCCGGGCGCATGCTGATGGCCTTCTGGCTCGAGATGGCGGCGCACGACGTGTACATGCAGCCCATGGGGTCGATGCTCACGAACGCGAGGTACGCCGACGCGATCGCGCGGCAATTCGCCGTCGATGACTGCTGGCTGGTGTTTCGCTACGGCTACAGCGACGTGCCACCGCGGGCGCCGCGGCTTCAGAGCATCGTCGAGCGTGAATAGGACGTTCGACCCGATCGCCGGCCGTGCGCTGAGCCGCCTCGGCGACGTCGCGCTGTCATCGTGGGGCGCGTATCGGGCGCTGTTCGCGCCGGTGCTCTCGACGAGAACGCGGAACTGGGTCGCCCGCACACGCGCCTCGGCGGCGTTCTTCAACGCGCGTCGGAGGGTGCCGGCGTACCAGGAATTCCTGCGCGAGCACGGCGCGTTCGACGTCGAGCGGTTCGACGACGTCCCGCCGATGGACAAGGCCGGCTAC
>Ga0326726_10004038_pt1 | contig 13444 bp, 14 predicted proteins | sample MHFenrmetagenome_2_FD_207603 | JGI IMG/M metagenome (GOLD analysis project Ga0326726, IMG submission 207603) | Lab enriched peat soil microbial communities from Michigan Hollow, Ithaca, NY, United States - MHF15MN | ecosystem: Environmental > Terrestrial > Soil > Wetlands > Peat | place: USA... | reverse complement strand
AGCACGCACTCGTGCATCACGCGGCGCTCGTGCGGCGCGTCGTAGACGTCGCGCAGTGACTCGAGCACGTAGTTCGCGTTCAGCGCGGCGCGCGCGGTCACTTCGGTCAGCCCCGCCGCGCCCAGCGTCCGGATGTAGGCCAGCGCGCGCAGCCAGATGCCGGCATTGCCGTACCACGCGTGCACGCGCCCGACCGAGTGCGGGAACTCGTCGTCGAGGCGGTAGCGGTCGCCCTCGCGGCGGATCACCGGCACCGGCAGGAAGGGCGCGAGCGCGTTCTTCACCGCCACCGGCCCCGAGCCGGGGCCGCCACCGCCGTGCGGGGTCGAGAACGTCTTGTGCAGGTTGAAGTGCATGACGTCGACGCCCATGTGGCCGGGCTTCGCGACGCCGAGCAGCGCGTTCATGTTCGCGCCGTCGAGATACACGAGGCCGCCGGCCGCGTGGACGACTTCCGCGAGCTTCTCGACGTGCGATTCGAACAGCCCGAGCGTATTGGGGTTGGTCAGCATGAGCGCCGCGGTGTGCGCGTCGCAGAGGCGCGCGAGCGCATCGGGGTGGACGATCCCATCGGCGCCGCTCTTCAGCTCGACCACCTCGAGGCCGTTCAGCGCCGCGCTCGCGGGGTTCGTGCCGTGGGCGGTATCGGGGATCAGGACGCGCGTGCGCTGCCGGTCGCCGCGCGCGCGGTGATAGGCCTGGATCATGCGCACGCCGACGAACTCGCCCTGCGCCCCGGCAGCCGGCTGTAGAGTCACGCGGTCCAGACCCGCGATCTCGGCCAGCGCCGCCTCGAGCTGGCAGGCCAGCGCGAGCACGCCCTGCACGTCGGCTTCGTCCGAGAACGGGTGCACCGCGGCGAGCCCCGGCAGGCGCGCGACCGCCTCGTTCACCTTCGGGTTGTACTTCATCGTGCACGAGCCGAGCGGGAAGAAGCCGGAGTCGATGCCGAAGTTCCACTGCGACAGGCGCGTGAAGTGGCGCACGACGTCGAGCTCCGCGAGCTCCGGGAAGTCGGGCACGTCGTCTCGGATCAGATCCGCGCCGAGCTCGCGCGCCACGTCGACGAGCGGAACGTCGGGGTCGTCGATCGGCACGCCCGGCCGACCGCTGCGCGAGGACTCGAAGAGGAGTGGCTCGCGAAATACGAGACCGCTGCGGCCCGGCGCGGTCACGCGGCCAGCTCGCGCACGAGCGCGTCGATCTGCGCGCGCGTGTTCATCTCCGTGGTGCACACGAGCAAGCGGTTCGGGTGCGCGGCGTCGAAGCGCGCCAGCGACACGCCGCCCTGGAGCTGCTGCGCGCGCGCTCTCTCGAGCTTGCGCGCGAGCTCCGGGACCTCGACCACGAACTCGTTGAAGACGGGCGCGGCGTAGGGCAGGCTAAGCCCCGCGCGAGTCACTGCTTTGCGCGCGTAGGCCGCGAGCGCGACGTTGATCTCCGCCAAGCGGCGAATCCCGCGGCGGCCGATCAGCGCCAGCCAGATGGTGACACGCAGCGCGCACAGGCCCTGGTTCGTGCAGATGTTGCTCGTCGCCTTCTCGCGCCGGATGTGCTGCTCGCGCGTGGTGAGCGTCATGACGAACGCGCGCTCGCCGGCGGAGTCGACGCTCTCGCCGATCAAGCGGCCGGGAAGCTGGCGCACGAAGCGATCGCGCGCGGCGAGGAAGCCGGCGTAGGGACCCCCGAAGGAGAGCGGCAGCCCGAACGACTGCGCGTCGCCGCAGGCGATGTCGCAGCCGAGCTCGCCGGGTGACTTGAGCAGCGCGAGCGAGAGCGCCTCGGCACAAGCTGCGATGGCGAGCGCGCCCTGCGCGTGCGCCGCCTTCGCGGCGCCGCCGAGGTCGTCGATGCAGCCGAAGAAGTTGGGGGACTGCACGAGCAGCGCGGCGCACTCGCCGGGCAGCGCGTCGAGGCGGGTGCGGCCGCTCGCGTCCAGCGGCAGAGTCACCAGCTCGAGCCCGACCCCGGCGCCGTAGGTCTGCAGCACCTCGCGCCAGTGCGGATGCAGGCCCGCGCTCACTGCGATCCGGCTGCGGCGAGTGACTCGCGCCGCCATCAGCGCCGCCTCCGAGACCGCGGAGGCGCCGTCGTAGAGCGAGGCGTTCGCCACCTCGAGCCCGGTGAGCTGACAGATGAGGGTCTGGAACTCGAAGATCATCTGCAGCGTGCCCTGGCTGATCTCGGCCTGATAGGGCGTGTACGCGGTCATGAACTCGCCGCGGCTCGCGAGCGCGTCGACCGCGGCCGGGATGAAGTGGTGATAGGCGCCGGCGCCCAGGAAGCTCGCGCTCGTCTGGACGTTCACGTTCTCCGCGGCGTGCCCCGCGAAGAAGCGCAGCAGCGCGCGCTCGTCGAGCGCGGCGGGCAGCTTCAGCTCGGCGCGGCTGCGCAGGCCGGCGGGCACGCCCTCGAACAGCTCCTCCAGCGACGCCACGCCGATCCGCGCCAGCATGGCGCGCACCTCTTCGGAGGTGTGCGGGACGTAGCTCACTTCCCGGCGCGCGCCTTCACGTGCGCCCGGTACTCGACCGCCGACATCAGGCCGTCGACGGCCTCGAGGTCCTCGGGGTGGATCGCGATGATCCAGCCGCGTCCGTAGGGGTCCTCGTTCAGCCACTCGGGGTGCTCGGACAGACGCCCGTGCACCTCGGCGATCTCGCCCGAGAGCGGCGCGAGCAAGTCACTCACGGCCTTTACCGACTCCACGACGCCGAAGGCGTCGCCCTTCTCGAGCTGTCGCCCCGCTTCGGGGAGCTCGACGAACACGATGTCGTTCAGCTCCGACTGCGCGTAGTCGGTGATGCCCACGCGCGCCAAGCTCCCGTCGACGCGCACCCACTCGTCCGACTCGGTGTACTGACAATCGTCGGGAATCTCGTACTCGCGATCTGCCATCGATGTTTCCGTCAGCCTCTTTTTCGGCGGTAGAACGGAGTCGCGACGACCTCGCACGGCAGGAGCTTGCCGCGAATCTCGACGTGCGGTCGCGCGCCAGGTCTCAGTCCGGCGGGAGCGTAGCCTAGCGCGATCGAGCGATCGACGGTCGGCCCGTACGTCCCGCTGGTCACGACTCCGTCCCCGAGCGAGCTCGCGATCTTGAAGCCCGGGCGCGCCACCTGTCGGCCTTCCAGCACCAGCCCGACGAGCCGCCGCTTCGGCCCCGCGTCGGCGCGCGCGCGCAACGCGGACTCGCCCGTGAAGCCTTTGCCGAACGCGACGAAGCGCTCGAGCCCGGCCTCGATCGGATCGTGCTCTCGGTCGAGCTCGTGACCATAGAGCGGGTAGGCGGCCTCGGTCCGGAGCGTGTCGCGCGCGCCGAGCCCCGCGGGCGTGAGGCGCTCTCCGCCCGCGTCGCGCAGCAGATCCCAGAGCGCGCCGGCGCGCCCGGCGTCGACGAAGATTTCGTAGCCGTCCTCTCCCGTGTAACCGGTGCGCGAGAGCAGCACCGGCAGCGAGCCGAGCCGTGTCTCGGCGAAGTGCCAGAGCTTCGGGCGCACGAAGCCGGACGGGACGAGCTTCGCGACGATCTCGAGCGCGGCTGGACCCTGGATCGCGAGCAGCCCCGTCGCGTCGCTCTCGTCGCGGATCTCGCAGCGGCTCTTCGTGCGCGCGTGGAGCTCGTGCATCCAGTCGCGGTCGGCGGCGATGTTCGACGCGTTCACGCAGAAGAGCACTTCGCTCGCGCCGGTCCGGTACAGGGTCACATCGTCGACGGCGCCGCCGCTGTCGAGGCACAGCAGCCCATAGCGCACGCGGCCGAGCTCCGCGCCTGCCACGTCGTTGCAGAAGAGCGCCTGCGCGAGCTCGAGCGCTCCCGCGCCGCGCAGCCGGATCTCGCCCATGTGCGACACGTCGAACAAGCCCGCGCTCGAGCGCACCGCGCGGTGCTCGTCGAGGATCGAGCTGTAAGTGACCGGCATCTCCCAGCCAGCGAAAGGCACGAGGCGCGCGCCGGCGTCGCGATGGCGCGACCACAGCGGCGTGCGCGCGAGCGGCGCGCTGGACTCGGTCACGTGCGGCGCTGGGCTGTCTGCGCCTCGAAGGCCTGCAGCGTATTGCGCAGGAGCATCGCGACCGTCAGCAAGCCCACCCCCCCGGGGACGGGCGTGAGGAGTCCCGCTCGCCCGTTCGCCGCGGCGAAGTCTACGTCGCCGATCAGCTTGCCGTCGACCCGATTCACTCCGACGTCGATCACGGCGGCGCCGGGCTTGATCCAGTCGCCCTTCACGAATCTCGGCTTGCCGAGGGCCGCGACCAGGATGTCGGCGCGTCTCACGATCTCGGGGAGATCGCGCGTGCGCGAGTGACAGATCGTGACCGTCGCGTTGCGGTGCAAGAGCAGCAGCGACACCGGCTTGCCGACGATCTCGCTGCGCCCGATGACCACCGCGTTCGCGCCCTCGATCGGCACCCGGTGGTGATCGAGGATGTAAATGCAGCCGAGCGGCGTGCAGGGCGCGAAGCCCGACTTGTTCGCGAGCAGCCGTCCGGCGCTGATCGGATGCAGACCGTCGATGTCCTTGGCCGGGTCGAGCGCGAGCGCCACGCGCGCGGCGTCGATGCCGTTGGGGAGCGGGAGCTGCACCAGGATCCCGTGCACGTTCGGATCGCGGTTCAAACCGTCGACGACGCGCAGGACCTCGGCTTCCGACGTCGTCGCGGGCAGCCGCACCTGACGTGACTCGATGCCGCACTTGCGCGCGGCCTCGTCCTTCTTGCGCACGTAGACCTGGGAAGCCGGGTCATCGCCAACCAGCACCACGCAGAGACACGGCGTGCCGGTCGCGTACTCCGAAACGCGCTTGCGCACGTCGGAGAGGATCTCCTCGGAGAGACTCTTGCCGCTGACGACCTCGGTCACTTCCCCGCGGCCGCCTTGGACGAGCCCTTCGCCTTGTCGCTCGACTTCGCCGGCTTCGACTCGGACTTCGTCTCCGCCTTCGACTCGGACTTGGACTCCGATTTCGCTTCGGACTTGCCCTCCGATTTCGACTCGGACTTGGTTTCCGGGGAGGAGTCGCCGCCGCTCTTCTTGCTGCTGCCGTAGCCGTCGGCGTACCAGCCGCTGCCCTTCAGGATGAAGTGACTCGGCGAGATCAGCCGGCGCACCTTCGAGCGGCACACCTTGCAGCGCTTCAGCGCCTCCGCGGTGATCGGCTGCTCGACCTCGAACACGTGGCCTTTGGTGCACTCGTACTCGTACGTCGGCATCTGCTCGGATCTCCTGCGGAATCCGGAAGCGGCGGCACTCTAGGGCAGGGTCCGGAGTCGGTCAAACCCGCGCCTGCGCGCGCCGGGTCACTCTTCCGGGCGGTCGGTCGGCGCGAACGCGTCGATCAGCTTGCCGTAGCTCTCGAGCGTACGGCGCAGATCGGCCTCGAGCCGCTGCCGCAGGTGGCGCTGTTCGCGGATCTCGTTGGCCAGCAGCGCGCGCTGCTCGCGCGCCTCGGCGAGCAGCTTCTCGGCGCGAACCTCGGCGTCGATCACGATCGACTCGCTCTCCTTGATGGCCGTCCGCTTCAGCTGCTCGACCAGGGTCTGCGCGGTGGTGAGCGTGTCCTGGATCGTCTTCTCGCGGCTGCGATAGGCGTCGAGGTCGCGCGCCAGGCGCTCGGCTTCGCGGCGCAGCTGGGCGTTCTCGCGCACGACGTCCTCGAAGTCCGCGACCACGGTGTCCAGGAACGCGCTCACTTCGGAGCGGTCGAAGCCGCGCATCTGCGAGCCGAACTTGTGCTGGCGGATTTCGAGCGGGGTGAGACGCATCTCTAACCCGCAGAATCGGCCCGAAGCCCCTGCCGCTTGAGTGGGTCTGTGCGGCGCGCCTAAGGCTTGCCGAGCTCGCGCGAGCGCTGCGTGGCGGCGCGCACCGCCGCCAGGAGCGCCGCGCGGAATCCCCCGGCCTCGAGCGCTGCGAGCCCGGCGCTGGTGGTGCCTCCCGGAGAGGTCACGCGCTCGCGCAACAGGGCGGGGTGCTCGCCGGTCTCTCGGGCCAGGCGCGCTGCGCCGTAGACGGTCTCCAGCGCCAGCGCGCGCGCGGTCGCGGAGCCGAGCCCTTCTCTCACCCCGGCCTCGGTGAGCGCCTCGATGAACAGGAAGACATACGCGGGGCCGGATCCCGACAGACCCGTCACGGCGTCGAGCGCGGTCTCCGGCACCTGCACGACCTCGCCGACGGCGCGCAGGATGGCGCAGGCGCGCTCGACGTCCGCGGGCTCGGCGCCGCCGTCGCTCGCGACGGCGGTGATGCCGGCGCCGACCAGCGCGGGCGTGTTGGGCATGGAGCGCACGATGCGCGCGCCGGCACCCAGCAGGCGCCGCAGGCCGGCCGTCGTCGCGCCCGCCACGATCGAGATATAGAGAGGGCCGCCGTCGCGCGGCAGTGTCTGGGTGGCACTCTCGAGCTGCTGCGGCTTTACGGCGAGCACCACCACCTCGGCGCGCTGCGCGACCTCCGCGTTGCTCTCGGTCGTTCGGACGCCGAGCGCATCGCGCAGGACGCGGCGCCGCTCGGGATCGACGTCGGAGGCAGAGAGCTGGTCTGCCGAGACTCCGGCGCGCAGCAGGCCGCGCAGGATCGCTTCCGCCATGTTGCCCGCGCCGATCGTGCCCACGGACTTGGGTAGCCCGATCATCCGTTCCCCCTCTCGCCGAACAGCGCCGTGCCGATCCGCAGCCACGTCGCGCCTTCCTCGACCGCGACTTCGAAATCGCTCGACATCCCCATCGACAGCTCGGAGAGCGGGAGTGAGTGGGCTCGAGCGCGGTTCGTTTCGGCGAGCAGCTCCCGCAAGCGCGCGAAGGAAGGTCGCACCTGCTCGGGATCCGCGCACGCGCGCGGGATCGCCATGAGCCCGACCAGCTCGAGGTGCGCGCTCTCGTCGACGGCGCGCGCGAGCTCGGCGACCTCATCCGGGGCGCAGCCGCCCTTCTGCGGCTCCGCGTCGATGTTCACCTGCAGGAAGATGCGCAGGCGCCGGCCGAGCGAGGCGCACTCGCGCTCGAGAGCGCCGACCAGAGGCGCGCGGTCCACGGACTGGATCACGTCGCACAGCGCCGCGGCCCGCCGGACCTTGTTGCGCTGCAAGCTGCCGATCAAGTGCCACTCGAGTGTCTCGCGCGAGAGGCCGCGAACGGCCTCGATCTTCGCTTCGGCCTCCTGGACACGGTTCTCGCCGAAGGCACGCACGCCGGCGCGCACCGCCTCGAGCACGCGCTCGGGGGGCTGCGTCTTGCTGACTGCCAGGAGCTTCACCGCCTCCGGGTCGCGGCCCGCCGCGCGCGCGCGGCGCGCGATGCGCGTCCGGATCTCCGCGAGGCGCTCGGCGATCCCACTCACGACGGCAGGACCTTCAGCTCCAGGAGCCGCGGAGTCAGCGCCTCGACGGGCAGGCCGATCACGTTGGCGCGCGAGCCGTGGATGTCGGCGACGAAGCGCCCGCCCTCGCCTTGAGCCGCGTAGGCCCCGGCCTTGTCGAGCGGCTCGCCGCTGCGCGCGTAGCGCTCCGCAGTCGCGCGGTCGACCGCGTGCATGCGCACGGCGCTCTCGACGACCCCGGACTCTTCGAAGCCGAGCGCGGGAACGAGCAGCGCGAAGCCGGTGAGCACGCGGTGCGTGCGTCCGGCGAGCTGCAGCAGCATCTCGACCGCTTCCGCCTCGTCGCGCGGCTTGCCGAGCAGCACGCCGTCGATCACGACGACGGTGTCCGCGCCGAGCACGCACGCGTCGGCGTCGACGCTCGGCAGCACGGCACGTGCCTTCGCGAGCGCCAGCCGTCGGGCGAGAGACTCGGGCGACTCGCCCGGGAGGGCGCTCTCGTCCACGTCCGGCGCGGCGATCGAGAACGCGAACCCGGCTGCGCGCAGCAGCTCGCGCCGGCGCGGCGAGCTCGACGCGAGGACCAGCGGCCTCATGGGCTCGGCGGGGCCGCGGACAGGCGCTGGCGTGCCGCGAAGGCGGCGCGCGCCAGCGACGGGTCGCTCGCGCGCTCGAGTGAGTCGAGCAGCTGCGCCGCGTCCGCGCGCAGCTCGGGATGGAAGCGGATCAAGTCGGGCAGGATCACCGTCGCGATGCGCGCCATGCGCGGGTCCGGGTCGGTGCCGCGCGCGAGTTCAAGGGCGCGCTCGGCCAGTGGGCGCGCGGGATCGGAGAGCTTCGCGAAGCAGGAGAGGGCGGCGCGCCGCACATGGCCGTCGCCGTCGTCGAGCGCGGCCAGAAACACCTCCCCGGTCTCGATCCGCTCGGGCGCCAGCTCGCGCAGCGCGTAGAGCGCCATGCGGCGCCGGCTCGGCGCGGCGGCGGTGCGTGCCTCGGCGAGCAGCACCGGCAACACCTCCCCGTGCAGGCGGCCGAGCGCGGCGAGCATCTGCGCCGCCTGCCAGCGGGCGTCGCCGTCGGCGAGCTCGAGCGAGTCGAGCAGCGCCGGCAGGAGCCTCAAGGTCGGCCGCTCGGCGTGGAACAGCACGAACGCCGCGCCGAAGCGCGCGAGCGGGCGCGGATCTCGGAGCAGCTCGCGCAGGGCATCGCGCAAGCCGGGCTCGCCGCGGATCCGAAGCGCGGCCTCGCCGCACGCGCGCCGCTGCTCCGCGCGGTCGAGCGAGGCGAGGCGCGCGAGCAGCTCCGCGGCGCTCGAGTCACTCATCGCGCTGCACCGCTCAAGCGAGCGTCCAATGCTCCTCGCCGGCCGCGTCGCGGCTGCGCGTGGCGCGGCGCTCGCGCTCCAGCTTGAGCAGGTGAGACAGCACCGACTGGCCGGCCGCCGGCCAGAGCGCGCGCGGCGTGTCGACGTAGATGCGCTCGACCATGTCGACCACGGTGCTCGCGCCGCCGCGCACCGCGGCGACGATCTGGCGCTCGCGCTCGCGCCGGTGCTCGATGTACTCGAGGAGCTTCGCGCGCGGATCGGCGATCAGCGGACCGTGACCCGGGTAGATGCGCGCCAGGTCGAGGTCGAGCATGCGCTCGAGCGACGCGAGATAGTCGGCCATGTCGCCGCCGTCGAGCGGAATCACCGTCGTGCCCGCTCCGAGCACGACGTCGCCGGTGAACAGCGCGTGCTCCTCCTCGAGATAGAAGCAGATGTGGTCCTGCGCGTGGCCGGGGGTGTGCAGCGCGCGCAGGGTCGCGCCCTGGGCGCGGAACATGTCGCCCGCGCAGATCGGAGTCAGCTCGAGGTCGTAGCGCTCGTCGCGCCCGGGCCACGGATGCTTTGCGACGTTGCGCGGCCCGAAGCGCTCGAGCACTCCCGCCGCGCCGCCGATGTGGTCGCCGTGCACGTGGGTGATCAGGAGATCGCCAGGGCCATCGCTGGCGTGCTCGCGCGTGAGCGCCTCCTCGAGCAGCGGCAGATACGCGGGCACCCCCGCACCCGTGTCGAGCAGGAACGGCCGCGGCCCGCGCCCCACCAAATAGGTGTTCGTACCCGGCCCCGTGAACGGGCCCGGGTTCTGGCCGCGCACGACGACCACGTTCTCGGACCAGCGCTCGATGTCCGGCAGCTTCATGCCCCACATGGAGTCCACGGCGTCACTCTAGCGTGGAGCGGGCGGCGCCGTCGCTTCGCCCGGCACGACGCGCGGCGCCGCGAGCGTGCCCTCGAGCGTGAGCGCGAGCGGCAGTGGGTCGGTGGGCAGCTTCAGCAGGGTGAAGAAGCTGCGCGCCGGCTCGTCGAGCTCGCGCACCTGGACCTGGACGGCGATGCGTCCGTCCGGCGAGAGCGTGCCCCAGGCGCTGCCCGAGAGCGGCGGTCCCTGGACGTCGAGCCAGCGGACGTTCCACTGGCCCGCGCCGGGATCGCGGGCGGCCGAGATGACCAGCTGCGCGAAGGGCACCTCGAACGGCGCGGGCTGCTGGACCAGGACCGCGCCGCGACTCACCGAGCCCTCGAGACTCGCGTCCGGCCCGAAGCGCCAGAGGCCGTCCGCGCGGCCGCGCAGCCCGAGCGGCGCGGCCAGCACCGTGGCGAGTGACTCGAGGTCGACGTCCTGGAGGCGCACGAAGCCGCTGGCCTCGAGCCAGCCGTCGCCGCGCACGAGCAGCGTTCCGTCCGCGACGCGCGCGTCGAGGCGCGGGCCCGCCGGCAGGAGCACCAGGCGGAAGTCGTCGAGCGCGAGCTCTCGCCCGCCGCGCGTGACACGCAGATGTGTCGCGCTGACGCCGAAGGGGAGGGCCGGGAAGGCGCCCGTGACTTCGATCGCGCCCCCGGAGCTCGCGGCGAGCGGCGGCAGCGCGAAGCGCAGCAGCAGGGCCGGCGCGAGCCACAGCCCCGCGCACAGGCCCGCGAACGCGAGCCCGAGCCACGGAGCGAGGCGGCGACGCCTCAAGCGCGCTCGAAGCTCGAGACCGAGAAGCTCACGTCGAGGACCGGAGTCCCGGACGCGTCGCCGCGGGCGCGCATCTTCAGCGAGCGCACGATCAGATGCGACTGCGAGGTCTCGATCCGGTAGAGAAAGCTCACCGCCTGCTCGAGCGACGTGCCCTTCAGCCGCACCTCGGCGCGCGTCTCGGGATACTGCGCGTTCGTCGACGGCTGCTTCGGCTCGATCGACTCGAGCTGCTCCTGCGAGATCTTGGCATCGGCGGCCAGGGTCGAGAGGACCGCGATCAAGTTGGTCTTGGCGCCCGGCTGGATGCGGGCCTCGACGTCGGCGAGCTCGCCCTGCAGGCCCCGCATCTCGGAGGCGAGCTGCAGCGCGCGAGTCACTTGACCTTCGAGCTCCGTGGTGCTGCCGGCGCTCGCGCGCGAACGCGCGCTCAGCGGCGCGATCGCGACCATGTACACGAGCAGGAGCGCGATTACACAGCCGGCGGCCACCAGCAGCCAGCGCTCGCGCGGCGACCGCCCTTGGAGATATGCGCGCAGCGGCGCGAGCAGGGCATTCACTGAGATTCCTCCTCGCCGCCCAGGCGGATCGAGACGGTGAACGTCTTGCCTCCGCGGCGGGGGTCGGTCTTCACGTCCGTCACGAGCACGCGCTGGAAGCCGTCGAACTTCGAGAGCTCGGCCTTCAGCTGATCGGCCGAGACGAAGTCGGCGCTGTGTCCGCGGGCCACGATGCTCTGGCGCTCGATCGAGAGCTCGTCGAACGAGACATCGAGTGACTCGGGCGTGAGCGTGGAGATCTGGCGCAGGATCTCGAGCACCGACAGACCCTTGCCCGTGACGCCCAGGTGCGCAGCGAGCGCGCGGGTCTCGGCCGCGCGGGCTTCGAACGCCTTCAGCGGGTCCTTGCCCGGCTGGGCGTCGGGGAATGTCTGGGTGAAGATCGAGGCGACCTCGCCGCGCAGCTGATCGATGCGGCGCGCCGCGTAGAACGCGCGCGTCGCCGCGCTCGCGACCCAGAGCACGAGAAACAGCGCGAACAGGCCCACCGCGAGCCGCAGCTGCGGCCGCAGGCCGGAGAGATCCGGCGAGTAGGCGAGCTCGCCCTGGCGGAAGTCGGTCTGGGTGACTCGCTCGGTGGACGCCCCGCGCAGCGCGAGCGCCGCCGCTTGCGCGAAGAGCGCCGGACCGGCCTCGCGGAACTCGTCGGCACCGCCGTCGGCGCGAGTCACCTCGAGCACGCGCGTGGGCAGCCCCGTCTGCTCTTCGAAGTAGCGCGCCAGCTCGGGAATGCGCGCGGAGCCGCCGACGAGCAGGATCTCGCTGGGCGAGACCGGATCGAGCGGATCGCCGACGATCGACTGGACGCTGCGCAGCGTCTCGCGCACCAGCGAGCCGAGCAGGTCGCGCACGCCGTTCGAGACGGGCTTCGTGCTGCCGCGCTCGAACACGCCGTGTGCATGCTTGTGCTCCAGCGCGGCGTCCGCCGAGAGTGACAGGTCGTAGGCGAGCGCGTCGGTGAGGTGCTTGCCGGCGATCTCGATGCGGCGCAGCGCGATCGGGCGCCCGTCGACCAGGAGACACAGGTTCGTCTTCACGTGGCCGACGTCGAGCACGAGGCGGGAGACGTCGGAGAGCTCGAGATAGCGGGACAGGTTCGCGAGCGACGCGCCCTCGCTCTCGACGACGCGCGGCTCGAGCTCCATGCGCCGGCACGACGCGAGATGCTGCTCGATGTCGGCGCGGGCGGCGAGCGTCACCAGGACGTCGGTCTGGTCGGGGCGGGTCAACACCTGCTCGTGTGACGAGATCACGCTCGAGATCGGGACCGGCAGCTCCTCGTCGATCTCGTAGCCGATCGCGGCGGTGACGCGCTTGGCGCCGGCGAACGGGAAGCGCAGATGACGCTGAGTGAGTCGCTCGGTCGAGAGCGCCGTGACGAGCACCTCCGGCGAGAAAGCGCGGCCCTGCAGCCAGAGCTGGATCGTCGCCTCCACCTCCTCGGAGGGCGCCCCCTGAGGCAGGAGCAGCTCCGCGAAGCGCACGAACGCGGCGCCGCGCAGCCCCGCGAACGCCTCCGCGAGCTTCAGCGACCAACTGCCGAAGTCGAGCCCGACGATGCTGCGTTCGAACATCAGCAGCCCAGCTCGTAGTAGAGCGTCTTCGCCCCGCCGTTGCTGCCGCGGTCGATCACGCTGTGTACACACGCGCGTGTCTCGCCCACGGTCGCCTCGACGTCGATCGCGAACACGCGGCTCTTGTAAGTGAGCGGTGGAAAGATCGCCTCGCCCTCCGCGATTCCGACCGTACCGGAAAAAGTCGTGCAGGGGTCCTGGCCCGCCCCCGGGCAGAACACCTTCCCCTCACTGCGCGCCTTCAGGATCTCGAAGACGTCGCGCTGATCGAGCAGCCTCTGATCGTCTCCGGCGCCGTGGAAGATCAGGCCCAGCACGTGAGCCGGCGCCGTGTTCAGGTTCACGCCTCCCCCGTCGGCGCCTGGAAACATCGGATACGGCGTAAAGTAGGCTTTGAGCGCTTCGAGCAGCAAGGGATCCATTCCCGGCACCGGCGCCAGCTCGTCGAGTGAGAACACCGGGCGGTTCAAGGGCGGGGACTTCGCTTTCTTGATCTCCATGTAGTATTCGTGCTCAGGCGTGCCCACGCGCGTCTCGTCGTCCTTGTCGATCCAGTCGAGGATCGCATCGGAGAGGTCGTCGATCTGCTGATCGCCGAGCGCGCTCGAGCCTTTGAACTCGGGCGCGGTGTCGCGCAGGTGCGCGAGGACCGCCTTCAGGAAGGCCTTGCTCGTGTCAACGCGTTTGCCCGCGCCGTCGACCAGCGCGTTGATGTCGACCTTGTTGCCCGCGTCGTGAATGCGCACGCGCAGGAGGGCGCCGCCCGGGAGCTCGATCTCCTGGTGAGACAGGAGTGCCCACGCGTCGAGATCCGACTCGACTGCGCGCGTGATGTCGGTGCCCTCGGTCAGGTCGTCCATGAGCGCGCGCTCGGCCAGCCCGACCCCGGATCGCGCCAGCAGGTCCGCGCGCGTGTGCTGCGCGCTCTGCCGCGAGGCCAGCACCTCGATCAGCGACGTCTTGCTCATCGCGTAGGCGGTGGAGACC
>Ga0326726_10004036_pt1 | contig 13448 bp, 10 predicted proteins | sample MHFenrmetagenome_2_FD_207603 | JGI IMG/M metagenome (GOLD analysis project Ga0326726, IMG submission 207603) | Lab enriched peat soil microbial communities from Michigan Hollow, Ithaca, NY, United States - MHF15MN | ecosystem: Environmental > Terrestrial > Soil > Wetlands > Peat | place: USA... | reverse complement strand
TGGCCGAATAGCACGAGCGCCAACAGCACGACGACCGCGCCGAGCAGGATCAGAACGTTGCGCTGGCTCATGCGCTGGCCTTTCTGCGGCGCTTCACGAACACGGCCACAAGCGCCACGGCCGTCAGCAGCAGTGGCACGAGCGCGATGTTCAGGATCTTGAGCGTCGTGCCGAGGTTGTCGATGTCGCGGTCGAGATTGCGGCGCACGTTGCGCAGCTCCTGGCGGATCCGGACCTGCTCGTCGAGGAACTTCTGCACCTCGGCTTGTTGCTCGGGGCTCATCATCAACGAGCTCGCGTCTTTGCGCGCGGCCTGGAGGTCGCCGAGCTTCTTTTCGGTGTCGCGCAACTCGGCCTGGAGCCGCTCCTCGGTGGCGCGGAATTGCACGTCGGCATTGCGCCGCAGCTCCTCGACCTTCGTGAACGGCCGCGTATACGTGGCGCGGCTGCGCAGGCCGATCAGCGCCGCGCTGCCGGAGAGGTTATCCAGCGCGTTGAACACGAAGTCGCCGTTGTTCGCGAACGCGCTCACGACGCGTTGGCCCAGGAAGTTCTGCGCCTGCACCCACATGCGATCGCTCAGGATGTCGACATCGCCGACGAGCACGAGGTTCGCGTTGTCGGTCGATGCCAGATGCGTGGCACCCAGCGCTGCATCGACCGGCGCGTCGCGACCTTCGGCCTTGGGCGCGCCGTCCGGGAACGCAGACTTCAGCGGTCCGGACAGACGCGCCGCGATGATCTGTTCCTTGCCGCCCGGTGTGAAGTTGTTCAACAGCACGCTGGGGTCGGCCAGGAGCTGGAACCGATCCGTCGGCATGAGCTCGGACTCCGCACTCGAGTGCAGCAGCGGCGTGAGCTTGGCCGTCGCGCCGTCCGCGAGCTCGAAGTGCCCGGCAACGCCGACGTTCACGGAGTTGAGTCCCTGCGTGATGACGTCCTCCGTGCTCATCGCTTCGGCGTCGAGGCCGAGCAAACCGATGTGACGCACGGGCCGTACCCGGCCGCCGATGCTGAGCGCGTAGCGGTTGTCGGCCACCACGTCACGCGTGTTGAACTTGACGCCCCACGCTGCGAACAGCTTGTCGAGCGACGACGTGGCCTGCGCTGCGCCGGGGCCTTCCTGTCCACCGCCCGCGAGGATCTCCGCGAGCGGGTCGACGAAGATCAGTGCGCGGCCGCCGCGCATGACGAACTGATCGATGGCGTACAGCGTCGTGTCGTCGAGCATCGTGGGGTGCACGATCCACAGCACGTTCACGTCGTCGTCGATCTTCAGCACGTTCGCAGGCAGCGTCCGCACCTCGAACAGCTTGCGCGCCTGTTCGACGACGACCCACGGCTGGCCCGGCTGCTGCGTCAGCGGGTCGAAGCCGCCGCCGATCGGCGCGCTCGTGAGAAGCCCCACGACGGTCTTCTTCGTGTTCGAAAGGTTGTAGACGAGCCGCGCCAGGTCGTACTCGAGGAACATCTCCTTGCGCGGATCGAAGAACGCAATCGTGTCGGTCTTGCCGATGCTGTTCGAGCCGGCGAGACCGAAGTACACGGATTCGCCCCCGGAGCCTATGTTGGCGGCCTGGAGGCCAAACTGCTCCGCGCGGTCCTCGTCCTCGGAGAACTGCACCGGATCGACGACGTGCAGCACGAGCCGGCCGTCCGGCGTGTTGGCCGCGAATTCCTCGAGCGTCTCGCGCACGCGGTTCGCGTACGCGCGCAGCTGCTGCAGGTTCTTCGTCGATTCGTTCGAGAAGAAGAAATACAGGTCGATCGGCTCTTTGATGTCCTTCAGCACCGCCTGCGTACCCTTGCCGAGCGTGTACAGGCCGTTTGCGGTGAGGTCGAGGCGCGCGCCGCGCAACCAGACGTTGCTGGCGATCACAGCCACGACCAGTGCGACAACGAGCACTACGAGAGTCGAGTAACCGATCCTTTGCCGGGTGCGCGTGCTCATCGGCTCAATCCGCTTTCTTCAGTTGCAACACGATTCCGTTTGCGCACAGGCACACACCGATCAGCAGGGCGAAATACACGAGGTCGCGCAGGTCGATGACGCCCTTGCTGATGAAGTCGAAATGCGTCTGAAAGCTGAGCGATGCGAGGCCGTCGACGAGCCATTGCGGCGCCCAGGCCGACATGACCTGCTGCACGAGTTGCACGCCGACCGCGAGCAACATGAAGCACGTGATGAAGGAAAGGATGAACGCGATGACCTGATTTTTCGTGCTGGCAGAGATGCATGCGCCGACCGCCAGGAATCCGCCGGCCATCAGAAAACTGCCGAGGTAGGCCGCGAGGATCACGCCGTTGTCCGGCTTGCCGAGGTAGTTGACCGTGATCCAGATCGGGAACGTCAGCGCGATCGCGATGCCGGTGAAAATCCAGGCCGCGAGGAATTTGCCGACGACGGCTTGCCACACCTCGAGCGGTAACGTCATCAGGAGCTCGATCGAGCCCGACTTACGCTCCTCGGCCCAGAGCCGCATGCTCAAAGCCGGAACGAGGAACAGGTACAGCCACGGGTGCATGTAGAAGAACGCCGTGAGATCGGCCTGGCCGGTCTCGTAGAAGCCCAGGAAGTAGAACGTCGAGACCCCGGCGGCGAACAGGAAGATCACGATGAATACGTACGCGATCGGTGTTGCGAAGTAGCTCTTCAGCTCGCGTTTGAAGACTGCGAGTACGCCGCTCATGCCGTCGCTCCGCCGGTGATCGACCGGAATACTTCGTCTAAGCGACCGGACTCGAGATGCAGCTCGGCCAAGTGCCAATGCTCCCTCTCGGCCAGCGCATTGATCGCGGCGAGCGGCAGCTTGCCGGCTGCCGGGAAGGCCGTGAGCCGCTGGTTCTTCTCGTCGAGCTCCGTGCTCGCAACCTCGGAGAGTGCGTTGATCGCGCGGCGCGCAGCTGGCAGCAGCTCGGAGCTCGCGAGCTTCACGGACACGGCGTTGTGGAACCGCGACCGCGTCTCGAGGCCGCGCGGCGTGTCGTCGGCCAGGATCTTGCCGTGCGCGATGATGATCGCGCGGTTGCACACGGCGTCGACTTCCTCGAGCAGGTGCGTCGAGATAACGATGATCTTGTCGCGTGCCATGCGGCCGATCAGCTCGCGAACCTCGTGCTTCTGGTTCGGATCGAGGCCGTCGGTGGGCTCGTCCAGAATCAGCACTTCGGGATCGTGCAGGATCGCCTGCGCGAGACCCACGCGGCGCCGGTAGCCTTTCGACAGCGTGTCGATGCTCTGCTCGAGCACGCGCTCGAGGTGCAGCAGCGAGAAGACTTCGTCGAGCCGCTGACGGCGCTTCTCGGCCGGCATGCCGCGCGCTTCCGCGATGAATTCCAAGAACGAGCGCGGCGTCATCTCCGGATAGCTCGGCGCGCCCTCGGGCAGATAGCCGATGCGGCGTTTGGCCGCGACGGACTGCGTCTCGATATCGTGGCCGCACACGAGCACGCGGCCCGAGGTGGCTGGCAGGAAGCCGGCGACGATGCGCATCGTGGTGGTCTTGCCGGCGCCGTTGGGCCCCAAGAAGCCGAGCACCTGGCCCGGCTCGACCCTGAAGCTCAAATTGTCTACGGCACGGAGCCGACCGTATTCTTTGGTGAGGCCCTGGACGTCGATCATGTGGAAACCTGGCGGAGATCCGAAAAAAACGCGGTGCCGCGATGCGGCGGAACATTCTCCATAGACGCTAAAGTCCTTTCAAGTTACAGACTTGTCATGGAGAAGCCGACGGATTGCCGTCGACGTCGACGATGCTGACCGCGCCGAAGCTCAGTGCGCGAACCTCCGCTTCGATGACCTTGCGGTCGCCGACGACGACCCAGGTCAACCGATCGGGTTGCAGCAGCCGCTTGGCCGCGCCGTTGACCTCGCCGACCGTGAGCTTCGTGACGAGCTCCGCATAATCGTTCCAGTAGTTGTCGGGCAACTTGAAGCGCACGAGTGCCGCGATGTCGCGCGCCACGGCGCGCGCCGTCTCCCAGCGACCGGGCAGCGTCAAAGTGCTGCGCCGCTTGCTGGTGGCGACCTCGGCGTCGGTGGCCGCGCGCGAGCTCAGGAACTCGTCGAACTCCTTCTTCATCTCGCGCATCGACGGCGCGGTCTTGTCGGCCTGCACGGGCGCGATCGCGAGGAACGGCCGCTGTGCCTGTGTGTCGACGATTGTCGTATCGGCGCCGTACGACCACGTCTTGTCCTCGCGCAGGTTCATGTTGATGCGCGATGTGAACGCGCCGCCCAGGATGTCGTCCATGGCGTTGATCGCGATCTCGTCCGCCTGATTCTTCGCGGGGATCAGCTCGCCGGCGATGATCATGCTCTGCTCGGAGCCCGGCCGGTCGATCAGGTAGATGCGCGGCCGGTCCGGCAGACCGACGTCCGCGAGCTTCTTGACGGGAACGTCGCCGCGCTGCCAGCGCGCGAACAGCGCCTCGAGCTTCGGCTTGATCTCTGCGAGCGTCGTGTCGCCGACGACGATCAGCGTCGCGTTGTTCGGCTTGAACCACGTGGCGTGGTATTTCACGAGATCGTCGCGTTTGATCGCGGCCACCGATTGCTCGGTGCCGGAGCCCGTCATGGGCAGGGCATACGCGTGGCCTTCGCCGTACAGCAGGCGGGGCAGAACGCGCAGCGCCATCGACGTCGGGGTGTTCTTCTCCTGCTGGATGCCGGCGAGCTGCAGGCGCCGGAGCCTGTCGAGCTCGGTCTGCGCGAACGCCGGGTTCAGGATCACGTCGGCGTAGATCGCGAGCGAGGCGTCGAGATTCTCCTTCAGCGCGTTCAGGCTCACGACCGAGAAGTCGAGATTCGCGCCGCTGTTCAAGTCCGCGCCGAGGCGCGCGAGCGCGTCGTCGATCTTCAACGCGTCCATGCTCGTGGTGCCTTCGTCGAGCATCTCCATCGTCATGTTCGCGACGCCGGGCGCGGCGAATTGATCGGCGGCGAAACCCGCGTTCAGCTGCAGGCTGAACTGCACCACCGGAACCGCGTGGCGCTCGGCCACGATCAGGCGCATGCCGTTGCCGAGCGTCGCCTGGCTCATCGCCGGGAACGGTGCATCCGGGAACGACGTCGGCATCGGCAGCTTCTTTCGATCGGCGCCGCCGGCGCCTGCCTTCAGCTCGCGCGAGAACGGCTGCACTTCCAGCACCAGCGGTGCGCCCTTGATCCAGGTGCGCGCGGTCGCGACGACCTGCTGCGGCGTGGCCGTGCGCAGCAGCTCGAGGGAGTGCTTGTAGAAATCCGGCCGGCCGCCGTACACCGCGTTCTCGGCGAGAATGCTCGACTTGCCGCGGAAGCCGCCAACCTGCTCGACGCCGCGCACGAACCCCGCGCGGATCTCGGTCTTCGCGCGATCGAGCTCGGCGCGCGTGGGCCCCTGAGCCAGGAACCGTGCGAGCTCCTCGTCGAGCGCTTTCTCGACCTTCGCGAGATCCTGGCCCGGGCCCGCCGTGGCGTACACGATGTACGCGCCCGCGATCTCGTTGTTCAGCGCAAACGCGCCCGCGTCGGTCGCGATCTGATCCTTGTAGACGAGCCGCTGATACAGCCGCGATGTCTTGCCGCTCGTCAGCACATAGTCGGCGAGCTGCAGGTATGTGGAGTCGTCGCTGATCCACTCCGGGCCGAGCCACACCTTGTAAATTCGGGCTTCGGGGACGCGGTCCTGCATGGTCATGCGCGTCGCCGGGACACTGACGGGGATCGAGCGGTCGCGACGCGTCAGCGGCGGTCCGGGCGGGATGTCGCCGAAGTAGCGTTGCACCTTTTCCTTGGCCGTCGCGAGATCGATGTCGCCGGCCAGCACGAGTGTCGCGTTGTTCGGCCCGTAGTACGTCTGGAACCACTTCTTGACGTCGTCCAAGCTCGCGGCGTTCAGGTCTTCCATCGAGCCGATGACTTCCCAGGAGTACGGGTGGCCCGGCGGGAACAGATTCGTGATGAGCGTGCCGTACGCCTTGCCGTACGGTGCGTTGTCGCCCTGGCGCTTCTCGTTCTGGACTACGCCGCGCTGCTCGTCGAGCTTCTTCTGATCGATCGCGCCGAGCAGATGGCCCATGCGGTCGGACTCCATCCAAAGCGCAAGATCGACGGCCGATGTCGGCACCGTCTCGAAGTAGTTCGTGCGATCGAAGTCCGTGCTGCCGTTGACGTTCGTGGCGCCGACTTCCTGCAGCGGCCGGAACCACTCGTCGTTATGATTCTCGCTGCCGTTGAACATCAGGTGCTCGAACAGATGCGCGAATCCAGTCTTGCCCGGCACCTCGTTCTTCGAGCCGACGTGATACCAGACCTGGATCGCGACGATCGGCGCTTTTCGGTCCTCGTGCACGATCACTCGCAGCCCGTTGTTCAGGCGGAACTCGTCGAACTTGATCTCCGGGTCCTGCGCAAACGCGCGGGGCGCGAAGCAACTCACTAGGCAAGCGAGCGCGAGCAGTCTGGTCATCGACGTTCCTTGGCGACGTTGTGCGCCGAGTAGCCGGCGTGCTGGAGTATAAGCGTGGCCGGCGGTGGCGGAGTAACCACCGAAAGGCCAAGAATCTATGAGCAGAAAGGAACTCTACCCCCCGATCGAGCCGTTCGATAGCGGCTACCTGGCCGTCGGCGACGGCCACGAGCTCTACTACGAGCAATGCGGCAACCCGCGGGGCAAGCCCGCTGTGTTCGTGCACGGCGGACCGGGCGCCGGCGGCGACGCGAACGCGCGGCGATTCTTCGATCCGGCGGGCTACCGCATCGTCGTGTTCGACCAGCGCGGCGCCGGCCGCAGCCTGCCGCACGCTTCGTTGACCGCGAATACAACCTGGCACCTCGTGGCCGACATGGAGCTCTTGCGCCAGCACCTGAACATCGAGCGCTGGCTCGTATTCGGTGGGTCGTGGGGCAGCACGCTCGCGCTTGCCTACGCCGAGACGCATCCAGGCGTGGTCACCGAGATCGTGCTGCGCGGCATCTTCCTGCTGCGCCGAGTCGAGCTGCACTGGTTCTATCAGCATGGCGCCAGCATGGTGTTCCCGGAGCTGTGGCGGGAGTTCCTCGCGCCGATTCCGCCCGCGGAACGTCGCGATCTGCTCGCCGCCTATCACCGCCGATTGACGGGCGTGGACACGGAGGCGCAGTTGGCAGCGGCGCGCGCGTGGTCGATCTGGGAGGGCGCGACGAGCTCGTTGTGGCCGAATCCGGCGCGCGCGGCGCAGTTCGGCGCTCCGCAGTTCGCGCTGGCGCTCGCGCGCATCGAGGCTCACTATTTCGTGAATCGCGGTTTCTTCGCCGACGAGAATCAGCTGTTGACGGGCGCCGAGGCGATCCGAGGGATCCCTGCCGTCATCGTGCACGGTCGTTACGACATGGTGTGCCCGATCGATACGGCGTTCAGGCTGCACCAGCGCTGGCCGGAAGCGGATCTTCGCGTCGTTCTCGACGCGGGTCATTCGGCTTACGAGCCCGGCATCACGGCGGAGCTCGTAGCTGCCACGGATCGGTTCTTGCGAGGAGCTAGGGTGCAATGACGATGTTGTCTTTGGTCAACGGGCAGGTCGTGAACGACGGGCGCGTGTTCGCGGCCGACGTGTTGATTCGCGGCGAGCGCATCGAGCGCATCGGGCCCGGACCCGTGCCGGCGGGCGCGGAGGTCATCGATCTCAAGGGCCGTTACCTGCTTCCCGGGATCATCGACGATCAGGTGCACTGCCGCGAGCCTGGGCTCACGCACAAAGCCACACTCGGCAGCGAGTCACTGGCCGCGATTTGCGGTGGCGTCACGAGCTTCCTCGACATGCCGAACACGCAGCCGCCCACCACGGATCGCGCGGCGCTCGTGGAGAAACGCCGCATCGCGGCTGATACCTGCCACGTGAACTACGGGTTCTACTTCGGGGCCACGAACACGAATCTCGAGGAGCTGAAGCGCGTCGGCTCCGATCTGGCCTGCGGCATCAAGGTGTTCATGGGCGCGTCGACCGGCAACATGCTCGTCGACGACCCTGCGACACTCGAGGGCATCTTCGCCGCCGCGCGACTACCGGTGGCCACTCATTGCGAGCACTCGCCCACGATCTGGGCCAACGAAAAGCGCTTCCGCGAGCGCTACGGCGACGCCGTGCCGATCGAGGCTCATCCCGAGATTCGCTCGGCCGAGGCCTGTTATCTGTCGTCGTCGTTCGCCGTCGGGCTCGCGAAGAAGCACGGTACTCGGTTGCACGTCCTGCACCTCACCACTGCGCGGGAGATGGAGCTATTCGAGCCGGGTCCGGTCGCGAGCAAGCGCATCACGGCCGAGGTCTGTGTGCACCACCTGTGGTACGAGCAGTCGAGTTACGCGACGCTGGGCGCCAAGATCAAGTGCAATCCGGCGATCAAGACAACCGCGGATCGCGCTGCCCTGCAGCAGGCTGTCGTGAACGATCGAATCGACGTGATCGCCACGGACCACGCTCCGCACACGCTGGCCGAGAAGGCGCGCAGTTACTTTGAAGCGCCGTCGGGCTTACCGCTCGTGCAGCATTCGTTGTTGATGTTGCTCGAGCAGCATGGCCAAGGGCTGTTTACGCTGCCGAAGATCGTCGAGAAGGCGGCGCACAACCCTGCCACCCTGTTCGGCATCGTCGAGCGCGGCTTCGTGCGCGAGGGGTACTACGCCGACCTCGTCGCGGTCGACCTCGACAAGCCGACGCGTGTGGATGCAGCGCAGGTACGTTACAAGTGCGGCTGGTCGCCGCTCGAGGGCACCACGCTCCGCTCCAGCATCTTTCTCACAGTGGTCAATGGCGCCCCGGTGTTTCGCGATGGCCAACCGGTCGGGCGGCGCGTGGCCAAGGCCCTCGAGTTCCACCCGCGTGCGTGACGCGATACCTTGTTACTCGAACGGCCGCCGTGCTGGAGTTTTGCCTATGAACACTGGGCTCAACTTGGCTCTCCGCGTGCTCGCAGCCGCGTGGCTCGGGTTATCGCTCTCCGCATGTGGGTCGGGCGACAAGCCGGCATCGACCGCGACCCCTGCCAGCGCACCCCCCGCGAGTGCGCCGCAAGCGGCACCGGCCGCCGCCGCTCCTGTACAGGCCCCGGCGCCCGCCGCGCCGGCCGTAGCGCTGCTCGAGCAAGAAGTCGCATACGGCGAAGGCCAGAAGACCAACCTCGTGGGATTTCTCGCGATGCCGCAGGACGCTGCGGAACCGTTGCCCGGCATTATCGTGATCCACGAGTGGTGGGGCCTGAACGACCAGGTCAAAACCATGGCGCGCAGATTGGCGGGCGAAGGATACGTCGCGCTCGCCGTGGATCTGTACGGGGGCGCCACCGCCACGACGCCGGACAAAGCGCAGGCGCTGATGACGGCGCTGCTGGCCGATCCGGAATCGGGGCGCAAGAATCTGCGGCAGGCCTACGACTATCTCGAGAAGTACGCGCTCGCGCCGCGCATCGGGAGCATCGGTTGGGATTTGGGAGGTAGCTGGTCGCTGCAGACGGCGCTGCTGTATCCCGACCAGCTCGACGCGCTAGTCATGTACTACGGTCAGGTGGCCGTCGATCGCGATCAGCTAGGCAAATTGCGGGTGCCGATCCTCGGGTTCTTCGGCTCCGAAGACAGGAGCATCCCGGTCCGCGACGTGCAGAATTTTCGCACCACGTTGAACGAGCTCGGCAAGAACGCCGAAGTGTTGATCATGATCGGCGCGGACCATGGGTTCGCCAATCCGAGCGGTAGCAACTACAACGAGCAATCGGCCTCCGAGGCCTGGACGAAGACGCTCGAGTTTCTGAAGCACAATCTCAAAGTGACCGCCGAGCCTGCGGCGCAATAGACGCTGAAAAAAATAGGGACCGGGCTGCGAACATCCATATTCTTCGTTGCGAAGCCTATCCTGGTTCGCTACTCGGAAGCCCGGTCCCCCTAGCAAGGCCGTCCGATTCGGCCAAACGGCGCCACCACTGGGGGGAGTAGTAGTGGCGCCGTGCGTCTCTCCGCTTAACCTCGAGCGCGAAGCTCGTTACTAGCGACCTCGATCTTCGGCGCCAACGAGCGGCGCAGTTCCTGACCTAACGTGCTACGGATCTCCTCGTTCAGCGACCGGACGTAGTTTTCGATCTCCGTCCGGAACAGCTGCTCATCGACCGTGACATCGACTAGCACCGGTGGCTTGAACGTCGGATTGGCCTCCGTGGCCGTCGCGTGCTGCGCGAGCAGGCCCACGGACAGTCCGACGGCCAAGGCGGCCGGCGTCGACAGTTTGCGTGTAACCATACTCAAGTCCTTTACCGATATTTCGGTGCTTGTGACCTCTGTCACAGAGATCTCTCACGCGTGCCCTATTGCACGGAGTGTGCCAAGCCAGTGATCTAACAAAAACAGCGGGTTATGGGAAGTCGGCACTCACGGATTCCCGTAAACAACGGATTTCCGTTGCCCATAACGACGAAAAACCGTAAGCTGCGCGCATGACCGTCGAATCCAACTATCAGTGGCTGTTCCGCCGGAGCCCGGCGCTGATCGTGCTGCTGAACGAAGAGGGTTTCTTCGTCGATGCCAGCGACTCGTGGCTCAAGCGCTTTGGCTATGGACGCGAAGAGATCACGAACATGCGTCCGCAGGATCTTGCGACCAGGGAAGTCGCGAAGATCATCACCGAGGAATACCTGCCCATGCTGCGTCGCACCGGACGCCTGCAAGGTGTGCCCGTGGATCTCGTGACGCGCGGTGGCGAGCGCGTGGATTGTCTCGCCACGGCGATCGTCGACCGCACCGACGAGGGGGACTACCTGCGCACGGTGGCCGTATATACGGAGCTCGGGCTGCAGGCGCGGCTCGAGCAGCACTATCGCGGGCTATACCGCGCGACGCCGGCCATGCTGCACACGGTCGATAGCCATGGCCGAATCATCCACGTCAGCGATCGTTGGCTGCAGACGCTCGGTTATCGCCGCGAAGACGTGCTCGGACGGTTGATCACGGACTTCATGGGTCCGGAGACGCGACTCACGCTCGGCGGCGGCAAGCTCGAGGACGTCATCGCTCATGGCGAGCTCGAAAACGAGCCGCGCACCTACGTCGCGAAGTCCGGGGAGGTCCTCGAGGTCGTGGTGTCTGCCACTGCCGACCGGGATCCGAGCGGTGCCGTCATCGCGCTGCTGGTCGCGTCCACCAACGTGACCGAGCGCAATCGCGCGGAGCGGCAGTTGCGCGCCGCGTTCGAAGAGAACGCGCGGCTGCGCGCCGAGCTCGAACGCGAGCGCGACTACCTGCGCGAAGAAGTCCAGGTATCGATGAACTACGGTCGCATCATCGGCGAGAGCCCGCCGCTGAAGAAGATGCTCGCGCGCCTCGAAGCCGTTGCGCAGACGTCCGCGAGCGTGCTGATCCAGGGTGAGTCGGGTGTCGGCAAGGAGCTCGTGGCTCACGCGATTCACGCGCGCAGCCCGCGCAGCCAGGGTCCGCTCGTGAAGGTCAATTGCGCTTCGATCCCGCACGAGTTGTTCGAAAGCGAATTCTTCGGCCACGTGAAGGGCGCCTTCACGGGAGCTGTTCGGGATCGCGTTGGACGTTTCGAGCTCGCCGACGGCGGCACGATCTTCCTGGACGAAGTCGGTGAGATTCCGCTCGACCTCCAGAGCAAGCTGCTGCGCGTATTGCAGGAGAGCGAGTACGAGCGGGTCGGCGACGACCGCACGCACTCGGTTGACGTGCGGGTGATCGCGGCCACCAATCGCGACCTCGAGCAGGTCGTGGCGGAGGCCAAGTTTCGCGAAGACCTGTTTTATCGCCTGAGCGTGTTCCCGATCGAGGTTCCGCCGCTACGCGCGCGTGGAGACGACGTGCTCCAGATCGCCAGCCACTTCCTCGAGCGCACCTGCCAGGAGTTCGGGCATCGACCGCTGACACTGTCGAAGCAACAAGCGGCATTGCTGAAGCGCTACGACTGGCCAGGCAACATCCGCGAGTTGAAGAACGTGATCGAGCGCGCTGTGATCCTGTCCCGCGGCAAAGTGCTGCGCCTCGATCTTGCGATGAGCGACATCCTGAACCCCGCGGCCGTCACCGAGACGAACTCGCCGGAAGGCGTCGTTCGCCTGATGACCGAAACCGAGCTGTTCGATCTCGAGCGGAAGAACACGCTGCTTGCGCTCGAACGTGCGCAGTGGCGCGTGTCCGGTCCGAACGGTGCGGCCAAGCTGCTCGGCGTGAAGCCCACCACGCTGGCCGATCGCATGAAGAAACTGAAGCTCCGCAAGCCGGTGACCGCCACCCAGCGGCCGGCCGCGGAGCGTCGGCAACCGGCTTAGCGCCCAAGGGCTTGTAGCCCTTTGTTGATATCTGGTATACGTTATGTCCAAGGGCGGCGGTGGGTCGCCCGGTCGGCGCCGATAACAACAACAACTTCCAGGCTCCACCCATGTCGCCACTCGCCCAGCGCTTCGCCGAGGCCGTCAGGACTCTGATCGGTGACGGCCCCGTAAAGGTTCGTCTGGTCCAGGCCTACGCCGCCAATCTGGCGGATCTGGCCGACGTGGAGTTCCCTGCGGGGCTCCGCCGTGATTTCGCGGATCTCCAGGTGGCGCTGAATCGCGTGGCGCCGGTGGGGAGCGAATCCAGGGTCAGGGCCAGCGTCCAGAAGATGTCCCCCGACGAGGCAGGCAGCCACGCTGCCACGATCGTGAAGCTCTACGTCGAGCTGCTGAACACCCTCGAGCGTGCCGAGCCGTTGAAGGTGGTCAGCACGCCGAAGAAGCCGCCGCAGTACCTCACCAATCGCAACTGAAAAGCACCCATCCAGGGCACGGCTTTTGCGACTTTCATCAAGGATTTAGCGTAGCTCTTGGCCGACGATGGCGGGGAGCCTTTTCCGCCCGCGTGGACGCCATTGGATGGCCGAGCCCGTCGTCAGTGCCAAGTCGAATAGTGCTGGTGCCTCTGCCAGTTACGGCGCCTATGGGCAGCTGATCAAGATGCTGCTGCCGAGCACGGGCGGCATCGCGATCTACGACAGCGCGACCGAGCTCATCTGGTGCTCGCACGGTTACGAGCAACTCGACCTCAGGCAGTTGATCGAGCGACTGCGTTCGAGCGACACGCTCGCCAGTCGAGGCAGCATCGAGCTGACGTCGGCGGGTGCCCCCGCATTCGTCGCGCTACTGCGCGGCGCACACTCGCGCCCGCTCGGTTCGCTCGTCGTCGAGCTGAACCAGAACTCCAAGCAGACGCCGTCGATGGTCTTGAGCATGCTGCGGCCGGTGCTCGACACGCTCGAGAATCGGCTCGACCTCGAGCACACGCGATCGGCTTCCCCCGGCGCTGACGACGAAGGCCTCGACCTGCTGCTCTCGGTGGATGAGGGGGGCCAGCTCGACAGCGGCGCGCTGACGCAGCTGATTCGCCACAGCATGCAGCATCTCGGCTGCGTGCTCGGCGCGCTGCTGGTGCCCGACAAGAACGTGATGGTTTCGTGCGCAG
>Ga0326726_10004035_pt1 | contig 13449 bp, 12 predicted proteins | sample MHFenrmetagenome_2_FD_207603 | JGI IMG/M metagenome (GOLD analysis project Ga0326726, IMG submission 207603) | Lab enriched peat soil microbial communities from Michigan Hollow, Ithaca, NY, United States - MHF15MN | ecosystem: Environmental > Terrestrial > Soil > Wetlands > Peat | place: USA... | reverse complement strand
CGCACCCGCGAGCGCGAGCATGACGACCGCACCAAGAGCCCGAAGCTTCATCGTTTCACTCCAGGCGCGCCGCATGCCGGCATGAAGACAGGATGGCCGCCACGTGACATAGCCGCAATGACCGAGGATTTTCGATGAGAGTCCGCCTTCAGCTGACGCAGTTGGGAATTTCGAGGCCGGGATTCAACGCGACGAGACGCGCAATCCGTCGTCGCGCCCGGAAACGCCGGCCGACGACGCGACAATCGATGCATGCGCTCCAAAGAGCCCGCGGCCCGCACGGACCTGCGGCATCGCGCCGCAGAATTGCCATCATTGCGATCTGAGTCTATTTCTGAGTCTGCGGCGATTCGCGGAAAAGATGCATTGGATGAGGAGATCAGGATGATGTCAGTCGCTCGAAGGATTCTCGCGGGTGCCTTGCTGCTGCTGGTGGTCGGATGCGCCGATCCCGTGCCGGCGCCGACGGAGCAACAGGCGTTGGTCGATGAGTCCCGCATCACCTTCGACAAGCTGATCACCCATCCCGATTTCGGCGAGCTGCCCGATTTCGTGAAGCGCTCGAAGGCCGTCATGATCTTTCCCTCGCTGGTGAAGGGTGGCGTCGTGATCGGCGGCGAGGGCGGCGACGGCGTGCTGGTCGTGCGCGATCCCAGCCGCGGCTGGAGCGATCCGGCCTTCTACACGATCGCGGCCGGCAGCCTCGGCCTGCAGCTCGGCGGCCAGGTCTCCGAGACAGTCTTCACCGTCATGAACGACCGCGCGCTCAACGCCCTCATCGACAACCAGTTCAAATTCGGCGGCGACATCAGCGTGGCCGCAGGACCGTCGGGCAAGCGCACCGGCAGCTCCGCGACCACCAATTTCGGTTCCGATATCTATTCGTTCGCCTTCACCGAGGGATTGTTCGGCGGCGTGTCGTTCGAGGGCGCCGGCGTGCTGAAGCGCGATTCCTGGAACACCGCCTACTACGGCGAGGGTGCCACGCCCTACGCCATCCTGATCCAGCGCAAGTTCAGCAATCCGAATTCGCGCAATCTGCTGAGCGCGCTCGAACCCTATTGAGACGCCGGCTCAAGTGGAGACGACGCCCCGCTTCCGTTTCCTGCCCCAGACGCCGCTCGCGCGGGGCGTCGCCCTTGTCTGTCTGCTGCTCGCCTTCGCGATCATCGGCGTCGGCCTGTGGAGCGGCCTCCTGTCGGAAGCCGCACCGGCGATCGGCGGCCCGTTTGCGTTGACCGACCAGTTCGGCAAGCCGCGCACCGATGCCGATTTCCACGGCCAGTACATGCTGGTGTTCTTCGGCTTCACCAACTGCCCGGACATCTGCCCGATCGAACTGCAGACCATCAGCGATGCCCTCGACCGGCTCGACGCGAAACAGGCGGCCAAGGTCACGCCGATCTTCATCAGCGTCGACCCGGCACGCGACACGCCGGACGTGCTGCGCGCGTACGCCGCCAATTTCCATCCGCGCCTGGTGGCGCTCACCGGCAGTGCCGAGGCCGTCGGCACGGTCGCCAAGTCCTATCGCGTCTTCTATGCCAAGGCGACCGGCGCCAACGCGCCGAGCGATCCCGCCGCCTACATCCTGGACCACAGCGCCGTCGTCTATCTGATGGGGCCGACGGGCGAGTATGTCGCCCATTTCAGTCCGGGCACCACGGCCCAGGCCATGGCCGAGGACCTGCGCGATCGGCTGTGAATCTCCGGCCATCCGGTGTCTAATGGCGCCGATGGACGATCCGCCGTTCTGGAAGACCAAGCGCCTCGCCGAAATGACGCCCGCCGAGTGGGAGTCGATTTGCGACGGCTGCGGCAAATGCTGCCTGATGAAACTCGAATACGAAGACACCGGCGAGATCGACTGGACCAACGTCGCCTGCCATCAGCTCGACCATCAGAGCTGCCGGTGCAAGGCCTATGCCCTGCGCCAGGTGCTGGTCGAGGACTGCGTCTCGCTGACGGCCGACAACATCAACGAGATCAAGTGGCTGCCGGCCACCTGCGGCTATCGGCTGGTGAACGAGGGGCGCGACCTCTATTGGTGGCATCCGCTGATCTCCGGCGACCCCGACAGCGTGCACGAGGCCGGGATTTCCGTCCGCGGCCGCGTCATCGCCGAGGACCATCCCGGGGAGCTCGAGGACCACATCGTCCAGTGGGTCAATCGCCTGCCGGGTGCGGCCAAGAAACGGCGGTGATTTCAATGACATGCGTCGCGCAAGCATCGGATAGCGGCGACGCCCGCCTTGCCCTAGATAAGCGGGCGATCGCTTAGTATGGAAAGGACGGGCATCATGTTTCAGGCAGCAACCGAAAGCCGACCCGACATGGCGACGGCACGCACGACCAAGACCGACCGCCGCATCGCCGCGGTCGAGCGCGCCTGCCGTTACATCGAGGCGCGCGTCGACGGCCTGGAAGGCGACATCGCCAGCGACGAGCAAGGCGTCGTCACGCTCGCCGAGCTCGGCGCCCATTGCGGCATGAGCCCGTGGCACCTGCAGCGGCTGTTCACGCGCGCCATGGGCGTCAGCCCGCGCCAGTATGCCGACGCCCGCCGGCTGAAGCGCTTCAAGGCCGGTCTCCAGCAGGGCGATGGCGTGGCTGCGGCCACCTACGACGCCGGCTACGGCTCCTCCAGCCGGGTATATGAGCGGGCAGCGGCGGCGCTCGGCATGACGCCGGCGACCTACGCCAAGGGCGGACGCGGCGCGCGCATCCGCTATGCCCTGACGGCGACGCCGCTGGGCCAGCTGCTGGTGGCGGCAACCGACCGCGGCATCTGTTTCATCAGCCTGGGCACCCGGCGCGAGGAACTGGAGCAGAGATTGCGCCGGGAGTTTCCGGCCGCCGAGGGTATCGAACACTGCGAGCCCATGCTGCACTCGGCCGTGCGGGCGATCGTCGATTTCATCGCCGGCCGCGAGCCGCACATCAACCTGCCGCTCGACATCCGCTGGACCGCCTTCCAACGCCGGGTCTGGGAGGAGTTGCGCCGCATCCCGCTCGGCGAGACCCGCAGCTACGGCGAGATCGCCCGCGCCCTCGGCCAACCGAATGCCCAGCGCGCGGTCGGGCACGCCTGCGCCACCAATCCGGTGCCGCTCATCGTACCCTGCCACCGCGTCGTCCGCGGCGACGGCGATCTCGGCGGCTATCGCCTGGGCACGGCGCGCAAGCGCAAGCTGCTGGAGCGCGAGGCTGCCCGCAAATAGGGAGCCGCAAAACGAAAGGGAGGGCGACTAGCCCTCCCTTCCGCACACAGTGGTGACCCAATCAACGCACGACGATCAAAACCTTTTCCATCCTATGAGCACCGGTGCCGACCCTGAATCCGCACCTATGCTCGACGCCGGATGGCGTGTCCCTCTCGTCTCGCCGGCTTCTGCCGGCCTCCCATCGTCGGATCGTCGCGCTCAGGCCCCCTATGCCAACAAAGGAACGCGGCCGGTCCAACCCCCAATGGGATCGATGTGAATCTAGGCGGATGGTTAAATGCGTCAACGAAACTGGCGCTCTGGGAGAGATTTTTCCGGTGATTGTGGCAAAAATACCACACTGGGTGGCCGTCGCTGGTCTGCGAATTTGATCTCATGCCGTCTTGTCCGCCGCCTGCAAGAAGGCTAATGAATCGTATATGCCGCACCGTCGCCCCCCGCGCTCGCGCTCCCAGCCCGCCCCTGCGGTCGACGTAAAAATCTTTTCTTATCAAAGTGTTGCGAATGACCACCGGGAGCATCCGCGGGGCCGGCGCCAGGTCCTGACGGTGGCCGACCGGCGTGTGCCGCTGATCTACCAGACCAACAAGCGCGCCCGCCGCATCATCCTGCGCTTCGACCATGGCGAGGGCCGCATCGTGGTGGTGCTGCCGCGCCGGGCGACCCTCGAGGAGGGCCGCCGATTCGCGCTCCTGAACCGGGGCTGGATCCGCGACCGCCTCGATCTGCTGCCCGAGCCGGTGCCGTTCCGCGCCGGTCGCTCGATCCCCTTCCTGGGCGTCATGCACCGCATCCGCCACCAGCCGCAGGCCCGCGGCGTCGTCTGGCAGGAGGATGGCGAGATCCAGGTCGCCGGGCGGGTCGAGCATCTCTCGCGCCGCGTCGAGGACTGGCTGCGGCGCGAGGCCCGCCGCGAGATCGAGCGGCGCGCCCACGCCAAGGCCGCACTGATCGGCAAGCGCATCGCCGCCATCACCATCCGCGACCCCAAGAGCCGCTGGGGCAGCTGTTCGCCGCGCGGCCAGCTCTCGTTCTCCTGGCGCCTGATCCTGGCCCCGCGCCAGATCCTCGACTACGTGGTCGCCCACGAGGTCGCGCACCTCAAGGAACTGAACCACGGCCCCCGCTTCTGGAAGCTGACGGCCGAACTCACGCGCGACGCCGACGGCGCCCGCGCCTGGCTCAACCAGCACGGGCCGTCACTGCACCGCTACGGGCTGGAGCCGGTCTGATCCTCACTTCCTGATGGGAACATCGGGCACCCAGACGTAACCGTCGGGGTCGACGATGTAGGCTTCGCGCAACCCGTGCGGCTTGTCGGCCGGCGCCTGCAGCACGGTGAAGTCGAGCTTGTGCGCCGTCGATGCGGCCACGTCGGGATCGAGGCCGTGCAGCCGCAGCTCCACACCCACCCCGCGCAACGCGTTGTCGCCTGTGAGCGCCAGCAGCGGATGGTCGCCGTAGGTGTGGTCGGCATGCAGCATCCATTCGACCGTGCCGCCCGGCAGCGCGCGCCGCAGCACCGCGAAATCGGCGTCGCTGTAGACGACAACGGCGCCCAGCACCTCGCGCTGGAAGGCGATCGCCTTCGCCACGTTGCGCACCAGCAGGTTGAACGAGAATCCGCCGAGCGAGCGGCCATACTCGTCGGCCGGCATCCACGGCTTCTGCTGCGGTTCGCGCTTGCTGACCATGTTTTCCCCTTCCTGCGACTCGCGTTCCTTACAGAAGATCGAACGGTGGAGCAATCAGCAGTCAGCAAGATATGGCCGACGGCTGAAGGGCTGACTGCTGACTGCTCACTGCCATGCGCAATCGCGGGGTGACAAGCCGGGACGGCGATGGCATTGGAGCCTCCCCATGCGTCCGCCCAACAGCCTCCCCGTCACCGTCCTGCTCACCGCGCTGGTCGCCCTCGGGCCGATATCGACCGATCTCTATCTGCCGTCCCTGCCGAGCCTGGCGCGCTACTTCGCCGTCGGCGTCGACGACATCCAGCTGACGCTCTCCGTCTTCCTCGTCGGGCTGGCGACGGCGCAGCTCGTCTACGGCCCGCTGTCCGATCGCTTCGGCCGCCGCCCGGTGCTGCTGGTCGGCCTCGCCATCTACGTCGTCGCCAGCGTCGTCTGCATGCTCGCGCCCTCGGTGCGGGTGCTGGTGGTCGCGCGCTTCGTGCAGGCGGTCGGCGCCTGCGTCGGCCCCGTGCTCGGCCGCGCCGTCGTGCGCGACGTCTACGGCCGCGAGGGTGCCGCCCGCGTGCTCGCCTATATGAGCGCCGCCATGGCGCTGGCGCCGGCCATCGGCCCCATCCTCGGCGGCTTCCTAGAGGAATGGTTCGGCTGGCGCATCAATTTCCTGGTGCTGGTGCTCTATGGCAGCGGCGGCCTCGTCCTCGCCTGGCGCATCCTGCCGGAAACCAACAAGGCGCCGGACCTGCAGGCCGCGCAGCCGGTCCGCATCATCCTCGGCTATCGCGGCTTCCTCAATCATCGCGCCTATGTCGGCTATGTCCTCTGCTGCGCCTTCGCCTACAGCGGCATCTTCGCCTTCATCTCAGGCTCGTCCTACGTGCTGCAGGAGGTGGTGGGCCTGGGGCCGATCGGCTTCGGCCTCTGCTTCGCCGGCGTGGTCATTGGCTACATCATCGGGACGATGGTCGCCGGCCGGCTGTCGCGGCAGTTGGGCATCGACCGGCTGATCGCGGTCGGCGCCGGCATCGGCGTGGCCGGAGGCGCGCTGCTCCTGGTGCTGGCGCTTGCCGTCCCGGCGCACGGCGCGCTTGCCGGCGCGCTCCTCATCGTCGGCCCGATGCTGGTGTTCATGATCGGCGTCGGCCTGGTGCTGCCGAACGCGATCGCCGGCGCCATCGGGCCCTTTCCGCGCGCGGCCGGCGCCGCCTCGGCCCTGCTCGGCTTCACGCAGATGACGGCGGCGGCCGCCATCGGCATCGCCGTCGCCGCCCTCTACGACGGCACCGCGATCCCCATGACCGCGACGATCGCCGTGGTGGCCGTGGGCGTGCTGCTGGCGTTCTGGATGTTGGTGCGCGGAAGGTAGCCGTCAGCAGTCAGCCTTGTGCTTATTGCTGACCGCTGACTGCTGCTACTTACTCGTCCCCTTGCGCGTTACGATCGTCTCCAGCCAGCCCTGGAGCGATTCCGACGGCGCATCGGACCTGGTCCCGCCGGCCTCCGGATTCGGATATTCGCCGTCGACGCCCGGTATGATCGAGGCCACCTCCGACGTCCGGTCGGGCAGCGGCAGCGGCCGGACCGGCTCGCCGTCGAGCGCATCCGCCATGAAGGCGTGCCAGAGCTGGGTCGGCAGGCTGCCGCCGGTCACCTTCTTCATCGGCGAGTTGTCGTCGTTGCCGACCCACACGCCCGTCACCAGTTCGGCCGTGAAGCCGATGAACCAGGCGTCGCGGAAGTCCTGGCCGGTGCCGGTCTTGCCGGCGGCGGGACGCCCGAGTCTGGCCCCTTTTCCGGTGCCGGTGTCGACCACGTCGGTCATCACGTCGACCATGTCATAGACCTGCTGCGGCTCCACCAGCAGGCCGGGACCCGCGCCCTCGCGCTGATAGAGCACGCTGCCGTTGCGGTCGCTGATCTTCTCGATGCCGCGCGGCCACACGCCGTAGCCGCCATTGTCGAAGGTGGCATAGGCGCCGGTCAGCTCCAGCAGCGACACCCCGCTGCTGCCGAGCGCGATGCTGGGGCCGGTCGTGAGGTCGGAGGTGATGCCCAGCCGGCGCGCCGCCTCGACCACGTTCTTGCGGCCGACGCGCTCCGACACCTGCACGGCCACGCTGTTGAGCGATTTCGCGAAGGCCTCGCGCAGGCTGACGTCGCCCTGGTAGCTGTTCTCGTAGTTGCCGGGCTTCCAGCCGCCGACGCTGATGGGCCCGTCGAACAGGCGGTCGTCGGGCTTCAGGCCATGCTCGAAGCCGGCCAGGAACACGAAGGCCTTGAAGGCCGAGCCCGGCTGGCGCAGCGACTGGGTCGCCCGGTTGAACTGGCTGCCGGCATAGTCGCGCCCGCCCACCATGGCGCGCACGGCGCCGTCGGGCGAGAGCGTCACCAGGGCCGCCTGGCCGGCATTGCGCTTCGCCCCGTCGGTATCGAGCATCTTCGTCAGCTCGGTTTCCCCGATCTTCTGCAGCCGCGGATCGAGGGTCGTCACCACCACCAGGTCGCGGTCGACGAAGCCGACATAGCCGGACACCTGGTCCATCACCCAGTCGGCGAAATGCTGGCCGGAATGGCCGCTGGCGGCATAGCTGGTGGAGATCTCCTTGCGCGTGGCGATGTCGGCGGCTTCCTTCTCGTTGAGGAAGTCGGCGGCCACCATGTTCTGCAGCACCAGCTGCGCGCGCCCGTCGGCGGCCTGGCGGTCGTTCATGGGATTGAACACCGACGGCGCCCGCAGCAGGCCCGCCAGCATGGCCGCCTCATAGGGCGTCACCTGGGTCGCCGGCTTGCCGAAGAACTTGCGCGCCGCCGCGTCGACGCCATAGGTGCCGGCCCCGAAATAGACGCGGTTGAGATAGAGCGTGAGGATCTGGTCCTTCGTGAAGTTCCGCTCCAGCCACAGCGCCAGCAGCATCTCCTGGCCTTTGCGGCGCAGGGTGCGGGCCGGCGTCAGGAATACATTCTTGGCCAGCTGCTGCGTGATGGTGCTGCCGCCCTGGGTCAGGCGCCAGTCGCGCAGGTTGATGTAGGCGGCGCGCACGAGGCCGAGGACATCGAGCCCGAAGTGGCTGTAGAAGCGCCGGTCCTCGGTCGCCAGCACGGCCTGCGGCAGGTAGCGCGGCAGATCCTTCAGCTGCACCGTGGCGCCGTAGAGGTCGCCATAGGTGGCGATCACCTCGCCGTCGTCGGCCAGCAGGGTGACGCTCGGCTGCTTGCGGATCTCGTTGAGGCGGCTGACGTCCGGCAGGTCGTAGGCCAGCCAGCCGAGGAACACCAACGCCACGAGCGTGCCCCAGCTGGCGCTCACCAACCCCCAGCGCAGGAGAAACCACGGCCACCGCCGGCGTCGACGCGGAGCCTCCTTCGCCTTGCCGTTTTTCTTCGCCATTGCCGTCTATTTAGGAGATTCGCTGACCTAAAACCATAGCGGCGCACGCGGGGTGTTCCCTTAACTGTGCTCGAACGCCCGGTTTGCCTATTCGCAGGCCCTTCGCCATGATCCGCGCCCCAAAATCCGCCGTCCTCCGTTAACCAACATGAACACGCCGACTGCACCGTTCCGCATCCGACCCGCCACCCCCGCCGACGGCGAGCGCGTCGCCGCCATGTGCGCGGCGTTGACCGTCGAAGAGGCCGCCGGCGGCGTCTCGCGCTTCACGGCCGAGATCTTCCGCCGCGACGGCTTCGGGCCGCAACCGGCCTTCGACTGCCTGATCGCCGAGACCGGCGGCCAGACCGTGGGCTATGCGCTCTATTGCGACGACTACGATACCGACCACCTCCGCCGGAGTGTCTATCTAGCCGATCTTTATGTCGAAACCGCGGCGCGCGGGCGGGGCCTCGGACGCGCCCTGATGGCCGCCGCCGCCCGGGCCGGCCGCGAATCCGGCGCGCACCTCATGATGTGGAGCGTGCTGAAGACCAACCTGCCCGCCCGCCGCTTCTACGCCACCGTCGGCGAGGAGATCGACGACCAGGTGGAAACCCTGGCCCTCGGCCCCGAGTTCGACCGGCTGGCCGCCGCCGCCGTTCCCGCCGACGGCATCGCCCTGCGCACCGCCACGGCCGCCGATTGCCCCTTGCTTGCGCATTTCCTGAACGGCCTGTTCGCGGAGATCGGTCTGGAAGAGCAGTTGGACGCCGCCGCCCGCTTCTCGGCGGACGGGTTCGGCCCGAATCCGGCCTTCAGCGCCGTGATCGCCGAGCATGCCGGCATTCCCGCCGGCTATGCCCTGTTCTGGCCGACCTACCACACGGAGTCGGCCGCGCGCGGCGGCTGGCTCTCCGACCTCTACATGCTGCCCCAGGCCCGCCGCCGCGGCATCGCCCGGCGGCTGATCGCCGAGGTCGCCGCCCGCACCGCGGCCCAGGGCGGCCGCTACCTGGTGTGGCTCGTCGACGCCGACAACGAGCGCGCCCGCGCCTTCTACCGCACCCTCAGCACGGAATGGCCGAACAGCATCCCCTGCATTTGCGCGGATGCGCGGTTTCAGGCGCTGGCGGACAGCGCGCAGGCCTAAGGAACCCTTCGGATAGGGTTGGCAATGTGCGTCTTTCACGCTCGAAATCGCGAACATGGAGACGGCTGCACGGCAATTTTGCGTCCTTCGAGACGCGCCCTTCGGGCGCTCCTCAGGATGAGGCAGATTGTTCATGGCACCAGGGATATTCCTCATCCAGAGGAGGCCGCGAAGCGGCCGTCTCGAAGGACGCACAATGGCGATCCAGCCCTTACCCCGATTACCTCACAAGCTCTGAGTTTGACCGTAAGCACCGCGCGGTCACGGAGCACGGCTTACTTCGGCCCCATTTCTCTGCGGAACGGGCGACGGCATCATGAACGAGCCGATCCCAACGCTCCGCCGCGTGCTCGGCACGCCACGGCTGGTGTTCTGCGGCCTCGGCGTCATCATCGGCTCCGGCATCTACGTGCTGGTCGGCAGCGTGGTGGCATGGCCGGCCAAGCCGCGCCCGGTCGTTGGTCCTGGCGGAAGCCCTGGCAGAGCAGTTGCGCGACGCTCCCGATTTTGCTATGTTACGTAAGATATGCAAGATGAGGATGATATGTCGATTACGGCGTCCGCCAGCGATGTTCAGAAGAACTTCGGCAGCTATCACGACCGGGCGCTGACCGAGCCGGTTCGCGTGACGAAATACGGTCGCGAGACCGTGTACATCGTCTCGGCGAAGACGTTTCACGCGCTGAAGCAAGCCATGCGGCGCTCGTTGTCGGCAGCGGAACTGACCGATGTCGAAATGGCCCTGATCGAATCGGCCGAGATACCCGCGGAGCATCGCTACAGCCTCAAGGACCTCGAATAGCCCATGGCGTTGCCGGCGCCCGCGCCGGGCCTCGTCATCTGTTATTCCTACCTCTGGCACGGGGAATCGGCCGCCGGAGCCGTCGAGGGCCGCAAGGATCGCCCTTGCGCCATCGTCGTCGCGACGACGGACGCGCATGGCGACACGATCGTCTACGTCGTGCCCGTGACCCACGTGCGTCCCACCGACCCGCATGCCGTACAATTGCCGTCCGCGGTGAAGCGAAGGCTCGGCCTCGATGCCGAACCATCGTGGATCGTGACATCCGAACTCAATCAATTCGTCTGGCCCGGATTCGACCTGCGCCCTGTTTCACGCAAGCAGCGACATCAATTCGCCTGGGGCTTCCTGCCGAAGGAGACATTGGCCGCCGTCAAGCGCGGCATTGCCGCCAACAGGAAGGCCGGGCGGATCAACGTCTCAAGGCGTTGATGCAGAGGAGCAGGAGAGAAGGCATACTCTCGCCCCGGCGGTGGCGTAGTTTCTGGATTGATACCGGAGGGGGCCAGGCCGTGGCGTTCTTCCGACGGAGAGCCGTGGCTGACCCAGGCGGAATAGCCGGTATGACCGATGCGATCTTGCAAATGACGGCCAGGTGTTACCACATTCCCTAGGCAACGAACGAAAGCGGGTCGGAGATGCCACCACCTAACCCCAGGACCTTGATGTGGGCGGAGGCGCGCCGGGTGATCGAGCGCGCCGAGCGGCTTCACCAGCGCTTCTTCGATCTCGCCGGCTCGGCGCAGGAGCCCTGCTGGGAGCCGCCGGTCGATATGGTGGAGACGGACGACGCACTGTTCATCGAGATTGCGCTGCCGGGAGTCGACCCGCAACGGATCGAGGCGCGCTTCGAAGGCGGCATTCTGGCCGTGATCGCCGAGCGCGATCTGCGGCTGCCGGCGGAGCCGGCCGTCATCAGGCGTCTCGAACTGCCCCATGGCCGTTTCGAGCGTCGCGTTCCGCTCCCCGGCGGACGCTACGAACTCGAGCGGCAGCAATTGATCAACGGATGTCTGCAGCTCTTCCTGCGCAAGCTCGCATAGCGCGGCCGCACCTGGCCGACCGAAATTAAGGCGACCCCTCATGACGAACGGCGTACCAGAATTGCGCGATTCGACCGAAGCGGAAACGCCCGCTTCCGCGAAGCCGACGACGGCTTCTCCGGCCGGCGGCGAGGCCGTGCAATTGCCGGCCGATGCGGTGCCGATCCTGCCGATCCGCAACACCGTCCTCTTCCCCGGCGTCGTCATCCCCTTGAGCGTCGCGCGGCCGCGCTCGCTGGCGGCGATCCAGCATGCCGTCCGTAACAAGTCGCCGCTCGGAGTCCTTCTTCAGCGCGACGCCGAGGTGGCCGATCCCGGTGCCGCCGACCTCTACACCGTCGGCACCATCGCGGTGATCCTGCGCTACGCCACCGCCCCGGACGGCAACCACCACATCATCTGCGGCGGCGATCATCGCTTCCGCATCGTCGAGTTCCTGGCCGGCTATCCGTTCCTGGCCGCGCGTGTCGAGCCCATCGTCGAAGCGGAGGCGGCGGGGCCCGAGGTCGAAGCACGCATGATGCAGCTGAAGGAGCGCGCCGCCGAGGCTCTCAAGCTGATCGCCGACGCGCCCGACGAACTGGCGGGCACGTTGGAGTCGGTGACCGCGCCGACCACGCTCGCCTATCTCGTCGCCAACTTCCTGGACATCAAGATAGAAGAGAAGCAGCAGGTCCTGGAAATCAACGATGTCCATGAGCGGCTCGACCGCGTGATCTGGTTCCTCGCCCACCGGCTCGAGGTCCTGCGCCTCTCGCACGACATCGGCAAGCGCACCCGCGAGACCATGGAGGGCCGTCAGCGCGAGTTCCTGCTGCGCGAGCAGCTACGCACGATCCAGAAGGAGCTCGGCGAGGGCGACGACAAGGGCGAGGAGACCGCGTCGCTCGCCGAGGCGATCGCCAAGGCGAAGATGCCGCCGGATGTCGAGAAGCACGCCCGCAAGGAGCTGGCCCGGCTCGAGCGGATGTCCGACCAGTCCGGCGAATCCTCGATGGTCCGCACCTACCTGGAGTGGCTGTCCGAGCTGCCCTGGTCGGCCGAGAGCGGCGCTGACATCGATATCGCCAAGGCGCGCGCGGTGCTGGAGGCCGACCATCACGGCCTCGAGAAGATCAAGCGCCGCATCATCGAGTATCTGGCCGTGCGCAAGCTCAACCCGGCAGGCAAGGCGCCGATCCTCTGCTTCGTCGGCCCGCCCGGCGTCGGCAAGACCTCGCTCGGCCAGAGCATCGCACGCGCCACCGGCCGCGAGTTCGCTCGCGTCAGCCTGGGCGGCGTGCATGACGAGGCGGAGATCCGCGGCCACCGTCGCACCTATATCGGCGCGCTGCCCGGCAACATCGTCCAGGCGCTGCGCAAGGCCGGCAAGCGCGACTGCGTGATGATGCTCGACGAGATCGACAAGCTCGGGCGCGGCATCCAGGGCGATCCATCCTCGGCGCTGCTCGAGGTGCTCGATCCCGCGCAGAACTCGACCTTCCGCGACAACTACCTCGGCGTGCCCTTCGATCTCAGCAAGGTGCTGTTCATCGCGACCGCCAACCAGCTCGACACCATCCCCGGGCCGCTGCTCGACCGCATGGAGGTGATCCAGCTCTCCGGCTACACCATCAGCGAGAAGATGGAGATCGCGCGCCGCTATCTGCTGCCGCGCCAGTGCCAGGAGAACGGACTCACGGCCGAGCAGTGCGAGATCGCCGATGTCGCTCTGCGCGCCATCATCACGGACTACACGCGCGAAGCGGGGGTGCGCAACCTCGAGCGCGCGATCGGCTCCGTGTTCCGCCACGCCGCCGCCCGCATCGCCGAGGGGACGGCCGCGCGCATCCGCATCAATGTGGCCGATATCGCGGAGATCCTGGGCGCACCCCGCTTCGAGGCCGAGGTGGCGCAGCGCACCAGCGTGCCCGGCGTCGCCACCGGCATGGCCTGGACGCCGGTCGGCGGCGACATCCTGTTCATCGAGGCCACGCGCGTCCCCGGGCACGGCAAGCTGATCCTGACGGGCCAGCTCGGCGACGTCATGAAGGAGAGCGCGCAGGCGGCGCTCAGCCTGGTCAAGTCGAAGCATCGCGAGCTCGGCATCGATCCCAAGCTGTTCGACGAGAGCGACATCCACGTGCACGTGCCGGCCGGCGCCATCCCCAAGGACGGGCCGAGCGCGGG
>Ga0326726_10004034_pt1 | contig 13451 bp, 14 predicted proteins | sample MHFenrmetagenome_2_FD_207603 | JGI IMG/M metagenome (GOLD analysis project Ga0326726, IMG submission 207603) | Lab enriched peat soil microbial communities from Michigan Hollow, Ithaca, NY, United States - MHF15MN | ecosystem: Environmental > Terrestrial > Soil > Wetlands > Peat | place: USA... | reverse complement strand
TACTCGCTGACCCGGCACTCCTACCCCCCGATCGCGTGGTTCATGAACCTGAAGAAATACCAGGCGCTGCCCGGCGACGTCCAGAAGATGGTGGACGAGTCGATGCGGGACGCGTGTCAACTCCACCGCCGGCTCGAGGTCGAGAAGGAGAAGAACGACTTCGAGATCATGAAGAAGGCGGGGGTGCAGATCAACGAGGTGAAGGACATCAAGGCGTTCCAGGCGCTCATGAAGCCCGCCTACGACTACGTCGAGGGCCAGGTCGGCAAGGACTTCATGGCACGCCTGCGCGCGGCGGCCCAGGCGGCGTCGAAGTAGTCCGTGCTGGCCCGGGCGCTCTCGCAGGTCGTCGAGGGCCTGCTGCTCGTGATGATGGTGCTGCTGTGCCTGGACGTGTTCCTCGGGGTCTTTTCCCGCTACGTCATGGCCCGCACGTTCACCTGGTACGACGAGATCGCCCGCCTGCTCTTCGTGTGGATCGTGTTCCTGGGGGCGGCGGTGGGCGTCCGGCGCAGCGCCCACTTCCGCCTGCACCTCGTGCTCGATCGCTTCCCGCCCGGGGTCCGCCGCGTCGCCCACGTCGTCGGCGTGCTGGTCCTGATGGGCTTCGGCCTGCTCATGATCCAGCAAGGCTGGAAGCTGGTGGAGCTGGGCCAGTTCCAGCGCACGCCGGTGATGGGCCTCTCCAAGCGGTACGTCTACGCGTCGGTGCCGGCGGGAGGCGTCCTGATCATCCTCTACAGCCTGCCGCACCTCTGGCGCGCGCTCCGCGGTGCGTCCGACCCGGTCTCGGCATGATCCCGATCATCGCGGTCTCGTTCCTGGTGCTCCTGCTCCTGGGCGTGCCGGTGGCTTTCGTCATCGGGGTGGCCGGCTTCATCGGACTCTGGTGGAGCGGGGAATACCCCCTCACGGTGATCGTGAAGCAGATCTTCGAGGGCGTGGACTCGTTCGTCCTGCTCGCGATCCCGCTCTTCATCCTGGCCGGATCGCTGATGGAGACCGGCGGCATCGCGGTGCGGCTGGTTCGGCTGGCCCAGGTGCTGGTGGGCTGGATCCGGGGAGGACTGTCGATGGCGGTCGTGGTCGCGGAGTACATCTTCTCCGGGATCTCCGGCTCCACCGTGGCCGACGTGTCCGCCATCGGCTCCACCATGATCCCGCCCATGCTGCGCGCGGGCTACCGGCCGGAGCAGGCGGTGGCGGTGGTCTCGGCCGCCTCCGCGATGGGTATCCTGGTTCCACCCTGCATCCTGATGATCGTGATCGGCTCGGTCGCGAACGTCTCGGTGGCCGCGCTCTTCGCGGCCGGCTTCCTGCCCGCGGTGGTCCTCGCGCTCGCGATCATGGTCTACATCTGGTACGACGCCGGCCGGAGCGGCATCGAGGCGCGCGCGCGGGCGACCTGGGGCGACATCGGGCGCGCGTTCGCGGACGCGGTGGTGCCGCTCGGCCTGCCCGCCATCATCTTCGGCGGCATCCTGGGCGGGGTGGTGACGCCGACCGAGGCCGCGGTACTCGCGGTGATCTACGCGTTCATCGTCGGCGTCTTCGTGTACCGCGAGATCGCCTGGGCGGACCTCCCGCGCATCCTCATCCAGAGCGCGGTGGTGACCGCCGCGGTGTGCTTCCTCCTCGGCACCGCTGCGGTGGTGGCGTGGGTGCTCGCGGTGCAGCAGATCCCGCAGCTCTTGCTGAGCGCGATGCTCGCGGTGCCCGGCGGCAACCTCGTCTTCCTCGCCTTGACCGCGCTCCTCATCATCGTGCTGGGCGCGGTCCTGGAAGGCCTGCCCGCGGTGGTGATCCTGCTGCCGACCTTCATGCCGGTGGTGACCCGGCTCGGGATCGACGTGGTCCACTACAGCACGGTCGTCGTGGCCGCGACCGGCATCGGGCTGTTCCTGCCCCCGATCGGCGTCGGCTTCTTCATCGCCTGCGGCATCGCCAACATTCCCGGGGACCGCGCGACCCGCGCGATGATGCCCTACGTGTACATGATGTGCGTCGGGCTCCTGATCGTGATCCTGGTGCCGTGGGTCACGCTCGTGATCCCGCGGCTGCTCGGGCTCGGGTAGGGCTCAGTCGACCATCAGGACCGCGGTGCCTTCCACCCGGTCGCCGGCGAGGTCCTGCAGGGCAGTGTTCGCGGCGGCCAGCGCGTAGCGGGTGATCCGCGGCCGGATCGGGATGGCCGCGGCCTCGGCCAGCAGCGCCAGGCCGTCGCTCCGGGTGTTCGCGGTGACGCTCTGGAGCGTCTTCTCCCAGAACAGGTTCGGCTCGTAGGCCATGGCCGGCACGTCGGTCATGTAGATGCCGGCCAGCGCCACCGTGCCGCCTTTCTCGAGGTTCTGCAGCGCGACCGGCACCAGGTCGCCCGCGGGCGCGAAGACGATGGCCGAGTCCGCCCGCTCGGGCAGGGGCTCGCCGGGCCCTCCCGCCCAGCGGGCCCCCAGGGAGAGCGCCAGGCGGCGGTGGGCCGCGTCGCGGGTGGAGACGTACACCGGGCAGCCCCAGTGCCGGGCGATCTGCAGCGTGATGTGGGCCGAGGAGCCGAAGCCGTAGAGGGCGAGGCGCCCGCCCGGCGCGAGCTGGCTCCGTCGCAGGGCCCGGTAGCCGATGATGCCGGCGCAGAGCAGGGGCGCGGCCTCGGCGTCGTCGAACACGTCGGGAATGAGGTAGGCGAAGGCCTCGGGCACGCAGCAGTACTGGGCGTAGCCGCCGTCGTCGGTCCACCCGGTGTAACGCGAGCCCTCGCACAGGTTCTCGCGGCCGCTCCGGCAGAAGGCGCACGCGCCGCAGGTCGATCGAAGCCACGCGATCCCCACGCGATCGCCGGGCCGGAGCCGACCGACGCCCGGGCCGAGCGCCTCGACGGTGCCGACGGCCTGATGGCCGGGCACGATCGGCAGACGGCGCGGGACGAGGTCGCCCTCGATGACGTGCAGATCGGTGCGGCACGTCGCGCAACAGTGGACCCGCACGCGCACCTCGCCGGGCCCCGGGCTGGGCGGGACGACCTCGGCCGGCTCGAGCGGTGCGGTGCCGATGGACGCCTGCGCCCGCAGCAGCATGGCGCGCATGATGGCGCGATTGTGCCACAGGACGGGAGGCTTGCAGGTCCGGCCGAGCCCAGAGTACGCTTGGACGGCTCGGGCGGGCGATCGAGGGCCTCGGAGGGGAGAGCGATGAGCGGACTCGGCGGCGCAGTGGCGATCATCGGCACCGGGACCATCAAGTTCGGGGAGAACTTCCACCAGAGCCTCACCGACATGATCTACGAGGCGGTGACCCTCGCCCTGGCCGACGCCGGCATCGAGCGCGGCCAGCTCCAGGCCGGCTGGCTCGGCTGCTACGAGCCCATGCTCTACGGCTTCGAGGGCAACTCCGGGACCTTCGTCTCCGACCCGCTCAATCTCTTCCCGATCCCGGTGACCCGGGTGGCGGCCTACTGTGCCACCGGCATCGAGGCGGTGCGGAACGCAGCGCTCGCGGTGGCCTCGGGGGAGTACGACCTGGTCCTGGCGGTGGGTGCCGAGAAGATGCGCGAGGTGCCCTCGCGCGGCTCGCTGGTGGCCCAGGCGGTCAACCGCGGGCACCCGGTCCTCGCGAAGGGCCGCACCGCGCCCGGCATGTTCGCGCTCCTCGCCTCACGCTACTTCAAGGAATACGGCGCGGACGAGGAAGCCCTGGGGGCGGTCGCGCTCAAGAACCATCACCACGGCTCGCTCAATCCGAAGGCGCACTTCCAGAAGGAGATCACCGCCGAGCAGCACGCGCGCGCGCCGAAGGTGGCGGAGCCGCTCGGGCTCTTCGACTGCTGTCCCACCACCGACGGGGCCGCGGCCGCCATTCTCACCCGCGCCGACCTGGCCCGGAAGTTCACGGACCGGTACACCGTGATCCGCGGCATCTCGCTCGCGGTGACCGCCGGGTACTGGAACACCCAGTTCGACCCGTCGTGGAACTTCACCTCGTTCCGGGCCACCCGCGAGGCCGCCAAGGCGGCCTACCAGATGGCCGGCGTGACCAACCCGGCTCGGCAGATCAAGGTGGCCGAGTGCCACGACTGTTTCACGATCACCGAGATCGTGAACTACGAGGATCTGGGCTTCTTCGAGCCGGGCACCGGCTGGCGGGCGGTGAAGGCGGGGGAGACCCGCCTCGGGGGATCGCTGCCGGTGAACACCTCGGGAGGCCTCAAGTCTTGCGGTCATCCGATCGGCTCGTCGGGCGTCCGGATGATCAACAACATTCACGACCAGCTCGTGGGGCGCGCCGGCCGGATGCAGGTGACCGGCGCGGACATGGGACTGGCCCACAACCTGGGCGGCCCCGGATCGGTCTCGGCGGTCGCGGTCCTTTCCCGGCCCTGAGCGAAGCGAGGCGATCGACATGCCAGAGCTAACCCGGCGGTACATCGTGATGACCATGGCTACCGAGGCGCCCTTCGATCTGGAGGATCCCGAGGCGCCGTTCGTGCTCAAGCCCTGGAAGGACCCCGCCGCCCTCCGGGCGCTCGAGGCCTACCGCGAGCACGCCTATCCCGAGCTGGCCTCCGATCTCGCCGCATGGATCCAGGCGATCGGGCGCGGCCCCAGGATCCGTGGCGGGGTGGGGGCGCGGAACGAGGCACACCTGGTCGCCCGGCCCAAGGCGCGCCCGGCCTCGCCCCGGCCCAAGGCCAAGCCTAAAGCGGCCAAGAAGCGTATGGCGAAGAAGGCCATGAAAGCGAAGGGGAAGCGCCGCTCGTGAGCCCGGCCGGTGTCGAGCGGCTGGCCGACCTCGTCTCGGGCGCGCGTCGCGTCGTCGTCTTCACCGGCGCCGGGGTCAGCACGGAGTCGGGAATCCCCGACTTCCGCAGCCCGGGAGGGGTCTGGGACCGGTTCGATCCCAATGAGTTCACTTTCCAGAAGTTCATGGGCAGCGAGACGGGCCGGCGCCGCTACTGGGATCTCGGTCGCACCACGTTCCCGGTGATCCGGCGGGCCGAGCCCAACCCGGGCCACCACGCCCTGGTGACCTTGTGGCGGCTCGGCAAGCTCGATTGCGTGATCACCCAGAACATCGACAACCTGCACCAGCGGGCGGGGCTCCCGGCGGACCGTGTGATCGAGCTGCACGGCAACGCCACCCAGGCCCGCTGTCTCAGCTGCGAGATGTCCTACGAGCGGGAGCGGGTGCAGGAGTGGCTCGACGCGGGGGTGTCGGTCCCGGTGTGCGATCCGCCCTGCGGGGGCATCATCAAGCCGCGCACGATCATGTTCGGCGAGTCGATGCCCCGCGTGGAGCTCAAGGAGGCCGAGCGCCGCGCCCGGGCCTGCGATCTCTTCGTGGTGGTGGGCTCGTCGCTGGTCGTCTACCCGGCCGCCTACATGCCGCTCCACGCCAAGGAGGCGGGGGCTAGGCTCGCGATCGTGAACCTGAGCGAGACGCCCCACGACGGCCAGGCCGACCTGCTGGTGCGCGGGAGCGCCGCGGGCGTGCTGGCCGCGGTCGTCGACCGGCTGCAGCCGCGTCCCGTGGCGAGCTGAGCCGGGCTGCTCCGTGACCGCCTCGTCCGTCGAGCACCTCCTCGCGGGTCGGCTGGGCCGGCGGGCGGCGAGCCCTCTGAGCGACACCACCCCGGACCTCACGCTCGATCGGGCCTACGCTCTCCAGCGCGAGCTCGAGCAGGCGCTGATCGGGCGGGGGGAGCGGGTGGTCGGGTGGAAGGTGGGCTTCACCACCGCCGCGCTCCAGGAGTGGCACGGGGTGACCGAGCCGGTCCTGGGCTTCCTGCTCGGCTCCGGAGTCTTCGGAAGCGGCGACGCGGTGCCCGTCGCGCGCTTCGTGGCGCCGGGCGTCGAGGTCGAGGTGGCGTTCCTTCTCAAGGCGGACCTGGCCGGTCCGGGCGTGACGACCGCATCCGCGCTGCTGGCGGTGGAGGGCGCGATGCCTTCCTTCGAGCTGATCGACTTCCGCCTGAGCGGCACCCCGCGCGGGGTCGACGTGATCGCGGACGGCGTCTACGCCAACGCCATCGTGCTCGGCCGCCCGCTCACGCCGGTCACCGGCCTCGACCTGGCCCTCGAGGGCGTCGTATTCGAGCAGGACGGCCAGATCGTCGCCACCCAGACCGCCGCGGAGGTCCTGGGCAACCCGCTGGTGTCGCTCGTGTGGGCCGCCAACACGCTCGGCCGGATGGGGCGCGGCCTGCGCGCGGGGGACGTCGTGCTGACCGGCTCCATCTCGAAGGTGCTGCGCCCGACCGCCGGGCAGTCGGCCCGCGCCTCCTTCACGCGGCTCGGCAGCGTGTCGTGTCGGTTCGTCTGACCGGCGGATGGACCTGGAAGCCCTGCGCAGACGCCTCGACGCGGCGCTGAGCCGGCGCCCCCGCCTCACCCTCGATCGGAGCGATCTGGTCTCGGCGGCGGTGCTGGTGCCGGTCACCGATCACGACGGGCCCCACGTCGTCTTCACCAAGAAGACGTCGGGAGTGCCCCACCACAAGGGACAGTTCTCGTTTCCCGGCGGGGTGGTGGAGACCCGGGACGGCTCGCGCGTCGAGACCGCCCTCCGCGAGGCCTGGGAGGAGATCCGTCTGCCCGCGGAGGCGGTAGAGGTGCTGGGTCTGCTCGACGACACCCCGACGCGGGCCACCAACTTCGTGATCACCCCGGTGGTGGGCATCGTGCGGGACCCGGTGGAGTTCAAGCCGGACGGGCGCGAGATCGAGCGCGTCATCGAGGTTCCGCTCAGCGCCCTGCGAGATCCCGCCATCTTCCGCACCGAGATGTGGGAGCGGGACGGCGAGCCGCACCCCGTGCTCTTCTACCAGGTCTCGGCCGACGACGTGGTCTGGGGCGCGACCGCGCGCATCCTGAGCCAGTTCCTCGCGCTCCTCGACGAGGAGCCGGAGCGGTGAGCGAGCCGGTCCTGGTGGTGGAGGTGGCCGAGGGCGTGGCGCGCGTCACCCTCAACCGGCCCGAGGTGCGCAACGCGCTCAACGAGGCCCTGCTGCGCGAGCTGGAATCCGCCCTGCGCCGGCTCGAGGACGATCCGGCCGCGCGGGTCGTCGTCCTCCGCGGGGCGGGGGACCGCGCGTTCTGCGCGGGCGCAGACCTGAAGAAGGTGGCCGACCGCGGCACCACGCTCCAGGCCCGCGAGTCTTTCGGCGGGCTCGGCCGCATCCTGGAGCACATGGCCCGGATGCGCACGCCGGTCATCGCCCAGGTCCACGGCTACGCGCTGGCCGGCGGCTGCGGGCTGGCTGCGGGGGCGGACATCGTGGTGGCCGCGGACGACGCGACCTTCGGCCTGCCCGAGATCAAGGTCGGGCTGCTGCCGCTCATCGTCATGGCGCCGATCCTCCGCGCGGTGGGGCGCAAGCGAGGGCTGCTGATGATCCTGTCCGGCGAGCCGGTATCGGCGCGCGAGGCCTACGAGATGGGGCTGGTGAGCCGTCTCGTCTCCCGTGGAGAGTTGGAGGCCACGGTCGGAGCGCTGGCCCGCACGCTCGCGGGCTACTCGCCGACGGCCCTCGGGCTCGCCAAGGAGGCGGCGGGCATGGTGCCGGGCATGGAGTACGGCGCGGCCCTGCGCTACCTCCGAGAGCTGATCACCCTCGTGGCCCTGTCCGACGACGCGCGCGAAGGGATCGCCGCGTTCTTCGAGAAGCGGCCGCCGCGTTTCACCGGCCGCTAGCCATTTCGCGGCCGGCCGGTGCGCGGCCTTCGAGGGACGACCCCGGGCTCTGTGCGACCTGCGCGCACGCCCGCCGCGTGGTGTCGGGACGCGGATCCGCGTTCTGGCTCTGCGCGCTCGCGACTCGGGATCCGGCGTTTGCGAAGTATCCGCGGCTCCCCGTGCTACGCTGTGCGGGACACCAACCGAAGTCCACGGAGGTCTGAGCGTGCCCAACATCGTGAGGGCGGCCGTCCTGGGTGGGGTCGTCCTCCTCGTCGGTGCGGCCGCACCCGGGGCGTCTGCACAGCCGCGCGAGCTGCCCGCCAAGCTCGTCACGCTCGGCGGCGCGGCCGAGCTGCACCGGAAGGACACGCCGGCGTGGGCGCCGGCGACCCTGCGCGCCGACGTCGGGGAAGGCGACAGCGTCCGCACCCAGCTCGGCGGCCGGGTCACGATCCGCACCGCCAGCGGTCAGGCCCTGCGGCTCGGCTCGCGCTCCCAGATTGCGCTGCTCGCCTCCGAGGGCGGCGCGACCCCGGGTCCGACCCGGGTGCGGCTCGACAGCGGCTGGCTCTGGGTCGCGGTGCTGCCCGGGAGTCCCGAGCCGACGCACGTCGAGGTGCGGGCCGGGCCGGCGGTGGTCACGATCCGCGGCGCCGGCGTCGGGCTGAGGCGGAGTGCGGACGGCGCCCTCCTGGTGCAGGTCCACCACGGGACCGCGGTGTGCGCGGGGCCGGACCGGCAGTGGGAGCGGACGCTGACCGGCCCGCAGCAGCTGATCGTGCCCGCGTCCGGCGTGCCCGCGCAGCCGGTCGCGCTCGCCGTTGATCCGCTCGAGACGACCTGGGTCCGGTGGAACGCGGACCAGGATCTCGCCGGGGGCTACGGCGGCAAGAACCCGAAGCCCTGAGGACCGCGATGAGCCTCGACGCACTGGTCGTGGGGACGGACCTTCCGGAGTACCGGGTGAGCGCCACCCCCACGCACGACGCGTGGGAGAACAAGATCCACGAGGACGGTCTCGCCCGCGAGTTCGGGTTCCGCGGCGGCCTGGTGCCCGGGGTGACCGTGTACTCGTGGATGACGCGTCCGGTGGTGGCCGCGATCGGCGGAGCCTGGCTCGATCACGGCACCTTCTCGGTGCGCTTCGCCAAGCCGGTCTACTTCGGCCAGGTGGTCGCGGTGCGGACCAGCGTGGCCGCGCACTCCAAGGACGAGGTGACCATCCAGGCCCGGGTGGTGAATGACGAGGACGAGGTCTGCGCCTCCGCGACGATGGGCCTTCCGCTGGGCCCGCTGCTCACGCTGCCGGAGCTGGCCGCCTATCCCGCCGCGCCGCTTCCCGCCGAGCGACCGCTCGCGACCCGGGCCCACCTAGCGGGTCACGCCATCCTGGGCACCCCCGAGCTGCTTCTCGAGCGCTCGGTGATCGACGGGTTCCTCAAGCGGGTGAGCGACACGCTCCCGATCTACCAGGGCGCCGACGCGCCCGCGCATCCCGGGCTCTACCTCGACCAGGCCAACCGCGCGCTCGACCGGAACGTGCGGGTGAGCCCGTGGATCCACGTGGAGAGCCACGGCCAGCACCTGAGCGTGCCCCGGATGGGCCAGCGTCTCGAGACGCGCGCCAAGGTGAAGAACCTCTTCCAGGGCAAGGGACACGAGTTCGTGGAGCTGGACCTGCTCCTGCTGGCCGACGGGGCGCGTCCGGTCGCCTCGATCCGCCACATCGCGATCTATCAGCTCCGAGCGACGGGATGATCCGGTGACCAAGATCCTGGTGGTCGACGACGAGGCGGAGATCCGATCGCTCCTCGCGGCCGTCCTCCAGAGCAAGGGCTACGAGGTGGTCACCGCCGAGGACGGGGCCGCCGCGCTCGAAGCGGTGCCGCGCGAACGCCCCGCGGTGATCCTGATGGATCTGAGCATGCCGCGAATGAACGGCATGGACGCGCTGCCCGAGCTCAAGCGCCTCGACGCGGAGCTGCCGGTCATCATCTGCACCGCCCACGCCGATCTGGCCACCGCGGTCCGGGCGATGAAGCTGGGGGCCTACGACTACCTGACGAAGCCGTTCGACGTGGAGCTGCTGATCCTCACCCTCGAGCGCGCGGTCGAGCGCCACCGGCTCCATTCGCGAATCGAGGAGCTCAAGCGCCAGGGCCAGGGCAGCTCGCTGGCCGAGCGCATGGGCGGAAGCTCCGCGATCGCGCAGGTGATCCGGCAGGTGGCCCAAGTGGCGGAGTCGAACTTCACGGTGCTCGTCCAGGGTGAGACCGGCACCGGCAAGGAGTTGGTGGCCCGCGCCATCCATCAGCAGAGCCCGCGCCGGCAGGCTCCCTTCGTGGCGGTCGACTGCGGCGCCATCCCGGAGACGCTCGTGGAGTCGGAGCTGTTCGGTCACGAGCGGGGCGCCTTCACCGGCGCCCAGGCCCGCCGCGAGGGCCACTTCCAGCTGGCCAAGGGCGGCACCCTGTTCCTCGACGAGATCGGCAACGTGCCTCTCGCCACGCAGGCCAAGCTCCTCCGGGCGCTCGAGCAGCGCGAGGTGCATCCGCTCGGCGGGGCGCGTGCGGTGACGGTGGATGCGCGCATCATCGCCGCGACCAACTCCGAGCTCGAGGAGAGCGTCAAGGCGGGGCGCTTCCGGGCCGACCTGTACTACCGCCTCAGCGAGTTCACGATCGCCCTGCCCCCGCTGCGGAGCCGCCGCGAGGACATCATGCACCTCTCGCAGCGCTTCCTCGACGAGGTGAGCATGGAGCTGCGCCGGCCGGTGCGCCGCATCTCGGACGAGGCGATGCAGGTGCTGCTGCACTACGACTGGCCCGGCAACGTGCGTGAGCTGCGCAACGTGGTGCGGAAGGCGGCGCTGCTCGCGACGGATGTGGTGACCCCCGAGCACATCCCGGCGCTCAGCGCGTCGGCCCCCGCCCACTCGCGCGCCGTCGCCGAGCCCGTGGGCGAGGATCTGTCGCTGCGGGAAGTCGCCGAGCTGGCCGCGGTCCAGGCCGAGCGAGAGGTCATCCGCCACGCGCTTCAGTCGACCAAGGGCAACAAGAGCCAGGCCGCGCGGCTCCTCCGGACCGACTACACGACCCTGCACGCGAAGATGAAGCGGTACGGCATCTCAGCCCGGGACTTCACGCCCCGCTGACGGGCGGGCGTTCCCTGGCGCCCTCTCTATGGCGTGGCCGGCATAGCCCTCGTGTCGCTCCCCTATTCTGGCGCATTCCCTGAGGCCGATGCGGAGGAATGTGCCGCATAAGTAGCCGAAATCGCTGGATCCGGCTGCTCGGCCCTGGGCCTTACCGGTTAGCCCGCACTGGCACTGCATTTGCTGCTGTTGATGCGGTTCGCACCCGCACCCAGGAGGGCAAGGCATGAGCACGCTCGAGGCCGTTCCGCTGTGGATCTCGGTTCCCGACCTGGCCGCGCCCTCAGCGCCGGCCGCGGAAGTCCCACCGCCCCCGGCGGTCGAGATACCGGCGGAGGCCCGCGCACCGATGCGCGTCGGAGTCTTCTCGCTCCGGCAGATCGTGGACTCGGCGGTGACCCGGGCCGAGGCCGAGGCGATCCGCCGCGCCCTCGGCAGCACGCTCGGCAACAAGAGCCACGCGGCGCGGCTGCTGCGCACGAACTACACCACGCTACACGCCAAGATGAAGCGCTACGGCATCTCCGCGCGGGAGTTCCGGCGCTCGGCGTAGCGCCCGGGGATTGGCGGGGGAGCGCATCCGGAAGCCCTTCACGCCCGCCGCCCTCGGGCGGAAGGTCCGCGAGACGCTGGACCGGCAGCGGTCCCGGCCCGGGTCAGCCGCGATGCCCGCCTAGGGCCACCAGAGGTAGAGGAAGCGCGGCCCGCCACCGCCGAGCGCGGCGGCGAACTGGGCCAGGGTGCTCTCCGCGGTCGCCGGCGCGGGGGTGCTCGAGTAGAGGTTGGAGCGGTACTCCTTCGGGCGGTGGTACATCACGACCCGCGCCTCGTCGAGCTTCGCCCCGTCCTTGGCCAGCTTGACCACGTCATCGAGGTACCCGATGCGGTCGACCAGGCCGAGCCGCAGCGCCTGGTCCGCGGTGTAGACGCGCCCGTCGGCGAGCGCGCGCACCCGATCCTCCGGCAGCTTCCGCGATTGCACGATGAGCCCCACGAACCGGCCGTACATCTCGTCGATGATATTCTGAAAGACGGCCAGCTCGGGGCCGGTCAGGGACCGGAACGGCGAGCCCGCGTCCTTCATCGGACCCGACTTGATCGCGAGCGGCGCGACCCCGATCTTCTCCATCAGCCCCTGCGCGTTGACGGTGACCATGACCACGCCGATGCTGCCGGTGATGGTCGTGGGGTTGGCCACGATGGTGTCGGCGGCGAGCGCGGCGTAGTACCCGCCCGAAGCGCCCACGTCCATGATGGCCGCGATGACCGGGATCTTCCTGCGCTGTTTGAACGCGAGGATCTCGTGGTAGAGGATGTCGGAGGCGGTGATGGTCCCCCCGGGGCTGTTGATCCGCACGATCAGGGCGCGGACGTGGTCGTCCTTCTCGGCCTTGGCCAGCTCCTCCCGCACCCGGGCCAGGAGCGGCACCCGCGGAGGCGGCGCCCCCAGCGAGAAGCTCGGGAGGTCCTCGGCGAGCGTGCCCGAGAGGTCGAGGAGCAGGATCTTGCTCGACCCCTTGCCCTCCACCGTCTCTTCCGCGAGCGGTCGGATCTTGGGCTGCAAGTCGAGGGTGATCAGTGAGCAGCCGGTCAGGGAGGATACCGCGAGCGCGAGAAGCACCGCGAGGGTCAGCGAATGGAGTCCACGCATGGCTGCAGTATACGGGGCCGAGCCGGACGGACCTAGCTCGAGCGGCGGTGAAACTCCGGGCAAACCTGCTCGGCCACGAGCGCGAGCTGCTCGAGCATGCGATCGGGCGGGCAGAGCGGGCGCAGGATGAACTTCGAGGCACCCGCCTTCACGTACTCCTCGACCTTCTCGATCAGGCGTCCGGCCGGGCCGAAGGCGGTGCACTGGCGCATGGTGGCCTCGTCCACGCGCCCGCGTGGGACGTAGGGCTGGGCCAGGGCCAGCGCCGTCGCGTCCGAGTCCGCGAGCGCGTAGTTGATCAGGGTGCCGAAGTGATCCTCCGGCACCTGCCGGCCCGCCGCGGCGGCGAGGTCGTGCACCTTCTGAACCCCGGCCCGCATCTCCTCCGGCGTGATGAACGAGGGAATCCAGCCGTCGCCGAGACGCGCGGTCCGCCGCATCGCCGCCTCGCTCTTGCCGCCGATCCAGATCGGCGGAGGCGTCTGCCAGGGTTTCGGAAAGATCGAGACCCGGTCGAGCTTGTAGAAGTCGCCCTGGAAGGTCACCTCGTCCTGCGTCCAGAGCAGGCGCATCACCCGGATCGCCTCGTCGGTGCGTCGGCCGCGCTCGGCGAACGGTACCCCGGAGGCGTCGAACTCGCGCGGCAGCTCCACCCCCACTCCTACCGCCGGGAAGAGGCGCCCCTGAGACAACCAGTCGACGGTGGCCATCTCCTTGGCCGCCACCACCGGCGTACGGTACGGGAGCACCACCACGCTCGGCCCGAACTTGAGTCGGGTGGTGCGCGCGGCGATCGCGGCGAGCGTGGTCATCACCTCGGGGACCGGTGCGGGGGAGGAGAGGCGATCCGAGAGCCAGATCGAATCCACGTCGCTCCGCTCCAGCATGTCGCAGAGCGTCCACAGGAAGCCCGCGCCGTCGCGGCCGGGCGGCCACGGGCCCGGCATGATCCCGACGCGGTACTTGATCGTCATGGTG
>Ga0326726_10004033_pt1 | contig 13452 bp, 13 predicted proteins | sample MHFenrmetagenome_2_FD_207603 | JGI IMG/M metagenome (GOLD analysis project Ga0326726, IMG submission 207603) | Lab enriched peat soil microbial communities from Michigan Hollow, Ithaca, NY, United States - MHF15MN | ecosystem: Environmental > Terrestrial > Soil > Wetlands > Peat | place: USA... | reverse complement strand
CGCGAGGTCGGCCACGCGTTCCCCCGAGCTCGATTCGAGCGCCTCTGCCACGGACAGGTGCAGCCGCTGACGGCGCAGTGGGGGAATCTGGTCGTAGACGACTTGGTGGTGCAGGGCATGCGAGAAGTCGTACCGGGTGGCGTGATCGCGGTCCCCCGAGGCACCGCCAAGGCTGAGGAAGAAATGGGCGCGGGCCATGCGCTGCGAGACGGCATCGACCTCTTCGGCGTCGTGGCCGAGGGCTCGGGCCACCGTGGCGGGTGTGAAGCTCACGCCGATCACGCTGGCTGTCTCCAGAACCGACTGCTCCTGGGCACTCAGGCTCTGGAACTGGAAGGTGACCATCTCGAGGAGATCTTCGGGCACGGCCAGCTCCAGGCGATCGGGGCTCACGCTCGTCGCCCAGCCGCTGTCGCTGCGCGTGAGCTGGCCGCGGCGGATCAGCTCCTCGACGATGGAGATCACGAAGAGGGGATTGCCGTCGGTGCGCTGATGAATGAGGGGAGCCAGCTCCTTCATGTCGTTGCCGAACCTGCTCTGGAGGTAGTCGCGCACGTCCACCAGCGACAGGTAATCGAGCGCGAGATCGACGCAGCGCCGCCGTGTGCGGAGGGTCTGTCTCACCTCGCGGATGGGATGGTCCTGGGTGCTGGCCTCCGCGGGACGGAAGGTCGCGATGATGAGGAGGCGAGCGGGATCACGCCGCTGCGCCAGATAGAGCAAGAGATCGGCGGTGGCGTGGTCGCTCCAGTGGAGGTCTTCGAGCAGCAGGACGATGGTCGTCTGGCTCGCCGAGGACTCCAGGAAGGCTCCGAGCTCCCGGAGCATGCGTTCAGGGGCGGCGGTCATCATCGCCTGCGGGAAGCCCTTGGGCTCGCCCTCGGACAGCAGCCACGGGATCTGCGCGTACGAGCACGGCGCGATACGCCGAAAGAGCGGGATCAGGGCGGTGCCGACAGAGGAGCCGAGGCCCCGTTCGAGCGCCTCCAGCACCGGCATGTAGGGCTCGCGTTGCCCGTGCTGCTGGATGCACTGCCCGCGGAGAACCCAGATGTCGGGGCGACGCAGCGCGGAGGATCGGAGGAATTCTTCCGAGAGCGCCGTCTTGCCGATGCCCGCCTCACCCGTGATGAAGACGACTTGTCGCGTCCCCCGGTCGGCGATTCCCAGGCATTGGCGGAGCCGGCCGAGCTCCACCCGCCGCCCCACAAAGGAGGGACCTGTCGCCTCGGGGGCGACGTCGTCCGTCAGCGCTGGGGGCGGTGTTCGGTCGCGCAGCCTCCGCGCTTCGCTTTCGGGCCCGTGGACCTCGGCCACGAAGCGAAATCCGCGCCCGTGGACGGTCTGGATGATCCGCGGTGTTCCCGAGCGGTCGTCGAGCGCCTGGCGGAGCTCGCTGATCGACTTGGTCAGTGTGTCGTCGGAGACGACGACATCGGGCCAGATTGCGCGGTGGAGGCTCTCCTTGGTGACGAGCAGGCCCGACCGCTCGACGAGATAGCAGAGCACGTCCCACGCTTTCGGACGAAGAGGGATTACACGGTCTCCCCGCCACAGCCGGTGGCCCGCCACGTCCAGGTGAAAGGCGTCGAAGGCAAGCCGGCGGCTGGCGAAGAGCGGCGGCGAGTCGCTCATGGGCCCTCTAGGGTGTTCTTCGGCGCGAGGTCGGCAAAAAGTCGGGAGTCCTTCAGGATTCGCACCGCGGCTCTATGCAAGGCTCGACCATGGTAAGCCCATGAGCGGAGGACGCGCAAGGACAGGGGGATCGCGAAGGGCGCCGCCTGAGGCCTCCCCGCCCGAACTTCCCGAGCTGCCGAGGGGCAAGGCGTTCGTGCTCCAGCTCAGCCGCGAGACCGGTCCGGCGCTCACGCCGTTCACGGGCCGAGTCGAGCATCTGGCCAGCGGCCGGCGGCTCCGGTTCGAGAGCTTGACCGCCTTTCAGGCCGCCTTGATACGGTTACTCACCGAGACAGAGCAGTCATCGACCTGAACGTTCCTGGGTTCCTTCCACGGCTCTCGGAAACGAGGAGAACGGTTCATGCGTGCCCGAATGGAGTCGATGGTGAAAGCGAGCAAGAATCGGATCACGAGCCTCATGAAAGATAGCTTTGGCGTGTGGGCGCCACGGAAGTCACTGTGACGAACGGGTCCGAACCACCTCGTTCCATTCGAAAGGAGCTGGCGCCATGAGTCCGCGCGTTCTCGCCATCGGCGTCGGCATCGTCGCGCTCGCGGCGCTCGCGCTCTGGGGCCAGAAGGAGCCCGGGCCACCCGCGCCGGCGAAGGCCACCGCCCAGACGCAACCGGCAGCGGCGCAAGCGCCCGCCCCCGTCCTGCAGCCCAACCCCGAGCGCGACGCGTACTTCGGCGAGACGCACATCCACACGAGCTGGTCGGTGGACGCCTGGGTCATGGGCAACCGCCTCGCCGGCCCGGGCGACGCCCTGAAGTACGCGCAGGGCCAGACGATCAAGCATCCGCTCGGCTACGACATCAAGATCGACACGCCGATGGATTTCATGGGCGTGACCGACCACTCGGAGTACGTCGGGGTCACCAGGGAGGCCAACATACCCGGGTCTTACGTGAGCAAGCTGCCTGAGGCGCAGCCCATGATCATGAAGGATCCGAACAGCTCAGAAGAGCAGAACCGAGTCTTCTCGTACCTGCTCAAGCTCGCCGCGAGCCCGCCGGTCAAGGCGTTCATGGACCCGAAGGTCACGTCCACGGTGTGGAAGGAGAACGTCAAGCTCGCGAATGAAAACAATCATCCCGGCAAGTTCACCGCGTTCTGCTCCTACGAGTGGACCTCGATGCCGGGCAACCGCAACCTGCACCGCAACGTCTTTTTCCGGGCCTGCGACAAGGTGCCGGACTATCCGTTCAGCGCGCTCGACTCGAGCCGGCCCCCGGACCTTTGGAGCTGGATGGACGCGCAGCGGAAGGCGGGCAACGAGCTGCTCGCCATCTCGCACAACGCCAACGTGAGCGACGGCTGGATGTACCCGGTCGACGTCGACTACACCACCGGGCGGCCGATCGACGCGGCCTGGGCCGCGTCGCGTGACCGCAACGAGCGCCTGGTCGAGATCAAGCAGGGGAAGGGACAGTCGGAGACTCACCCCCTGCTGTCACCCAACGACGAGTTCGCCAGCTACGAGCTGTACGAGGCCATCCTCGGCCTTCCCGCCAACGTGGGTCGGGTGGACCGCATCGTGGGCAGCTACGGCCGCCAGGCGCTGAAGGACGGGATCACGATGCAGGATCTCCGCGGCTACAACCCCTACAAGTTCGGCATGGCGGGCGGCTCCGACTCGCACAACTCCGCCAGCCCGTACCGGCAGGACAACTTCTACGGCCTGCACGCCGACGCGGATGGATCGGTCGAGCGGCGCTTCGCCGGCGTCCTCATCGGCGGCACCATGGACGTGCGCCTGGAAAATCCGGGCGGGCTCACCGGCGTGTGGGCGGAGGAGAATACCCGCGCCTCGCTCTGGGACGCGATGTACCGCAAGGAAACCTTCGGTGTCAGCGGCCCGCACATCAAGGTGCGCTTCTTCGGCGGCTGGGGCTACGGCAAGGACCTCCTGAACGCGGGCGACTGGGTGAAGCAGTCGTACGCGGGCGGCGTTCCCATGGGCGCCGACCTCCGGCCCATGCCGTCGGGAGGGAAGGGGACGGCGCCGAGCTTCGTTGTGTGGGCGGTGAAGGACCCGAGCTCCGGCAATCTCGACCGCGTGCAGGTCGTCAAGGGCTGGACGAAGAACGGCCAGAGCTTCGAGAAGATCTTCGACGTCGCCTGGGCGGGTGACCGCAGGCCCGACAGGTGGTCAGGCCGGGTTCCCGCCATCCAGAGCACGGTGGACCTCGAGAAGGCCACCTACACCAACAGCGTCGGCGCGGCAGAGCTCAAGACGGTGTGGAGGGATCCGGAGTTCGACGCCAGCCTGCATGCGTTCTACTACGCCCGCGTGCTGGAGATTCCGACACCGCGATGGACCCTGATCCAGGCCGTGAAATCCGGGCTTCAGCCGCCCGACGTGGCGCCGCTCACCGGGCAGGAGCGCGCGTGGAGCTCGCCGATCTGGTACACGCCGTCGGCCGAGGCACGGAAGAGCGCGCCAGCGGGAATGACCGCCGCCGACCTCAAGAAGAAAGGCGCCGCGCCGCTGACCGACGAGCAGCTGAAGGCGCTCGTCGTCGGCAAGGCCTTCTGGGTGCGGAACAACGTGACCGGCGAGCAGTTCAGCCAGAACTTCACGACCGCCGGCGACACGATCGTGTTCCGCGTCGGCACGAGCGTCGACGTGCCGAGCGGCGTCGGCAACGCCGTGCGCGACGGCTACGAGGGGACGACCCGACGCTACAAGATCGAGGGCGGCAAGCTCATCACGCACATCTCGCAGGAGCAGTACTCCCTCACGCTCTACAAGCTCGGGAACATCTACTACGGCGCCCGCAGCAACGAGTTCGGCTATGCCAACTACGAGATCATTCCGGCGCCGCAGATCGCAGTCAACCCGCTGACCGAGATCGGCAACCAGTTCTCGGTCGAGCTCGGGCTGACGGAAGAGCAGAAGCAGCAGATCCTTCCCATCCTGAACGACGAGCTGAAGCAACTGGAGGCGCTCAAGAAGAACACGGCTCTCAGTGGATTGAAAAAGGTGGAGCAGTTGCGGGGGATCGGCGTCTCCTTCGACGAGAAGATCAAGCCGTTGCTCAACGCGGACCAGCAGTCGAAGTTCCAGGCCATGCGCGAACGGCTGCGGCGCCGGATGCTCGAGAAGATGGCGAGCGAAGCGGCGAGCAAGGGGAAGGCGGCGGCAGCGCGGGATCTCGAGACGCTGAAGAAAGACGCGGAGGGAATGTGGTTGGGGCGGTAGCGCACAGTCTTCGGCGACGGCTCTTGACGGGGAGCCTGGTCGCTGCGGCGCTGTTGTGGGCGAGCGCGGAGGCCGTGGCGTGTCCGATCTGCCTGGGAGCGGGCCAGCCATCCAAGGCGCAGGAGCTGATCACTGCCCCCGATGTGGTCCTGGCCGTCCCGACCCGAGAGGCAAGCCGCTTCCGGGTCACCCAGGTCATCAAGGGTAAGCGACCGCCAAGCGGCACGATCGAGGGTGGGTACCCTCGCTCCGCACCCGTTCCGGGCACGGCAGCGCCGAGGAGCGGCAAGCCGCTGCTGCTCGTGAGGGACGAACAGTTGTCGACGTGGGAAGTGCTCGGCGCGGTCGACGCCGGTCATTCGGGCTGGCTGCGGAAGGTCGCCGCGGGAAAGCGTGCGGCGGACATGAGCGCCGAGGAGTGGCGCGCCCGCGTTGCGCTCGTCGTTCCCTATCTCGAGAACCCGGAGCCGCTGGTGGCCGAGATCGCAGTTGCCGAACTCACGGCCGCGCCGTATGCCGCATTGCGGGCGGCGAAACCGCGTCTCAGCCCATCCGCGGTCCGCCAGTGGCTGGCCGACCCGGACCTCGTGGCACGACGGCCGCCCTACCTGTTGCTCCTCGGGCTCGTCGGCAACGCCCAGGATGCCGCTGCCCTCGAGGAGCGCCTGGACGCGGCCTGGGAATCGGGCGACGCGACGAACCTGGGTGCGATGCTGGCCGCAGACCTGGAGCTGCGCGGCGACGCCCGCATGAGATGGGTCGACGACAAGTACCTGCGCGACCCGAAGCGCTCGACGCGCGAGATCGAGGCGGTCATTCTCGCGCTCGGCGCGCACGGCCAGGCGAACGGAACAATTTCGCGCGAGCGTGTGATTCACTCGTATCGCAGGTTCATCAGAGAACGCAAAGATCTCGCGGGTCTCGTCGCGCCCGACTTGGCGTCCTGGAACTACTGGGGCGCGGTGCCCGAGTACGCGGCGCTGATGAAATCGGACGTTCGGCAGCAGGGCCCATCGCGATTCGCCATCGTCGTCTACCTGCGGCAAAGCCGCGCCGCCGGTCAGACGTCGCGTCCGGACGTCCCGGCGACTGGATCATTCAACAGTCCGGTTGCCAAGCCAAACACGCTCCTGGCCGCGCCGCCCCATTGATGCTTGCCAATTCCGCGATGAAGCGCCTATGGCACGAGCCCCTGGTTCAGTTCCTGCTGATCGGTGGCGTGCTGTTCTCCATCTACAGCGTCATGCCGGCCGGAAGCGCCACTCCCGCAGCATCGAGGGAGATCCGGCTGTCGTACGACGAGCTCGCGCAGCTCGTCCTCCTCTTCAAGTCGCAGTGGCGCCGCGAGCCGACGGCAGAGGAATTCAACCGGCTGGTCGAGGACAAGGTCCAGGGCGAGATCCTCTACCGCGAGGCGCTGGCGACGGGCCTCGACAAGGGCGACGAGATCGTCAAGCGCCGCATGGCGCAGAAGATGCAGTTCCTGGCCGAGGACGTGGCCGCCGCGCGCGAGCCGACCTCGTCACAGCTCAGGGCCTGGTACGAGAAGAACAGCGCGTCGTTCGCGCAACCGCCGCGGGTGAGCTTTCGCCACCTGTACTTCTCACCCGACCGGCGGGGTGCCCGCGCGCGGGAGGATGCGGCGCAGGCGCTCACGAAGCTCGCCGGCCAGTCCGAGGACGCGAAGCTCGCCGCGCCGCTTGCCGATCGCTTCATGTTCCAGGATCACTACCGCGACCGCCCGCCGGACTTCCTCGGCAAGGAATTCGGGCCGCAGTTTGCGCGGGCGATCGCCACACTCCCGCCCGCCTCCTGGCAGGGGCCGGTCGAGTCCGGCTTCGGCTGGCACCTCGTGTTCGTCGACACCGTGATTCCCGGCCGCGTGCCGGCCTTCGAGGAAATCGAGTCCGACGTGAGGACCGCATGGCTTGGCGAGCAGAAGGCGCTCGCGTGGCGCACGGCATACGAGGCGATGCGGGCGAAGTACACGGTATTGCTGCCGGCGCGGCCGGAGGAACCGCCGGGCGCGTCTCCCGCGCCATCGCCTGCACGGGGCCCTGCGGCATCGCCCGCGAAACCCAGGCCATGAGGCGGCTCGTACGGCACCTCGGGTGTCTCGCGGGCGTGCTGCTGCTCACGATCGCGTTCTGTCTGGCCGAGGCGCAGGCCCACGAGTCGCGGCCGGCGTACCTCGAGATCAAGGAAGCCGCGCCCGGCCAGTTCTCGGTGCTCTGGCGCACCCCGGTGCTGGCGGGCATGCGGTTGCCGTTAGTGCTGACCATGCCCGGTGCCGTGAAGAACCTGAAGGCGCCCGTGGTCCAGGAACTCGCGGACTCCCTCGTCGAGCGCCGGTGGATAGACGCCGGGCCGAGCGGGCTTGCCGGCCAGCGCATCGAGATCGCGGGACTTCAGTTCACGATCACCGATGTCCTGGTCCGGGTCGAGCTGCTCGACGGCCGGACGCTGCAGGCCATTGCGCGTCCGTCGCAGCCGTGGGTTGAGATCGCCGCCTCGCAATCGCGGTGGGAGGCGATGGGCACCTACATCGTCGAGGGGATCCGCCACATCCTGCTGGGCGTGGATCACTTGCTGTTCGTCCTGGGGCTGCTGCTCATCGTGAAGGACCGCTTCATGCTCGTGAAGACCGTCTCTGCCTTCACGGTGGCGCACAGCATCACGCTCGCCATCGCCACCCTCGGGTACGCCAGCGTGCCGGCGCCGCCCCTCAACGCCGCCATCGCGCTCTCGATCCTGTTCCTCGGCGCGGAGATCGTCCGCTCGTGGCGCGGCGAGACGAGCCTGACCATCCGGCAGCCGTGGGTGGTAGCGTTCGCCTTCGGCCTGCTGCACGGGTTCGGATTCGCGAGCGGGCTGACCACGATGGGCCTGCCCCGCGCCGAGATTCCCCTGGCACTCCTCTCTTTCAACGCCGGCGTCGAGGCCGGCCAGCTCTTGTTCGTGATGCTGATCCTCCTCCTCGAGCGCGCCTTCCGGGTACTCGAGGTCCGCTGGCCCCGCGTGATCGAGGTGCTGCCGGCGTATTCGGTGGGCTCGCTCGGCGCGTACTGGACCATCCAGCGCGTGGTCGTTCTGCTCGGGGGCGCGCGGTGAGAAGAGGACCGGCGCTTGCGCTGCTCGCGGTGCTCGTCTCGGCGTCGTCGGCCCACGCCCATGTCCAGCAGGGGCAAGCGGCGGGATTCTTCACCGGCCTCGGCCACCCGGTGTCGGGGCTCGACCACGTGCTGGCCATGATCGCGGTGGGCCTCTGGGGTGCTCAGTTGGGCGCGCCCGCCCTCTGGCTCCTGCCCGTGACCTTTCCCATGGTCATGGCGCTCGGCGGCATGGTGGGCCTGCTCGGCGTGCCGCTGCCCGGCGTGGAGGTGGGCATCGCCGCCTCGGCGATCCTGCTCGGCCTGGCGGTGACGTCGGCGCTGCGTCCGCCGCTCGCCGCGGCCGTCGGCCTCGTGGGGCTGTTCGGCATTTTCCACGGCCACGCGCACGGCACCGAGCTGCCGGCCGGCCAGAGCGCGCTCCTCTACAGCATGGGCTTCGTGATGGCGACGGGCTGCCTGCACGGAGTCGGCATCGCCGTCGGGCTCATGCATCGCTGGCCATGGGGACAGACGCTGCTGCGGGCGGCGGGCGCCGTCGTCACGCTGGCCGGGGTGTTCTTCATGTGGAGGGCGATCGCGTGAGCGACCCAAGGATGCGGCTGCCGCACCGGCTGGTTGCGGTCATTGGCGGCCTCGCCCTCACCGTGTGCCCGTCGCGGGCGGAAGCCCACCTCGTGACGACAGGTCTGGGGCCCCTGTATGACGGGCTCCTCCACTTCGCGCTCACGCCGGAGGACATGGTTCCCGTGCTGGCGCTGGCGCTGCTCGCCGGATTGCGCGGCATGAGCCATGGGCGCCGAGCGCTCTTCGTGCTGCCGGTCGCGTGGCTGCTCGGTGGTGCGGTCGGCCTGACGGTGCATGGCGGCGTGAGCCCACTCGTGACGTCGCTTTCCTTCGTGGTTTTCGGCGGCCTCGTGGCGGCGGATGCCAGGCTCCCGTTGGGCGCAACGACCCTCCTGGCCGCGCTGCTGGGCCTCGGCCACGGCTACCTGAATGGCTCGTCCCTGACCCAGCCCGGGCTTGGCGCGATGGGACTGCTGGGTATCGCCGCCGCCGTGTTCACGCTCGTGGCGCTCGCCGCGTCCTTCGTCGTCCCGCTCCGGGCGGTGTGGGCGCGCGTGATCGTCCGGGTGGCCGGCAGCTGGATCGCCGCGATCGGGCTGCTCCTCATCGGCTGGGCGCTTCGTTCCGGTGCTTGAAACAAGGCCAGTCCGATGCGCGTGACACCGCTCATGACCGTGACCACGCTCGTGGAAACAGGGACCGGTCTGTTGCTTCTGATCTGGCCGGCTGTGGTCTTCGCGCTTCTGTTTGGCTGGCATTCGGTCGCGCCGGAAACGCTCCTGATCGGGCGCGTGGCCGGCGCAGGAGTGATCAGCATCGGCGTGGCGAGCTGGCCGGCCCGGCGTGACATCCGCACGCCAGGGGAAACGGGCGTGCTCGCCGGCGTTCTGACCTACAATGTGCTGGCCGCGCTGCTCCTCGCCTTTGCCGGCCTGGGATTGAAGATGGCCGGCATCGTCCTCTGGCCTGCCGTCGTGTATCACGTGGTGCTTGCCGGCTGGTGCGTCGCCTGTCGAATGGCGACGCACACCCACAACCCGCGGTAACGAACGGAGCGTCTGTCTATGAGATGTCTGCCTGTGCTCGCGGTGATCGGCCTGGTTCTCGCGTGGTCGCCTGGGTCCCCGGCCCAGACCGGACAGCCCGCCCCCACGAACATGGCCGTGCGCGTGACGGAGGCCCGCAAGGCCAATGCGGCCCTGATGCGCCAGTACAGCTGGACCAGCCGCACGGAGGTGATCGACCAGGGGCAGGTGAAGGACCTGCGTCTCGACAAGGTCACCTACGGCCCGGACGGCCAGCTCCAGCGCACCGTCATGAACGACCAGAGCGCGCCCTTGCCCTTCGGCTTCCTGCGCCGGCGCATTGCCGAGGACGAGCGGAAGAAGGTAGAGGAGTACCTGACCGGGCTCCGCGACCTGCTCGAGCAATACACGTTGCCCACGGCGGGCAAGGTGCAGGATTTCATGAGTCGCGCCACCGCCACCGGGCCCGACGCGAGCGGCCTGTTCGAGATGACGGGGCGGAACGTGGTCTATGCGGGCGACACGTTCTCCGTGTGGGTGAATCCCCGCACCCGCCACGTGCAGCGGATCCAGGTGTCGACGACGTTTCAGGGGGATCCGGTCAGCCTTACCGCGACCTTCAAGACGCTTCCCAGCGGGCTCAACCATGTGGCCTTCGCCGAGGTGATTGCGCCTGCCAAGCAGCTGAGCGTGCAGGTGCAGAACTTCGACTACAACCGCAACAACTAGCCGCCCACAGGAGACCACCATGACTGGACGTGTGTTCGTGTTTGCCGGAGCGCTTGCCCTGCTGTGTGCGGGCGTGGCCGGCGCCCAGTTTCCGATCCTCGACATGGCCGCGGAGAAGGTCGTGCAGAAGTACGCGCAATCGACCTGCGAGCAGCTGTGGGAGCAGCGGAGCAAGCCGAAGTCGCAGCAGGAGCAGGAGATGATCCAGATGCTGCGCAACGATGCCCAGATGCGGACCGCGCTCATCAGCAAGATCGCGGTGCCCGTCGCCAACAAGATGTTCGAATGCGGGATGATCCCGTGACCCGCGCCGGAAGCGGAAGCGGGTCGGTTCACTCGCGGAGGCAATGATGAGACGAGATCTGGTTGTCGCACGCATACTCGTGGTCGCGCTCGGCCTGCTCGGGGTTTTGAGCGCGAGCGCCCAGCAGCCTCCGGGGACGCCGTCCACCCCGGCGCCGGCGCCCGCGACGCCCCCCGCGGCGCCGCCCGGGGCACCGGCCCTCGAGCCGAAGGCCATCGAGGTGCTCAAGGCCTCGAGCAGCCGCCTGGCCGCCGCCCGCACCCTGAGCTTCACGGCGGTGGCCTCGTACGAGAGCCCGAGCCGTGTCGGCCCCGCCCTCGTGTACACGACGCGCTCCCTGGTCACTCTCCAGCGGCCCGACAAGCTTCGGGTGATCCAGACCGGCGACGGGCCCGCGAACGAGTTCTACTACAACGGCAAGACCATGATGGCCTTCATGCCGGCCGAGAAGCTGGTCGCCGTTGCAGACGCTCCGCCCACGGTGGATGCCATGCTGGAGGCGGCCTTCCAGACCCACGGCACGTACTTTCCGTTCGCCGACGCGATCGTCGCCGATCCGTACGGCGACATCGCCAAGGGCCTGGAGCTGGCCTTCTACGTCGGCCAGTCCAAGGTGGTGGGAGGCACGACCACCGATATCGTGGCCTATGCCGGCGACGGGGTGTTCGTGCAGATGTGGATCGGCACTCAGGACAAGCTGCCCCGCATGGCTCGCGCCGTGTTCCAGAAGGATCCGATGCGGCTGCGGCATCAGGTGGAGTTCTCGAGCTGGAAGCTCGATGGAGCTGTCCCCGCGGGTGCCTTTGCGTCATCGCGCGCCGCCACGGCCAAGCGCATTCCGTTCGCCCATCCGGATCCGGGGCCCCCGATGGTGGGCTCCCCTCAGTCCCCGACGGGTGAGACACCCAAGACCAAGTAAGGAAGGAGCACAATCATGCACACGATATCGATCCTTCTCGGGAGTCTGCTGGTCACGGCCCTCACGTTCGGGCCGGCTGAAGCCTGGTCGCACTCGGGCAAATACGGCAGCGCTTCCGGGGGTGGTGGCTCCTGGAGCGCCAGCGGCTACCGTGGCGGCAGCGCCTCCGGCGGTGAGGGTTCCCGGAGCGCCGAAGGCGCCTATGGTGGCAGCACGTCGCATACACGCGGGGAGGGCACGACCGCGACCAACCGGTACGGCGATACCGCCACGCACGCCACAGGATCGGGACAGACGACCGTGACCAATCCCTATGGTGGCAGCGCCACGCACACCCAGGGCGAGGGCACGACCGCGACCAACCAGTATGGTGACACCGCGTATCACGCCACGGGCTCGGGACAGACGACCGTGACCAATCCCTACGGCGGCTCGGCGACGCACTATGAGGGATACGGCACGACGGCTTACCACGCCTCGGGCGCGTACTATCCGCCGCCGCCGGCTGCCTACTATCCTTATCATCCGCCCACCACGGTCAACTACTACGGGTCCTCGTGTAGCAATTGCGGCGGCTGGTCTACCGCGGGCGCAGCCGCGGCAGGGGCCATGGTGGGCATGGCCGCGGGCGCGGCCATCGCGTCCAGCAATACTGCGGCGGCGACGTCGAGTGCCTACAATGCCGGCGTCGCGGCCGGCACCACCTCTACAGCCGCCGCCACGTCGACCGCGTACTCGGCCGGCGTCGCTACCGGAAGCGCCAATACCGCGGCTGTCTACAATGCCGGAGTTGCCGCGGGCAGCGCAGCCAGCCCCGGCTACGCGATGGGCGGCATCTATCCCACACTGCCGGCCGGCTGCATCTCGCCAAAAGTCCAGGGAGGGACCTACTACCTATGTGGCAATACCTGGTTCCAGCCATCCTACGGCGCCAACGGCGTCTCCTACCGCGTGGTGACCACCCCATGAGGCCGCTGCCAAGCCGGGTTGCGACGGCAGCGCTCGCCCTGCTACTGGTGGGCGGTTGCGCGCAGACCACGGTGACCCAGCAGCAATCCTACGCGGGGTCGCGGCTGGCTCGGCCCGCCCGCATGCTCGTGTACGACTTCGCCGCCAATGCATCGGACTTGCCCGCCGGGTACGACATGGCCGTGGCTGCACCCCCGGCGACCCAGACATCAGACGACGTGAGCCTCGGCCGGAAGCTCGGGGCGCAAATCGCGAAGGAGCTGGTCACCGAACTCCAGGGCATGGGGCTGCCGGCCGTCCAGGCCGGCGGGCAGCCGCCGCCGCAGATCAATGACATCACGATCGTGGGCTATTTCGTCTCGGTTGACCCGGGCAGCATCGCCAAGCGCTTCGCCATCGGCTTCGGCTCCGGCGCGGCCGAGCTTCAGACGGTGGTCGAGGTCTATCAGATGACGAGCCAGGGAATGCGGCGTCTCGGCTCCGGCGAGGTCAGCTCCGAGGGTCCCAAGGGCCCGGGGGAGGCGCTACCCCTCGCCATGGCCGTGGCCAGCGGCAATCCGATCGGACTCATCGTCAGCAGCGCGGCAAAGGTCGGCGGCGAGGTCTCAGGCATGAGCACCGTCGAAGGCTCGGCCAAGCGCACGGCCAAGGAGATCGCCGAGAAGCTCAAGGTCGGGGCGCAGCGGCAGGGCTGGATCAGCTGAACACGCAGCTCAACCCAGAAACGAGAGCGACGCAACCTCAAGGAGTCGCCCCGATGGACGTCGAGCACAATCGTCTGGAAGAAGCGCGCATCAAGGCGGTGCCCTGGCGGAAGTGGGGGCCGTATCTCTCGGACCGGCAGTGGGGGACGGTGCGCGAGGACTACAGCGACAACGGCGATGCCTGGAACTTCTTCACCCATGATCAGGCCCGGTCCCGGGCGTATCGCTGGGGCGAGGACGGC
>Ga0326726_10004032_pt1 | contig 13455 bp, 11 predicted proteins | sample MHFenrmetagenome_2_FD_207603 | JGI IMG/M metagenome (GOLD analysis project Ga0326726, IMG submission 207603) | Lab enriched peat soil microbial communities from Michigan Hollow, Ithaca, NY, United States - MHF15MN | ecosystem: Environmental > Terrestrial > Soil > Wetlands > Peat | place: USA... | reverse complement strand
TTCTTGAACCGGATGATCCTTCCATCCTCGCGTACGCCCGTGTCCCTGCGAAGGGCGGGAAGAGCATCGCAGTCATCAGCAACGCGGACTTCCGCAAGATAATCCCATGCAAAGTTCCGTTGGGGACGGCGAAGAACACGCTGACCGATGCGCTCACCGGGAAGAAGTATCGGGCCGAACACGGCGCGATTGTCGCCCGGCTTCACCCCGGTCAATCCCTTCTCGTAGAGTTCTGAGGCTTCTCGTGCGCCAAAACCAGGTTCGACTGACCAACAGTTTCTACGCACTCATCAGCCTCCCCGCAACCGCAATGGGATTTGCGCTATCGATCCAGATTTCTGCCCTGAGCTGGCTTTTAACCACGAAGTATCATCTGGATATCCATCAGGTGGGGATCGTGTGGGCTGCAGGACCGCTGGCAGGAATTGTCGGACAGGTGGTTATCGGACTCATAAGCGACCGGGTGTGGTTCTGGGGAGGCCGACGGCGGCCTTTTATTTTCATCGGCGGTGCGCTTGCAGGGCTGATGCTCTTCCTTCTGCCAAATATCGATGTCGTGGATGGTACTCTCGGCATCGGCAATCTGCTTTTTGTCGCAACGGCTATTGCACTGACGCTTGACCTGGCAATCAACGTCAGCTTCAATCCCACCCGCTCGGTCATAGCTGACGTCACACCCGAAGGCACTGCCAGAACCAAAGGGTATACCTGGATGCAGACAATTTCCGGATTCTTCGGCGTGCTCGCGTACGTCATCGGCGCGGTGGCCGGGAATTATGTCCTGATCTACGCGGGCGTGGGAATCGTTGTCCTCTTCTCTATCGTTCCGATATTGTTTGTTGATGAACCACGAGTGCTTCACGGGACTCCGGGGGAGGATCTAGGAGGTGAACCGAAGAAAAGGAACACTCGCTGGAGAGAGCTCTTTCGTATATATATCGCTCACGGGCTCTCCTGGATCGGAGTCCAGACGATGTTTGTGTATATCATTGCTTTCATCCAACAAAAGGTGAACCTCCCAGCTGAACCCGAGCTTGCCTCCCGCATGTCGGGGCAGGTGATTTCGATTTCATTCGCGATACTCAACACCGTCGGGTTCGTCCTTCCTGCGCTCGTCCTTGAGCCGCTTGCGAAGCGTTTCGGCCGGGTGCACGTCCATACAGTCGCCGTGGCGACCATGGCGATTGGTTATGGGGCCATCGTAGTGGCAGGATCAACGCCAATGGCACTTTACATCCTGATGGCGGTCCTGGGCATCGGCTGGGCGTCGATCGTCTCGCTCCCCTTTGCCATCATGACGGAGCAGGTGGAAAAGTCACGGATGGGATACTTCATGGGGATTTTCAATCTTTCGGTCGTGCTCCCCCAGCTCTTCGTGAGTCTGGTCCTTGGTTCGGTCATCCTGCAAACCGAAGACAAATCGATCATCTTTATGATCAGCTGTTGTGCACTTGCCCTCTCAGCCATCGTCTGGCTGATTGTCCGGGAGTCCAGGGCGCCGGTTCAGGTTGCCTCCGCGGCATCAGCGCCACATTGAGGTGAAGCCACATTGAAAAGGCTCCTGGTATCGGGTATCATCACGGCCTGCTTGGCGTTTTCGTGTTCGATGCTGCCGGGATGTCGCAAGTCAGACTCTCGCATCCGTATCACGATCTGGCATCAGGACCGCATCGATGTACGGGTCATTCTCCAGCGACAGCTCGATCGGTTCATGAAGCTCCATCCCGAAGTCAGGGTAGAGCAGCTCTTCAAGGAAACAGAAGAACTTCGTTCGGGATTTATCATCGCGGCACTCGCCGGCCAGGGCCCGGAAATCGTCTATGGTCCGTCAGACCAGGTCGGTCCCTTCGAAATGATGAACATCATCCTCCCCCTTGAAGACATGTTCGACGCGCAGTGGCTCTCTCAATACGATCCGCGGGGGCTGACATGGTACAAGGGGCATCTGTATCAGATTGCAGACAAGCTGGGAAACCATCTTACGCTCGTGTACAACAAGAAACTTGTTCCGGTGCCTCCTTCGACCGATTCGGCGATGATAGAAATCGGGAGGAGGCTGACGGTGGACCTCAACGGCGACGGCAAAACCGACCGGTACGGTCTGGTCTGGAACTACACTGAGCCATTCTTTTTTATTCCGTTTATGACGGGGTTCGGAGGATGGATCATGGATGACGAGGGGAACCCCACGCTTGACAATCCCGGAACTGTGAATGGTCTTCGGTTCATTAAGGAACTGCGCGATCGCTACAAGATCATTCCAAACGAGGCGGACTACAACGTCGCAGATATCCTTTTCAAGGATGGCAACGCGGCGATGATGATCAATGGCGATTGGTCCTGGGCTGGCTATCTCAACGCGGGATTGGACATTGGTGTTGCGCCCCTCCCCCGAATTACGTCGACCGGCCTGTGGTGTGGAACTATGGTGTCTCCCAAGGGATTCTCAATAAATACCAATATCGCTCTCGAAAAACGTCAATGGGTGATTTCGTTGATCCGGTATTTGATGGCGGAGGAGAACCAGATCGAATCGGCGAAGGAGCTCTTTACGATGCCGACCCACCTGGGCGTGCAAAACGGAGACTTCGTGCAAAACAATGAGATTCTCAAGGGCTCCCGGATCCAGATTGAACACGGACAGACCATGCCTGTCGTCCCCGAACTGCGGGCGATATGGGATGCCATGCGTCCGAGTTACCAGGCGGTCCTCGCCGGCACCATGACCGCCGAAAAAGCCGCTCCCGCCATGCAGCAGATGGCACAGCGCAGAATCCGGGAGATGAACGAATGACGCTCGATCTGTTCAGCTCCCGTACGACCCGGCAGCGGTTTTTCATAGCGTTTCTCGTTATCCCCTCCTTCATCGTGCTGATCGGCGTTGTCGTTTACCCCTTTGTGTACAACGTCATCCTCTCTCTCTCGAACATGAATCTGCGACACATTCGCGACTGGAGGATCGTGGGATTCGATCAGTACGTCAAGGTATTCACGGAACCGTCCCAGCCCGATTTCTATCTCGTGTTCCTGAAGACCGTCATCTGGACGGTCGTCAATCTCGTCCTGCATGTTGTCATCGGGGTGTTCCTGGCTCTCGTCTTAAATCAGAAGGAGATCCGGGGGAAAGCCGCCTTCCGCGCGATCCTCATTCTTCCCTGGGCCGTGCCTCAGCTTATTGTGGCTCTCACGTGGCGGGGGATGTTCAACTATGAATATGGGGCGATCAACCTCATGCTGACCCAGTGGTTCGGACTCCCTGGGGTAGAATGGTTGAAGAAACCTCTGGAAGCGTTCATCGCTGTCATCATCACAAATGTGTGGCTGGGCTTTCCTTTCATGATGGTGATCGCACTGGGGGCATTGCAGAGCATACCCCGCGATCTCTACGAGGCGGCAGACATTGACGGAGCCTCGTGGTATCATAAACTGCGCAATATCACCATCCCCTTGATTCGCCCCGTGATGGTCCCGGCGATTACTCTGGGGACGATCTGGACGTTCAACAACCTGAACATCGTCTGGCTGGTGAGCAACGCGGGAGAGCCGTCGGATCAGACCCATCTCCTGGTTTCGTTCGTGTACAAGGCGGCTTTCAATTTCTACCGCTACGGATACGGGGCTGCTCTCTCGATGGTAATCTTCTTTATTCTATTGGCCTTCAGTCTGGCTTTTATGCGTACTACCAAAGTCACCGAAAACGTCTACTCCTGATCCACGGGAATCGATTGATGCAGCGGCACAGGTCTTCAAAAACGTACATGCGCATTGTAACCAGCTATGCTGTTCTGCTGGTCTTTGTCGTAGTCGCAATATTCCCGATCTGGCAGGTGTTTTCGATTTCGCTCCGCCCGGCGGATCGCTTGCTCTCGACATCTCTTGAACTGGTTCCGGAGAATGCAACAGTTGGCAACTATATTGCACTGTTCACGGAACGGCCGTTTCTCCTCTGGCTTGGCAACAGCACCCTGGTTGCGTTCGTCGTGACGATTACGGGTGTTGCTCTTGCATCGACCTGCGGTTATGCGTTCTCGCGTTTCAACTTCATAGGCAAGAAAGCCGGGCTGCTGAGTCTCCTGGTGACACAGATGTTTCCGGCAACCATGCTGCTGCTGCCAATGTACATCATGCTGGTCAATCTGCACCTCATCAACACGTACCTTGGGATTGTGATCATGTACTCTGCCACAGCGCTCCCATTCTGCATCTGGCAGATGAAAGGGTATTACGATACGATCCCGACCAGCCTCGAAGAGGCCGGGAGGATCGACGGCTGCAATCAGTTTCAGACGTTCATGCTGATCATCTTCCCGCTTGCGGCGCCGGCACTTGTGATCACTGCGCTGTTTTCGTTTATGGCGGCGTGGACAGAATACGTCGTTGCGGCGCAGATCCTCCAGGACACCGAGATGTGGACCTTGCCCGTTGGCCTTAAATCTTTCGAATCAAACCTGGGATCGGAGTGGGGACTTTACGGCGCGGCGTCCATGATTGTGACACTGCCGGTGGTAATTCTCTTTTTGTCGCTGAGCCGCTGGCTCATTTCCGGTCTGACGCTGGGCAGCGTCAAGGGATGACAATTGAGAATTGGGAACTGAGAACTCACAACTGAGAACCTGAGTCGCCTTAACTCTATGGAAAAGCCTCGTCTTTCGTTTTGGCAAATATGGAACATGAGTTTCGGGTTCCTCGGCATTCAGTTCGGATTTGCCTTGCAGAATGCCAATGTCAGCCGGATTTTCGAGACACTTGGTGCGAAGATCGACGAGATTCCAATCTTATGGATTGCCGCGCCCACCACGGGGCTGATCATTCAACCGATCATTGGATACATGAGCGACAGGACGTGGGGAAGGCTCGGCCGCCGTCGTCCGTTTTTTCTGTCGGGAGCGGTACTCGCCTCACTGGCGCTTACCGTGATGCCGAACTCTCCTGCACTATGGTTTGCAGCGATGATGCTCTGGATCATGGATGCATCCATCAATGTCTCCATGGAACCCTTCCGCGCGCTTGTGGCTGATTTATTACCGTCCGAGCAACGGACAGCAGGTTTTGCGGTCCAGAGCTTTTTCATCGGCATCGGCGCGGTCGTTGCTTCTGCGTTTCCATATTTCCTCACGAATTTTCTCGGAGTTGCTAACACTGCACCGAAGGGTGAGATCCCGGCATCCGTGACGTTGTCATTTTACGGAGGAGCCATTGCGTTCCTGGGAGCAGTAACCTGGACGGTGTTCAACACGAAGGAATATCCCCCCGACGACCTGAACGCGTTTCGGATCAAGAAGGAGGAGCGGAAGGGGATCGGAGTGGCCTTGCGGGAAATCCTGGCGGGCCTGCGCGCAATGCCCGCAACCATGATGCAGCTCGCGGTGGTTCAGTTTTTCTCGTGGTTTGCGCTGTTCTGCATGTGGATTTACACGACGGGGGCCGTGACGAGCCATGTCTATCACGCCACGGATCCCACATCCGCCGCCTACAACACAGGCGCCGACTGGGTGGGGGTACTCTTTGCGGGGTACAATGGCTGCGCAGCGATTGCAGCGTTTTTTATCCCGCTTCTCGCAAAACGTACAAGCAGAAAGACGGCGCATATGGCGAGCCTTCTCTGCGGCGGCATTGGTCTCGCCTCTCTCTCCGTCATCGTCAATCCGACATTGCTTCTGCTGTCCATGGTCGGTGTGGGCATCGCCTGGGCGAGCATCCTCTCCATGCCTTATGCAATGCTGGCAGGTGCACTTCCGCCGGAAAAGATGGGGATGTACATGGGGATCTTTAACTTCTTCATCGTGATCCCTCAGATTGCCGCGGCGGGAATCCTGGGTTCCCTCATGCGATTCCTGCTTGGGAACGACCCGATGAACGCAATACTCCTCGGAGGGTTGTCGATGGTCCTGGCGGCAGGAGCTACTCTCATCGTGCGGGATGTGGATGACCGCAGGTAGGGTGGGAGATTTCGGTTGATGTAGAGGGGGAAATCAACGTTAAACGTACTTGTCAATTTCTTTTCAGTGGAACATGCATTAAACCGGCTCAAACCCGAACACCGAGAACCCACCATCGACTGCGATGCACTGGCCCGTGATATAGGATGCTGCGGGCAGGCATAGAAAAACTGCTGCAGCTGCCACCTCTTCCGGTTCTCCCACCCGTTTCATCGGAGTTCGCTGCTCGACAGCCGTAAGGTATTCAGGTCTCTTCAGCACGGGCTCGGCAAGCGGAGTTCGGATGTACCAGGGGGCAACTGCATTCACGCGAATCCCGTCTTCTGCCCATTCAACCGCCAGCCCGCGTGTCAGCTGGATGATCGCCGCCTTGCTCATTGCATACGGTGTCCCGGTGCCAAGGCTGATCAATCCCGCGACCGAGGCGACATTGACAATGCATGAAGACTGTGCCTTGACGAGTGCCGGATGCATCCGGCGGGAGAGTTCAAAGACCGACTCAAGATTGGTGTCCAGCACGAGCTTGAGCTCCTGCGAAGAATAGTCCAGGGTTTTCTTCCTGATGTTTGTTCCAGCGTTATTGACCAGGATGTCGAGCTTGCCCCATCGTTGCTCAACCGCTGCGGCAATCCGTTCCCGATCGTCGGACTTTGAAACGTCTCCCCGTTCTGCGTGAATTGCAAGTCCCTTTGCCCGCCACTCGGCTACCCTTGTTGTGAGGAGTTCCTGATTCCGGGCGACGATCATCACCTCAGCTCCAAGGTTGAGCAGCTCCCCTGCAATAGCCCTGCCAATCCCTTTACTTCCTCCGGTTACGAGAGCGGTTTTTCCTTTGAGAGACCACCTGGTCATTCTGTCACCTTCGCTGTTCATGAGCCATTACTTCCCCGGAATCGCGATGAGCGTGTCATAAATGTTCGGATCCCCCTCGCGAACCTTTCCTCCGCCATTCCACTCTCCGGGAGTGGCCAGAACTGATCGATATTCGCCGATTCCTGCCCCTCCGTGATCATCCTGACCTCCACTGAGGACAGTGACTCTCCAACTCGATGATGGGGTCCCGATCATCGACACCGGAAGAGCAAACCGGATAATTCCTGCTGCCGCATTTCCAAACGGTTGACTGGCATCGGCCTCGACGGGGACATACGCGCCCACTATTGTCCCGTCGCGGCTTTCGATCTGAATGCCACCTCCGACAAAGATGATAGTTTCATAGGCAAGCGAGTCCGGAAGGACGAATCCCGCATTGTGGCCGATTGCACGCGCTCCGGAGCCGGGCACTCCGTCCTTATCGATAGCGAGGGCGACGAACGTCAGTTGAAATCCGTATTCCGGATGCCAACCAGGATCCGAAAGTGCGCTCAAACCGATCTGAAAGTACACGTTTGCTTTGTCGTAAGATATCTTCAATGAGCGGAGGTCGAAGGATCCCGGCGCGAATGCAGAAGCCTTCGGGTAGCTGTAATTCGTCGTTCCGTTATCTTCGCCGGCGGGATCCATAGCATTTACCAGCGGCGTGGCGTGAGTATTTTCGTGAAGGATTTGATCGTGAGTGAGCAACGGGTAGGAAGGCCCTCCTAATGCGGGAAGTCCTCTGCGCAGAACTGGTTGAGCAAACTGCAGATTAGGGCTCACGCGCGCGAACCGGGAAAGCGTTTTCCAGGATTCGTGCAGAACTTCCGATTTTCCGTCAGTGGCAAGAGTGATTTGGCCATTTCGGACTTTGATGGATATCGACTTTCCCGATACAAGGGTGATGCCGTGCAGGGCTGCTGTCGCATTTGATGATTGAAACCTGACTTCGACCTTCAGGGGCTCGTGACTTCCTGTCGATGCGATTTTCATATCCCTGTCGTTGTCGCTCTCCGCGTATGTCACATTGATCGAAGCGCCGTGCACAGGGATTGTGGCGGCAATGTGATGCATGCGGTTTGGCATATGCGGGTGGAGGATCAATTTCTTTTGCAGCAGGTCAACTCTGAGACCCAGATAATCGTCATAGAAATTCCGCACAAATTCCCCCAGATTCCATGCCTGAGAAACCGTTCCCGAGAGCCGCGGAAGTTTCTCGCCGGGATGAGGCTGCGCGTCAAGCAACTCCGACTGAGTCCCGACCGCACCGCGGTCAAGAATCTGGCGCACGGCGTTAGTCGTGAGATCGAACGCGAGGTTCTCGGCTCCGCAGTCGCATAGTGCGCTGATTACCGGTCCCTGCAGCCAGGTCCAGACCGTACCGTTATGGTATGCCGCATCTTTCGGATAGAAAGGAGGGTGCTGATGGTACGGGTGAAAATTCGGATCGTCCTGGGAAAGGGAAACGACGCCATAAGGATACGTCAAACGCGAGACGACCTCCTCAACAACTTGGATTTTTTCGGAATCGGCCAGGAGTGGAAGGGCAAAAATCTGATTCGGGCGCAATTTGAGATCCGGAGTTCCGTCGGCATGGAGATAATCCGCAACCCTTTCCTGCCTCACGAAATAGGTCGGGAAATTCCTGTGCAACCGCTGAAGGATTTCGTTCCATTCACGGGCGGAGGTCACGTCCCCGACTCGAGTTGCGAAGAAAATCCCTGCTTCAAGCTGAGCCGCCCAGAGGGCCTGGACGTCATTGGCCCTGCTCCCCCGCGGACTCCAAGGTCCCTCCGGGCCCACGGCATCCATCCAGGTCTCCGCGTCGCCGTGGGTGAGGAAACCGAGAGAATCCACATGATAGCGAATGGTCCCTTCCATTGCCCTGAGGATCACGGGATACAAGTTCAAACCAAATTGCAGATCCCCCGTTCGTTCGACGTATGCACGTACCATAGTCACGAACCGGGGTGTGCCATCCGCGGTGTTATATCCTTTTTCGGTTGTCGTGACAATGTTGGGGATCCGGCCGTAGTCCGAACTCGAAGAATCCCTCTCCTGGAATTCAGCGAAGGATTCGAGGATGCGGCGAGTTTCTCCGTCGCGTCCCGTAACAAGTGTGGCACCCGGAAGCGATATGAATGTATCCCTTCCCCAGTATGAATCGAACCAGGGGAGTCCGGCAAAAATGCCATGTGAACGCTGGTCCATAATGAGTGCATCAAGCGAAATCTTTGCCCAGGCTAACGCCTTGTCGAATCTGGCATTCCCCGTTCTCGTTTCAGAGTCCCGGAGCAGGTTTATCATCCTTTGTTGCCGTTCAAGCGAAAGAAGAGCTGTTGCACCCATGACGATACGCGCAAGGTGTGCCGTACTGTCTTCGTTATCCCCAACGGCGAAGACAACGGTGCACGATTTGATCCTGGAGGAGTAGAGGGCTGCCACGGAACGCCTGTTCCCGATCCGCTCAATCTTCCGGGCCGGGGCAAACCCCGGCGCATGGACCGCAAGCCAGACTGGATAATCTTCCTTTTCCGTGCGCAGGAGGTGACGTGTCCGTGCGATGAGTGTAGTGCCGGGCGATAGCCTGATGTTGAAGTCTTTATCCTCCCGGCCGTCAGAAAGAAGAGGAAGGATGCCTGCCTCAGTGGGCTCCGGAAACGTGAGGGTGATGAAAAATGCCGCGAGACTGTCAACGGGGTGGATCTCTTCTACGATTCCCACTTTGTAGACTCTTCGGAGAAAATGGGGGAAAACCGTCGTTGTCGCCGTGTGGCGGTCAAGCTGTTCGCCGTTAGCAGTGACCAGAATGTCATCAAGAAACTTGTGGCCGAACACTGTGAAGCCCTGCCAGCCCGGATGATTGACGTCGTTCGTTTCGCCGTAGAGAAATGCACTTGCCTTGTTCGTGTATATGAACGGGCGAGAGGGGGAAGTGACATGAATTGCCAGCGATTCGAGAGGTGTTTTCGCTGCTCCGCCGGCATTTAACCAAAAAAGAGGCATGGGTCCGAGCCCCAGGGTGAAAAACAGGAGGAGGAGGGTCCGACGAATCGGTGAGCAAAATCCCGAAACGTGATTGCGGTGAACCATCATGAACTGGAAATTGGATCGAATCTCATTCTGCCCGACCGGCGTCCGGTGGGGCTCCCCTTATTTTCAGAAGTGCAGAATGATTGGCAGGACAATGTACGCAGTGCTGACGCCGGCTAGTATCAGGCACAGCATCGTACCGGCGGCCCAGAGGAACATCTTGATGTCGCCGTCGCGGTGCCCGGAAACCCGCAATGCCTGGCGGAATGTCAGGGCTGCTCCTGCCAGACCAAGAACGACGAGGCAGCCGAACACAGCGAGCAGAAGGGCGTCCAATCTAGCCATGATACAATATACGGAATCGCCGCGGGAAAGGTAACTCCCAATTGGTTCGACGAAACGAGGCAACCGTCGGGGCGGGAGGGCGGAAGGTTGCAGTTCAGAAGCCGAATTTCTACATTAGAGAGAACTGTGAGCTGAACCCGCGAGCGTTGCACACCCCGCTGTTCATTCCCGAGTTCTCACAATGACCACTGAACAAGAGTCGAAAAAAGGGGTACTTGTCGTGGAGGACGATGACGAGCTCCGGCATCTTTTCACCATCATGCTTGAGCTCGAACATTTCGTTGTGTTCGAGGCAAATGCAGGCGACGTGGGGCTCCGCACACTCGACCAGAACAAAGGTTCCATTCACGTCATGATCACTGACCTCGGTTTGCCGGGGATCGGGGGTGTGGATCTCATTACCCAGGCCAAAGCCGCAAAACCTGCGATCAAAATCATCGGAACGAGCGGGTTCGGGTCCCAGAATGTGCGCGACATGGTGCTCACAGCAGGTGCAGACGATTTTTTTGCGAAACCATTCTCTCCGATGGATATCGTTCAACGGGTCAAAGAGTTCACGAAGTGAAAGTTGCGACAGAATATCTCTGGTTTGAAACCAAAAAGCATCGGGAATACATCAATATCACCGGACGGGTCCGTGAAATAGTTGAAAAGAGCGGCATCTCCGAGGGGATGGTGCTCGTATCGGCAATGCATATTACTGCCGGCGTTTATGTCAACGATGCAGAAGACGGGCTGATTAAGGACATCGACGAATGGCTCGAACAACTGGCTCCCTTCCGGGCAGAATATCGTCATCACCGGACGGGGGAAACGAACGGGGATTCCCACCTCAAGAGCCTTATCGTCCACCATGAGGTGATCGTCCCCATCACGAAAGGGAAGCTGGATTTTGGCCCGTGGCAGCAAATTTACTACGCGGAATTCGATGGCCAGCGGAGAAAACGCGTTGTTGTGAAAGTTATGGGTGATTAACCGGAAGCAAGATCTCGAACCAACGATGAATTCGAAACTCATGCGGAGTATGAACATGAAAGGTTGTGTACTGTTTTTTGTGGTCGCGTTGCTGTCTCTGGGAGTCGCCGCGGGAAATGCACAGATTGCTCCGGCGAAGTCAAAAACGATACTGAGCGCCGATTGTGCCAGGTTCCGGGGTCCTGACGACAGCACAGCGATGATAGAGATCCACTACGGGATAAATGAATCAGGGCTGGCATACCGTCAGGATTCCACCGGGTGGATGGCAACGGCGGAGGTGACCGTGGTTGCACGGCTAAAAGACTCGGTCGCGTTTGCCGACAGATGGCTCCTGACGCACACAATTAAGGATACATCGGACATCTCGCGCGAGTTGAATCTCGTCGGTGTTCGACCTATTCAACTTCCAAGGGGCGAGTATACCCTGGCGATCATTGTCCGGGATCGTAACAGTGCCGCGAAGCCTGACTCCATTGCTTTTCGGATGCCCGTGAGTCCGTTCGTTACTGATAGGATGGTGTTGAGCGATATTGAATTTGCCTCAGTGGTCCGGAAGGGCCAGGGGGAAAGTCCTTTCATTAAAAACACCCTGGAGATCATACCAAATGTCGGTGGACTTTTTTCCGGATCACAGCAGTGCAATTACTACCTGGAAGCCTACAACCTTCGACAGGGAGGTGAGGGAGGGGCACTCGCGATCCGGTCGATCGTACGTGACGCCCTGGGGAAGGAAGTGCTGAGCTGGGAGCGTCCGCGAAGACGTGTCGGAGAATCGGCGGTCCTGGTGGATCATTTCGATGTCAGCAGTCTCCACAGCGGCACGTATCTCCTACACTTCATTATTATCGACAGCGTTGGGAACGCCAGGGCTGAGTCGGCCCGGAAGTTCTTCGTCTACAACACCAGCCTGGGTGTGGATTCAACCTTGATGAACATAGGCTCCAGCATACCTATTGCCGTCTACTCGGGAATGACAGAGGCGGATCTGGACCGCGAATACAAATGGGCAAGGTATGAAGTGTCGGACGCAGAACGGACGCAGTTTGATGGGTTGAAGGGTGTCGATGCGAAACGGAAATTCCTGAGCGAAATGTGGAGCCGGAGACCTGCCGGAACCCGGGATGAATACCTCACTCGTGTGCAGCATGTCAACGGAACCTTTTCCTCTCTTGGAAGAGAGGGGTATAGAACCGATCGGGGGAGGGTATACATCGTGTACGGACCCCCCGACGATTATGAACGCCACCCGAACGAATCGGACATGCGTCCCTACGAAATATGGACCTACAACAATATTCAGGGAGGCGTCATGTTCGTTTTCGTTCAGCGCAACCAGGGTAGCGATTTTGAACTGGTCCATTCGACGCACCGCAACGAGCTGCATGATGAAAACTGGCAGAGATACGCCCAAACGACTCAATAAGTGAGGTCAGAAAAGAACCAGTCTTACGGCCCCGCGAATCCCGCGGGGCCTTTGTTTTTGAGCGGTTGCGAGTTCCCATCATTTTTCGTAAATTCTCTCGATGTCGCTCCGGTCGTTCCGAAACCTCACGGAATACGCCTTTTTTCTTCCCGTTAATTGGCTGGCGAGAATTCTCCCTTTCCGCGCTGCGGGGGCATTCGGCTCTTTCCTCGGCGGGTTGAGCTACCACGTTTTCGGGTTTCGCAAAAAGGTGTGCCTGGACAATCTTGTCCATGCCTTCCCCGGGCGTCCAATTGAGGAGCTTCAGCGTGTCGCCGTGAGGGCATACCGCGGCTATGGGCGTTCCATCGTGGAGATGCTCTGGGCGGGGGGCGCAAGCGAGCTCCAGGTAAGAGATACGACAAGGCTGGTAAACCCTGAAATACCGCGGGCTGCCCTTGCGAGGAGGAAAGGGATGATCCTTCTCTCCGGCCACTTTGGCTCGTGGGAATTCGCACTGACATCGATGCCGGTGATGCTGGGGGTTCACACTGTCGGAATCGTGCAACCCCAGCGCAATAACTTTATCGATAACCTTCTGACCACCAACCGGCACCGATTCGGGAGCTCAACGGTTACGATGCGCCAATCCATACGAGAGGCCGTAAGGATTCTCCGGGAAGGTGGGGTCATCCTCCTTCTTGGCGACCAGAGCGGACCCAGGGAAGGTGTGTTCGTGGAGTTCTTCGGCCGGCCCGCTGCTACGCATCGGGGAACCGCCGTATTCAGCCTGAAATGTGATACACCTATTGTGATGTTTTTTATCATTCGGCAGGTTGACGGATCGCACGCCATCGCTTTTGAGGAAGTCGATCGGGAGGGACTTTCGGGTACGCAGGAGGA
>Ga0326726_10004031_pt1 | contig 13455 bp, 12 predicted proteins | sample MHFenrmetagenome_2_FD_207603 | JGI IMG/M metagenome (GOLD analysis project Ga0326726, IMG submission 207603) | Lab enriched peat soil microbial communities from Michigan Hollow, Ithaca, NY, United States - MHF15MN | ecosystem: Environmental > Terrestrial > Soil > Wetlands > Peat | place: USA... | reverse complement strand
TAGAAATTTTCCATCCCGAATTGCCACTGCCTGAGCTATGCTAAAGTACTTGTCTACCGTCACCACTTTTCCGTTGTACAGTATCATATCCGGATAGTGAACTACCAACGAAGAGGCTCCTGTTAGCGCGGGCGCTAAGACTAAAGAGAGAAACATAATTAAGAATATAGCTTTCTTAATTTCCATTTTGAGCCCGCCTTTCATATCCCTCGGAATTCGAGGTCTCCTGTCCCCCTCAATTTTTAGGCCTCCTTGATCACCCGCTTGGCTTTGCCCTCAAATCGGGGAAGCTCACCAACCTTAACCACTTCTACATCCGGAGTGACACCAATTCGAAATTTAAAGAAGCTATTACAATTTGTTAGCAGAATAGACTATCTTGCCTCCCAACATGGTCATAATAACTTGTGTCTCGTTTATTTCCTCTTCTAAGCAGGTAAAAATATCTGACGATGTTACGATTAAATCAGCGAATTTCCCCGGCTCCAGAACGCCTTTGAACCTTTCCTCGAATGTATGTAACACTGCCCACTTGGTATACATACAGAGGGCTTCCCATCTGCTAATCTTTTCTTTAGGACCGAATACCTTACCTTCTCTGGATTTTCTTGTCACAGCCTGGTAAATCCCCCAAAATGGGTTGAAGGAATTTACATCCGCATCAGAGCCACCGGTAACGACGACTCCCCCATTTATTATTGACCTTGTAGGAATGGCGAAATTCGAGCGAACCTCGCCGAGGAACCTTGCCGTCACTTCAGCTTTTTCATACATAAACACGTTCTGAGTAGCCACCAGTATTCCCATTTGTGAGACACGGCTAATTTGGTCTGGCCTTATAAGAAACCCATGAATCAGAATGAATCTCTTGCCGCCGATAGAATTCTCTTTGTTCGTTTCCTCATAAGCCTCTAAAACCGCGTCAATAGCCCTATCACCTACGGCATGAATTCCCACTCGGAAGCTACTTCTATTACAAAGACTGACTAGGGCATTTAGTCTTTTTTGGTTCATTGTTAAAATGCCGTAATTTCCTTGATCATCTAGATATGATTCACTCAGTGCAGCTGTCTTTAAGGTCATTCCTCCGTCTAACACAAACTTTATATATCCGAGAGAGAGAAACCTATTGTCAGGAGGTACTGATAACTTCAATTCGTCAAGGACGGAATAAAATTCTTCTTCTGATGCCAGAGGGACCTCCTCGCCCGTGGGCAAAAAAGCAAGGTTAATTCTTAGATTGATAGGGCTTTTGGATTGAAGCTTTTTCCATATGTTGAGGTCTTGCGGCGTAGTGGCACCTGTGACAATGCTAGTTATTCCCAACTCATTGTAAGCCCCCATTACTTCAATGTATTTCTCTTCGAGTTCTTTTTCATTATGTGGTGGGATGAGTCTTTGTATCAAGCGAATAGCACTTTCCTGTAATAAACCGTTAAGATTGCCAGTCACTGGATCCCGCCCGATTTTTCCACCATCGGGGTCTGGAGATGATTTGTCAATGCCAGCGATTTCCAAAGCACGACTGTTTGCAATAGCAATATGGCCAACGGTTAATAGCAGGACAGGATTGTTAGGACATACTTTGTCTATCTCATATCTCGTTGGAAGCCTTTTTTCACGTAATTGGGCAAACGGATGCCAGAAAGATGATACAACCCATTTGTTAGGTTCGTCAGGTACATTTTCTTCTATCGTTTTCAGGACTTCATCAATGCTTCGCGCGCCCTTCAAATTAACGTTAATCATCCCCTCAGCAATAGTCTCAAGGTGTGTATGCGTATCAATCAAGCCTGGTAAAACTAACCTTCCCCCTAAGTCGATCTCAATGGTTTTACTATCAGACAAGCTCTGGACATCCTTATTACTACCAGTTGAGATAACCTTAGCATCCTTAATGGCAATAGCCTCAACGATATCAGACTGGTTCCTCATAGTGTGAATTTTACCGTTATATAGGATCGTATCGGGGGATAGGGTCATGATTTTTTGTCACTCCATTTATTTACTATTGGGTCCTTAGATATTTACCACCCTTGATCACAAAGATGTAAGCACTTTTTTCACCATCACCATCCTTGTTTATAGTAATCTTACCTTCAACGCCTGGGAAATCTTCCAGCGTCTCCCAACCTTTCCGTATCTTTTCCCGATCCAAATCCAAGTCTTCGGGGCGGTTAGTCACTCCCATTTTTTTTATCAGATGGTAGTTAATCATGGCACAGTCGTAATATCTAGCTGTAGTTAAATCTGCCTCTTTGCCCCCAGAAATCTCTTTTGCTCTCTTCATAAATCTTTGGACTTTGGGGTCAGGATTGTCCGGCCAGAAAGAATGCGACGTCCACACACCATCTGCTGCAGAGCCGGCTAATCGGACAAAGTCAATAGCATTACAATCGATGCTGCCGACCCGAGCCACACTTAGACCTTGCCTCTTGCACTCCTTTACAATTAGACCGCCTTCTCTACCAAAGGTTGCCAAAACCAATCCATCTGGATTCCACATCTTGATTTTTGTGATCTGGGCGCTGAAATCTGTATCTCCAGTAAGATAAGTAACGCTTCCTGAGAGTTTGACGCCAGCACTCTCTAAAGCAGCCGGAAAAACCTTTTCACCATCGGCTTTGGTAAAGGCGGATTTTTGATCATATATGATTGCTGCTTTCTTTACTTGGTTTTGGGTGGCCCATTTTCTTACCAAAGGACCATAGACTTTGTCGGATGTTAATGTATTTCGAAAAGCCCAAGGTCTGTATTTAGCAGAAATTCCAGGTTCCGCGGATAACAAGCCCACACAACTAATTTTTGCTCTCACTGCAATAGGGAAAACAACTTCACACTCCGATGAAGTGTGAGGCCCAATTACCGTCAACACTTTGTCGGTGTAAGTCAATTTTTGCATCATCTGGATCGCTTCTTGAGGTTTTGTGGCAGTATCATACACTATAAACTCAACTGGTACGCCATTGACTCCACCTAGAGACTTAATTTCTTCTTGAGCAACTTCAAGTCCAGGCATGCCCCACTCAAACCAACTGGCTCCGAAGCCTGTTTTAGTTGCCAGGAAGCCTATCTTGAAAGACTTGCCTGATGTTTCGGCGACAGAGCTTTGAACCATAAGAAGGAGCACCGAGGCAACAACCGCAAAGAATAGTGTACCAAACCTTATTGTTCTTCTAAAATGTTGAGATCTCATTTTACTTCCTCCTTTCGAATACGATTTTGCGTGGTTGTTACTGAGACGAATAATCGTTTTTAAAACTCATGGAAAGTCTCTCGTAATAGATCTGTTTTTACAAGAAAAATTGAAGGCGCCTGTCGAGCCTTGCTACTATATCACCTCCCTCCTAAATAAGTTTCCTGCAATAGAGTATTATTTGTTAGGCTTTGACCCGTCCCCTCGTGAACTATCTTCCCAAGACGCAAGACATAAGCCCGATCGGAAACTTGCAAAGTCTTCCTAACGTTCTGCTCTACAAGCAAGACAGTTATTCCCTGTGTCTGTAGCTCTTGCACAATCTTAAAGATCTGAGAGACTATTAGAGGAGCTAAGCCCATCGATGGTTCATCCATCATTAGAAGCTTAGGGCTGGCCATTAAGGCTCTCCCTATGGCAAGTTGTTGCCGTTCTCCCCCACTAAGCGTACCGGCAGGTTTTTTGCTTCTAGTTTTTAACGTCGGAAATCTCTTGTATATCTCGTCTATTCTCTGCTCGACCTTTGCATTAGTCGGTTTCAGGAAGGCACCCATTTCGAGATTTTCCTGGACTGTCATCCTTGTAAAAATGCCTTGGCCTTCCTCGATATGAACAATGCCCAGCTGAACTATTTGGTGAGAAGGCATTTTGGTGATCTCCTCCCCAAGGAACTTTATTGATCCTTTTGAAGGTCTCAGAATGCCTGAGATTGTGTTCAATAAGGTTGTTTTGCCTGCGCCGTTTGCTCCCAGAGCTGCGACAACCTCATGTGACTCAACCTGAATACTTATTTCTTGAAGAGCCCTTATTCTCCCGTACCTTGTTTCGAGATTGGTAATTTCAAGCACTTCTATTCCTCTTCAGCTCCCAAGTATGCCTCAATAACCTTCGGATCCCCTTTAATTGTTGAAGGAGGGCCTTCTGCGATCTTAACACCAAAGTTGAGCACAGTAATCATATCGGAAATCTCCATGACCATGTTCATGTCGTGCTCGATGAAGCAGATCGTCTTTCCATTTTCGACGAGGGTCCTTAGCAATCTCTTCAGATCAGAAGTTTCCTGGGAATTTAGTCCGGCACAGGGCTCATCAAGAAGAAGGATCTCAGGGTCGGTAGCCAAGGCCCTTGCAAGCGCAACCAGCTCCTGCTCGCCGTAAGACAAATTAGAAACCAAATCATCTCTTCTCGTCAGCAAACCCACGAACTCTAACACTTCTTGAGCGAAGACCTGAGCCTTTTTCTCTTCACTCAATGGCCTAAAGGGAAAATGAAAAAGAACTTTTCCAAGATTTGCTTTAATACGGCAATTCTGGCCCACCAAAAGATTTTCTAGCACCGTCATTTTAGGAAAAAGACGTAGATTTTGAAATGTTAGGGCAATACCCAAAGCAGTTCTTTGGTTGGGTTTCATCCCGTTTAACTTAACGCCTTTGAAGTACATCTCTCCTTTACTTGGGGTTAGAATGCCGGAGATAAGGTTGAATATCGTACTTTTCCCCGCTCCGTTTGGTCCGATGATAGCCCATATCGATACTGGATCTATTGCCAGATCAAGGGCTTGAAGGGCCTGAAACCCATCGAAGTATTTACTGAGTTTTTTTACTTCTAGAATTGCCATCGCTGTATTTTTTTATTTAAATTTGAGTAGGTGAAGAACTCTTCGTCCAGATTTCCAACTTATCGTATATTTGCCCAAGAATCCCTGAGGTCTAAAAATCATTGTCACAACAATGATGCCACCATAAATCTCCATACGAAAGTCACGAGCCACTCTGAGTGCTTCTGTTAGTGATGTTAGAAGTAAGGCTCCTAACACACCTCCCCATAAAGAGGAGATACCCCCAACGAATGGATATATAAGAATCTCAACAGATCGCAAAATACCAAAATTGTCAGAATGTATGTAAAGGGCATAATGAGCATAGAATCCTCCTCCTAAGCCAGCGATAAAGCCTCCTATTGAAAAAGCCAAAAGCTTTGTAGTTGTCAGATTTACTCCAAGGGTCTCTGCAGCATCTTCGTCCTCTAGGACGGCCTCCATGGCCCTACCGAAATGGGAATTATTGATAAGGTTAATAAAGAACATGACAATAGCCACCGTCAGATAAACGCTAAGAAGTGTAGTGTATGGGAACATCCCCCCTAACCCTTCTGCAGACCCCGTCGGTTCAAAATTAAGAAAAAAGATCCGTACTATTTCCCCGAAACCAATTGTCAACAGAATCACATACAACCCCTTTATCCTTAGAGCTGGCAGACCAACTATGATGCTGATAACACAAGAGGTAATTGCTCCTATAGATAATGAAAGATAGAAGGGAATTCCATGCAGACTAAGATACGCAGAAACATAAGCTCCAATAGCCATGAACCCCCCTTGGCCTATGGATATTAAACCAGCACAATGAGGTACATACCAACTGATAGCCAGAAGTATATTTATCCCGGCAAAAATCAGGATAGACTCCATGTATGGGGATATCATGGCCTATTCTCTCCTAATGTTTTTCAATTAACGGCCATGAAGCCGCACTCCAAACAAGCCTTCTGGTCTCAGAATAAGAACCAAGATTAATATAACAAAGGTCAGGCTATCTCGGTACGAAGCAGAAAGATATGCAACACTGAAAATCTCAAGAATACCTAGGAAGATCCCGCAGACTACAGCCCCCACAAGATTCCCCAGCCCACCCATAAGCATAACAACAAGTCCTTTCAGTGTAGCGGGACCAGACATAAAAGGTGATATGGAACTGTAAACTAAACCGGTGAGAACACCAGCGACACCAGCCAGGGCTGAAGCTATCGCAAATGTGACAAGCACGACTTTCTTATAGTTGACACCTAAAAGACTAGCTGTTGTAGGTCTTTCGGCCGACGCCCGCATAGCCTTTCCCATCTTAGTATTCTTGATGTATAAAGACAGAAGAATCATCAGAACCAGGGTGACACAGAGGGTTATGATTTGCAGTGAGTTGATAATCACATCGCCAATCTTGTAGTTAACTATTTCAATGGTTTCAGGGAAACTGACCTGATCAGCTCCGAAAATCTTGACAGCCAGATTCTGCATAACAATACCAAGACCAATCGTGGCTATTAACGGAGCTGCAACATACTGCTTTTTGATAGGGAGAAAAGCAATTGCTGCAATAATTATCCCAAGGATGGCTGTCGCAGTCATGGCTCCCAGGGTTGCTATTGGCAAGCTAATATGTGCTAGCAGGACCATCTGCAAAGCGATAAAGGCCCCCACCATAAATACCTCACCGTGAGCAAAATGGAGAAGGCCCATGACACCGAAAATTAGTGAGTATCCTACAGCAATCAATGCATACGAGCTTCCGAGCATCAACCCGTTTATAAGCTGCTGGAAAAACATTCTAGCCCCCAGTTTCTAACCGCCCAAATTTTTCATTTGCACCTTTGGCATTAATTTTTTGATCTTAAAGGTGTGGACTTTTGGAGTTTAAACTATGTACTTTTCAAGTTTAGCTAAAACACTAATTTTCAGACAATGATGTAAAGGGGACCGACCCACCTCCTTTCTATTGAACGGATTCTTCTTTTCAAGCTTCCTTGATCACCCGCTTGGCTTTGCCCTCAAATCGGGGAAGCTCACCAACCTTAACCACTTCTACATCCGGAGTGACACCAATTCGAAATTTGAAAATTTCTTTGAAGGCCCTTACCGCCCGATCCATTTCCTCCTTGGAGAGAGTGGGGGAGGAGGGTTCCACACGAACCTTTAGATGTTTTCCTGATCCCATTTTGGGAGCGAAAATTTGATATTCATTTGAGAACTCTTTCGTTTGGCGAACAAAATTTTCAATGGCTGAAGGGAAAATATTGACGCCCCCGAATTGAAACATATCGTCTGCCCGGCCGATAATCCCTCCCTGCAACCGGAGGAACGTTCGTTCGCAATCGCACTTCTTATAATCGAATTTGACGACATCGCCCATCCGCCACCGGATCAAAGGCATCGATTCACAGCAGAGATTGGTGAGCACGAGCTCTCCTTCTTCACCAGGGCCCAATCTCTTGCCGGATTCTGGATCGATGACTTCGGCGAGAAACATGCTTTCGATAACATGGGTCCCTTTCTGGGCTACACATTCAAAACCGAAGTTGGAAATTTCCGTGGAACCGATATCATCAAAATTTTTAGCACCCCAGGTGGTTTCAATCAATTTTTTTGTTGAGGGAACCTGGGCCCCTGGCTCTCCGGCAGTGATGACGACCCGGACAGCCGTCTTTGATAGATCCACCCCCATTTTCTTGGCAGTCTCCCCGAGGAAAAGGATGTAGGTAGGAGTTCCACAAACGACGGTGGGTTTCCATTCAAGGATATTTCTGATACGATCCTCAGAACTCTGTCCACCTCCTGGGATGACGAGAACCCCTCCTTGCTCAAAAGATGAATGGATTCCCCACCACGCTAAGTAGAGTCCATAGTTGAAAGGGATAAATATGGTATCCGCCTTGGTGATTCCATAGCCGTACATAAAATACATAAACTGTTTATAGTAGACTTCCAACCAATCCTTCTTGCTCAATAAAGATCGCACAGGAACTCCCGTGGTTCCAGTGGTCTGAAAGACCCTCACTCCCTCCTCCAAAGAGATGCAATAGAAGTCTCCATAAGGAGGATGTTTTTCCTGACTTTGTCTCAATTCTTCTTTGACTGTGAAGGGAACTTTACTCACATCCTCCAAGGTCCTGATGTGTTCGGGTCTTACTTGGGCTTCATCAAACTTCCTTCGGTAGAAGGGGGTTCGCTCATAGACATAGGCCATCTGCTTTCTGAATAGCTGAAGTTGACGCTCCAAAAGTTTCTCTCTTGGCATGGTCTCCAATTCGGGTTTGTACATGATGACTTTTTCCATTTTTCATCTCCCCTCAAGTTCAAAACAATTTCCGCTGGCGAAGCCAGTCCAAAGTCAATGCCACAGGCCATTGTAACTGGATTCAATAAAATCGTCGGTTCATCCTCCCGATAATACGACCAGTGTCACTTCGACCTTGTCCTCCGCTCTCAATTCTGCGTCAATCCGATGGGAAAGATCTTCCAATTCAACTCCATTTAGGTAAACTTTGAATTCACCGTGGATTTCATTGCTTACAGGGTTGAATATCGAAAATTTTGTTCTGTTTGACAACTCTAACAATACTTTTCTCAATGTGGGATTTTCAAATTCAAGTTCTGGTTGGCCCAAAAAATTCGTCTTCACTTTGACCACCATCCATTCGACCTCCGATTTGTTATTTTCCGCATATCGAACAATCGCTGTCTTTATTCAGATGGGACAAGAGAAATTCTCCTGTTTTGCCGTCGAATAGCAGTAGCCTTCCGGCTAAAGGGATACCAATATTTGCCAATAATTTGATAGTTTCCATTGATTGGAGGCTTGCAATCAATCCAGGGACAAAGCCAAATACGGGAAGAAAATCTTTCTCCTCTTTAGAGGTTCTTTTAAAGAGACAGGCTAAGCAGGGCGTTTTGCCCGGTATGATCGTCGTGATGGCGCCATTAAATCCATCAATCCCTCCATAGACGAAAGGAATATGTTCTTTGACGCAAACCGAATTTAAAAGAAAACGGGTCTCGAAATTGTCCGAGCCGTCGACCACAACCTGAGCACCCTTGACGATCCCCAAAACATTTTCTTTTTGGATCTTTTCAAAAATGGGTGTGATCTCTACATGGGGGTTCATCCCTAATAACCTCTTGTGAGCCGAATCGACTTTTCTCTCTCCGATGTTCTCATCCTGATAGAGAATCTGCCTATTTAAGTCCGAGAGCTCAACATGGTCATTGTCGACAATGGTAATGTGGCCGATACCTGCCCGGGTTAAGTAAGTCGAGGACAGACTCCCCAGACCCCCAACGCCAGCAATAAGAACATGAGAATTCTTTAGCTTTTTCTGCCCTCTCTCATCAAAATCTGGGAATATAATTTGTCTGGAATATCGATCAAGCTCCTTTCGCGAAAGCCTCTGGAGAATCTTGTCCTTTTTATAGAGTCCTATAGAAACGATTACCTTCGTCCTCCCTTTGCCTTCAACGCATTAAGTAATTTCTCTGGAGTAATGGGTACTCTGTGAACTCTCACGCCCACTGCATCATAGATAGCGTTCGCAATGGCCGGAATCACAGCCGCCCGAGCACATTCCCCGGCTTCCTTAGCACCAAAGGGGCCTTTGGGTTCATAATCACAACCATTGAGCACCACAATCTCTGGAACATCGAAGGCCCTTGGAATTTCGTAATCCACCAGATTGGGATTAATCACCCGTCCTCCTTCATCGATCACCTCTTCGAGCAATGCATCCCCCATCCCCATAACCGCCTGGCTCACCATCTGGCCATAGATAGAGGCCGGATTGATTTCATAGCCGCAATCATCCGCAATGCAAATCTTGAGAACTTTGACCCTGCCAGTCTCTCGATCCACTTCCACTTCTGCGGTAGCCGCTGCGAGACCATAGGCGTCTGTGAATCTTCCCGTTCCCTTTGATAAACTGGGGTAAAATTCTATTTCGGGTACGGCCTTCTTGTATCCCACCCCAATCAGGGGATCCCCTAAATGTTTTTGAACGTTGTATCTAAGAATTTCGCCAAAGGTGAGGGATTTCTCAGGTTTTGCCTTAATGAAGACGGAGCGGTTTTTCATGTCCAAATCTTCCATTTTCACCTTCAACAGTTCACTCCCTACTTTTAAAATCCGCTGTCTAAGGTCGTGAGCTGCGTACCATACCGCACCCCCGCCCACAAACATTCCGCCACTCAGGAAATTGCTGTAGTTCATCGGGCAAAGTTCTGAATCCCCTGAAATCAGATTCACATCCTCTAAGGGCAAACCAATTTCTTCGGCCGCGATTTGGGAATAGGTAGTATCCGCCCCCTGACCGAATTCACAATCCCCTTCCATCAGAGTGACCGTGCCATCGTGGTTAAGCCTGACAATCGCAGCACAGGCAAAAGGCCAGTATCCAGACCCACTAAACATTCCGTTGATTCCAATGCCGACCCCCCGATTTTTATCCCTTTGCTTCCCCCGTTTTTGTTTCCAATCAATGGCATCAGCCGCTAACCGGACACACTTGGGAAGACCATAACTTTCTAATTTGTCACCGTTAGGAAGAACGTCTCCCTTCTTCCTGAGATTTTTTAGGACCACCTCTACAGGGTCCAATCCCAGATCTTCACATATCATATCGATTTGGGAATCCACGGCAAAACGGTTTTGCGGGGCCCCATGCCCGCGTTTCGCAAAGCCAAAGTTTTTGTTGGTGTATACGGCCACGCCTTCATGTCGGACGTTTCGACGATTATAGCAGGACTCAGAGAACTGGTGACTCAAGAACATGGCCACGGCGGCGCTCCCTTTATAAGCGCCCGCATCGACGATGACTTTCACCTGCTGCGCGACGATCGTTCCATCTTTCTTCACACCTGTTTTGACCGTCGTGTCGAAACGAATGCTGTTTCGGCAGGAAGAAAAGACCTCCTCCCTGGTCAGCTCTATTTTAACCGGTCTTCCAACCTTTCTTGAAAGGAAACCCGCAAGGACCTCGAAGTCAAATATGACCGCTTTCCCCCCAAACGCCCCTCCGATGTAGGTTTGATGAACCCTTATTTTCTGTATCGGAATCCCCAATGTTTTGTGGAGCCAGTATCTTTTTAGCTCATAAGCCATGTGATTGAGCCATACGTCAAGCTTTCCCGTGAAAGGGTCATAGTTAGCTACAATCGTATGGGGCTCCATGGCCATATGCGATGTGGCAGGGCTCCAAAACCGGTCCTCACGAACATGGTCTGCTTCGGCGAATCCTTTCTCAATATCGCCATAGGAAATGAGAACCCTTCCTGCCACATTGTTGACCGGGGTATAGGAATGTGATTTTCTCGCCACTCCCCAGTCCTCCCAGGCACAACTCGTCGTCCTGGTAATCTCTCCATGAATTTGTGGCGCCCCATCCTTCATCGCCTCTTCCGGATCAAAGACAGCGGGAAGCGGGTCATACTCCACCTCTATGAGATCCAAAGCATCCTCTGCAATATCAGGATCAACCGCCGCAACCGCTGCCACGGCTTCACCCACAAACCGAACTTTATCCTCAGCCAAGGGACGCTCTTCTGCCGGGTAAGTTGGCGTATCCACGAAACCATAGCGAATCCCCCAGGTATCCTTTCCCGTAATCACGGCCTCAACACCAGGTAGCTTTTCTGCTTTGCTAATATCGATATTGACAATCTTTGCATGGGGATGGGGGCTCCTTAATAGCTTTGCATAAACCATATTTGGGAGAACAAGATCGGTCGTATACTTTGCCTGCCCGGTTAATTTTGCGATGCCATCGACTCGAGGCAACGGTTTGCCGACTACAGAATATTCTGTCATTTTGATCCCTCCTTTTTCTGTGCTACCGCCTTGATCGCATCAATATATTGTGTATACCCTGTGCACCGACACAGGTTTCCTTCCATATCTCTTCGAATCTCTTCCTCATTCGGATGAGGCTTCTCGTCGAGCATGGCCTTAGCAGACATCAGTTTTCCCGGCGTACAAAACCCGCACTGGAAGGCGTGATGATCCAAAAAGGCCTGTTGGAGCGGGTGCAATTTCCCATCTCTGGATGCTAATCCTTCAACGGTCGTCACCTCTCTTCCATTGACCTGTAAGGCCAAAACGGAACAGGCCTTGACCGCCATTTGATCGACGATGACCGTGCAGGCTCCACAGGAATTATCCATGCATGCCTGCTTTGCCCCTGTGAGGCCAAAATCGTTCCTTAAAAGTTGCAATAAAGTGGTCTTGGGTTTGATCAACAATTCGTAAGGTCTCCCGTTGACTTTTACCTTCAATATTTTTTTTGCAATCTCCATGATGGATGTTACCTCCTTCGGTAAAAATTAAGCCTTTTTGGCTTTCTCAAAGGCTTCTTTGATGGCTCTCCTGACTAACACCTTCGCGATCTCCCTGCGGAATTCGACGGAAGCATGAACATCAGAGGTTGGATTCGTCTCCTCTGAGGCCAACTGAGCCGCTTCTGCGATCAGATCGTCATTGATCTTCTTCCCTATCAACAATTCCCCCGCTTTTCTGGCGTTAAAGGGAACAGGTGCTACCGCACTCATCACAATCCTCGCATCCCTACAAGTCACCTTATCTGAATCGAGGATCATGGAGATAGAGGTTGACACAATTTTGATGCCTGCTTCAATGGTGCTGAATTTCATATAGACCACTCCGGTACGAGCGACCAGGGGAGGCAACTGAATCTCCGTCAGGATTTCATCGGGTTCGAGTATGGTGGTAAAGTAATCCGTGAAAAACTCCTCAAGGGGGATCATTCTCTCTCCCCTTGAGCTGACAATCTTTAGCTTGGCGTTCAACGCGATCAGCGAAGGAGCCGGATCACCGATCGGGTCAGCAGAGCAGAGATTCCCTCCTATCGTGCCCCAATTTCGAGTTTGGACTGAGGCGACACTCTTTTCCATCTCAGACAATACGTTATACTTCTCTTGTATTAGCGGGGACTTCTCGATAGCCCGATGTGTCGTCAGTGCCCCCATCCTCAGGCCTTTTTTTTCATCGAATTTGATGAAATCTAAATCGGATATGCCCTTTATATCAATCAAATAGAAGGGACTAATTAATTTCTGTCTAAGGAGGGTAATCAGTGACTGACCTCCTGCAAGTATTTTGCCCTCTTCCCTATGCTGAGAGATCAAAGAACAGGCCTCCTCAACCGTTTTGGCTGGAAAATATTCAAAATCTTTCATGGCTGGATCTCCTTTTTGGTTTCAACTTTTTCTTTGAAAGAACGAATAAATTGGTCCCCTATTTTTTGGGCCTGGGCCCTCATAACCCTCTCACCGAATGTCGCAAGCCTACCCACTATATTAATATTTGATGTATAGGAAACCTCAACCTCGTCTTCTGAAATTTCCCTTAAGTCAACGTCACTTGTCTGGGTGAAGCTGCCGGCTTTGCCCATATCTGCCCCTCTCGATTCTAACCGTAGGTGTTTTGGCTCATCTATCTCCGTCACGGTCGATGTGAACTTGAATCGAACCTTGATCGGGCCAACCCCTGCATGAACGATGGCGAGATAAGTTCTTTCGTCGATCTTCTCGATCTTTTCGCAACCCGGAACACATTTTCCTATCTGCTCAGGGTCAATTGCGAATTCCCATACCTTCTTGATCGGTGCCTTGATTACAAATTTCTCCTGAATCACCATTCTTT
>Ga0326726_10004030_pt1 | contig 13459 bp, 10 predicted proteins | sample MHFenrmetagenome_2_FD_207603 | JGI IMG/M metagenome (GOLD analysis project Ga0326726, IMG submission 207603) | Lab enriched peat soil microbial communities from Michigan Hollow, Ithaca, NY, United States - MHF15MN | ecosystem: Environmental > Terrestrial > Soil > Wetlands > Peat | place: USA... | reverse complement strand
TCGCCCGCGGAAAGCGCACGGGCGGTCTCCGGGCGCGCGCGGCGCTGGCGCTCCAACTGGCACTCGCCCTCGGCAACGATCACCTTGAGGCCGCCTTCGTCGGTGGTGAGTGCCTCCGTGAGCGTCTTCTGCATCTCGGCGACATGGTAGGTGTGCACCGTCTTCACCCAGCGCACGCCGAGACCCGCGAGCGCGTTCTCGATGGTGCGATCCGTGTGCGCCGTGCTCTTGCCGCTTGTGTCGCGCGCTTCCTTCGGCGGCGAGGAGATCAGCTCCTGCGTCCCGGTCGCCGAGGCGTAGCCGTTCTTCATCACCACCAGCACCGCATCGCCCTTGTTCAGGAGGCTCGAGGCGACGCCCGAGAGCAGGCCGTTGTGCCAGAAGCCGCCGTCGCCCATCACCGCGAGCGGGCGCTTCGCCATCATTGGCCCCACCGCCGCCGCCGAAGCGAGGCTCATGCCGTAGCCAAGAATCGAGTTGCCCATGGAGAAGGGCTCGAAGGTGGCGAAGGCGTGACAGCCGATATCGCCCGAGATGTGCGGCCGGCCGGTCGTGCGCTCTGCGATCTTGAGCGCGGCGAACACTGGCCGCTCGGGGCAGCCAATGCAGAAATTCGGCGGGCGCGCGGGCAGCGGCGCGCCGAGGAGTTCCGCAGCGTGCTTGCGGATCCAGGCGACGCGCGAGAGCCATTGGACGCCGCGCCCGAGGTCGAGCTTCGGCTCGTGCTGCGCGAGGAATTTCTGCAGGCCCTGCACCATCAGCTCGGCGGAGTACTCGCCCGCCATCTGCATCAAGTCCTTGCCGTGCAACTTCGCCTGCACATCGCGGCGGCGCAGGGTGGTGGCGATGTCCTGCTCGATGAACTCCGGCTGGCCCTCCTCGAGCACCAGCACCGCGCGCTTGCCGGCGCAGAATGACGTGATCTCCTCGGGCACCAGGGGATAGACCACGTTCAGCAGGAAGATCGGCACGCGGCTCGCGCCGAAGGGGTCGGCCAGCCCGAGCATTTGCAGCGCGCGCTGCAGGTTGTTGAAGAGGCCGCCCTGCACGATGATGCCGATGCCGTCCAGATCGCCCGCGAAGGTCTCGTTGAGCTCTTGCTCGGCGATGAAGCGCCGCGCCGCGGGCAGGCGCACCTCGACCTTGTGCTTTTCCTGCCGGAACGTCGCGGGCGGGTGCGAGAGGCGCTCGTAGTTGAAGCCGGCCGGCGCGCCGCGGTGGCGCGTGGACAGCGCCGCCGCGCGGTTGGCGCGCGCCGCGAACGCGCCCTGCACGTGGCAGGCGCGGATGCGCAGGTCCACGATCACGGGCGTGCTGGAGGCTTCCGAGAGCTCGAAGCCCTTTTCTACCATGCGCACGATGGTGGGTAGGTCGGGCCGCGGGTCGAGCATCCACAGCGACGACTTGAGCGCGTAGGCGTGCGTGCGCTCCAGCGCGACGCTCGCGCCCTCGCCGTAGTCCTCGCCCGCGATGATGAGCGCGCCGCCCATCACGCCGGCCGTAGAAAGGTAGGAGAGCGCATCGGCCGCTACGTTGGTGCCGACGATGGACTTCCAGGTGACCGCGCCGCGCACCGGATAGCTGATCGAGGCGCCGAGCATGGCGGCGGCGGCGGCCTCGTTGGTGCAGGCCTCCACGTGCACGCCGAGCTCCTCCATGTAGTCGCGCGCCTGCACCATCACGTCGAGCAGGTGCGATACCGGCGCGCCCTGGTAGCCGCCCACGTAGGAGACGCCCGATTGCAGCAGGGCCTTGGTGACGGCGAGGATGCCCTCGCCGCGGAAGGTCTCGCCTTCGCCCAGCTTCAGGCTCTCAATTTCGCTCTCGAAGCCACGCTCCATGTCAGGCTGCCTGTGTCTCGCGGCCGCGCACGGCGCGGCGCACGGCGTCGACAAGCCGGTCCCAGATGTTCGCGTTCTGGATCACCTCGGCGCGATAGAAGGACGGGCACAGCGTCGCCGCGTGCGCGTTCTCGCCGCACAGCCCGCAGCCCACGCAGCCCTCGATCACCGTTGCCACCGGGTCCGTGCGCAGCGGATCGGGGTTGTCCTTCACCGTGAGCGTCGGGCAGCCCGAGAGCCGGATGCAGGAGTGATCGCCCGTGCAGGTGTCCTCGTCCACGCCGTACTTCACGCGCACCACACGCTCGCCCGCGGAAAGCGCACGGGCGGTCTCCGGGCGCGCGCGGCGCTGGCGCTCGAGTTGGCACTCGCCGTCGGCGATGATCACCTTGAGCCCCTTGTAGCCGGCGGTCATCGCCTCCTTAAGGGTGCTCTTCATCTCGCCCACGTGGTAGGTGTGCACGGTGCGCGTCCAGGCGACGCCCAGGCCCTGCAGCGCGCGTTCGATCGACATGTCCGCGGCCTTGTGCTCGCTGTGCGTGGGCGAGGAGGGCAACTCCTGCGTGCCGGTGGCGGAGCTGTACCCATTCTTCATGATGACGAGGATGCCGTCGTCCTTGTTGAACACGGCGTTGGCCACGCCCGAAGTGAGGCCGTTGTGCCAGAAGCCGCCGTCGCCCATGATCGTCACGGTGCGCTTGCCGAACATCGGGTGCACCGCGGAGTTGGAGGCAAGCCCAAGCCCATAGCCGAGCACCGTGTTGCCGATGTTGAAGGGCGGCAGCGTAGAGAAGGTGTGGCAGCCGATGTCGGCCGAGACGTGGTACTTGCCGACTTCCTTTTCCACGAGCTTCATCGCTGCGAACACCGGCCGCTCGGGGCAGCCGACGCAAAAGCCCGGCGGGCGCGTGGGCAATGGCGTGCCGAGAAGCTCCGCGGCCTTCTTCTTCGGTCCGATGATGGGCGCTAACAGCCCCTCCGTTCCCAGGAAGCGCGCCAGGCCCGTCACCACGACCTCGCCCGTGTACTCGCCCGCGAGAGGTAGCACGTCCTTGCCATGAACTTTCACGCCGTTGACGTCGTGGCGGCGCAGCGTCGCAAGGATCGCCTCCTCGAGGAAAGCCGGCTGGCCTTCCTCGACCACCAGCACTTCACGCTTGCTGGCGCAGAACTGCACAATCTCCTCGGGCACGAGGGGATACGTGACGTTCATGCAGTAAATGGGAATGCGCGAGGCGCCGAAGGCGTCGGCGAGGCCCAGCAGCTGCAGCGCGCGCAGTGTGGCGTTGTACATGCCGCCCTGGCACAGGATGCCGAGGTCCGCGCGCTCGCCGGGGAAGAGCTCGTTCAGGCCGTGCTCGCGGATGTAGCGCACGGCCTCGGGCCAGCGCACCTCGATCTTGTGCTTTTCCTGCGCGTAGGTGGAGGGCGGCAGGCTGATGCGGCCGAAATCGAAGTCCGGGTTCTCGACGAACGCGCGCCGGGAAAAACGCGCGGCGCGGTTCTGCTTGGTACGGAAGATGCCCTGTACGTGGCAGGCGCGGATGCGCAGCTCCAGCATCACCGGGGTGCTGGAGGCCTCCGAGAGCGCGAATCCGTGCTCCACCATCTCGACGATCTTGGAGAGGTTGGGCCGGGGATCGAGCAGCCAGATCTGCGACTTCATGGCGAAGGCGTGGCTGCGCTCCTGGATGATCGAAGCGCCTTCCCCGTAGTCCTCGCCCAGCACAATCAGCGCGCCGCCTTTGACCCCGGCGGAGGCGAGATTGGAGAGCGCGTCGGAGGCCACGTTCGTGCCGACCGTGGACTTGAAGGTCACCGCGCCGCGCAAGGGATAATTGATCGAGGCGCCGAGCATGGCCGCTGCGCCCGCCTCCGAGGCGTTGGTCTCGATGTGCACGCCGAGCTCGTCCATGATGTCGCGCGCGTCGTTGAGCACATCCATCATGTGCGACACTGGCGCCCCCTGGTAGCCGCCGACGTAGGAAACCCCCGATTGCAGCAGGGCCTTGGTCACCGCGAGGATGCCCTCGCCGTGGAATACCTCGCCGTCGCCCAGCTTGAGCTTCTCGACCTCTTCCTTGAAGGAGCGTTCCATTGTGCGCCGGTCAGCCGATCAGACCAGGCAACCATACCGCAACTGCGGGCACGAGGAACACCAGCGCGAGCAAAAGCAGGCTCATCGCGATGTAGGGCAGCACGGCCTGGAAGATGTGCAGCATGGTCACCTGGGGCGGTGCCACGCCTTTCATGGTCATCAGCAGCAGGCCGTGCGGCGGCAGCAGCAGGCCGAGCTGCATGCAGATGAGGAACATGACGCCGAACCACACCGGGTCGACGCCGTACTTCTGCACCAGCGGCATGTAGATCGGCAGCGTGATCAGCATCATGCTGACCTGCTCGACGAACAGCCCGAGGAACACGAGCAGCAGCAGCATCGCCGCGATGACCGCGAGCGGGCCCAGTCCGAGCCCCGCGATCAGCTCAACCAGGCCATTGCTCGCCCCGGAGAACGACAGAACCTGCGAGAAGGTGGTCGCGCCGACGATGATGAACAGGATCATTCCTGAGATGGCCGCGGTGCCGCGCAGCGCCTTCATCAGCGCGTCCAGCGTGAGCGCGCGGTAGGCGCCCGCGAGCACCATGGTGGCGAACGCGCCGATCGCCGCCGACTCGGTCGGCGTGGCCCAGCCGGCGGACATCGACGCCACCACGATGACGAAGATCGACACCAGCGGCACGACGTACTGGAAGAACGGGCGCAGCCGCTCCCAGCCGCGGTATTCGGTGAAGGCGGTGGCGGGCGCGAGCGCGGGGTTGAGCTTCACGCGCGCCACGATGTAGACGACGAAGGCGAGGCTCAACAGCAGCCCGGGGACCACGCCGCCGATGAGCAGCTTCGAGATCGAGATGCCGGACAGGCTGCCGAGCAGCACGGTGAGCGCCGAGGGCGGGATCAGCATGTCGACCGCGCCGATCGCCATCAGCGGGCCGGTGGCCATGGCGGGGTGATAGCCGCGCGAGAGCATCACTGGCAGCATCAGGCTGCCGAGCATCGCCGTCGTGGCGATGGTCGAGCCCGAGATGGCCGAGAACACTGTGCCCGCCACGACGGCAACGACGGCGAGTCGCCCGGGCACCTGCCGGATCAGCCGCTCGACGCCATCGATCACCTTCACCGCGAGGCCGGTGTGGAACAGCACCTCGCCCATCAGGATGAAGAGCGGGATCGGCGTGAGAGAGAAGCTCGCCACCGACCCGACGCTGTTACGCGCCAGCTGGACGAGCCCCGCTTCGCCGCCGAGAAACAGTACCGCGCCCAGCAGATTGATCGCCAGGAAAGAGAATCCTACCGGCAGGCCGAGGAACAGCAGCAGCGTGGAGCCGCCGAGCATCAGCCATGCCGCCGCTTCCCATGACATCGCTCTAGCCGGTCGACACCGCGTCGTCGCGCGGTGCCCGCTCGCCGAGCGCCAGGCGGCGCATGCGGAAAAGCATCTCGACGGACAGCGCCAGGAACGCCAGCGGCAGCACGCTGAGCAGCCACCACTCCGGCGTCACCAGCGTCTTGATCGAGACCGATCCCGCCTTGAAGCTCGCCAGCGCGGCGCGCGCGCCGTAGTACGCGATGACGAGGCAACTGGCCAGGCCGAGGACGTCGACGATCCACTCGAAAACCCAGCCGACCCGCTTCGGCACGGCACGCAACACGATGTCGACGCGGATATGCTGGCCTTTGCGCAGCAACCAGGGCGCGGTGAGCATGGTGATGAGGTAGAGCATCGCCTCGGAGATCTCATTGCTCCACTCCAGTCCCACCAGCCCCGGCACGATGCGCACGTTCCGCAGCAGCACGTCGGCGCAGATCATCAGCGTCATGCCGAAGACCAGCGCGCAGGCGGCGAGGGCGAGCGCTTCCAGCAGCTTGCCGTAGGCCGCCTCGAGCCGGTCCATGCCTTACCTGGCGAGCACCTTGCGCAGCTGCGGGCCGTACTCCGGGCTCGCCTTGATGGCGTTCGCCCAACCGACTTCCTTCGCCTTCTCCACGTACGCCTTGCTCGTCGCTTCGTCGAAGGTGATGGTCTGGATGCCGGCGTCGGCCTGGCGCTTCGCCTCGCTCTGGTTATAGGTCTTCCAGAACTCGTTCTGGCCCTCGTAGGCCAGCGCCTTGCGGTCGAGGTAGTCGCGCTGCGCCGGCGTCAGCGACTTGTACTTGTCCAGGTTCATCACCAGGGATACCTCGGCGTTGTAGAAGCCGGGGTCGACGCGGTACTTCGTCTTCTCCTGCCAGTTGAGGTCGAACAGGGCGTGGATCGGCCAGCCGTAGCCGTCGATGACGCCGCGCTCGAGCGCGGTGTACACCTCGCCGGGCGCGGTGGTCATCACCGACGCGTTCATCGACTGGAAGAATTCGCGGTACACCGGCGTGATGCGGATCTTGAGGCCGGTGAGGTCTGGCTTGTCGATCTTCTTGTTGAGATAGAGGTGGAAGGGGGTGAACTCGACGGTCTTGGCGAGGTAGCGCATGTTCCCCTTCTCCGCCCAGATCTTGTTGATGAGCTCGTAGCCGCCGTTCTTGCGCTGCTCCGCGGCGCTGGTCTCCGAGAGCTTGAGGATGTCCGCCTCGGGCATTACGTTGGTGTAGAAGGCGCCGGTGCTGAAGCCGATGTCGACGACGCCGCTCTGCACCGCCTTGCCGACCTCGAACGTCGGGATCGCCTTGGGGCCGCCGATGAAGTTGATCTGCAGCACGCCCTTGCCGTCCTTGTTGACGTCGGCGATCCAGTCGAGGGTGCGCTTCACGTAGAACTGGTTCTCGGGGAACGCGCTCACCAGGCGCAGCGTGACCTCCTGCGCGGCGGCGGCGCCGGCAGCGAGGCCGAGCGCGATAGTCAAGAATGCGGTGACCGGCTTCTTCATGTCTTCCTCCTTGGGTGGGCGACTATTCTACGACGCCGCGCCGGCCGTGATGACCGCGGGGCCGGCGGGCTGGGCGTGCAGCGTTTCGACCAGCGCCGCGCGGCGCTCGAGCACCGCGCGCTGGTTGATGTAGCCCTTGTCGGTGATCTCGCTCGCGTCGATGGAGGGCGGCTCCTCCAGCACGAGCGCCCGGGTCGGGTGCATCGAGCTGCCGCCCTCGGCGGCGAGCGCCTTGAGGGCGCCGGCAATCTTCGCGCGCAGCGCCTGCGGCGCAAGATCCCTGGCGGCGGGGCTGAGGAACACCAGCGCGCCGACTTCATTGCGATCGTGCCCGGTGATCACCGCGTCCTGGATCACGGAATTGCCCGCCGCGATCAGTTTCACGCGCACGGCGCCCACGTGCACCCAGGTGCCAGAGGTGAGCTTGAAGTCCTCAGCCACGCGCCCGTCGAACACCAGGCCCTTCTCAGGTGCCGCCGCGTCGGCGAACTTCATCGCGTCGCCGATGCGGTAAAAGCCTTCCTCGTCGAAGGCCTCGCGCGTGAGATCTTCGCGCCGGTAGTAGCCCGGCGTCACGTTCGGGCCGCGCACGCGCACTTCGAGCTTGCCGGCGGCGGGCACCAGCTTCAGCTCGCAGCCCGGATTGGGCAGGCCGATCACGCCCGCGCGCTCGATGTGGTAATGCACCGCCGCGGCGGAGGGCGCGGTCTCGGTCGAGCCCCAGGAGGAAATCATCGCCAGCTCGCCGTTCTTCTCGGCGATGGCGAGCTTTTCCAGCCGCTCCCAGAGGTTCTGCGGCAGTGCCGCGCCGGCGTAGAACAGCATGTCGAGCTCGCGGAAGAAATTGCGCCGCAGCGCCGCGTCGCCCTCCAGCATCGGCATCAGCAGATCGAAGCCGCGCGGCACGTTGAAATACATGGTCGGCGAAATCTCGGCGAGGTTCTTCGCCGTGACCTCGATCAGGCCGGGCGCGGGCTTGCCGCCATCCACGTAGAGCGAGCCGCCGTTCCTCAGCACCACGTTGAAGCAGAAATTGCCGCCGAAGGTGTGGTTCCAGGGCAGCCAATCGACGATGGTGTGCACTCGGTCTTCGAGGAACGGCCACACCTGCGCGAGCATCTGCTGGTTGGAAACGAGCATCCGCTGCGTGTTGATTACGCCTTTGGGCAGGCCGGTGGAGCCCGACGTGAAGAGGATCTTGGCGACGCTCTCGGGCCCCACGCGCGCAAAGGCTTCGTCCACGCGCGGGCCGGCGTCCTTTTCCAGGAGCTTCCCGATCGGGGTCGCCTCGGCGCCGACGGCGGCGAGCGCGGGCGCGAAGCGCGGCGAGTCATTCGTCCAGACGAGCCCGGGCTTGAGCAGCTCGAAGATCTGCTTGAGCTTCGCGAAGTCTTTCGACATGAGCGAATACGCCGGCGAGATCGGCGCGACGGGAACCCCGGCGTGCATCGCACCGAGCGCGAGCAGCCCGTGGTCCACGCTGTTGTCCGAGAGGATGGCGACGGGCTTCCCGGGCCCGAGGCCGCGCTCGAGGAGCGCCTGGCCGATGCGCCGTGCCGCTTCGAGCGCCTGCGCGTAGGTCACCTTGCGCCACTTCTCGCCCTCGCGCTCGGCAAGGAACACGCGCTCGGGCGCCTTGCGCGCCCACTTGACCAGCCACTCGCCTGCGCTGCGCTCGTAGTCGCGCAGCGGCTGCGGCGAGCGCAACACGATGGCGCCGTCGGCGCGGCGCTCCACGTTCACGGTGGCCGGCGCGAAGCGCAGCCGCGAGTGCAGGCGCATGAAATTTCCCTCCGGCTTCTATAGTACTTTACGCGGCGATGCAGACGATTCCTCGCGGCGGTGCGCCGTTTCGCGCCGACCACATCGGCAGCCTGCTGCGCCCGCGCGCGCTGCGCGATGCATTTCGCCAGCATGCGGATGGCCGCATGAACCATATTGCATTCGTCGCCGCGCAGGACGCGGCGATCCGCGAGGTGGTGAAGCTGCAGGAGGACTGCGGCCTGCAGGTGGTGACCGACGGCGAGTTCCGGCGCATCTCCTACTGGGAGAAGTTCGTGCGACTGACGAAGGGCCTCGTCGTCAAGGACGCGGTGTTCAAGTTCCACGACGAGCACGGCCACAGCAGCGACTTCACCGCGCCCTACGTGACGGCGAAGGTAGGCCGCGCCCAGCCGATCACGCTGGATGAGTACCGCTTCGTCGCGCCGCTCACCAAGGCGACGCCCAAGGTGACGATGCCCGCGCCCTCGACGATGCACTTCTACCGCTTCACCCAGTTCGGCGACCCCGGGATCTACGCCAGCGCGAAGGAATTCTTCGCTGACCTCGGCAACGTGTACCGGGAGGAGATCGCGGACCTCGCGAGCGCGGGATGCCGCTACGTACAGTTGGACGAAGTGGCGCTCGCGGTGCTGTGCGATCCGGCGGCGCAGTCGAAGGTGCGCGCCGCCGGCGGCAATCCCGATGGGCTGGTGGATCTCTACGTGGACGCGATCAACGAGGCGGTGAGGGGCCGGCCCGCGGGAATGATCGTCGGCGTGCACATGTGCCGCGGCAACTACAAGGGCATGTACCTCTCCGAGGGCGGCTACACCTCGATTGCCGAGCGCCTCTTCCAGCGCGCGCAGGTGAACCACTTCCTGCTCGAGTTCGACACGCCGCGCGCGGGTGACTTCACGCCGCTCGCCCTGGTGCCGAAGACGAAGGGCGTGGTGCTTGGGCTGGTGAGCTCGAAAGTCCCGCAGCTCGAGCCGCTGGATGTCCTGAAGCGCCGCGCGGCGGAGGCGGGCAAGTACATCGATCTCGCGCAATGCGCGATCAGCCCGCAGTGCGGCTTCGCCAGCACCATGGGCGGCAACCCGGTGACCGAGGCCGACGAGCGTGCGAAACTTCGCCGATGCGTGGAGGCGGCGGCAGCCATCTGGGGCTAGGAGTTTCCGCGGCGATCATTCGCGCCGGCGAGTGGGCGGTCGCGATAGCCTGCGACGGGCTGCCGGCTTGGGCCGAGGACTCGCCCGCCACGCGCAGCGGTTGGGAAGCAGGCGCGCAGCTCTCGCGCTACCACTATGAAGAGCCCGGCACGATGTGGCTCGAGGGCACGCGGTTAGGGGCGAGCGGCGCCTACACCGCGGTCACCCCGAGGCGCACATTCGCGCGCCTTGAAGGGCGCTTGAGTTATGGAAAGCTCGAATACGAGGGATCGGGCGTGATGACGAACGTCCCCGATTACAGCGTCGAAGTCCGGTTGCTGGCCGGGCGAGACTATGCCGCGGGCAGCATGGTCTGGTCACCCTATGTGGGTGGCGGCTATCGCTACCTGTACAACGACTTGCGCGGCGTCACTTCCACCGGCGCAATCGGCTATCGACGCGAGTCCAATTACTTCTACCTGCCGTTGGGGGTGACGCTGCGCATGCCGCTGCGCGAGGGCTGGGTACTCGCGCCGCAGCTCGAATACGACGTCTTCGTACGCGGGGTGCAGCGCAGCTACCTGTCGGACACCGGCCTCGGATTTGGCGATGCGTCGAACCAGCAGAACAGTGGGTACGGCTACCGCGTGCAGGTGATGTTTGAGGGCCCGCGCTGGACCATCAGTCCGTGGATGCACTACTGGAAAGTGAAAGACTCCGACCTGCAGCCAGTCGGCTTGGGCATCGTGGTCTACGAGCCGGAGAATTGGACACGCGAGGCCGGCATCGAACTGCGCTACCGGTTCTAGCCCGGCACGTCCGGTTCTAGTCGAGCACTTCCTTGAGCTTATCCGGGGGCACGCGCGGCGAGACGCCGGCGCGCTCCTCCTGCAGTAGCATCGGCGTACGCGAATCGCGCTCGCCCCAGCCGCGGCGTAGCGCCTCCTCGAACTCCTTCATCGCCAGCTGCGCCACCTGCATCGGCACGTTCACTTCACGCGCGAGCTCGAGCGCAAGGCTCAAGTCCTTGTGCGCGAGGCGCAGCGCGAAGCCGGGCGGGTCGTATTTGCCCGGGAGGAACTGCTCCGCGAGCCGGTCGAAGGTGCGTTTCCTGCCGGTCGCGCCTTGGCGAATGGCCTTGAATAGCGCGAGCGGCTCGACGCCTGCCTTCACGCCGAGCGTGAAGATCTCGGCGAGCGCGGTCTGCACGGTGAAGCTCGCGCAGTTGTGCGCGAGCTTGGCGATCGAGCCCGCGCCGATCGGGCCCACGTAGATCGGCTGGTCGCCGATCACGCGCAGGATGGCCTCGTACTTGCGGTAGGTCGCTTCGTCGCCGCCCACCCAGAGCGCGAGCTTGCCGCTGTGGGCGCCTTCGCGTCCGCCACTCACGGGCGCATCGAGGAACTGCACGCCGCGCGCGGCGAGCGTCGCGTGAACGCGGCGCACGCAGGCGGGCGAGTTGGTGCTGAGGTCGAACCACACCGCGCCGCGCGCGAGCGCCGGGCCAATCTGCGCGGCCAGCATCTCGACCTCGGCGGGGCCGGGGAGCGAGGTGAAGGCCACTTCGGCGTTCTGCACTGCGGCGGCAGCCGACTCCGCCCAGGCCGCGCCCGGGATGTCCGTCCGGCGCAGGTCGTTCGCTTTCATGCTGTGGCCGGCGCGCGCGAGCCTTGCGGCAATCGGCCCACCCATCACGCCAAGTCCGATGAAGCCGATTTTCATGCTCCGCGCTCCTCGTAGACCTGCTTGGCGACCTGCGCTGCGCTGATGCCGTTCGCCCAGCCGGCGTAGAAGGCAAGCTGCGTGAAGAGCTCGGAGAGTTCCTCGCGCGTCACGCCGTTGTCGAGCGCGCGCCAGATGTGCCCTTTGAGCTGGTCAGGCCGGTGCAGCGCGACGAGCGCCGCCACCGTGGCGAAGCTACGGTCGCGCTTGGAAAGGCCGGGCCTTGCCCAGACGTCGCCGAACAGCACCTTCTCGGTCAGCTCCGCGAGCTTGGGCACCACGTCCTTCACGGTGCTGATGGTGGACGGCGGGGACTTCGGTGCGGCCATGGCGGATCCTCCTCGGTTGGCGCGAGGAATGTAGCACCGAGGCCGCGCCGAAGCGCGTCGCGGATCTCGGTGCAGCTGACGAGTCAAATCTCGACGTGCAAAGCTCGCAGGGCGGCGGCGCCTTCCCCAGCGACGCGAAGACCCCTCGCCGTTTGTCCTCGGGCGTCGGAGGCCTGCGGAACTCGCCCTACCCGCATTTACGGGCTCGAACAGTCCTCGGCCTGCTCCCTCCGCCCTCGATCCGTCTCGGCGCGTCGCGATGGGGACCCCTCGCGCCGCCGCCCGGCGCGCTTCATCATGCAGTCAGCACCCCGGCGCGCGATCTAGCGCGATCTGCTCTTGCGACAGCACACCTCAGAGCTGTTCGCTCAAAGTGTCAATCTAGCCGGTGACTCATCGGTCTTCAGTCGGCAAGGCAGTGGCTTTGCGAGTGCCTCGATCGACGGCACGGTCGCGATCCAGACACGCACGACCTCAATCTTTCGCTTGCTCGAAAGGTTGGTCACGGTGACGAAGATCTGCTGATCGGGACTGCCAACGAAGCAGCCGCGATGGACGGTAACCCTGACGCGCCGCCGGAGCTACACTTGCCAGGCAATCGCTGAGAGGACCATAGGAGCTACTGCAAGAACGATGGCTGACATGTTGGCTAACGTAGAGGTGTATGCGGCGTGGCGGGCGGATCCCCAGGCAAGGCGAGGCGGCCGCCGCCTCGGACTACACCGTGATAGCGGAAGGCATGTTCATCTGCTCGCGGATCACCCCAGAAACAGTATGCTGTCCAAAAACTCCAAACCGACGTCGGAGTGGAGGAGTCTGATGAGCTTACGCATCTCCTTCTCTTGCATTGCCCGATACTCGGGTTCCCTCTTTCGAATGTCAGCGTCGCCCAAGTAGTGCTGCAAACCGTGGTAGCAGTGGCTCAGCGGTTCGCCGTAGAGTGCTTCTTGCTCAAATATTTCGTTTAGATCGAGCGTGCCAGCGAGAACGCGGTCCAGGGCGTCGGCAAGTCGGTTCCGTTCGCTGCTCATGCCCCGTAACTTGAAGTAGGTACCCCAAGAGGCGGCTTGCAATCCGCACTGTGTTCGCCCATCGGCAAGTATTGCAAGCCAATTCCGCCAACAAGCGCGGTCGCGTCCAACCGCATCTCCTTGTTCAATGTCTTTTGTGGCCACACTGCAAACCGTGGCGACCTCCTCGCAATACGCTACGCGCGTTGAGGGTCTGCATCAAATCCGGGGCGCAGACGCAATCTCGAAGAGTGATGACCCGAAGCCGGAAGGCGCTCTGGGCAGTTGTCGAGGAGTCCAAGTCCTTGCAACTGCGCAGAGCCCGGCGGCGGCGCAAGGGGTCCCCATCGCGACGCGCCGAGATGGGCCGCGGGCGGAGGGAGCAGGCCGAGGACTGTTCGAGCCCGTAAATGCGGGTAGGGCGAGTTCCGCTGGCCTCCGACGCCCGAGGACTGACGGCGAGGGGATTTCGCGTCGCTGGGGAAGGCGCCGCCGCCGGGCGACACGCCGGCACATCAGCAGCAGGACTCCCCGGCGGCTAGCTCCCGCGCGAGGCGATGTAGCGGTTCAGCCAGCCCGCGGCGGCGGTGACCCCGCCGAAGCTGAAGACGTGCACCCCGACCACGTTGCAGGCGGAGGCGTGCGCGGCGCAGTAGCGTGCCAGGTGCGCGAGCTGGTCGCCGGGGTCGGTGTGCGTCACCAGGCGCACCGCGTTCACGCCCTGC
>Ga0326726_10004028_pt1 | contig 13463 bp, 12 predicted proteins | sample MHFenrmetagenome_2_FD_207603 | JGI IMG/M metagenome (GOLD analysis project Ga0326726, IMG submission 207603) | Lab enriched peat soil microbial communities from Michigan Hollow, Ithaca, NY, United States - MHF15MN | ecosystem: Environmental > Terrestrial > Soil > Wetlands > Peat | place: USA... | reverse complement strand
ATTAAGCTCCTCACGAAGGAAGACATTGTGCCGCTCAACGCAAAGCAAATCCTGTTCAAAGCTGCTCCGATTCTTTCGTTCTCCGTCTTGGTTTTCGCCATGTGCCTCCTGCCCATTGATGGTCAGAGCGCCATACCCGGCGTCAGCTTCAGCGGAGACCTCATCTTCATCATGGCACTCGTGACCATCGCGAACTTTCTCCTTTTTCTGTCTGGCTGGGCTTCGTCGAGTCCGTATGGCTCTATTGGAGCAACAAGGGTTCTGACCCAGTTTTTAGGCTACGATATTCCTCTTACAATTCTCGCTCTAGGACCTGCTTTCCTGGCGGGGTCTCTCAGCATCGCGGGCATCGCGGCTGGACAGTACTTGCCTTTCATAGTCTTGGCGCCCTGGGGATTTGTGCTGTTTATCGTGACGCTGCAGGCGGAGCTCGAGAAAGATCCGTTCGACATTCCCCACGCTGAGAGCGAAGTCGTGGGCGGGTTGGAGACGGAATACTGCGGCGGAAAACTTGCGTTCCTGCACTTGAGTCGTGATGTGCAAATAGTCTTCGGCGCCGCCCTCGTCGTGGAGCTCTTCCTAGGCGGACCCTACGGTCCCGTCTTCTTCGGCTTTGCGCCGTTCTGGTATTCCTTGTGGTTTGTGCTGAAACTACTGGCGGTCGTCGTTATCTCGGAGGTTTTGACGACGCTCTTCGCTCGGCTCCGCATCGACCAGGTTGTGACAGCTAACTGGAAGATCATACTGCCATTGTCTGTGGCTGCTTTTGCATTGACCGTGGCGTTAGGCGTCTGGGTTTATCCTATGCTGGTGTAAGCTATGACGAAGAAAAAAACTGCAATAACTCCGATGGTGAAGGAAGTCTTCTCGCATCTGTTCAAGAAACCCGCAACGAGCAAGTATCCGTTCGTGAAGTGTGAAGTCCCCGACAACTTCCGCGGACTGCAGGTCTTCGACATCGGTCTCTGCATCAGTTGCGGTCTCTGCTCACGGGATTGCCCAGCCAAAGCCATCGAGATGGTCGAAGTCAACGGAAAAAAACGCCCCCTATTCCACCTTGACCAATGCATCTTCTGCTACCAATGCGCCGAGGGTTGCCCACGAAGCGCCATCAAAAGCTCCACGTTCTTCGAGTTAGCCACAACCTGTAAATCCAGCTTAGTAGTAAAACCTGAACCAAAACCTGCCGAACAAACTGGTGCCCCACAATGATCCTTGAAGTGCTCTCCGCAGGACTCGTGATAACCGCGTGTCTGGCGATTTTCCTCGACGAAGCCATCTACTCCGTCGTGGCTCTGGCTGGAACGTTCATCTTCACGGCTCTGCTCTACTGGGAGAGCAACGCACCCCTTGTAGCGGTCTTCCAGTTCGCGGTCGGCGCGGGCACGTTGGCTATTCTGTTTCTTTCGGGCGAGATGCTCAGCGAGAAACCGCTGAAGAAAACTCGCATGCAAAACTTGTTAATCGTCGTTGTTGCGGGGGCTCTGCTGTCGTTGTTGCCCATTTTCCTATCCATCTCAAGGCCTGAGGCATCTGTTGCGAGTGTGTCTTTTGGGGAGGCTCTTTGGGATTTGAGGGCTGGCGATGTCGTGTTGCAAGGTTTGGTCATCATGACCGTTGCTATGGGCGTAGCCATCGTGTTGTACGAGAAGAGGAACGGTGGGAAATAGTGGACTTCGTTATCCTCTCTCTGGTCATGCTGGCAATCGGCGTGTACGGCTTGCTGACCAAGCGGCATCTGCTCAAGGTGTTCGTGTCGGTTGAGCTAATTGCGACGGCTGCAACCTTGAATTTCGTGATGCTTGCCGCATCGACAGGCATCGGCGTTGGGGAAGCCTTCTTGGTTTTGGCATTCTCCACAGACACCGCAGTGAGCGCCGTTATTCTCGCATTGCTTGTTGTCGTTCACAAGAAGTACGGTGTTAGCGACATCAGCGAACTCGTTAAAATCAATGAACCGAAAGAAGAGGAAGGCGAGGTCAAGGCTTGATGCTGTCTGACGTGTCTTCGTGGCTTGTTTGGCTGTTCCCACTGATTTCTTGTTTATTCGTGCCTCTTGTGGCGCGGGCGGGCGGCAAAGCGAAAGAATATTACGCCGTAATAATCACTTTGATCACTCTAGGCTTTGCTTTTACTCTGGTGCCCGACGTAATCTCACTTAGCTCCGGAGGGGTTCTTGAGTATTCTGTCACATGGATAACCACAAGCATCAGGGCAGGCACATTCATCGACCCACTCAGTGTCTTGTTCGCGCTGCTGATTTCTTTCTTCGGCTTGATAATCTCCGTCTACTCATTGGGTTACATGAAGGGTGAAGAAGGATTAACCCGTTACTACTTCTTCCTGCTCCTCTTCATTGGCTCCATGAACGGACTCGTAATCTCCGACAATTTCCTTCAGATGTTCATCTTCTGGGAGATGGTTGGCTTATGCTCGTACTCGCTGATTTCATTCTGGTACAAACGCCCAGAATCTGTGCATTCTGGCGTCAAAGTTTTCATCATGACGCGCATCGGTGACATATGTTTGCTCGCCGCCATCGGATTACTTTACACGAGTTTGGGCTCGTTCAGTTTCCGGTACGCCATGGACAATATCGCCTCGATTCCGCCATCGTACTTGACGGCTATTGCTTTCCTCGTTCTGGGCGGCGCAATCGCAAAATCGGCTCAACTTCCACTCTTCACGTGGCTCTATGGCGCGATGGAAGCTCCAACCTCCGTCAGCGCACTGTTGCATGCGGCGACGATGGTGAAGGCAGGCGTTTACCTTATTGCTCGTTTCATCTTCATAATAGGTCCACTTGCTGCAACGATTCCCTACTGGTTGCCCACAGTCGCTTGGGTTGGCGTGTTAACCGCTTTCATAGGTGCCACGTTGGCGTTGTCTACGCCTGACATAAAGGGAGTTCTCGCTTACTCTACGGTCAGCCAACTCGGCTTTATGGTGGCAGCCTTGGGCACAGCAACGTCGGCTTCCTCGCTAGGCTGGTACGCAAGCCTCTTCCACATGATGAGCCACGCTTTCTTCGAAGGCCTCGGGTTCCTCTTGGCAGGCGGCATAATTCACGCGTTGGGGACACGTGACATGCGGTTGATGGGTGGCTTGAGAAAAGCAATGCCAGTCGCTTTTGGCCTGAGCATTGTTATGATTTTGACGACAAGTGGGTTGCCGCCGTTCGCGGCGTTCTTCAGCAAAGGCGCCGTAATCACGAGCATATCGGAGACTGGGAACCTGTGGCAGACTATCCTGATTTACGCGACGACTGCGATAACGTTTGCTTACAGTCTCCGCTTCATCACGTTAACGTTCCTTGGAAAGAAGTCGGAGCACATCGAGAAGCTTCACGTTCACGAGGCGCCCAAAATCATGCTTGCACCAGCAGTCGTGTTAGCGGTTTTGTGTGTGGTGTGGGGCTTTGTTGCGCCTTGGCTCGGCACGTTCCTCGGCGTTGAGGGCGAAGTGTCCTTGTTGGGTTCGTTTTTGAACTTGGAGACTCCGATTTTCCTTGCTATCCTCGTGCCAACGGGCTTAATTATATATCTAACGTACTACAGAAACTCAGCTTTAATGATGAAATTCCGAAGCCCAAAGAACCCGTTGACAACGGTTCTGAAACACGGCTACTTCTTCGACGACCTGTACGAGGGCATAATATCCAAGGGAACCGTAGTCGTCTCTAACGGTGTACGGTTCTTCGAAAACACCGCGTTCGGAGTCTTCCCGCAACTTGTCGCAGGCTTTGTCATCAGCTTCGCCATGGGCGTCCACAAATACCTAGACGTTCTCGCCGACCAGTTGCTGAATCTGCTGGCGAACAGGACGTTGAGCTCGGCGTCGAAGATGAAGAAAGTGCCATCGCAGTCTCTGCAGCATTACTTGGCGGCTGCGCTCCTTGGCTTCTTTTTGATTCTAATCCTGATAATCGTAACATTGGGAGTGTAAAAAAATGGACTACGCTTTGCTACTGGTGTTCGTTCTACCCATCTTGTCAGTTCCGTTCGTATACTTCGCGGGTAAAAAATCACCGAAAACAGCAGCGCTAATCGTCGCGCTTGTCGCTCTGGTAAATATCGGGCTGGTCTTAACCACGATTCCATCAGTTCTCAACAGTCCAAACCACAACTATGTGGAACCCTACAACTGGATTCCCGTGTTGAACCAGACAAAGTTCACGCTCTTCGTCGACGGGATAAGCGTGTCAATCGCCCTCACAAGCCTAGTTCTTATTGTGGCAGCGGCGCTTTTCTCCGTGAACTACATGGAGGGTAAGAAAAACCTGCCCGCGTATTACGTGCTGCTTTCGTTGCTGTCGGTGGGTCTCGTGGGCGTTTTCATCACGTCAAACCTGTTGCTCTTCTATTTCTGTTGGGAACTCATGCTCGTTCCAGCTTATTTCATCGTCGGAGGTTGGGGATACAGGGAGTCGTATCGTGCGGCATTCAAATTGTTCATTTTCACCCACGCAGGCGCAGTTTTCGTGCTCTTGGGCATCGGTGCAATCTACATGTACACGGGCACGACAGACATGTTTGCCGCGCAATCAGCTCTGACTTCGATTGCCCCGGATTTAGTGAAGTGGATTCTAATCGCGTTAACTGCAGGCTTCGCGGTCAAGATGGCGATTGTTCCAGTACACATGTGGCTTCCTGACGCGCATTCAGAGGCGCCTGCAACGATGTCTGCGCTCCTCAGCGGCGTCATCATCAGTGCAGGAGCTTATGCGATTATTCGTCTGTCGTTCGGGGTTGTTTTCCCAGCTGTCGGCGAGGCTTTCGGGATCAACTTCCTCCATGCCTTGACGATTTTCGGCGTAATCTCAGCCTTCTTTGGGTCGCTCATTGCTCTTGTTGAAACCGATATTAAACGCATAATTGCTTATTCGAGCATCGCACACATGGGTTACGTGATGTTCGGGATTTCCCTGTTCCCAGTTGCCCTCGCAAGCGGCAACGCAGTGGCGTTAGCTACTTCAGCCATCGCCATCACAGGAACGGTGCTTCACTTGATCAGTCACGCTGTGAGCAAGGGGCTGTTCTTCCTCTCTGCGGGTTCGGTTATGCACCAGACGGAGCAGAGGGACGTTAACGAGATGGGTGGGTTGGCTGGAAAGATGCCCTTCACGGCGGTAACTTCGACTATAGCTGCGTTGAGCATTGCGGGAACGCCTCCTTTTGCTTGTTTCTTCAGCGAGGCTTTCATCTTCGTCGGAGCTTTCGAGATAATCTCATCGGACGGCTTCTACCTGTTGCCGACGGCGTTGATGCTTGTTGCGACGGTGCTTTCGCTGGCTTACTCGCTGCGGTTTATCTCTAAGGTGTTCTTGGGACAGCAAAAAGTGACTGCTGAGAGTGTGAAGCACATGATTCGAGATGTTCCCAACTACATGAAGTTGGCAATGGGCATCTTGGCGGTTCTCGTCGTTCTCGTAGGCATCTATCCAACGCTATTCACAACATTGATTGAAACTGTAATCTTTGGCCACACTTAGGGTATCTTCATGGTTGACTTTGTCGACGTTCTCTTTCCGATAGCAAGCTTGGTTGTTTTCGCACTCCTAACGGTGCCAGTTTTAAGAAAAGTCAGAAAAACAACACACACAACCGGGCTTAGCTTAGTCTGGTTTGCTGTTATCTTCGGAACGGTTTTTGCGTCGGTGGCAAGCTTGACGTCGAAGTATTATGCTTTGGGTTCGGCTGAGCCGTTGAACATCACGTTGGCTCAGGGCTCTTTGTCTTCGTTGTCGACTGCGTTCATGATTGATGCCATGTCGGTTTACATGGCGATAATTATCTGCGCCGTGAGCGCTGTTGTTTTTCTCTACGGTATCTTCTACGTTAAGTTGACCGAGAAGCCTTCCGAAAGGTACTATGCCATCATGCTCATGCTCACTGCAGCCTTAATAGGCACGGTCTTCTCGGGTGACTTGCTAACGCTGTTCATCTTCTGGGAGTGTGCGGCTGCGGGTTCAAGTTTCCTGATGATTTTCCGCAAGAAACCAAATTCGCTGAACGCTGCGCTGAAGTATCTCGTGATGATCATTATTGCGTCGGCTTTCGTTATCTTCGGGATTTCTCTTGTCTACGGGTTAACTGGTTCTCTTAATTTCTGGGCGGTCAAAGCAGCCTTGATGACGTTGACCGACAAGCGGTTGCTGATTTTAGCGTTCATCTTCATCGCCACGGGTTACGCGATTGAGTCCGCTATCGTGCCTTTCCATTTCTGGTTGCCCGATGCTTACTCTGCTGCGCCTGCTTCGTCGTCGTCTTTCCTTTCTGCCCTCATCGACCAAGGAAGTTACTACGTGCTGATTCGGGTGTTGATTTTCATTTTGACGCCATCGACGGTTTTGGATTGGCGGTTCATGCTGGCTGTTATGGCTGCGTTGACGATGATTGTGGGGAACTTGTTCGCTTTGATTCAGGATGACGTGAAGATGCTCATTGGGTACATTTGTGTGGCTGATGTGGGGTACAACCTGGTTGCGATTACTAGTGTGACTGCTCTAGGTTTGGAGGGGAACCTTTACTTCTTCCTCATCGGTGGCATGACGACTGCGCTCGCTTTCATGACGGTGGGCATCATCAACCACTACGGGTTTAAGTCGCTGGAGGATTTCTCGGGTTTGGGCTGGAAGATGCCCATCGTGTGCATAGCCCTTGCGATGGCAGCGTTCTCTTTCGCTGGGATTCCACCTTTCGGGGGTTTCACGGCAAAACTCTTGGTGTTTACAGCTGCGATTGAGGCGAATATGGCTTGGCTCGCAGTCATCGGTGTGTTGGCGAGTGTTCTGCAGACGGCTTACCTGTTCAGGCTCATAAACTACATGTTCGGTAAGAAGCCGAAGGACGAGCAACGCATCAAGGAGCCAAAACTGCTGCTCATCCCAGTCTTCATACTTGTTGCCGCGATAATCGTTCTCGGACTGTACCCAGACGTTGTGCTGCGACTCATTGAACCCGCAACAAAGCAGCTTCCGCTTCTAATCTTGTCGTGAGAGCGTGGAGTTGGACTGGTTTGCGATTTTTTTCCTATACCCCCTCTATAAATACTGACTGCATAGATTTCTGGGGAGTTTGAGGCAGTCGTGAGAAGCCAAATGTGTTTGAGTGCATTTGGGCTTGTCTGTTGGTGTGTGGCTACTACCACAAACAATTATATCGGAAACTCACTGACGAAAATTAAGGTGTAATTGAGGTTTGGAGAATGAACAAAAAAGCCCTCGTAGCGGTAGGCATACTCTTGGCGATTGTGGTTGCCACCCCTTTGGTTGCGTTAATCACGACGTTGGACAATGATATTGATGATATAACGTTTCAGGGTCCAAGCCTTGCTGACCGCAGTGCGCTGAACAACTTCCTCGCGGACGTGGAGGCGGACCACAGCGCCGTATTCAACCTGGTGCTGGCGGTCGAAGTTATCTGCATAGCTCTCCTCGTCGTTTTCCTGTGGATTACACTAAAACCGTAAACCACACAAGTTCTCACGATTACGTTTATGGTTGATTGCTAGGACGGTCAAGATGGACTACGAGATACTACTTTTAGTAGGCGCCACCGTCCTGCTCCTCGTAGACTTGACCTTGCTATCCACCGGCAACAAGGATAGCAAACGCAGTAACAATGTTGGCTTCGTTGCGGCGGTCTTCAGCTTTGGGCTAATCGCGGCAACCTACGCTTTGCTCGTAAACGCCCTGACGACCAACAACTTCCAAGTCATCGGCGTCTACTCCTACAGCTCGTCAAGTGCGTCTCTCCTCTCCAAGGTTTACGCCAGCTGGGCAGGCGCAGGAGGCTCAATGCTCTTCCTCACGTTCCTCCTCGGCGTGGTTTATTTTGCCCTGCGTGTTTTGGCTCTTCGGAAACCCGACAAGTTCAACACGAGCACGTGCCAAGTCTTCAGCTTCGCCCTGCTTGTCTTCATCGCCGTCACTCTCGTCAGAAACCCCTTCGAACGCTTCACCGACGTTCCAGTCGAGGGCATGGGTTTGAACCCGTCGCTGCAATCTCTCTGGATGGCGATTCACCCACCCATCGTCTTCTCAGCCTACGCCTTCGTCGTCCTGGTCTGTACGTTAACCCTCGCCAGCCTGAAGTCAGGCAGAGAACTGGACAATTCGAGGCTGTTCAAAGCATCAACGTACATGGCTTGGATTTTGCTCACACTCGGCATCGCGCTCGGCGGCGTCTGGGCTTACGAAGTCCTAGGCTGGGGCGGGTACTGGGCATGGGACCCCGTGGAAACCGCTTCGCTGCTGCCCTGGCTGCTCCTCACAGCGTACTTCATCGTGAAGGCAATGCCGAGGAGCAAGCCGAGTTTGACGAAGGAATTCATGATTATGGCAACGTTCGCAAGCCTAGTTTTCCTGAGCGCCCTTACCCGCGGAGGCTTCACGGCGTCAGTTCACTCTTACGCTGCGTCGGCGATGGGTCCAATTCTGCTCTTATTCGCGTTGGTGATGATAGGGTACTTTTTCTACCTGAAGTCGAAGAAACGGGTGCTGCTCTTCAAGCTGGAAGTTGACAAGTCGTCTTTGACGTCGCGTTCTTACTCCGTGGGTTTCTGGTCTCTTATGCTAATATCCGTAGTTTGCCTTGTTGGGCTGGCTTTCGCCAACTTTCCCTACAGCTACTGGACCTTCCCGTTCGTCCTGATTTTTATAGCGTCTCTAATGGGGGTCAGTCTCGGCGAGAAAACTCACTACTTCCGCCTTCTCATCATTGTGATGGTTGCGTTGGGAGTGGGCGTCGCAGTGACCATCGTCAGCTTCCCCAATGTGAACATGCTAACCACACTCGCCATTCCGTTGCTGTTCGTCGCCTTCTCGACGCTTCTCTATGGCGTTGCTAAGGCGCTACGACAAAAATCAATAGCTCTTTTCGGTCGGGGTTTCCTCTCCTTAGCCATCATCATCCTCCTCTTCGGCGTTTTCCAGAGCGCAGGCGCCAAAACCACAATCACCGTGGACAACGTTACGCCTAACACTCCGATCACAGCCATGCAATACACTATCCAGCTGTCCGACCTAACCTCCACCAAGAGCTCAACCCTAGTCTACGGCGAACAGGTAGGCAACGTCGTACCCGAATCCGCAAGCCTAACGGCACACGTGACCATTCAGCATGGCGGAGAAGCTTACAGCAGCACGCTCGATGCCAGCATCTACGCCAACTACGGCGTCATACTCAAACCCCTCATTATATCAACTTGGACAGGCGACATCTACATGCACTTGGAGAACTCCGAGGCGCTCTACAACGCCCTCATGAGCACCTTCAGCGGAATAGCCACGGTTCCTGATGCGGTCTCCGTCACGGTGCAGAACAGCCCCATGATTTACCTAGTATGGGCAGGCGTCGCCCTGATGCTCGTAGGAATGTCCATCCAATTCGCCAGCGATTTAGTGCAGCAAAAACAAGAAAGCAAAAATTAGCCCTAATTCTGAGTTTTCACCGACCAAAAAATGAACGTTAAGTTGTGGCGCCGGGAATGGGATTCGAACCCATGCGGACCTTGCGATCCACGGGCTCTCAAGGCCCGCGCGTTAACCACTCTGCCATCCCGGCTCACGTACCCTCTTTGATATTCAGTCTTTCTTAAAATGCTTATCCGCGGGTTCTTACGCCTGCAGCTTCTCTGGAGAGGGCTTGTTGGCTGACTCGTAGGCGAACCACGTCAGGGGCACGAGGGCTATGAAACAGTATCGCACCATGTTGCCCAGGAAGTAGCGGACCTGCTGCTGGGGAAAATACGAGACGAAGAAGGCTGGCTCCCACCCAGTCTCGTAGATGAAGTTCACCGATGTAGTTATCAAGCCGACCACAATGGTGAGCATCACGGAGAGCAACAGGCAGCTGACGCGTTCATCCCGGATTCTCTTCAACGAAGCCTTAAGGTAGTCAGCGAAGAACCAGCTGTATGCCAGCATGAAGAAGCAGAGGAAAACCCCGAAGAAGAGAACTTCCAGGAAGAAACCACCGAAGTCGAGATCGAACGTGTAAAGCGTAGCATTATACATGTACTCGCTCGGCTGAATAGCGAAGAACAATCCTTGGAGGGTGCCGTCCCAGAAGTGGTACACGTTCCTGACGGTCCAGGCGCCCAGCAGAGAAAAGAAAACCGCGATGGCTGCGATGTAGTGTTTGTTTTTGAAGACGTTCCAACGCATATAGTGGAAGCGCCATAGGAATCCCGAAACTCCCGCTATGATGAAAAAGTAGCCTACGCTGGATTTCACGAGAAAACCAAGCGCGGCTGTGAGCCCTGCAATTATGATTCGGTTTTCTTTTTCGGGTTTCAAGCTCTCCAGAATAAAGTACAACGTCACCGTGTACAGCGCTATCACGATAGGTTCCGCGAAGTTGCGTGACGTGGCAAAAACATAGGTTGGAATGGTAACGACTAGCCCGGTCGTTACCAGGGCAGGCGTGTCTCCGTACATTCGTCGAGTCACAAAGAAAACAGAGACCGCGGCGCCGACAAAGGCTATTTCAGAGGCAATCCGTGTGCCCACGTCAACTGGCAAGAACGAATAGAAAATCGAGAGGTACATGGGATAAACGGGACCAAAGTGATGGCTCCACGTTCCGTCCTGAATGAACTCATGGTTTGCAAGAAACGACTGTCCCAAACGCTGATAAACCATCCCGTCATTCATCCACGAATAATTGTCCGGCGTTGCCTCGTAGTTCAGATAGGTAAACGCGCAAACTCCGGCAAGAATAATAACCAAGAAACCCGCAGTGAGAACTTTCTGCGGTGCACTTAAGAGATTTGGTCCTTTCTTTAGGAGTAATATTGAAGCTGAGCCCAGAACGCCTGCCACACAGTAAGTGGCGAAGAGCGTCACGTATGCATCGTTTCGCATGAAAGCGTACCAGTCGTTCAAGTCGCCCTGTAGGTATAGGAAGGCAAGCAAGCCGAATAACACGTAGAGGCAGACGAAAACTGCAACGAGGACCGTGAAGTGCTCCCTAAGCGTTCGTGTCAGTCTGCTTATTGCAGACGCTGCCCTTGACCGTTGCTCAGACATAGTCTCTCTTCTAGTGCGCTGGAAATAAAACAATTGCCCATCTGGAAAAAGCTGGTCTCATTTCTGTCTCGCTCAAGCCAAAACGTATATGCTGGCAAAAAACCTTAATCCCTCAGTTGCACTGAATAGCCCTATGAACGGAAAACTATCAGTTTCTATTCCCCAGGACCTGCTGGACACGATTCTGGCGGGCGCAAAGCAACTCTACCCACGAGAAAGCTTTCTCCTGCTCCGAGGCAAGAAACACAAAGACGTCATCGCCGTCTCAGACCTCCTAATCGCGCCGTTCGCTGTTCACGGTCGCGGCTTCGCCAGCTACCCAAGCCACATGCTTCCCATGGATTTTTCCATCGTCGGATCCGTCCACTCGCATCCCTCGGGAAACACGCAACCCTCCAGCGTCGACCTAAACCACGTCTTTGGTCGAGTTCTCATGATCGTAGGTTATCCGTTTGCTGATGAAAAGTGCGTCGCTGTGTATAGCTCTGACGGCGAAAAACTCACGTTAAACGTGACCCCGAGCAGCGACGACGAAGCGGAAATGCTTTAGCGGGTAGAGTGTGCGGCTGCCGCTTGGTACTCCATCAGGAAGTCTGTCGCGAACCTGTCCGCATTCCGCTCTGTTCCCCTGTGCCGTTTATCCACTGATTTGCTGCGCAGATGATGGTAAAACTCGTGCAGAATGACGAACGGGTTGCCGAGGATGTCGCTGTTGAAAACCGAGATAGTTTCGTTTCTCGACGTGTAAACGCCAACGGCTTTTTTCTTGTGCCCTTTTGGCAGCCCCACCTTGAGGTACGGAACGTTCACGCCGTAATGCTTAGCAAGGAGGTTCAATGCTTCTTCCGTCTGCTGGTTTAGAATGAGCCAAACCACGTATGGCTTGCTGAAGCTGATATCTTCTGGCGGCATCGTGAGCCTTGTACGAGTTGTCGCTAATAACTCTGACCCTTCGGCTCTGGTCTAGGTTGGTCTCGCCGCGACTATCCAAACGTTATTCAAAACCGCAAAAAACAGAAACACCATCGACGCCCCGTAAGAAAACCTCAGTGTGACGCGAGCTATTTTGGTGTTTTTGCTGTCTGGGTTCTCTGCACGTTTGAGGAGCTTGTCTGCAAGATAGAACAGGAAGCCCACGAAGAACGCGACGCCGAGTTTTAAGGCTGTGAAAGTCAGCAGGTTGGTTGTCGCCAGCTCTGACAGGAAAGGGTTGCTTTCGACGGCTCCAAAATACGCGATGCCTACAATCGTGGTTAACCAATCCAGAGACCCCATCATGACAAGAAGACTTGAAGCTGTCTTCGGCTGCAACGTCATTTTTCTCCCGTTTCTCCCTCAGGACAGCTTGTATCTCTGTGCTTGTGGTTTAAGAACTAGATTGCTGAAGCTGAAATACTTCGTGACTCGGACTACACGCGAGACAGTTCGTTCTCGTCTGGCGAAGACCAAACCGCCTCAAAATATGCGTTTGCCATCTCCACGATGAACGGGTTATCCGAGAGAAGCCACGTCATATCTCGCATCTGCTTCGCCTTGTTCGTGCAAACGAAACACTCCTTTCGGTCAAACACCGTCAACTCAACCCGGGGCGGAGTCGCCATGAACTTGAAATTTGCCTGCCGAAACTTCGCCACGAGACTGGATGAGAAACCTTCAGGAGGAACTAGCAGTATTTTCCGCACTTCAGCGTCGGTGACAATTCGTAGCCTCAACTTTTTCCTTATGACCTCATCCAAGGAAGCTTCGGCATAGTGGTGGGGCCATTGGAGGAACTTGCCCGATAGCATAATCATATCCACGGTTGCCTGCACGTTTTGCCACGACGTTCTCCAGTGCGAGTCGTCCTCTCTCGGCGGGAGCACGACGATGTGGGACTCTTCATCAGCGTTAACAGCGTCTTGCCAGTTTTCAAGCGTCTTCCTTGCTTTCTCCATCAACTCCGTGTTCTCTATCGTCCTGCGGCGAAGCAACGCCCTAAACGCTTCCTCCATGGACAGGGCTCGGAACGACTTGGGCGACGTCAAAATCTCCTCCACTAAGCCTTTTCTCTGAAGACTGGGAAGAACCTGGTAGACCACTTCGCGGGCAATCACTGAGGACTTCGCGATGGTTTTCGCCGTGGCTTTTCCCGCACCAGAGAGGGCGTAGAAGACTCTTGCTTCGTTGAGCGTGAGTCCTAGACGTTTTAGGACGTCTATGCACTCGGAAGATTCCACCATCCCGCCGTCGCCCCCGTTCGAACTGTGCAATGTATAAGAGTTAAGTTTTGCGGAACTCTCCGCGTATGCGCGTCTGATGAGGTACAGTTGTTCCGGTTTTCGAGTCCTGTTTGCCCTGTAAGAGAATGCCTAACTTACAATGTTTTAATAGTTTTCAGCTCAGACTACACAAAGTCAAAAAACACAGCGAAAAACGGGCGGAGACGCTCAAT
>Ga0326726_10004027_pt1 | contig 13463 bp, 9 predicted proteins | sample MHFenrmetagenome_2_FD_207603 | JGI IMG/M metagenome (GOLD analysis project Ga0326726, IMG submission 207603) | Lab enriched peat soil microbial communities from Michigan Hollow, Ithaca, NY, United States - MHF15MN | ecosystem: Environmental > Terrestrial > Soil > Wetlands > Peat | place: USA... | reverse complement strand
TGCCGCCTGTCGCGACTCGAAGCAGCCCCCCGTCGTGTCAGGGCCCACCGCCGCCGACAGCGCGGACCAGGTGTTGTACGGCGTCCAGTACGTGATGTCGACCAAGGGCATTCAGCGCGGCGAGCTCAACGCCGACACCGCGTACGTGCTCGACGATCAGAATCGGTTCGATCTGCGGCACGCGCATGTCAACTTCAAAACCGAGTTGGGCGCGCCGCAGGGTACGATGGATGCCAATCGCGGGATGTACAACGTCCGCACCCAGATCCTCGAGGGCTGGGGCGACGTCGTCGTGAAGCTGATCGACGGGCGAACGCTCAAATCGCCGCACCTGGTTTTCAACCAGCTCACGCACCAGATCTCGAGCGACACCTCGTACACGCTCGCGAAGGGCGTCGACACGCAAACCGGCGTGGGCTTCGTGTCCGATCAGGCGTTCGTGAAGTTTACGTGCAAGGCGTCCTGCCGGGGCAGCACCTCGCTCCTGATCCCGGAGCGATGATTCCGCCGCGCGCCGTCCGTCTCGCGCTCGCCGGCGTCGTCGCGCTCGGCGCGGCATCGCTCGGTGGACGGGTCGCTCGCGCCCAACAGCCGGCGAAGCCGCCGACGCCGGCGAAGCGAACGCCGTGCAGTTTTTCCTCGGACCGCTTCTCGACCGATACGGTGCCCGGCGGCGCGCAGGTCACCTTCGCCGCGGGCAGCGTCGTCATTCGCTGTCCCGCGCGCGGCATCGTCGTGCGGGGCGACAGCGCCGAGCGTCGCCCCGACGGCGAGCACATGATCGGACACGCGATCTATGACGAGCCGCGCTTCCACGTCACCGCCGACTTTCTGAACTACCTGTCGACCGCCGAGCGCGTGGTCGCCGTCGGCAACGTCAACGCCCGCCTTCCGAGCGGATCGACGATGGTCGGCCCGATCGCCGAGTGGTTCCGCGTCACGCCGACGCGTCCGAGGGAAGAGATGTTCGCGCGATCTCGTCCGACGATCAAAGTCGTCCAGAAGGACACGACCGCGAAGCCCGGCCAGACCAAGCCCGCGTCGCCGGCGGACACGACGACCATCGTCGCGGAGACCGTCCACATGCTCGGCGACAGTCTGATCTACGCCGGCGGTCAGGTCGTCATCACACGGACCGACATTTCCGCGAGCGCCGACTCGGCGTTCCTCGACCAGACGAAGGAGACGATGCGGCTCCTGCGCGAGCCGGTGCTGGCGGGAAAGAAGGACCGGCCGTTCACGCTCAAGGGCGATCTCATCGACCTCTTCTCGAAGGACCGGAAGCTCGACCGCGTCATCGCGCGATCGAACGCGGTGGCGACGAGCGACTCGATGACGCTCAAGTCCGACACGATCGACCTGCGCGTGAAGAACGACTTGCTCGATCATGCGTACGTCTGGGGCAGAAAGAGTCTCGCCCGCGCGACGTCGCCGAGCCAGAATCTTCTCGCCGATTCCCTCGACGTGACGATGCCGGGGCAGAAGGTGCGCCTCATGCGGGCGCTTGGCCACGCGTTCGCGCAGGGGAAGCCGGACACGGCGCGCTTCACCGTCGAGAAACCCGATACCACCGATTGGCTGCGCGGCGACACGATCACCGCGCACTTCGACACCCTCGCGACCAAGGACACGGCGAAGACGCCGAACATCCGCCAGTTGTTCGCGCTGGGCCGCGCTGCGTCGTGGTATCACTTGCCGGCGAGCGATACAACCGAGCGGCGTCCCGCGATCAACGAAGTGAGCGCCAAGCGCATCACGATCGACTTCGACAAGAAGAAAGTCGCGACGGTGACCGCCGTCGATTCCGTCGTCGGCGTCTACGTCGAGCCGCGCGCGGACACGACGCGGCGCACCAACGCGACGAACGCTGCGGGCAAGGCGCCGGCCAAGCCGGCGACGAAGGGAACCCAACCCGCGCCGAAGACCCCGCCCAAAACGCCGGCCAAGCCGCCGCCACCATCGCCGGTCGCGCCGGCCCTGAACTCTTCGATCAAACAGCCGTGACCGAACCAGAGAACACTTCGCGGGCGCGCTCGCTGGTCGAGCGCCTCGCTCGCGGCGACCGGTCGACGGCCCTGGCCCTTCACGCGCTGATCAGCGCGTCCGATGGGAACGGTGTCGCCGATCTCGATCGCGCCGCGATCATCTACCGGGACGACCATCTCGCCGCGCTCCGTTCGAGCGGTCACGACGCCGAGCGTGAAGCGGGTCGCCTGAGCCTCGACGAAGTGCGAAAGCACCTCGGGCAATCGGTGCTGCCGCGCCTCGCCGGCGACGGCGTGATCGCGCCGCCGCAGGTCGGCAGCCCGTCGCCCTGGTCGACGATCCGGTTCAACGAGCGCATCTGGAGCGACATCGCCGCGGCGCGCGACGAGGTCGCCGCGGCGTTGCGCGAGACCGGCGAGCATCACGGCGCCGCGCCGCGCGTCGAGGGCGGCGAGCGGCTCGTCCACCCGAAGCCGGAGCCGCTCGCCGGCGGCAGCGTGCTCGAGGCCAAAGGACTGGTGAAGTCGTATCGTCGCCGGCGCGTCGTGAACGACGTGGCCCTCCGATTGCAACAGGGGGAGATCGTCGGACTGCTGGGCCCGAACGGCGCGGGGAAGACGACGACGTTCTACATGATCGTCGGCCTCATCGACCCCATGGCCGGCAGCATCCTGCTGGACGGCGTGGACATCACGAAGATGCCGATGTACAAGCGAGCCCGGCGGGGAATCGGCTACCTTTCCCAGGAACCGTCGATTTTCAGAAAGCTGTCGGTCGAAGACAACATCCGCGCGATTCTCGAGACGCTGCCGCTGTCGGCGAGCGAGCGACGGGCGCGACTGGAGACGTTGCTGGACGAGCTGAGCATCAAGCACCTGCGACACAACAAGGCGTTCTCGCTGTCGGGCGGTGAACGTCGCCGGCTCGAGATCACTCGAGCGTTGGTCACTCAGCCGAAGTTCATGATGCTGGACGAGCCGTTTGCAGGCGTCGATCCAATCGCGGTGCACGACATTCAACAGATCGTGAGTGGCCTGCGCCACCGTGGCATCGGCGTCCTGATCAGCGATCACAACGTGGAACAGACGCTGGATATCGTGGACCGCGCTTATATCATGTTTGATGGGCAGGTGAAGGTCTCCGGCACCGTGCGCGAGCTCGTGTTCGACGACACGGTGGCGCACATCTATCTCGGCCCGACGCTCACCGCACGTCTCCGCACGCGGTTCGCGGAATCCGATCAACAGGAACCCGTCGTCACATGAAAGCTGGACTGTCCCAGAGCACGCAGCTGAAGCAGGAGCTCAAGATCAATCCTCGCCTGTACCAGGCGATGGACCTGCTTTACATGCCGCTCTTGGACCTCCAGCAGCACCTCAAGCAGGAGCTCCTCAACAATCCGTTCCTCGACATGGTCGAGCCAGAGGAGGACGAGGAGGAGACGGAAGAGGAGGCGACCGAGGCCGAAGCGGCCGCCGAGACGCCGGCGGAGGAGAAGGCCGCCAACGACGAGATCGACTGGGAGGAGATTCTCCTCGACGGATTCGACGCCGGCGGCCGTCGCGAGGAGCACGAGGAGCGCGAGTACTACGAGCCGGTCACGGTCGACAGCCGCAACCTGTCCGACCACCTGGTCGACCAGATCACCCTCCTCGACCTCACGCCGCGCCAGCAGTTCCTCGCCGACGAATTCGTCGGCAACATCAACGAGGACGGCTATCTCGCCTGTCCGCTCGAACAGATCCTCCACGGCGTCAACGAGGAAGTGGAGCGCGCCGCCGAAGCCGCCGACCGCGACATCGAGGAGCTTCCGCTCTACGCGGCGCTCGAAGTCGAGGAGATGCTCTCCATCGTCCAGAATCTGGATCCGCCGGGCGTCGGCGCGCGCGACCTCCGCGAGTGCCTCATGCTGCAGCTCCGCGAGGCGGGTCTCGAGCAGTCGGTGCCGTACCGCCTCGTCCGCGACTGCTTCGAGGAGCTGATCAACCACCGCTGGAGCGAGATCTCCAAACGCTTCGGCATCAGCCCGGCCGACGTCCAGAAGGCCGCCGACGAGATCAAGAAGCTCGACCCCAAGCCGGGCCTCGTCTACTCGGACGCGAGCGACAACTACATCATTCCGGACCTCATCGTCGAGAAGATCGACGGCAAGTACCACGTCTTTCTGAACGACGCGAACCTCCCGCGCCTCAAGTTGAGCCGCGCCTACCAGGAGATCGCGCGCGACAAGAAGAAGTTCGAGGGCGAGAGCAAGGAGTTCATCTCGAGCAAGCTGAACTCGGCCAACTGGATGATCCAGGCCATCGAGCAGCGCCGGCAAACGATGCTCAAGGTCATGAACTACATCGTCGACCGCCAGCGTGACTTCTTCGAGAAGGGCGTCCAGTACCTCAAGCCGCTCACCCTCCGCGAAGTCGCGGAAGTCATCAGCATGCACGAGTCGACCGTGAGCCGGGTGACGAACGAAAAGTTCGTCCAGACGCCGCGGGGCGTGCTGCCCCTCAAATTCTTCTTCTCGTCCGGCCTCTCGACCACCGCCGGCGAAGACGTCTCGGCGCGCGGCATCAAGGCCCAGATCGAGAAGCTCGTCTCGGAGGAAAATCCGAAGCACCCGCTCACGGATCAGGCCATCGTCAACATCCTGAAGGAGAGCGGCGTCCAGATCGCTCGCCGCACGGTCGCCAAGTATCGCGACCAGCTCGGCGTGCTGTCGGCTCGAATGCGCAAGCGCGTATGACGGCGTCACAGGGAACCAATCCCGTGTCCGTCTCCCGCTCGCCGCTCGCCGCTCGCCGCCCGCCGCAACACGTCGATGTGTCCGTTCTCGTTCCCGCCAAGGACGAAGCCGAGAACCTTCCGCTGTTCATGGAGCTGGCCGCCGCGGCTTTCGCCGGGTCGCCGTCGTACTCGTATGAGGTCGTCGTCGTGGATGACGGGAGCGTCGACGCGACCTGGTCCGTCCTCCAGGCGCTCGCCACCAAGTATTCGTTCCTGCGCCTGGCGCGTCATCGCGCCAAGCGCGGTATCGCCGACGCGCTTCGCACCGGCTTTCTCTTCGCGCGCGCCGACGTCCTCGTGTTCTATCCCGCGGATCTGCAGTTCAAGCCGGAGGACATTCCGCGCCTTGTCGAGCCAATCCTCTCCGGCAAGGCCGACATGGTCACCGGGTTCAAGGAAGGGAAATACGAAAAGGCGTTCGTGTCCGGCATCTACAACGCGCTCAGTCGCGCGCTGTTCCACGTGCCGGTCAAGGACTTGAACTCGGTCAAGGCCTATCGCCGCGAGGTCATGGAGTCGCTCCCGACGCGACCGGACTGGCACCGCTACATGGTTGTGATGGCCGCGGCCCAGGGGTTCTCCGTGACCGAGATCCCGGTGCCGCTCTATCCGCGCCACGCCGGTAAATCGAAGTTCGCAACCTGGCACCGCATTCCGATCGGCATGCTCGACATGCTGTCGGTGTGGTTCGAGCTCCGCTTCGGCCAGAAGCCGCTCCTGCTGTTCGGCATGCTCGGCGTCGGCATCGTCGCGCTGAGCGGGGTGGCGGGGGTCATCCTGCTGCTCACCAACGCCGGCGTGCGCTCCATCTGGCAACTGATCGAGACCTGCCTCGTGCTCGGCAGCATTCTGTTCGCCACCGGGCTGCTCGGGGAGCAGATCGCCGGCCAGCGCGCGCAGCTCCGTGAGATCAGACGGCAGCTCGACGAGCTCAGCGCCGAGCGGATCAAAGATCGCGAATGAAAGTTCTCTTTCTGACGCACTCGTTCCCGCGTCAGGTGGGCGACGCCCCCGGCTCGTTCATCCTCAAGCTCGCGACGTCGCTGCGCCACGAGGGAATCGAGACGAGCGTCGTCGCGCCGGCCACCGCCGGCATCCCCGATCACGACCGGATCGAGGACATCGCGGTCGAGCGCTTCCGATACGCGCCGCGCCGGTTCGAGACGCTCGCCTACGTCGGCACCATGGCGAGCCAGGTCCAGGCCTCGTGGGGCGCCAAGGTCACGCTCCTCGGCTTCCTTGGCGCCGAGTTCCGCTCGGCCGTCAAGGCGCGCCGCGCGTGGCAGCCCGACGTGCTCCACGCGCACTGGTGGTTCCCGAACGGCTTGGTGGGCACGTGGCTGAGCCGCATGGCCAACAAGCCGCTCGTGACGACGCTGCATGGATCGGATGTCCGGCTGGCGCGATCCGTCGCGTTCTCGCGACCAGCGTTCCGGCACGTGCTGCATCATTCGGCCGTCGTCACCGCCGTGTCGCGGTGGCTCGCGGACGAGGCGCGAGAGGTCGTGTCGGCGCCCCGGCCGCTCGTCGCACCGATGCCCGTCGCCGCGGACTTGTTCTCGCCCGGCGGATCCCGCGCGGCCAACCGCCTGCTCTTTGTCGGACGGCTCAACAAGCAGAAGGGAATCGAGCTGCTGCTCCACACATTGTCCCGCATTCCCGATCGCGCGGTCTGCCTCGATGTCGTTGGTGACGGAGAGGACCGCGGCACGCTACAGGAGCTGGCGGGCGCGCTCGGCCTCGACGGTCGTGTCGTGTGGCACGGCGCGTTGCCGCAGACGCGGCTCGCCGAGTTTTACCGCGGCGCCACGGCGCTCGTCGTCCCCTCGGTCAGTGAGGGCCTCGGCCTCGTCGCGGTGGAGGCCCAGCTGTGCGAGACGCCGGTCGTGGCGTTCGACTCGGGCGGGCTGCCCGACATCGTACAGCAGGATCGCACGGGCGTGCTCGTGAAGGACATCGACGCGGCCGCGCTGGCCGCGGCCCTGATTTCGTTGCTCGAGCGTGACGATCGCGGTGCGTCGCTCGGCGCCGCTGGCCGTCTCCACGCGCTCGCCACCTTTGCCCCAGAGTCGGTTGCCCGACGCTACGCCGACGTCTACCGCGCCGCCATCGCCAGCTCGCCGAAATAGGTTCTGGATCGCCGCGCAGCTGCTCATCACGGCGATCGTTTTCTGGTACGTCGGCAAGAAGTTGGTCGACCAGTGGCGGGAGTTCCGCGGGACGCCCGAGGTGCATCCGCGTTGGACGCTGATCGCGCTGTCGTGCGCGGTCGTTCTCGTCGCCTATGCGGTGCTCATCGAGACGTGGCGGCGCATTCTGCTCGCCTGGGGCGATCGCCTCGGCTTCGTCGACGCGGCGCGCATCTACTTCATCTCGAATCTTGGCCGGTACGTTCCGGGGAAGGTGTGGGCCATCGGCGTGATGGCCGAGCTGTCGCGGCGCAAACAGGTCTCGCCCGCCGCGGCGGCCGGATCGTCGATCATCAGCACGGTGGTCAACATCGCGACGGGTTTCGTCATCGCGCTCGTTGCGGGATGGCAGGCGATGGACCGCGCGTCGGGCGGGCATGCCGTAATCGGCGTCGTGCTGGCTGGGGTGGTGCTGCTCGGTCTGTTCGCGCTGCCCATGGTTCTGCCGCAGGCACTCGCCGTCGTCCGTCGGGTGACCGGACGCGATATCACCATGGGGACGCTGCCGCATCGCGCGATCTACATCGCGATCGCCGGGAACCTCCTGGCGTGGACACTGTACGGAGCAGCGTTCCAGACCTTCTCCGCCGGCGTGATCGGCCACGCCGCCGGCTCACCGCTGGACTACATCGCCGTGTACGCGTCGTCGTATGTCCTCGGTTATCTTGCACTCGCCTTTCCGGGGGGGATTGGCGCGCGCGAGATGGCGCTGACGTCTCTGCTGCAGACCTTGGGACTCGCCAACGTTGGGCAGGCGGCCGTGGTCGCGGCGACGTCACGCCTTTGGTTGACCGCGTTGGAGATCGTCCCGGCATTGCTGTTCCTTGCGCACGGTGCGCGCCCTCGACCTCACGCCATGACGGCTCGCGATGGCCAAAACTCCTGAAGTGAACGCGCCACCGCCGACCGCGGTGGCCGCGCCGCGCCACGCCACCGCGTGGGCATCGCTCGTCTACGCCGTCTCGACACTGCTCCTCGCCTATCCCGCGCTCGGCGGCGCGTTCCTGCTCAATCTGCGGAGCGACCAGTACAAGGCGGGCTACGCGTTCCGCGACTTCGCCGCGCAGCACCTTCGGGGCGGCCACGGGTTCCCGCAGTGGAATCCATTCATCGAGGGCGGCCTCCCGTACATCGCCGCGATGCACGGCGACATTTTCTATCCGACGTTCCTGTTGCGCATGCTCCTGCCGACGGACGTCGCGATGACGTGGGAGTTTCCGATCCACCTGTTCCTGTGCGGATTGTTCACGTACCTGTTCCTTCGCGCGTGGAACTTCGGCTTCTGGGGCGCGTTGATCGGCGGACTCGCCTACATGCTCGGCGGCTCGATCGCCGGCTATGCCGGGCCGGGGCACGACGGCAAGCTGTTCGTAAGCACCATGCTTCCGCTCGCGCTTCTCTTGCTGACGCGCGGCATCCGCGACGGACGCCTGTGGTCGTGGGGCGCGCTCGCCGTGACGATCGGTCTGGCGGTGCTCTCACCGCATCCGCAGCTGTTTCAGTACCTGCTCCTCGCGAGCGGAGCGTTCGCGCTCTTCGTCGCATTCGCCGAGCACCCGGGCTACGGAAAGTTGGAGCGCGGCGTCGCGATCCGGCGGCTGGCGTTGGCGGCGGGTGCGGTGGGCCTCGGCGCGCTGATCGGAGCTGTCCAATTCTGGCCGCTGTTCCAGTACACGCCGTGGTCGCCGCGCTCGGCGGGCCACGATTATGCGACCGCCACGAGCTACTCGTTTCCGATTGAGGAATTGCTCAACTCGTATTGGCCGCAGTTCTCCGGCATTCTCGACAACTACTGGGGCCGGAACGCCATCCACTTTCACAGCGACTACTTCGGCGTCGTCGTGCTGATGCTGGCGGGTGCGGCGGCGGGCCAGACCCGACAGCGGTCGTTTCGCCGTTTCTGGGTCGTGACGGGTGTTCTCGCCCTCCTGTGGGCCCTCGGCGGCTACACGCCGTTCTTCAAGTTGATTCTCGCCATTCCGCTCTTCGGCGCGAAGTATTTCCGCGCGCCGAGCACGATGATCTTCGTCGTGGCGTTCGCCGTATCGGTGCTCGCGGCCATCGGCGTGGAGCGGTTGGTGGCGCATCGCGTGAGCCCGAAGTATCCGATCATCTGGGTCATCGCGGGGGCGGTGTTCGCTCTCTTGATGACGGTGGGCGGATACACGGCGCTCTCGACGGCGGTCATCGGCACGATGGGCGGCAGCGTGCCCCCCGAGTACATCGATCTCTTCACGCGGAACGCTGGCGCCAACAGCGGCGCGGCCATCCTCGGCGTGTGGCGGTCGCTGCTCTTCGTGATTGCCGCGGCGGTCCTCATGTGGTCACTGCTCACGGGGAAGCTCGATGCCCGCACCGTCTTGATCGGGCTCGCGACCGTGCTCGTCGTGGATCTCTGGTCCATCGAGCGGATGTACTGGGTCTTTTCGCCGCGGGCCAGCCAGTTGTTCGCGACCGATCCGGCCATCGACGCGATCAAGGCGGATATCGCGAAGGAAGGGGAGCCCGGACGCGTGTGGACCGAAGAGCGCCTGAGCGGGGCGATCGTGCGCGACGCCAATTTCGTCGGCGACGGCCTGATGTCGCACGGCCTGCGGTTGGTCGGCGTCTACCACGGCAACGAGCTCGACATGTACGACCGGCTGATCGGCGACGGCGGCGATACCCGGAACAGCCGGGTCGTGTTCTCGCCGCAGTTCTGGCGACACGAGAACGTGCGCTACCTGTACACGGGCATGACCGATTCCACCGTGACCGGCGTCGCCGGGCAGTTCAAATGGCCGGCCGCGCCCAAGCTGCTTGCCGGTCCCGTGCGCGACGCGGCCGGCTCAATGGTCTTCGCCTACCGGCTCCCGGGGGACATCAAGCCCGCGTGGGTTGCCACAGCCATGGTGAAAGCGTCGGAAGAGCAGGCGCTGGGGACCGTTCTTGATCCGCGCTTCGATCCGGCCCGTGTGGCGATCGTGGATTCCTCGGCCAGTGCGGTTCAGACGCAGACGCTCCAAACCCTTCCAGAGCCGGCGGCGGCACGTGCAACCGTCACAGCCGCCAGCGACGGATCGTATGACATTGCTATTGCTCCGGCGGCGCCGGCAGGATCGGCGCTCGTCGTATCCGAAAACTACTTTCCGGGTTGGTCCGCCAGCGCCGATGGGAAACCGGTTGCAGTCGCTCGAATGAACTTCAACCTGATCGGCGTCCCGCTCCCAACCGGAACGCGAACCGTGCAGCTACGGTTCGCGGACGCCGCGTATGCGAAGGGCAAGGCCCTCACGCTCTTCGCGCTCGCTGCGGCGCTCGGTGCCTGGATTCTCGGGTGGCTCGTCGACACTCGTCGACGTACGCCCGCCGCTGCTCCCGCGTGACGCCGCCGGTCACGCGAACGAAAAGACCTTCAAGTAGGAGTCGTTCCACGATGTCATTCGCCCCTCGTCGCCGTCCGGTCACCTGGCCGCTCACGGCCGCGCTCGCTGCCTCGCTCGCCGCGCTCGCGGCGTGCGGAAGCTCCACCGAGGTCGGGGCACCGCCGGCGAAGGACGTGACACCGGCGTCGATCACCGTCATCACGACCGACACGATTCGAGGCGTGGTCGGCACGCAGGGATCGCTGCCGCTCAGCGTCGTCGTCAAGAACAAGGCGGGCGACCCGCTCGACACGACGCTCGTCACGTTCGCCATCACCTCCGGCAACGGCACCGTCGGCAATCCGTCAGTGCGGACCGACGCGACGGGGCAGGCCACCACGACGTGGACGCTGGGCGGCGCGGTCGGACTCCAGACCGCCACCGCCACCGTCGGCGCGCTCGCGCCGGTCACGTTCCGCGCTGTGGCAACGGTCGGCGCCGCCGCCAACCTGGCGAAGGTTGCGGGCGACGTACAGTCGGCCGCGATCAACGCCAATGTCGCGATCGCCCCCTCGGTCAAAGTCACGGACAGATTTGGCAATCCCGTCCCCGGCCAGCAGGTCTCGTTCGCGGTCGGTACGGGGGGTGGATTGGTAAACGGCGGCATCGTCAACACCGGCGCCGATGGAAGCGCCACGGTCGGTAGTTGGCGGCTCGGCTCGGCCATCGGCGCCAACACGCTGGTCGCCACACTCGGAGCGCTCACGACCACGTTCACCGCGACAGCGACCGTCGGCGCCCCGGCGGCGATCACGCTTGCGCCGACGACGCTCGGCGAGCTCCTCGTCGGTGACGCGGCGCAGTTGACGCCGCGCGTTCTCGACGGCGGCGGCAACGTGCTCACCAATCCGACCGTCACCTACACGACCAGCAGCGCGATCGTCGCGTCCGTCAGCTCGAGCGGCCTGGTCACCGCGGTCGGCGCCGGAACGGCAACGATCACCGCGACGGCCGGCACCGTGTCGGCGAGCGTGCCGTTGACCGTCATCGGGCATCCCGCGGGAACGATCATCAACCAGACCATCAACTTCAACTTCATCGCGCCCGGCGACGTCGCCTTCACGAACGCCGCGATGCTGATCGGGCTCGGCGGCCAGCAGCAGGTGATGGTCCGCGACGCAACGGCGGCCACGCAGACGGGCACCATCACGCTCACAACCATCGCGTCGACGGTGCTCGCGCCCACGAAAGCGGCCGGCCCGGGGGTCATCGTGGCTCCCGGGATCCCCAGCCATCTTTACTTCCTCGATCCGGCAGCGTCGGCGCCGGTCGACTCGCTCGCCATCGCCGCCGTCATTATCTCGAGCGCGATCAAGAATGACGGGACCCGGGTGTACGCAATGCTGGACGACGGCAGCATGTCCGTTGTCGACGGCGCGATCCACCGCGAGATCACGCGAGTCTCATTGGGCGGCGGCATCACGAAGCTCCGCATCGCGCCAGGGGACACGACGCTGTACGCCCTCACGAACATCGGCGTCGTCTTCGAGGTGGATCTGAAGACGAACACCGTTCGGCGACAGATCATCGCGAATCCGTCGAACACGGACTTCGTGATCGGCCGCGACGGGTACTTTTACCTGCTCGACGCCACCAACAGCCTCGTTCGGATCTTCGACATCAATACCTCGACCGTGCTGCGTACGGTCGGCGTCGCGCCCGGGGCCTCGACCATCGCCGTCTCGCCCGACACGAAGCAGATCTGGTTGACGCACACCCAAGGATCGATCACGATGTATCAGGGTAGCGTAGCAACCGGATTCCTCTCCGCTGGGTCGATCTCGACGAACTTGTCGCCCCCCATGCGCGTGTACTTCAGTCCGAGTGGGAGCTTTGCGGCCGTGACGAACCTCGGTGGCTGGGTCGACATCATCCGCTGACCTCACTGCCGTTCCACCGGGAGCGCCCGCTCGAGACGACCGAGCGGGCGCTCCCGTGGAGCGCGCTCTGGTCATCGTCCCGACGTACAACGAACGCGAGAACATCGCGCGGCTGATCGAGACCGTCCTGAGCCAGGACCGTCGCCTCGAGGTCCTGGTGGTGGACGACGGCTCGCCGGACGGCACGGCGGCGATCGTCGAGGGGATCATCGCGGAGAACCCTCGGGTTCACATTCTGCGGCGCCCGAGGAAGATGGGGCTGGGAACGGCCTATCTCGCGGGCTTTCGCTGGGGGTTGGAGCGCCAGTTCGATGTCCTGTTCGAGATGGACGCGGACTTCTCGCACGACCCGGGGCATCTCCCCGATTTTCTTCGCGCCGTCAGCGACCACGACCTGGTGCTGGGCTCGAGATACCGCGCGGGGAAGGTGACCGTCGTCAATTGGCCCATTGGCAGACTCATCCTCAGCTACTTTGCCAACGTCTACGCGAGGGCGGTCACCGGTCTTCCGGTCTGGGACGCGACCGGTGGCTTCAAGTGCTTTCGCCGACAGGTGCTGGAATCCATTGATCTGAACAAAGTTCGGTCGAACGGCTACGCGTTTCAGATCGAGATGAGCTATCGCGCCTGGAAGCGAGGATTCCGCATTGTCGAGATTCCGATCGTCTTCGTGGATCGCACCGAGGGTGAGAGCAAGATGTCTCGTGCCATCATGAGGGAGGCGATCTGGATGGTGTGGCGTTTGAGATGGTGGGGACTGACGAAGCAGTACTGACCTGACAGCCGAGCGAGCCTCCATGATTCCGGCGGGGCGGCCGTTCTACAAGATGAGCGGCTCGGGGAACGACTTCGTCGTGGTGGACGCGCGGCGAGAGCCTCCGGGCCGCTTGTCGGATCCCGTGGAAATCCGGCGCGTCTGCGCCCGCGGCACGGGCGTGGGGGCTGACGGCATCGTATTCCTCGAGCCGTCGTCTTCGGGTTCGATCCGACTCACGTACCTCAACTCGGACGGCTCGCGCGCCGAGTTCTGCGGGAACGCTACGCTGTGCACCACGCGGCTTGCCTCCGAGCTGGGGATCGGCCCATCCGACGGGCTGGTAATCGAGACGGACTCCGGACTCGTGTCGGCCCGCATCGGCGAGTGGGGCCCCGAGATCGATCTTCAGCCTGTGTCCGAGGTTCGCCAGGAGGCCGGGTCGCCGCTCGCGCTCGGTGAGCGCCGAATG
>Ga0326726_10004026_pt1 | contig 13464 bp, 11 predicted proteins | sample MHFenrmetagenome_2_FD_207603 | JGI IMG/M metagenome (GOLD analysis project Ga0326726, IMG submission 207603) | Lab enriched peat soil microbial communities from Michigan Hollow, Ithaca, NY, United States - MHF15MN | ecosystem: Environmental > Terrestrial > Soil > Wetlands > Peat | place: USA... | reverse complement strand
TCTACGGCGCCAATGAGAAGCTGCAGACCGATCCGCACTTCAAGGACCTGCTGCAGTTCCACGAGTACTTCCATGGCGACAACGGCCGGGGAGTGGGCGCGGCGCATCAGACCGGCTGGACCGGGCTAATCGCCAAGCTGCTCCAGCCACGCTGCGTCCCCCAGCACTCCGCCCGCCGTCAGGCCGACGGGGCGCCGGACCGGAAGGCGACCCGACCCCTCAAAGAGGCGCATCATGCCGGCAGCTGAACCGAAACGTCGTCCGATCCCAGCGCTGCTGCCGGGGCAGCGGGCCATCGTCACCGGGGCCAGCTCGGGCATTGGCCGCGCGATTGCCCTGGCCCTGGCCGAGGCCGGTGCCGACGTGGTGGTGAACTACTCCTCGGCTGAAGGACCCGCCTTCGAGGTGGTCGCCCAGATCAAGGCGATGGGCCGGCGCGCCTTTGCGGAGAAGGCCAACGTGGCCGACGAGGTCCAGGTCCTGGCGATGTTCGCCCGGGCCCGGCAGGAGTTCGGCAGCATCGACATCCTGATCAACAACGCCGGCCTGCAGCAGGACGCCCCGCTCGCGGACATGACTCTCGCCCAGTGGCAGAAGGTCATTGACGTCAACCTGACCGGCCAGTTCCTCTGCGCCCGGGAAGCGGTGCGCGAGTTTCGCCGACGCGGCCTGGTGCCGGACCTGTCCCGGGCCCTGGGCAAGATCTTGTGCGTCAGCTCGGTCCACGAAGTGATTCCGTGGGCCGGCCATGTGAACTACGCCGCTTCCAAGGGCGGGGTCATGCTCATGATGAAGAGCATCGCCCAGGAGGTGGCCCCCGAGCATATCCGGGTGAACAGCGTGGCCCCCGGCGCCATCCGCACGCCGATCAACCGCGCCGCCTGGGAGACGCCGGAGGCCTATCAGGCCCTGATGCGGCTCGTTCCCTACAAGCGCATCGGCGAGCCGGAAGATCTGGCCCGTGCCGCCGTGTGGCTGGTCTCAGACGAGGCGGACTACGTCACTGGCACTACGCTCTTCGTCGACGGCGGGATGACGCTGTACCCGGGGTTTGAAGGAGGGGGCTAGTCCGCAGATCGGAACGCAGATTTCACGGATTCAAGAGGATTTCGCGATTCGACTTCTTCAATGTGAATATGTGCGAAATCCCACCAATGTGCCTAGTCTGCGGAGCAATCTGCGTAGTCTGTGGATCCTCTAACGGCGGAATCACGCTGTACTCGGGGTTTGAAAGAGGGGGCTAGTCCGCAGATGATAACGCAGATTTCACGGATTCAAGAGGATTTCGCAGATTGGACCTCTTCAATGTGATAATCTGCGAAATCCCATCCATCTGCGTAATCTGCGGAACAGTCTGCGTGATCTGTGGATCCCTTGACGGCGGAATGACGCTGTACCCGGGGTTGAAGGAGGGGGTTAGTCTGCAGGTGAGAAACGCAGATTCACGGATTCAAGAGGATTTCGCAGATTGGACCTCTTCAATGTGAATATCTGCGAAATCCCATCAATCTGCGTAATCTGCGGAACAATCTGCGTAATCTGTGGATTCCTTTTCCACAGGGAACCGAGTCGACGGTGTCGGCGTTCGACCTACTGACTCGAACGCCAAGTGGACTAATGATTCGCAACATCCTGGGTCGGTCGGTGGAAGCGATGCGGTTTCTGGTGCTGGCCCTGGAAGACCAAGCTCCGGCTCTGCTCCGGCGCGCCGTGCTAGGGGGCTGAATGTCGCTTCCAATTGACCGCCTCGCCACCGAGTGGCTCGAGGCCGATGGTCTGGGTGGATTTGCCTCCGGCACCGTGGGCGGGTGGCGGACCCGTCGCTATCACGGCCTGTTGACCCCGGCCGTCCTGCCACCCTCGGGCCGCGCGGTGCTGGTGGATGGCTTCGAGGCCTGGATCGAGCGCGAGGGCGCCCGGGTCGCCCTGAGTACCCAGCGGTACGCCCCCGACATTACCTACCCGGATGGCGCGAGCCGCATCATCGGGTTCACCCACTCTCCCTGGCCCACCTGGAGATTCCGCCTCGAGGACGGCCTCGAAGTGGTGCAGGAGATCCTGGTGCCCCACGAGCGGTCCGCCGTGCTGCTGCGCTGGTCGTTGCCGCAATCGGTACCCGGGGTCAGGCTGATCGTCCGGCCGCTGCTCTCGGGGCGCGACAGTCACGCCCTGCACTATGAGAACAGTGTCGCCCGCACCGATGCGGAGTCGACCGGAGAGCGGGTGCGCTGGCGGCCGTATGCCGGTCTGCCCGCGGTCCTCAGCCTCGCCAACGCGAGCTACCGGCACCAGCCCGCCTGGTACCGCAACTTCCTGCTGGAAGAGGATCGGGCGAGGGGATTCGAGTACCGCACCGATCTGCTCTCCCCCGGCGAGTTGAGCTGGCCCATCAACGGGACCCCCGCGTTGTGGCTGCTCGCGGCGGAGCAGCCGAACGGCGAGTCCGGGCTGGGTCGCGGAACCGCGACCCGGGTGGCCACCGATCTCATCGAGGAGGAGCGGGCCCGGCGGGAGGCGTTCGACTCGACCCTGGCTTTCGCCGGTGACGCGTACATCGTCCGGCGGGGCGAGGGGAAGACCATCATCGCCGGCTATCCCTGGTTCACCGACTGGGGACGGGACACCTTCATCGCCCTCCGCGGCCTCTGCCTCGCCACCGGCCGGCTCGACGACGCCCGCGCCATTCTGCTCGAGTGGGCGGGACTGGTCTCCCAGGGAATGCTCCCCAACCGCTTCCTCGAGCAGGGTGACGAGCCCGAGTTCAACTCGGTGGACGCCTCCCTGTGGTACGTGATTGCGGTGCACGAATTCCTCGAGCGGATGACGGCCGAAGGCAGGCGACTCGCGGCGGCGGAGCGGCGGAGCCTGGAGCAGGCGGTGACCGCAATACTCGAGGGATACAGCGCCGGTACCCGCTACGGGATCCGCATGGATGCGAGCGGACTGCTCGACGCCGGCGTGCCAGGTGTCCAGCTCACCTGGATGGATGCCAAGGTGGGAGATTGGGTAGTGACACCGCGCATCGGCAAGCCGGTGGAGGTCCAGGCGCTGTGGATCAACGCGCTCAGGATCGGTGCTCTGCTGGACGAGAAGTGGAACCGGATTGCCGAGCGCGCCACCGCCGCGTTCGGCGCCCGATTCTGGAACGAGTCCGGTTACCTCAACGACGTCGTGGACAACGACGGCAGAACAGGGGCCGTCGACGGGGCCTTCCGTCCAAACCAGCTGTTCGCCGTCGGCGGGCTGCCCTGGCCGGTGCTCGACCTGGCGCGCGGCCGCGCCGTGGTGGACGCCGTCGAAGCGAAGTTGTGGACACCGATGGGTCCGCGCAGTCTCGCGCCGGGAGAGCCGGGCTATGCGCCGCGTTATCAGGGCGGCCCGGTGGAACGGGACAGCTCCTATCACCAGGGCACCGTCTGGCCCTGGCTGGCCGGGCCTTTCATCGAGGCGTGGGTCAGGGTCCGTGGCTCGACACCCCAGGCGATCGCCGAGGCGCGGGAACGGTTTTTCGCTCCTCTGCTCACCCAGCTCGAGCGTTCCGGCCTTGGCCACCTGGCCGAGATTGCCGATGCCGAAGCCCCGCATACTCCACGCGGCTGCCCCTTCCAGGCCTGGTCGATGGGGGAGTTGCTCCGGCTCGACCGGGTGGTGCTTGCCGCTCCCGTGGCTCCGCGGCCGCGCCGGGCCACGGTGTCCGGAGGGGCGCGATGAGCCGGCCGCGGGCCGCCATCGCGACCAACCTGGAGGCAGCACACCAGCGATCGAGTGGGGGCATGACCGCGCTCGCCGCACGGATGGCCGCTCACTGGCCCGAATACCTCGCCGAGGCATTCGGTCTGGGGCTGTTCATGGTCTCGGCCTGCGGCTTCGGGGTGCTGCTGTTCCACCCGAGGTCGCCGGTCGTCGCGATGGTGCCGGGCTTCATGTTGCGGAGTCTCCTCATGGGGACCGCGATGGGGCTGACCAACGTGGTCAACATCTACTCCCCCTGGGGCCGCCGCTCCGGATCGCACCTCAACCCGGCGGTCACGCTGACCTTCTTCCGCCTGGGCAAGGTCCATGCGGGGGACCTGCCCGGCTACATCGCGGCACAATTCCTGGGGGGACTCGGGGGCACCGGGCTCGCGGTAGTTCTGTTCCGCCCCTGGATCGGCGACCCCTCGGTGAACTACGTCGCCACCCTCCCGGGCCATTGGGGCCTCGTGGTGGCGTTCGTGGCGGAGCTGCTGATCTCCGGCTGCCTGATGCTGGTGGTTCTCAACGTCGCCAGCCGGCCGGCACTGGCCAGGTTCACCGGTTGTTTCGCGGGACTCATGGTGGCGCTGTACATCACCTTCGAGGCTCCGCTCTCGGGCATGAGCATGAACCCCGCCCGCACGGTGGGCTCCGCGGTCTTTGCCGGTGTCTGGACCGGGTGGTGGCTCTACTTCCTCGCGCCTCCGCTTGGCATGCTGATCGCTGCCGAGCTGGTGCGAAACACCGGGCGGGTGCGGTATCAGCTCTGCGCCAAGTTGTGCCACGATGAGCGGGTGAGGTGCATTTTCTGCGGGAGTCCGGGAACTGGAGGCGTCGGGCGTTAGGCCTCAGGCGACAAGGGGGACGGGGCGACAGGGCGAACCAGGCGACGAGGCGACGAGGCGACGAGGGAAGCGCCCCAGGCCTGTCATCCCGAGCGAAGCGAGGGATCCCTCGTCGCGTGCGCTCCTCGGGATGACGTGGCGCCAACCGTCCTTCCGAGCGCAGCGAGGAATCCCTCGGGCCTGACGGCCCTCGGGATGACAATCCGCGCACCCCTTCTCCCTTCTCACTTCTCAGTTCTCCCTTCTCACTCCTCACTCCTCACTTCTTACTTCTTACTTCTCACTCCTCACTTCTCACTTCTCACTCCTGACTCTACTTCCCCGCGTCACTCCTCACTTCTCCTGTCGTCCGTCGGCTTGTCGCCTGACGCCTGACGCCTGACGCCTGACGCCTAACGCCTCTTGTCGGGAACTCTCCTCCACCCTCCGTCATTAACACCGGTGAGGCGGGACGCATGAGCGTCTGCCGAGCCGAGATGGCCGCATGCGGCGGACCATCCAAAACAACAGTCTGGGGGAGGCAAGCATGCGCGGGATCCTGAAGGCTCTGACGGTAGTGGCTGCGCTGGTGACGGTGACCACGGCCGCGGCCGCTCCGGTCAAGACGTTCATGAGCAAGCCGTTCGCGGGGGTGAAGGCGAATACCGGTACCGTCACCGCGACGGTGGACATGGGCAAGATCACCCTGAAGGTGTCGGATGACTTCGTCATTCCGGACACCCCGGCTCCCAGCTGGCAGATCGTGGACTCCAAGGGCAACACCTACCTGCTGAACCAGTTCCGCATCAAGGGCGACAAGACCAACCGCGCGATCACCCTGCCGGGCTACATCAAGGACGTGGCCAAGGTGCAGGTGTGGTGCTCGTTCGCCGAAGTGCTGCTGGGCGAGACCTCGTTCGAGACCATCGTCAAGTAACCACACCATGTGATCCGCCGGCCGGTAGGCGCGCACAGCTGTGCGCGCCACCCCGGCCGGCGGTCGCATTTCCAGGAGAGACGCACATGCGACAGCTCAAGCTCGGGGCCATCGCCCTGGTGCTCGGCGGCCTAGCTTCACCCGCCGCCGCCCAGGTGGCCACCCACAAGGCTCTCACTCTCGAAGGCGCCAGGAACGTGATCGCCGCCGCGGTGGCCTGCGCCCGCACCAAGGCCGGGACCGGGGTCATCGCCGTGGTGGACGATGGCGGCAACCTCATGGCGGTGGAGCGGCTCGACGGCACCTTCGCGGCCGGGGCCAATATCTCCATCGGCAAGGCCCGCACCGCCGCGCTGTTCAAGAAGCCGACTCGGTTCTTCGAGGAGCTGATCAACAAGGGTCGCACCGCCATGACTGCGGTGGACTTCACCCCCCTCATCGGCGGAGTGCCGATCCTGGTCGACGGGCAGATCGTCGGCGCGGTGGGTGTGAGCGGCGCGGCCAGCGCCCAGGAAGACGAAGAAGTGGCGATGGCCGGCGCGGCTGGCGTCACCACCCGGCTCTCGTCGGCCGATCCGGTACATGCGATGAACGTGAGCTACTTCCCACACGACGCGGTAAATGCCGCCTTTGCCAAGGGCAGCGTGCTGATCGACGGTGAGGGGCGGAACTACATGATCCATGCCAGCCGCCGCGACAAGCCCGGCATGGTGGAGATCCACACCCTCGATACCGACCTGATCTACGTGCAGGATGGTGGCGCCACGCTGGTCACCGGCGGCAGCATCGTCGGCGGCAAGGCCATTGAACCGAACGAGATTCGCGGTGATTCCATCACCGGGGGCGAGACCCGCAGGATCGCCAAAGGTGACGTGATCGCCGTCCCCAACGGGACGCCGCACTGGTTCCAGGACGTGAAGGGCACGCTGACCTACTACGTGGTCAAGGTCCGGTAGGCCATCATGCGACGCGCGCTCATTACCGCGGCCGTGCTCGCCGCGCTCGGACCGGTCGCGGTCCGGGCGCAGGTGACCGGCGACGCCCCGTATGGCAGGCCTTCCGCCGTGATCGATCTGGGGACCGGAGCCGGGGCCGCCCTGGCCCGGGGCCAGTGGCGCTACAGCGAGGCCCGGTTCGTGGAAGTGGAGCACCGGAGCCCGGGCACTGACCTGCGTCCCTCCGGCCCGCCCAACCGCACCAACGATATCTCGCCCCACGCCGGCGCCGCCGATTTCGACGACTCTGGCTGGCTCGCTTTTCCGGCCGAATCGGTCCAGGCGAGACGGGGGAATGGCAGGTTCTCGTTCAACTGGTATCGCATCAACGTCACCGTGCCCGAGCGGGTCGGGAGGCTCGATCCCACCGGCATGACGGTGGTGTTCGAGCTGGTGGTCGACGACTATGCCGAAGTCTGGGTGAACGGCACCTTGCCGGTGGTGCTGGGTCAGACCGGCGGGCAGCTGGTGAAGGGTTTCAACGCGCCCAACCGGGTGATGCTGACCCGCGACGCGCGGCCCGGGCAGCAGTTCCAGCTTGCGATCTTCGGCATGAACGCGCCGGTGTCCAATCCACCTGTCAACTACATCTGGATCCGGTCCGCGACGCTCGACTTCTACACCCCGGAGCAGGCCCGGGTAGCCCGCGAGGCCGGCGGTACCGTCACCCGGCTGGATCCGGCGTTCGATGGTCTGGTCGGGCGGGACGCGAAGATCGAGAAACTGGCGGGCGGCTTCGAATTTCTGGAGGGGCCGGTGTGGAACGCCGAGGGAGGCTATCTGCTCTTCAGCGATCCCAACACCAACACGATCTACCGCTGGTCCCCCGACGGGCAGGTGAGCGTCTATCGCACCAAGAGCGGCTACGCCGGGGTGGACATCGGGGAATATCGCCAGCCGGGCAGCAACGGCCTGGTGCTGGATCAGGAGGGCCGGCTGGTCATCGACCAGCACGGCAACCGCCGGGTGATCCGGGTGGAGCGCACCGGCGCCGTCACGGTGCTGGCGGACAACTACCAGGGCAAGCGGCTCAACAGCCCCAACGACCTGGTGTACCGCTCCGACGGGAGCCTGTACTTCACCGACCCGCCGTTCGGCCTGCCCAAGGCCTTTGCCGACCCGGCCAAGGAGACGCCGTGGAGCGGTGTCTATCTGCTCCGGGACGGGCAGCTCACCCTGCTGACCACCGAGCTCTCCGGGCCCAATGGGATCGCTCTCTCGCCCGATGAGAAGACGCTCTACGTCGATACCTGGGACCCGAAGCACAAGGTCATCATGCGATACGACGTCGCGCCCGACGGCGGGATCTCCAACGGGCGTGTCTTTTACGACATCACCCGCATCGAGCGCGGGGACGATGCCTGGGACGGCATCAAGGTCGATGCGCTTGGCAATGTCTACGCCGCCGGTCCGCGGGGGGTGTACGTGCTGTCGCCCGAGGGCAAACTGCTGGGCCGGATCACCCCACCGGAGCATGTGGCCAACATGGCCTGGGGCGACGAGGACCGGCGTACTCTGTATCTCACCGCGTCCACCGGACTCTATCGGATCCGGATGAACGTGGCGGGGGCGGGAGCCTGGACCGCAACCGCGGCGCGATAGGGCCGCTGTTCACCACGGAGCCACGGAGAACACAGGGGAGGCAGCACGGAGAAGACAAGAAAGGATCCTGTTGTTCTCCGTGTCGACTTCGTGTTCTCCGTGGGGCTCCGTGGTGAACAGCCCAGGCGGGGCAGATCGAGGAGGCTTGCGGGCGCACCGGGGAAGCAGAGACCTCCCGCCCCCGCGCTCCCTCCGCGTTCCCCGGCCTCCCTTGGTGCGCAGGCCAACCGCGCGCGCGTCGAAGCGCCATCATCCGGACTCGAACGACGACGGGGGGCTCGCAGGCAGCAACAGCAAGAGCGCACCACGGAGACACGGAGGACACAGGGGAGGCAGCACGGAGAAAACCAGAAAGGATCCTGTTGTTCTCCGTGTCGACTTTGGCTCCGTGGTGAACAGCCCAGATCGGGCTCATCCGTGGTCTGGTTCGCGCCGGGGGCTCTGGAACCTCTCCTCCCGCCTGGCGTTAAAGACTGCAGGAGGCAATCCCATGACCCGACCAGCCGATAGCATTCTCGCCCACCCCGCCCTCGCCGGCCGGACCCTCCTGGTCCGTCGCGAGACCGGGTGGTCCGCCCACGAAATCCAGGCCGAAGGGTGCCTGGGCGCCGCCCGGAGCGTGGACTCCGATCCCTCGATGCACGCCTGGCGCGGACGCCGAGTGCGATGAGCCAGAATCACTACGACGTGATCATCATCGGGTCCGGCGCCGGCGGTGGAACCCTCGCCTGGAAGCTGGCTCCCTCCGGCAAGCGCATCCTGCTGGTGGAGCGCGGCGACTATGTGCCGCGGGAACAGGAGAACTGGAGCACGAAGGCGGTGAACCAGCTGGGCCGGTATAACACCAAGGAAGAGTGGCGGGACAAGGACGGGAAGCCGCTCCATCCGCACATCAACTACTACGTCGGCGGCAATACCAAGTTCTACGGCTCGGCGCTGTTCCGGCTGCGCAAGGAGGACTTCGGCGAGCTGCGCCATCACGGTGGCTGCTCTCCCGCCTGGCCCATCAGCTATGAGGAACTCGAGCCGTACTACACCCAGGCCGAGCACCTGTATCAGGTGCACGGCGAGCGCGGGGTCGATCCCACCGAGCCGCCGGCGAGCGCGCCCTACCGGTATCCCCCGGTAAGCCACGAGCCCCGGATGCAGCAGCTGTCGGAAGACTTCGCGCGGCTCGGCCTCAAGCCATTCCACGTGCCGATCGGGATCATGCTGGACGAGCAGAATCCCCGGCGGAGCGCCTGCATCCGCTGCGCCACCTGCGATGGGCATCCCTGTCTCATCAACGCCAAGTCCGATGCCCAGGTGATCTGCGTCGATCCGGCACTGCAGCACCCCAACGTCTCGCTGCTGACCGGTGCCTACGTCTCTCGGCTGGACACCGATGCCAGCGGCCGCCGGGTTACCGGGGTACAGGTGGAGCGCCACGGGGGCAAGGAGACTTACTCGGCGGACATGGTGGTTGTCTCCGCCGGCGCCATCAACTCGGCGGCCCTGCTGCTCCGCTCCGCCAGCGACCGGCATCCCAAAGGTCTGGCCAATGGGTCCGATGTCGTCGGGCGGCACTACATGGGCCATGTCAACTCGGTCCTGATGGCGATCTCCAAGTGCCCCAACCCCACGGTCTTCCAGAAGACCCTGGCGCTCAACGATTTCTACCTGGCGTCCAGGGAGTGGCAGTACCCGATGGGCCACATCTCGTTCGTCGGCAAGCTCGACGGCGATACCCTTGCCGCCGGCGCGCCCGCGATCGCCCCAGGCTGGACCCTGGAGCTGATGGGCAAGCATTCAATCGACTTCTGGCTCACTTCGGAAGACCTCCCCGATCCTGAGAACCGGGTCACCCTCGACCGGGATGGCAGGATCGTGCTGAGCTACAAGCCCAACAATGAAGAGGGGCACAAGCGGCTCATCGCCAAGCTGGAGCAGTTGATGCAGCAGCAGACCAAGTGCCCCATCCACGGCCATGAGTGTCACCAGGGGTTGTTCTCGCGCAATCTGTTCCTCGGCCAGCGGATTCCCCTGGCCGGCGTGGCGCACCAGAACGGCACCATTCGCTTCGGCCATGATCCCCGGACCTCGGCGCTGGACCCGAATTGCCGGGCGCACGAGGTGGACAATCTCTACGTGGTGGACGGGAGCTTCTTCCCCTCCAGCGGCGCGGTGAATCCCGCGCTCACCATCATGGCGAACGCCCTCAGGGTTGGAGATCACCTGTTCCAGAGGCTCATGTGAAGACCGTCGGCGGGCTGCTGCAGCGGGCCAGTATCACCCTGCTCGCCAGCAGCGGGCGCTACCTGGTCTGGTTCTACCTGATGTCGCTGGCGCTGGTCACCGCGCCGGCCGGCGCCCAGGCCCCTTGGACCGGGGCCGGTGTCGGGCTCCCCGCCGCGGAGGCCGTCCCGGTGGTGGGGCTCACCGTCTCGGACATGGACCGCTCACTCGAGTTCTACACCCGCGTCCTCCCCTTCCGGGTGGAGGCCGACACCGAGACCGCGGGTACCGGGTGGGAGCAGCTGACCGGCGTGTTCGGTGTCCGGGTGCGGGTGGTACGTCTGCGCCTGGGAGGCGAGCAGCTGGAGCTCACCGAGTATCTCGCCGCCGCGACTCCCGGGCGCCCGGCTCCGGTGGACAGCCGCAGCAACGACCGCTGGTTCCAGCACGTCGCCATCATCGTAAGCGACATGGACAGCGCGTACCGGCTGCTTCGCACCCACCGGGTGCGCAGTGCCTCGACCAGTCCCCAGGTGCTTCCCAGGAGCATTCCCGGTGCCGCAGGGATCCGCGCCTTCTACTTCAGGGACCCGGACGGGCACCCGCTGGAGATTCTCCAGTTCCCGCCGGACAAGGGCGATCCGAAGTGGCAGCGAAAGAACGCCCTGTTTCTCGGCATCGACCACACCGCGATCGTCGTGGGTGACACGGAACGAAGCCTGGCGTTCTACCGCGATCTGCTGGGCTTCCGGGTGGCCGGCGAGAGCCACAACCAGGGCACCGAGCAGGAGCATCTGAACAACGTGGAAGGCGCCCGGCTCCGGATCACTGGGCTCCGGAGCCCCGCCGGTCCCGGGATCGAGCTGCTCGAGTACCTGAGCCCTACCGACGGCCGGCCCATCCCCGCCGACCAGCGGCCCAACGATCTGGCCTACTGGCAGACTGAAGTGCGGGTCCGTTCCCTGGACCAGCTGGAAGCGAAACTCGACTCGGCCGGCGTTGTTTGGGTCTCCCGTCGGCCACTCCTGGCGGCCGACCGGAACTTCGGCGGGGCACGGGGCGTTCTCATCAAAGACCCCGATGGCCATGTGGTGCAGATCGTCGACCGATAGCCCCAGTCAGGAGGCGGCGATGGCGACCTACTTTCGGCAGCTTGGCCCAGAAGACACTGACGAATTCACCGATCACCTGGTCCGCTGGCACCGGCTCGATGGCCGGCGGCTCGACAGCCGGCTCGCCCGGCATGAGGTAGCCCGGGCCCTAGAGGACAACCAGGGCTGGCACATCTGGCTGATCCTCCACAACGAGGAAATCACCGGATACCTGGCGGTCACCTTCCGGCCCGGCGTCGCCTTCGAGGCCACCCGCGCCTACATCTCCGCGCTGTACGTGGCCGCCGAGCACCGAGGCGCGGGGCTGGACCGCCAGGCCCGCCGACTGGTCCTGGATCTGGGCCGGTGGCTGAAGGTGCGGGTCTACGACTTCGAAACCGAGGGTGAGAGCAAGCATGCCCTGGCCCTCACCCGTCACGCCGGCATCCTCAGGGTCTGGATGGATGCCTCTCCCTGGCAGGCCACCGCGTGACCAACGCGACAATGACTCCCATGCCCGGGGCGGTGAGCGGCAGCTCCCGCCCCTTGATGAACGCGGTCGCGGTCATCCCCGGCCGGCCCGGCTCGGCCCACCTGGCCCGCATGCCCCGGCCTGACCTGAGTGATATCCCCGGCGGTCGGGGGGTGCTGGTGAAGGTGCTGCAGGTGGGAGTGGATGGCACCGACAAGGAGATCAACGCCGCCGAGTACGGCGCCGCGCCCGCGGGGTTCGAGTTCCTGGTCATCGGGCATGAGAGCTTCGGGCGGGTGGAGGCGGTCGGTCCCAACGTCACCGAGCTGGCGGTGGGGGACTATGTCGTCGCCACGGTGCGCAGGCCGGGGCACAGCATCTACGACGTCATCGGCACCAACGACATGACCACCGACGACGTGTACTATGAGCGCGGCATCAACCTCCGGCATGGCTATCTGGCGGAGTACTACTGCGACGACGTCGAGTTCCTGGTGAAGATCCCCGTCGGTCTCCGCGACGTGGGCGTGCTGCTCGAGCCGACCACGGTGGTGGAGAAGGGGATCGCGCAGGCCTTTGAGATCCAGCGGCGGCTCCGGGTCTGGCGCCCGCGCAAAGCCGCGGTGATGGGCGCGGGCACCATCGGGCTCCTGGCCGCGATGGCGCTCCGGGTTCGCGGCCTCGACGTGACCGTATTCGGACTCGAGCGCCGGCCGTTCCTCAACTCCGATCTGATCGAGGCCCTCGGAGCCCGCTACGAGTCGACCCGTGACTTGCCCGTCATGGCCGGTGCCATGAAGCATGGTCCGTTCGACCTGATCTTCGAGGCGACCGGATACTCCCCGATCGTGTTCGAGAGCATGCAGGCACTCGGCAAGAACGGCGTGCTGGTGCTGTCCAGTGTCACCGGCGGCGACCGCATGGTGCAGGTGCCCGCCGATCGGATCAACCTCGACTTCGTCCTGGGCAACAAGGTGATGGTCGGCACGGTCAACGCCAACCGCGAGTACTTCGAAACCGGCGTGAAGGATCTGGCCACCTGCGAGGCGCAGTATCCCGGATGGCTGGCCCGGCTGCTGACTCACCCGGTGGACGGGTTGGAGAACTACGGCCGGCTGTTCGAGCTGCTCACCACAGGCAAGGGCGCGATCAAGGTGTTCTGCCGCGTCGCTGAATAACTCAGATTGCCTAGCTTGGAAGTGCCTTCCACAGATTACACAGATTAGAGGGATTACGCAGATTGTCTCTAATTGCGTTTCGCAGACAACAAGGCTGTGAGAGGGTTTCTTTCTCGCGACGGTCCGCGGCCAGGAGGATCCCCTTAATCCCCGCAATCTGCGTAATCTGTGGAAGCAGTTACCGATCTCTGGAAGGCAGTAACCGATCTGCGGTCGGGTTTGCGATGCGGCACTGGCGAGACCCGATCACCTTGGGATAAGCTATAGCCACTCTGTGGATCCCAGGCCCGATTCGTGCCCCTGACTCTGCCCGGCTTTCTAATCGAAGCTGAACTGCACCACGGGCGAAAGCGCGCGGTGTGGCGGGCACGCCGGACCGGCGACCAGGCCGCGGTCATCCTCAAGACGCTCATCGA
>Ga0326726_10004025_pt1 | contig 13465 bp, 9 predicted proteins | sample MHFenrmetagenome_2_FD_207603 | JGI IMG/M metagenome (GOLD analysis project Ga0326726, IMG submission 207603) | Lab enriched peat soil microbial communities from Michigan Hollow, Ithaca, NY, United States - MHF15MN | ecosystem: Environmental > Terrestrial > Soil > Wetlands > Peat | place: USA... | reverse complement strand
ATCGCGCCGTCGAACGGCACGCTCGGCGTGGCACTGCTCGACCTGTCGACCGGCGAGTTCAGCGCCGCCGAGTATGCCGGCGCGGACGGCCGGCAGGCGCTGGCCGACGAGCTTGCGGTGCTCCGGCCGCGCGAGATCGTCGCGCCGAGCGGCGACGGCGGCGCGCCAATCGTGATCGACGAAATCGCGGCCTCAGGTCTTCCGACGACGCCGGTGGAGGGTTGGACGTTCGATCTCGAATCGGCGCGGCGCACGCTGCTCGATCAGCTGCGCGCCGGCGGCCTCGAGGGGTTCGGGCTCGCCACACGCCCCGCCGCGGTCTCCGCCGCGGGCGCCCTCGTCCACTATCTGCGCTCGACGCAGAAGGTCGACCTCGCCCACGTTCGCTCGATCAACTTCCGGCAGCGCGCGGACGCGCTCCTGATCGACCCAACGACCCTCGAGCATCTCGAGATTCTGGAAGGCGCCGACGGAGGGCGCGACGGCTCGCTGCTCGACGAACTCGACCGCACGGTGACCTCGGTCGGCAGCCGCACGCTGCGATCGTGGCTGCTGCGGCCGCTCGTCGCGCTCGAGCCGATTCGCGATCGCCTCGACGCCGTCGAAGAACTGGCGTTTCGCACGACGGAACGCGGCAAGTTCCGCGACGCGCTGAAAGCCGTCCAGGATCTCGAACGGCTCGTCGCCCGCGCCGCGCTCGGCACGGCCGGCCCGCGCGATCTCGTCGGGCTCAAGCACTCGCTCGGCGTCATCCCGCGCGTGCGGACGATCCTCGCCGAGCTGCGGGCGCCGCTCGTCAGCTCGCTGATCGCCGAGCTGGACGACGTGCCCGACGTCCGAGCGCGCATCGAGTCCACGCTCGTCGACGAGCCGCCGGCGCTCGCGCGCGATGGCGGCTTCGCCCGCGACGGCGTCGACCGTGCGCTCGACGAGCTGCGCACCATCAGCCGGTCCGGCAAGCAATTCATCGCGGAGATGGAAGAGCGCGAGCGCGCGCGCACCGGCATCAGTTCGCTCAAGATCCGCTTCAACAACGTCTTCGGGTACTACATCGAGGTCACGAAATCGAATCTCCACGCGGTGCCCGCGGACTACCACCGCAAGCAGACCATCGCCGGCGGCGAACGCTACATCACGCCCGCGCTGAAGGAGTACGAAGAGAAGGTCCTCGGCGCCGACGAAAAGATTCTCGAGCGCGAGCTCGACCTGTTCGAAGCCCTGAGAACCGCGGTGGCGGCGGAGGCGCCGCGGATCCAGGCGTCCGCGCACGCCCTCGCCGCGCTCGACGTGCTCGCGACGTTCGCGGAGGACGCGGCCGTCAACAACTACGTCAAGCCGCACATTCACGACGGGGACGAGATGGTCGTCCTCGACTCGCGGCACCCGGTGGTGGAGCGGCGGACGGCCGCCGCGGGCGAGCCGTTCGTCCCGAACGACGTCGCGCTCAATGCGTCCGCCTGCCAGCTCGTCATCCTGACGGGCCCGAACATGGGCGGCAAGTCGACGTATCTGCGCCAGGTCGCGCTGCTCTCGGTGATCGCGCAGGCGGGCTCGTTCGTGCCGGCGCGCGAAGCCAAGCTGCCGCTCGTCGACCGCATCTTCGCCCGCGTCGGCGCGTCCGACAACATCGCCAAAGGGCACTCGACGTTCATGATCGAAATGCAGGAGACGGCGAACATCCTGCACACGGCGACGTCGCGGAGCCTGGTCGTGCTCGACGAGATCGGGCGCGGCACCGCGACGTTCGACGGCTTGAGCATCGCGTGGGCCGTCGCCGAGTTCCTGGCAACGAACCCGCGGATGCGGCCCAAGACCCTCTTCGCGACGCACTACCACGAGCTGACCGATCTCGCCGACGCGACGCCGGGCGTCGTCAACTTCCACGTCGCGGCACGCGAGTGGAAGGACGACATCATCTTCCTCCGGAAGATCGTGCCCGGCCGCTCCGATCGGAGCTACGGCATCCAGGTCGCGCGGCTGGCCGGCCTGCCGCAGACGGTGATCGACCGCGCGCGGGAAATCCTGTCCGCCCTCGAACGCGACGAGCTGACGCGCGGCGGACGGCCGTCGGTCAGCGGCACGCCATCCGAGCCGCAACAGCAGCTCGGCCTGTTTCAGGCCGCCGCGCCAGACACGCGCCTGCGCGATCGGATCGCCGCCATCGATATCGATCGGATGACGCCGATGGAAGCGCTCGCGTTGCTGGCGGAATTGAAGAAGGAGACGCACGAGTGACACCAGCGGATGTAGGCCGGGGCCTTTGGACCCGGCAGCGGCCAGGCGGGTCCGAAAGGACCCGCCCTACGACCGCAATCGTGCTCGTGCTCACGGTGCTCGCCTGCGGTTGCCTGCATCGGCCGACCGACAACCCCAACGTCATCGTCATCGGCGTCACCAGCGGGCCGAACAATCTCGATCCGCGTATCGGGACCGACGATGTGTCCGGCAAGATCTCGCAGCTCGTCTTCAATAACCTGATGACGCTCGACGAGCATCTGCAAGTCGTGCCCGACCTGGCCGAGCGCCTCGACCATCCCGATCCGACGACGTGGGTCGCGACGCTGCGGCGGGGAGTGAAGTTTCACGACGGCCACGAGCTGACGTCGGCCGATGTCGTCTTCACGTTCCGCAGCCTGCTGGATCCGACACTGCTCTCGCCGCGCAAGGGCGCGTACCGGATGGTCCAGTCGATCGACGCGCGCGATCGCTACACGGTCGTGTTCACGCTGAAGGAGCCGTTCGGATCGTTTCCGGCGCAGCTGGTTCTTCCGATCGTGCCGGAGGGCGCCGGCCCCGCGTTCCGCGATCATCCGGTCGGCACCGGACCGTACCGCTTCATGAAATATGTCGTCGACGATCGCGTCGAGCTCGCGCCGTTCCCTGATTACTTCGGAGGGCGACCGGCCAACGACGGCCTCGTGCTGCGCGTCGTGCCCGACGACATCATGCGCGGCCTCGAGCTCCGCAAAGGCACGATCGACGTCGTCATCAACGACCTGGCGCCGGACATCGTGTATCAGCTGGGGCAGGATCCGCGGCTGCAACTCGTCGAGTCGCCCGGCACCGACTATCAGTACATCGGCGTCAACCTGCGCGATCCGATCCTGCGGGATGTGCGCGTGCGGCAGGCCATCGCATATGCAATCGATCGCGACGCCATCATCAAGTACCTGCGGCGCGGTCTCGCCATTCCCGCTAGCGGCCTGCTCCCGCCCATGTCGTGGGCGTTCGAGCCGAGTGTCGCGACGTACTCGTACGACCCCGCGAAAGCGCGCGCGCTGCTCGACCAGGCCGGGCATCCTGCCGTCGGCGGCGTGCGATTCCAGCTGACGCTGAAGGTATCGAACCTGGAGTTCAACCGGCTGCAGTCGACCGTCATTCAGCAGAACCTGCGCGATGTCGGCATCGCCCTCGATATTCGCACGTACGAGTTCGCAACGTTCTACGCCGACGTCCTCAAGGGCAACTTCCAGCTCTTCACGCTTCAGTGGGTCGGCGGCGCCGTCGCTGATCCTGATATCCTCCGGCGTGTCTTCCATTCAGCGCAGGTGCCCCCGATTGGCTTCAACCGCGGCTTCTTTCACGACGCCTACGTCGACCAGGTGCTCGACCGCGCGGCGGCGCAGGACGACGTCCTGCTGGCCCGCGGGATGTACAACGATGTGCAGCGCCAGGTGGCGCTCGAGGTCCCCTACATCAGCCTCTGGTGCAAGACCAACGTCGTCGTTGCCCAGCGGACGTTGACCGGCTTCCAGTTGCTGCCCACGCTGGACTTCATGTTTCTCAAGAATGTCTCGCGGACGACGGCTAATCAGCGCGCTGCTCGTTAGCGCGGTTCTGCAGGGCGTGACCGCGCAAGCGGCTTCGCTGTTCGATCCCGCACTGCGGTTTCGCACGCTGCGCACGCCGCACTTCATCATCTACTTCCACCAGGGCGAAGACCGTCCGGCCGCCAGACTCGGCGTCATCGCCGAGGAAGCGTGGCAGGCCCTCCAGCAGCCGCTCGGCGTCCGGCCGCCGCCGCTCACGCACGTCGTCCTCGCCGACCAGAGCGAGCAGTCCAACGGCACCGCCACGCCGGTGCCCTACAACACGATCGTGATCAACGCCGCCTGGCCCGCCGGGTCGGAGTTCATCGGCAATCTGGACGACTGGCTGCGGCTCGTCTTCACGCACGAGTTCACCCACATCACGCACCTCGACCGATCGGAAGGCTGGGCACACGCGCTCAGGGCCGTCTTCGGGCGCCAACCCTTCGTGTTCCCGAATCTGTATCTGCCCGTCTGGCAGATCGAAGGTCTCGCGACCTACGAGGAAAGCGCGATCACCGGCGAGGGACGGCTGCATGACGGCAGCTTTCGCGCCATCGTCGACGAGGCCGCTCGCCTCCACCCGCCGGCGCGGCTCGATCAGGTCAGCGGCGGCCTCGTCGACTGGCCGGGGGGCCTCGGCGCATACGCATATGGCCTCGGATTCCATGAGTACCTGGCGAACCGGTTCGGCGCTGCGACGATCGCCACGCTGGCCGACGCCACGGCGAGGCGCGTGCCGTATACCGGTTCGCGCGTCTTCAAGCGGATCTATGGCGAATCGCTCGGCGATTTGTGGCGGGATTACGAAGCATCGCTGGACAATCGCGCGGCGGAGGCGCCGCCCGACGCGGGCCTCGCGCGTCTCACCCGCCATCGGTTCACCGTCGCCGGCCCGCGGTTCGATCGCTTCGTCTGCACCGCTTGTCCCCCGGAAGTCGTGTACTCGGTCCAGACACCGCATTCGCTGCCGACGCTGAACCGTTTGCGCCTCGACGGTTCAGCGTCGCGTCCGATGGCGCTGCGGATCCTCGGGACGACCTCGGCCATCGGCCGCGATGCGATCTATTTCGATCAGGTCGAGCTGCAGCGAAACGCAGGCTATTACGGCGATCTATATGAGATGTCGCGCGCCACAGGCAGGCTCGAGCAGCTGACCTCGGAGGCGCGAGTGCGCGAACCGGATCTCTCGCCGGATGAGCAGACGATGGTCGCCGTCCAGAGCCGGCCCGGCCAGCGGGATCTCGTTCTGGTCCGGCTGAAGCCGGACTCCACGAAACCCGGAACTGTGGCGTCCGCTCTGAGGCAGACCGTCCAGGTCGAGACACTGATCGCAGAGCCCGAGACGCAGTTCAACGCGCCGCGCTGGTCGCCCGACGGACGGACGATCGCCGTCGAGCGGCATCGGCTCAACGCCATGCCGGAAGTCGTGCTGGTGGATGTCGCCTCGAAGGCCGCCCGCGTCGCTGCCGCGGATCCCTACGGACGCGTCGTGACGCCCGCCTGGCGGCCCGACGGACGCGCCATCGTCGTGGCCATGGCGCACGAAGACGCGCCCTTCAACTTGTACGAGATCGGAATCGACGAGTCCGGCGCGACACGCCAACTGACGCACACTACGGGCGGAGCGACTTGGCCGGACGTCTCGCCCGACGGGAAGATGATCGTATTCGCGGGTTACACCACCGAGGGCATCGAGCTCTTTTCGATGCCGTATCCGCAGCCGAGCCCAGGGGCGGACCCACGTGTCCGCCCCACTGCGACCGCTGCCGCCAGTCGAGCCGATACGCCGGTCGGCCTCTCCGCCTCGACAGCGTATTCTCCGTTGCCGACGCTGAAGCCGACCTCCTGGTCGCCAGTCGTCGACAACCCGAACGATCAAATCCGCGTGGGCGCCTCGGTGTTCGGCTCGGACGTCCTGGGTTATCACTTCTACTGGGCGACGGCGACCTGGCTCGCGTCCGCGCCGGCGGGATCGGTCGCGCCCGGGCCGGCCGTGCCCGACTGGCAGCTTGCGTATCTCTACAATCGCTGGCGGTTCGCGCCGTTTGCGAGCGTGTCGACGGAAACGTCGTTCCTCACAGGCCTCGACGGCACAACGGGGCGGCCGTTGCCGATCACGCTGCGCGAGCGGCAGATTGAAGCCGGCGTCCAGTTCCCTGTCCTTCACATCCGCCAGTCATTCCTTGGACTCGTGTCGCTTGTCCAGGCGGTCGACGACTATGCGCTGGCCGGCCAGGACATCACGCGGAACCGGACGTCGGCGCGGCTGGCCGGCGCCTGGACGTCAGCCCACCGCTACGGCTACTCCATCAGCGCCGAGGACGGCCTGTCCGTCGGCGTCACGGCCGAGAGCACGCGTCACGAGCTCGGCGCGGCGGCCGATGCCATGCGCGTGACCGCCGACGTGCGCGCCTACATCCCGGCGCTTGGTCCGCATCAGGTTCTTGCCGTTCGGGGCGTCGGCGCCGCTGTGACCGGCGACCTTTCCGTCGCGCGCACGTTCCTGATGGGTGGTTCCGCGAGGGACACGGGCTTGATCGACTTCGGGACCGCGCCGACCACGCTGATGCGCGGCTTCCCGAGCGGCACCTTCGGCGGCAGCCACGCCGCATTGCTGAACCTCGAGTACCGGATCCCGCTGGCGCGGCCGCAGCGCGGTCTCGGCACGTGGCCGGCGTTCCTCGAGACGATTCACGCTGCTGCCTTCACCGACGTCGGTCACGCGTGGACGAACGTGTTCCGTGCGAGCGATGCGAAGGTCTCGCTCGGCGCCGAACTCTCGGTCGACGCCGTCGCCGGCTACTTCTTTCCGGTCACGGTGACGGCTGGCGCCGCGCGTGGACACGACGGTCGCGGCTCGGTACCAGATCAAACGACGTGGTACGTCCGCCTGGGTCACGCGTTTTAGGAAACACGTCGCGTATAATCACTGCCGCATGAAGAAAAAATCGCGCTTCCTGCAGACGCCGATCGAGCCGTTCATCGTCGAGGCCGGATCGACCGCGGAGCAGGTGCTCACGCGCATGGAGCGCATTTCGTTTCAGGGGCGGAATCTCGCGACCGCGCATCGTGTCTGGCAGAAGATGCTGCGCGACGACGTGACGATCTTCATGGGCATGGCAGGCGCGCTGTCGGCGGGCGGCCTGCGCATGGTCGTCGCCCATTTGATTCTGAACCGCTACGTCGACTGCCTCGTCTCGACCGGCGCGAACCTCTACCACGACCTGCACGAGACCCGCGGCCGCCATCACTATCTCGGCTCGCCGCACGCCGACGATGCCGCGCTGGCCAGGGACCGCATCGATCGCGTCTACGACACCTACGCCAGCGAGGAAGAGTTCATCTCGAACGATAACTGGATCGCGGAATTCGCGTCGACGCTCGAGAAGCGGCCGTACACGTCCCGCGAAATGCTCTATCGCCTTGGCGGGCATCTCTGGAAGACGACCGAGCGTGAGGGCATCCTGACGGCGGCCTACCGCGCCAGTGTGCCAATCTTCTGTCCGGCGATCGCCGATTCCTCGATCGGCATGGGCTTGTCGCAGGCGCGGCAGAAAACGCCCGGCGCCGGCCACATCGACATCATCGGCGACATCGTCGAGTCGGCGAACCTGATCATCAGGCGGCCGCGCACGGCGTCCGTCGTCCTCGGCGGCGGCACGCCGAAGAACTTCATCAACCAGGCGAGCGTGCAGGCCGAGTTCTACAGCGACAAGGTGCGCGGCCATCGCTTCGCGCTCCAGATCGTGACCGACACGCCGGCCTTCGGCGGCGCGTCCGGATCGAGCCTCGAAGAAGCGCAGAGTTGGGGCAAGCTGGCGACCGACTCTCCCCGCGTTTCCGTCCAGGCCGATGCCACGATTGCGCTGCCGCTGCTCGCGACTGCGCTGGCGACGAGCAGCGCGGGCCTCCTCTCCAAGCGCAGGAAACCGGTCTTCACGATGGAGCCCGGCCCGATGACCGTCGACGGACGCCCCGTGCCGAGCGAGCGTTTCCTCGAATGACTCCGACAATGTCCCCGGGTCCGCAGGGCAACGAGCCTTTCACGATCGGCGTGATTCAGGACGCCGCGTCCGCAGACCTCGCCGCCAACGTCGCACGTGCTGAGCGATTGGTGCGCGACGCGGCGAAGCGCGGCGCGCAGATCATCTGCCTGAAGGAACTGTTCAACGCGCCGTACTTCTGCAAGTCGCAGCAAGCCGAACGATTCGATCTTGCCGAGGCGATTCCCGGTCCGACGACGGCCCGCATGCAGAAGCTCGCGGAAGAGCTCGCCGTCGTGCTCGTCGTCCCACTGTTCGAACGGCAGGGACCGGGCCTCTACCGCAACGCGGCGGCCGTCATCGACGCCAACGGCAGCCTGCTCGGCGCGTACCGGAAGATGCACATTCCGGACGACCCGCTGTTCAACGAGAAGTACTACTTCACGCCGGGCGACCCGCCGGGCTTCCGCGTCTGGAGAACGCGCTACGCGACGATCGGCGTGCTGATCTGCTGGGATCAGTGGTATCCGGAGGCCGCGCGCATCACGAGCCTGCTCGGCGCGCAGGTCCTCTTCTATCCCACGGCCATCGGCTGGCACCCGTCGGAGCGGGCCGAGTGGGGCGCCGCGCAGGTCGATTCGTGGCGCACGATCCAGCGGTCCCACGCCATCGCCAACGGACTGTACGTCGCGGCGCCGAACCGCATCGGGCACGAGGACGAGCCCGGCACCGACGGCCTCGATTTCTTCGGCCACTCGTTCATCGCCGATCCGTACGGCCGGTACGTCGCCGAAGCCGGCGAGGCCGAAGAGATTCTGATCGCGCGCTGCGATCCGGCGATGGTCGAGCACGCGCGCCGCAACTGGCCGTTCCTGCGCGACCGGCGCATCGACGCCTACGGCCCTATCCTGAATCGCTACCTCGCCTGATGACAGCCGTCGTCCAACCTCCCCGCTGGCGGATGCCGGCCGAATGGGAACCGCATCGCGCCACGTGGATTGCGTGGCCGCATTTCGAGCCGGACTGGCCGGGCAAGCTGGAGCCGATTCCCTGGGTCTACGCCGAAATCGCGCGGGCGCTGGCGAACGTCGAGCCCGTCGAAATCCTCTGCCACTCGGAGGCCGTACGCGAAAGCGCGCAGAAGATCCTCGCGGCGCACGACGTGCGAAGGGACCGCGTGCGGCTGCATCTCGTCCCGCTCGATCGGACGTGGCTGCGGGACAGCGCGCCTACCGGCGTCCTCGGCGCCGACGGGACGCTGTCGCTCGTCAACTGGGGCTTCAGCGGCTGGGCGAAGTACTCGAACTGGGAACAGGACGCGAACATCGGCCGCGCAATCGCCGGCATCGTCGGCCGCCCGCGCCTGGAACCGCGTCGCGCGGACAACGGTGAACGGATCGTGCTCGAAGGCGGCGGCATCGAAGTCAACGGCCGTGGCCTGCTGCTGACCACGGAGGAATGGCTGCTGAGCAGCGTCCAGGTCCGCAACCCGGGGCTGTCGCGGGAGGGGTACGAGCAGGTGTTCCGTGAGTGGCTCGGCGTCAACCGCACGATCTGGCTCGGCGAAGGCTGCGTCGGCGACGATACGCACGGCCATGTGGATGACATCGCGCGCTTCGTCGCGCCCGATGTGGTCGTGCTGGCCGTCGAAGAGGACCCGACTGACGACAATCACGCCAAGTCGATCGACAACCTGCGCCGCCTCGAGTCCGCATCGCGCGATCCCGAGATAGGCCCGCTGCGCGTCGTCCGGCTGCCCTACCCTCGACGGGTCGTGATGGCGGGCGAGCGTCTGCCGGCCAGCTACGCGAATTTCTACATTGCGAATGGATTGGTGATCGTACCGACGTTCAACGATCCCAACGATCGGATTGCGCTGAGCCTGCTGGCCGAGCTGATGCCGCGGCATCAGATCGTCGGCATCCACGCAGTCGATTTGGTGTGGGGGCTCGGAACGCTCCACTGCCTGACGCAGCAGGAGCCCGCGGTCGCGTAGGTCCGCCGGAAGGCGGACGCCACGTGAGGCGCTACGTCTTCTTCAGATCGTCCAGCGCCTTGCGCGCATCGCCGCTGAAGGGCGATTCCGGAAACTCTTCCACGAGACGATTGAACGTCTGCTGCGCTTCCGTGCGCTTGCCCGCGTCGAGATACACGCGCCCCAACTGCATCAAGATGCCGTCGACCGGCAGCGGCCCGTCTTTCCGCAGCGAGAGGTCTTTGAAGGCGTTGATCGCCTGATCGTACTGACCGGCGCGCGCCTGCGCCTCCGCCAGCCCGAGCCGCGCCATTTGTCCGTAGATGCTCGCACCGGCCGCGTCCACCACATGCTGATACTCGGTCGCCGCCTGCGGAGCCTGGCCGAGCGTCATATAGGTCGCCGCCAGTTGATAGCGGGCGTAGATGCCCGCGTCGGCCGACGGGTACGCGTCCGCGGCGATTTTGAACTTCGTCAGCGCAGCCTGCGCGCGCTCGCGCTCGGTCGGGAAATACATGCCGTTCGCCGGTGTGCCCGGCGCCGGCGGCGGCCCGATGCGCGCGTCCTGCACCGTCATCGCGTCGGCCAGGAGCGCCGTCGCGCGCGACTGCACGTGTTCATGCCAGCCGTAATAACCCGCTGCCGCCAGCACGATGGCCACGACAACGGCGACGATCGCGGTGCTCTCACCACGCCGCGTCTCGAACATCTGGCGCGCGACGCGCACGAAATTCTGAACTTCGTTTTCCTTGAGATGTTGCCGCTCTGTTCTCTTCATGATCTCCGGCCAGCGACTTGACGACTACCGACTCTCGACTACGGACTCCCGACTCATGGATGGCGCGCCCGGCCGGAATTGAACCGGCGGCCCCCCGCTTAGGAGGCGGGTGCTCTATCCGCTGAGCTACGGGCGCCTGACAGCGGACTCGCCAGTGTACCCCATGGACCCGGTCGCTCAAAACGCCGTGAGCGGCGCGTGTTCACAGTACACTCTCGAAAGGCCGGGGCATTCCTCATGAAGCCACTGCCGATCGCGCTGACGCTCGTTCTGTCGCTGGCGACCCTATCGCTCCGATTGCTGCCGCCGACGTTCCGCCCGCGTGGGCGTACCCCGTCGCAGTAGCGCGCGGCGCCCAGCCGGCGGTAGACGACGGCAGCCCCAAGCGCGTGCCGGGGAGCCCGATCGCCCTGACGCTGCCGCAAGTGCGCGACGCCTTCAATGTCCCCGACTGGTATCCCGCTGACCACCCGCCGATGCCGTCCATTGTCGCGCACGGCCGGAGACCCGATGTCCGCGCTTGCGGCGACCGCCACCTGCCGAACGGCTTCGGCCGTCCTGAGAACGCCAGCCTGGTGGGCCTGTCGGCGGCGTACATCGTTCAGCAAATGTCGGACTACAAAAAGGATCTCCGGAAAAGTCGCGGAGTACTTCGCGTCGATCGAGCCCATACCGTGGATCCGCGTCGTGGAGACCGCGAACGTGCCGAAGACACGCGTGGTGGGCGGGATGTTCGTGTCCGCCGACGAGGCCGGTACTGAGCCCATTGGGCACCGGATCGTTGAGGTGCCGGAGGATCGCGCGCGTACCGAGTTGCGCGATGCGGCATCCGGATTCGTTGCATACGTGCCGGCCGGCAGCCTCAAACGAGGCGAGACCCTGGTGACGACGGGCGGCGGCGGAAAGACCGTTCGCTGCGGTATCTGCCATGGCGAGGACCTTCGTGGCCTGGGCTCGGTACCGGCGATCGCCGGTCGATCGCCGAGCTACACCGTCGCCAATTGTGGGACATTCAGCACGGTGTGCGGCACGGACTGGAAGCCGACCTGATGAGGGCGACGGTCGCCAGGCTCACCGAAGACGACATGATCGCGATTGCCGCGTTCACCGCGTCGCGCCTGCCATAGGGAATCAGCCTGGGAAATGGGAAGTCACAGCTTTCCGCTTGGGCGACGACCAAAGTGACACTGACGGGATCCGGTGACCCCTTTGGCTTTGACGGAGACGGCGTTTGCGATCCCATCTGGACCTCTACCGCAGCCAGCGGCACTCCCTGCGCTAATCACCCTGCCGGCGACTCTTACGGTCCCACTGGAGTCACCTTCTCAGGGATCAGCGCTAACTTCCAAACCGGGACTGTGAACTTCGCCGGCGGCATTGCTTCGGGCGCCGCGAACTTCTTCAGCTTGGAAGGACCGGTCGATCTGAACCTCCGGGTGCAGCCGGTCCCGGAGCCGGCGTCGCTCCTCCTGTTCGGCACTGGCGCGCTGGCCCTTGCCCGCCGTCGGCGGAAGCAGTAAGCCTCTCGCGTTCGGCGACTAGACACACAGCGTGGCCGGGGTTTTCCCCGGCCACGCTTTTTTTTGGCTCTTCATTTCAACTCGCCAGCGCCTGGAGCGCCTTCGCGATTCGCACGTACTCCTGATAGCGGCGCTGATAGGTTTCCAGCTTCTCGCGCTCGACGGCCTCGAGCCTGCTGCGACCGAGCGCCGACCCGCCTGCCTCGGCCAATTCCCGCTCCGCGACCGCCGCCTTCAGCTTGTACTCCGCGTCATGCGTGCGCTCCCACGCGAGCCAGTCCGCCGTCCACTGCGCGTGCGCGGCCTGGAGCTGATCCTTCGTGAACGGAAACGTCGTCCCGGCGGCGACATCGAGCGACGCGAAGTCCCGCGGAAACAACTCACGCGCCGTCTTCGCAAGCGGCTGCCAGACGAGCAGCGCGCGCGGATCGGTCTGAGCGGCTGCCTGCCCCGGCGTGAACATCTGGAGGAGCGCGAGCGCCCGGCCACGCGCGGCCTCTTCCCGTGCCGCCCGCAGCTCTCCGACGATCTGCCGTCCGAAGAACGTGGCCACGCCGGCCAGCGCCAGCGCGGCGATCAGGATGGTCATGCCGATCAGTACTGCAGTACGGCGTGAACGTTCTCGCCGGGCAGCTTCGCGCGTCCGCTCAGTGCGACGAGCTCGATCAGGAACGCGAACGCCAGGACGTTGCCGCCGAGGCGCTTCACCAGGTCCATCGTCGCGCGCGCCGTGCCACCGGTCGCCAGCAGGTCATCGACGATGAGGACGCGCTGCCCGGTTCGAACCGCGTCGTCGTGAATTTCGAGTGTGTCCGTACCATACTCGAGCGCATAGCTGGCGCTGACGGTCGTGGACGGCAGCTTGCCCGGCTTGCGCACGGGCGAGAATCCCGCGCCCAGCCGATCGGCGACCGCCGAGCCGAAGATGAATCCCCGACTCTCAATTCCGACGACGAGATCGATCCGCTGGTCGAGAAACGGCTGCGTCAGGTGGTCGATGGCCGCCTTGAGGCCGGCGCGATCCTGCAGCAGCGTGGTGATGTCATAGAACAGAATGCCGGCCTTCGGAAAGTCCGGCACGTGGCGTATCTTCTTTTTCAGCTCATCCATGGTCATTTGATGGTGAAGCCGACGGCGCGTCCGTCCGGCACGGTGACATCGACTTCGACGCGATCGACGCGCGCGCCCCTCGGACCCTGCCGAATCGATCGCTCGAAACGTTCGACGGCTTCGGCCTCGCCTTCCGCGACGGCCTCGACGCCGCCGTCGGGAAGGTTCTGCACCCAGCCGTGAACCCCTTCACGGCTCGCCGCCGCTTCGGTGAAGAACCGGAAGCCCACACCCTGCACGCGACCGCTGATCACATATCGCCGCGCGACGCGCATGAGTTTACCCGC
>Ga0326726_10004024_pt1 | contig 13467 bp, 7 predicted proteins | sample MHFenrmetagenome_2_FD_207603 | JGI IMG/M metagenome (GOLD analysis project Ga0326726, IMG submission 207603) | Lab enriched peat soil microbial communities from Michigan Hollow, Ithaca, NY, United States - MHF15MN | ecosystem: Environmental > Terrestrial > Soil > Wetlands > Peat | place: USA... | reverse complement strand
GTCTCGGGCTTCGCGGGAAACGTCAAGGGCAAGCAGGTCACGCTCCCCGTCTGGGCGGCGACATCGAAGTTCGCTGGCGCCGACGCCGTGACGAGCGCGAGCATCGACGTCGGTCATTACATCTATACATGGGACTGCAAGGGCCTCGACGGGAAGCTCGTGAAGCCCGGCTCCTACACGGTGAAGGTCGAGGTCTGCCACTGGCCGAGCATGAAGTACCAGCTCGCGGAGACGCCTATCGCGATCGGGAAGAAGGAAGGGACCGCGCGCGTCGAGGAGGGGAACTACATCCCGTCCCTCGTCGTGACGTACTATCCGAAATGAACATGCCTCTGTGCCGGGGTCACGGGGCGCCCCTTCCGCGCCCCGTCCCCCGGTAACTCAAAATCAGTTTGAATTTTCCGCACAGTTGATATACTGCCGGCAACGCCCCGCAACGGGGGGTTCATCATTGCGTTTCGGGGCAAACAAGTTCCAAAACCCAATCAGGAGGTGCCCGCATGGCCAAGCGTTACGGTATCGCGGCGATGCTCCTTGCTCTCTGTGTCATTCTCGCCGCCGCTCCGGCGTGGGCGTTGTGGACGAAGAACGGCGTCCTCGTCTGCGGCGAGCAGTACATTCAAACCGGCCAGAGAATCATCTCGGACGGGTCGCAGGGAGCGACCATGGTCTGGATGGACTACCGGAGCAACACCAACTGGGATCTCTACGGCAACAGGGTCGACGCCGATGGAAACATTACTCCCGGGGGTGTGCCCATATGCACGGCCGATGGAGATCAGGTGGCGCCGCAGTTCATCCCCGACGGCACGGGGGGCGGGATTGTCACGTGGCAGGATTACCGCGGCGGCCAGGAGGACGTCTACGCACAGAGGGTCGATGGGACCGGAACGGCGCGGTGGGCGGAGAACGGCATCCCGATCTCCACTGCGGCCGGCGATCAGACCGTGCCATTCATTGTCCCGGACGGTGCGGGGGGCGCGATCATCGTCTGGGAGGATTACCGTGACGGACAGTACGATATCTATGCCCAGCGGGTGACCGCCGACGGCGACACCCTGTGGGCGGCGGACGGCATGCCCATCGATACGTCCGCCGGGGATCAGTCCTCCATGGATGTTGTGCCTGACGGCTCGGGGGGCGCCATCATCGTGTGGGACGACACGCGCAACGGCGATTGGGAGATCTATGGCCGGCGGATCGATAGCAACGGCGATTTCGTGTGGGGGCCGGACGCGATTCTCATCCGCGGGATGTTCGGCTACGCGTACAATCCCAAGCTCGGGGCGCTTCCCGGTGGGGGCGCATGCGTCGCGTGGGCGGATTACCGCAACGGATGGTTGGACATCTATGCCCAGAAGATCGGTTCGGACGGCTCCATGCTTTGGCAGGGGGACGGGGTTCCCATCTGTCCCTATGCCTCCAACAAATCCAGCGTGCATGGCGTGGATGACGGCTCCGGCGGCGCGATATTCGCTTGGTTTGACGACCGGGACGGCAACAATTATCCGGTGTACGCGCAGCGCATCGATGCGGACGGTAATCTCACGTGGCAGCAAAACGGTGTGATGCTGTTTCCGACCTACGGCAACGGATACCCAAGCCTCCTTGCCGACGGGTCAGGCGGAATCATGGCGGCTCTGGACATGTACGACAATCAGACGTGGGAAACCGGTATCTACGCCCAGAGGCTCGATCATGACGGGAACACGCTCTGGGGGTCGAAGGGCGCGGCCGTGTGTCTCGCCGCGAACCAGCAGTACAATACCGATCTCGCCTCCGACGGGCGCGGCGGGGCGATCATCTTCTGGGAGGATTTCCGGGCCGGGGATGGCTACTCGGACGTCTACTGCCAGCGCATCGGTCCATCGGGGCTCTGGGGCGAACCCGAGCCCAAGATCATCTCGTGCCTCGACGTGCCGCAGGATCAGGGCGGCTGGGTGCGAATCAAAACGAGAGCCTCCGTGCTCGATGCGATGAGCGAGACCGAGACCCCGATCTTCGGCTACAACGTGTGGAGATTGATCGGCGGGGCGGGACCGTTTGCGGCTTCATCGAACGCGGCGAAGACGTCCGGCCTCGACCGCTCGAAGCTCATCTCCCTTCTCTCCGACCCGGCGACGGCGAACGGAGTGCGCGTGGGCGGCGTTCAGGCCGCGGCGCTCGGGCTCCCCGAGGGAGAATGGGAGGCCGTTGCGTTCTGGTTCGCGACGCGGGACACCATGTACAGCGTCGCCGTTCCGACGAAGAACGATTCGACGGAGGCCGGGACCCCCTGGGAGGACTACATCGTCACCGCGCACACGACGACGGCCGGGGTCTTCGTTGCCTCCGAGCCGGCGACCGGCTACTCGGTGGACAACCTCGCGCCACCCCTGACGAGCGGGTTCGCCGGGAACGAGACGGCCTCTCCGCCGGGGCTCGAGCTCACGTGGACGGCGAACTCCGCCTCCGATCTCTGGAAATACAATGTCCACCGCGGGAGCGACGAGTTCTTTGTGCCCGATGGGTCGAATCTCCTCGGCTCGACCAGAGGCACGGCGCTTCATGACGGCACGTGGGTGATGGCGTACCACTATTTCTACAAGCTCGTCGCGGTGGACCGGCACGGGAACACGGGGCCCGCCGCGCTCCTCAGGCCCGAGGACATCAAGGTCGGGACGACGCTCATGAGCTTCGCGGCAGCGCTTAAGCAGTCGGCGATCGAGGTATCGTGGAGGGTGTCCGAGGCCGGAGCGGACCTGAGCTTCAGTGTGCTGCGCGCGGAGGGGAGCGGGACCTTCGAGGTGCTCGCGTCTCCCGAGATCGTGCGCGAGGCGCTCGCATTCTCCATCGTCGACCGGACCGTCGAGCCGGGCACGACGTACCGATATCGCGTGGCGGTCGTCGAGGGGTCGGGGCCGCGCACGCTCTTCGAGACGGATGCGGTCTCGACGCCGGCGATGCCTCTCACGCTGAACCAGAACCATCCGAATCCGTTCAACCCGTCGACGACGATCAGCTATTACCTGCCGGCCGCTGTTCCCGTGACGCTCGACATCTACGACTCGTCGGGGCGCCTCGTCTCGAGGCTGGTGGACGGCGTCACGCAGGAGAGAGGGACGCACGAGGTGGAGTGGCGCGGGCTGGATGCGGCCGGGCATCAGGTGAGCTCGGGCGTGTATTTCTACCGGCTCGTGAGCGGCACGGAGACGATATCGAAGAAGATGGTGCTCCTGAAATAGGACGGCTCGATCACGGAAGTGAACCAGGAGGTGCGCGCATGATAAGGCGCTGCGGTCTGTCGTGGATACTCACGCTCCTCTACATCGTGCTTGCGTCGGCCACGGCAAATGCCGCGTGGGTGAAGAATGGGGTGCCGATTTGCACCGCGGACGGCTATAGATACGATCCGAGGATCGTCCCGGACGCACGACATGGGGCGATCGTCGTCTGGAACGATTTTCGTACGGTTGCCGACTATGACATCTATGGCAATGAAATCGACAGCAGCGGAAGCATCGCCGGGAGTCCGAGCGGCGTGCCCGCGTGCACGGCCGCCGATAATCAATATATCTGGGGAATCATTCCCGACGGCGCGGGCGGCGTGATCGTGGCGTGGAACGATCAGCGGGACGCAGGTTCGCGCGCATATGCCCAGAGATTCGATTCGATGGGCAACATCGTCTGGGCGCAGGATGGAATAGACGTCTGCCCCGGAGCCGGCTATGTGGCCGACGCCCGTCTTATCCCGGATGGGGCCGGCGGCGCGATCTTTGCCTGGTTCGAAAACCAAGGCTCCGGCAACGATATCTTTGCCCAGAGAATCGATGCGGACGGCAACGCGGTGTGGGGCGATTCCGGCGTATGCGCGTGCAACGATCCGGCCGAGCAGTATAATCCGGACCTTGTGACGGACGGCACAGGCGGCGCCATCATCGCGTGGCAGGACTATCGCGCCGATGGAGACATTTATGCCCAGCGGATCGACGGCGCGGGAACTATTCTTTGGGGCAGCGCCGGCCTTGCTGTCTGCACCGCGAGCGCCGGTCAGGAGCTTCCGCGGCTCGCCCCGGCGCCCGGCGGGGGCGCGTACGTTCTATGGCAGGATTATCGCAACGGATATATCGATGCCTTCATTCAGCTGATCGATCAGAACGGCGCACCGGTGTGGATGATCGACGGCCTGTCCGTGTGCGACGATGCCGGGTCGGGCGACTATAAGAGCAGCCCGCAACTCGTCGAGGACGGCTCCGGCGGCGTCATAGCCGCCTGGTATGACTACCGGGACGGGAACAACAACATGGTGTACGCCCAGCGCTTCGATCCGGACGGCACCAGGGCGTGGGGCCCGTACGGAGCATTGCTCATTCCATCCTATTCGTATGACGGCGGCCTCGGCCTGGTGTCCGACGGCTACGGGGGAGCAATAGCGACCGGTGCCCTCTACTGGGACGAAGATTCGCCCACCGATGTATACGCCCAGAGGGTGGATCACGGCGGGAACGCGCTCTGGGGTCCGAGGGGTGCGGCAGTGTGCACGGCCGATGGGTATCAGGAAGCCCCGGTTCCGACTCCTGATGGATTCGGAGGGGCAATTATCGCGTGGCAAGACGATCGCGCCGCGACGGGTGGCGTGACCAATATCTATTGTCAGCGCATCGGTCCATCGGGGCTCTGGGGCGACCCCGAGCCCAAGATCATTTCGTGCCTCGACGTGCCGCGGGATCAGGGGGGCTGGGTGCGAATCAGAACGAGAGCCTCCGCACTCGATGCGGCGAGTGAGACCGAGACCCCGATCTTCGGCTACAACGTGTGGAGAATGATCGGGGGGAGCGGTGGGCCGAAGGCCGTTTCGGCGAGCGCGGCCGGGGTACCGGCGCTCGACCGCTCGAAGCTCGTCGCCCTTCTCTCCGACCCGGCGACGGCGAAGGGAGTGCGCGTAAGCAGTTCGCAGGCAATGTCCCTCGGGCTCCCCGAAGGGGACTGGGAATCGGTCGGGTACTTGTTCGCGACGCGGGATACCGTCTACAGCGTCCCCGTCCCGACGAGAGACGATTCCACGGAAGCTGGGATTCCGCTCGAGACTTTCATCGTGACGGCGCACGCGTCACTGGCGGGAGTCTTCGTTGCTTCGGAGCCCGTCACGGGCTACTCCGTGGACAACATCGCGCCGGGCGTGACGACGGGGCTCGCGGGGAACGAGACCGCCTCGCCTCCGGGGCTCGAGCTCACGTGGACGGCGAGCTCCGCCTCCGATCTCGGGAAATACAATATCTATCGTGGGACCGATGCTCTATTCGCGTCAGGTCCGGCGAACTTCCTCGGCACGACGGACGGCACGGCGCTGCATGACGGCACCTGGGTGAAGGCGTACCAGTATTTCTACAAACTCGTCGCGGTGGACCGGCACGGGAACGCAGGGTCCGCGGCGCTCCTCAGGCCCGAGGACATCAAGGTCGGGGCGATGCTCATGAGCTTCGCGGCGGCGCTGAAGCAGTCGGCGATCGAGGTCTCGTGGCAGCTCTCCGAGGTCGATGAATCGGCGGCGTTCCGCGTGCTTCGCTCGGCGGGTGCCGATGGATTCGCCGAGCTTCCGTTGATCGAAATCGTGCGCGAGGCGTTCGCATTCTCCATCGTCGACCGGACCGTCGAGCCCGGAACGACGTACCGCTACCGGGTGGACGTCGTGGAGGCGGCCGGCCGCCGCACGCTCTTCGAGACGGATGCGATCCCGACGCCGGCGATGCCTCTCACGCTGAACCAGAACCATCCGAATCCGTTCAACCCGTCGACGACGATCGGCTACTACCTGCCGGCTGCTGTTCCCGTGACGCTCGACATCTACGACTCGTCGGGTAAGCTCGTCGCGCGGCTTCTCGACAGGGACAGGCAGCCTCGCGGGACGCATTCGGTCGAATGGCGCGGTCTCGACGCGCAGGGTCGCCTGGTGAGCTCGGGGGTGTATTTCTACCGGCTCCAGAGCGGTAAAGAGGTCCTCTCGCGCAAGATGATTCTCTTGCGGTAGCGAGGGGCCGAAGACCGCCGCGGCAAACGCCGGCGGCCCAACCCGGAGGTGTGAACAGAGCATGAACACGTTTCAATTGGCGCTGGTTATTCTCGCGGCGGTCGTGCTGTGGGGCGGCATGTTCTTCTGGATCCGCCGGGCCCAGCAGAAACGGCGCGAGATCCTCGATCGAGTCGCAAGCGAGCTCCGGTGGAGCTTCGCGCCCGAGGGGGACGACACGCTGCGGATGAGCATGGAGAACTTCCGGCTCTGCGCCCACGGTCGCTCGAAGCGTTTCACCAATCTCATGCGCGGCTCGGGAGAGAACGCGGGCACCGCGCTCTTCGACTACGCCTACACGATCGGCGGAGGCAAGGAACGGCACACGTACCGGCAAACGGTGCTGAGCCTGAACGTCGGAGGGCGGCCGCTGCCCCATTTCTGCCTGCGCCCCGAGCACGTGTGGGACAAGGTCGAAGCCTTCTTCGGGCACAAGGACATATCCTTCGATGCGCACCCGGAATTCTCGAAGGCGTACTCGCTGCGCGGGGACGACGAGTATCAGATCCGGAACTTCTTCAGCGAGAGATTGATTGCGTTCATCGAGAGAGAGCGCAGCGTCACCATGGAAGGGGACGGGAGCACGCTCATTCTCTACCGGCACAGGAAGCTCCTCAAGCCGGAGGAGATCCGTCCATTCATTGAAATGGGATCGAGACTGAAGGAGCTCCTGAAGCCGTAGGGATGGACTTTGTCGTGCGCCCGTGGTACGATTCGCTCCACCAAAGCGGAAAATCGACCGACGTGCTCTCCAAAACCATCACCCCTGTCTCACGGGAGGAGTCTCCATGAACGGATTCTTCGCTCGAGTCCTCGTTGGGTGCACGATCGCGGTGCTCGCGATGCACTCTCCGCTCGCTGCCGAATGGCAGATGAACGGGAATAGTCTCAAGCCTTCAGCCACCGGGGATACATCGTATCCGAAGGTCTGTTCGGACGGGCGGGGAGGCGCGATCGTCGCCTGGATTGACGGGATGACCGGCGGGACCACCTACGCGCAGAGAATCGACGGCGACGGCAATCCGCTCTGGGCCTCAAACGGCGTTCCCATGACCGTGCTTCCCGCGAATCAGGCGAATCACCGGATCATCGCTGACGGCGCAGGCGGCGCTATTGTCGCGTGGGAAGATCACCGCGACGTCGGGTGGGACATCTACGCCCAGAAGGTGAATGCCGCGGGTGTGGTCCAGTGGGATCCGGCCGGCGTGCCCGTCTGCATAAGACCCGGCGACCAAACGCAGATCGTGATGGTGTCCGACCAGCGCGGGGGCGTGATCATAGTGTGGGCCGACGAACGACACGGCAACAGGGATCTCTATTTTGCTCGGATCGACGCGAGCGGCACTGTCATTTGGGGACCTTCGGGCGGGATCCAGCTGACGGACGATCCCCTCGATCAAGCCTCTCCCGCCATCGCATCGGACGGCACCGGCGGATTCATCGTCGCCTGGCAGGATGAACGCGCCGGGGGGATGAGCGATATCTATGCGACGAGAATCGGCGGGGATGGAGGCTGGGCATGGGGTGGTTTGAACGGGCTCGCCGTGTGCACGGTGGGGGGCTGGCAGCAGGGTCCGGTCATAGCCTCCGACGACGCCGGCGGAGCGATCATCGCCTGGCAGGACACTCGCCAGGGCCCCGAGGATATTTATGCCCAGAGAATGAACGCGAGCGGAGTCGCGAAATGGGCCATCGACGGAATTCCGGTATGCACGACAGGCAATATCAATCGTCCGCTCTGCGCCGTCTCGGACGGCGCGGGATCCGCCTACATCGGCTGGTCGGTCTTCGATTTCATGGCGGGGATCTACACTCTGTATGCGCAGAGAGTCACCAGAGCGGGAGCCATCCAGTGGCCCGTGGCGGGATTTCGATTCTCCTCCGGGGAGGGAAATCAGGCCGAGCTGCACTTCGTTTCCGCGGGGACCGACGGCATCATTGCAACGTGGAGCGAAAATCGATTCGGAACACCCGACATCTACGCACAAAAGATCGACGCGTCGGGCGCGGCGCAATGGACCCAGGACGGAGTGCCTCTCTGTGACGCATTCAACTGGCAGTACTGGACCGGCATCGTCACCGACGGAGCGGGAGGCGCCATCGTCACGTGGAGCGATTTCCGGAACGACACCTACGCTCAAGCCTTTGCCCAGCGAGTGACCGCGGAGGGCTTCTGGGGATACCCCGCTCCCGGCATCCGCGGCGTGCGCGATATTCCGGGGGATCAGGGGGGCAGCGTGAACCTCGCGTGGGACGCGAGCCGCCTCGATCCCGGCCCCGAGCACCTCATCGACCGCTACACGATCTGGCGCGCTATCAGCCCGACGGCGGCCGCTCCGCTGCTCGCGGGGGGTGCGCGATTGATTGCGGATGCGAGCGAGCTTCGCGTGGAGCGCGAGAGCGAGGGCGCGGCGGCCGCGGATCTTCGTCCGGGCTCTTCGGACCGCGTGTTGCGTCCCGCCGAGATCAACGGCGAGTCGTACTATTGGGACCTCGTCCTCACGACGAACGCGTATTACCTCTCGAATTACTCGAAGGTGGTCCCGACGCTCTTCGATTCGACCGCGACGAGCGACGAGCGCCATTATTTCCAGGTGATCGCACATACGGACGATCCGTACGTCTTCTTCGTATCCGAGCCGGACAGCGGTTGCTCGGTCGATAACCTCGCGCCGGCGCCGCCCCTGGGGCTCTCTGGAGAGCAGGTCCACGTGCCCGAGGGGCTGACGCTCGTGTGGGATCCGAATGCCGAGCCCGATCTCGGCGGGTACCACATATATCGCGGGCTGACGGAGGGCTTCGTCCCGGGGCCATCGAACCTTCTCGCATCCACTCCCGACACGATGCTCTTCGACGGCGGATGGCGCTGGAGCAGCGGGTATTTCTACAAAGTCGCCGCGGTCGACATTCACGGGAACGAGAGCGCCTACGCGCTCCTTCGCCCCGACAACGTGACCGCGGTCGACAACCCCGGGACGCCGCACGTCGATTATCTATCGCAGAACTTCCCGAATCCGTTCAATCCCGTGACGAGGATCGAGTTCGGGGTCGCGTCGCGCGTGAACGTGACGCTCCGCATCTACGACGCTGCGGGGCGCCTCGTTCGGACGCTCGTCGACGAGACGACACCACCGGGACAATACGCGAAGACGTGGGACGGGAGCACGAGCGCGGGCGCGGCGGCAGCGAGCGGGATCTATTTCTATCGTCTCGACGCCGGCGCCTATACCGAGACGCGGAAGATGGTGCTCCTGCGGTAGAAGAGCGTCTCCTAACTGGGCGTCTTCGCCCGCAGCGTCGTCTTGATCTCTCGCAGCTGTAGCGCCATCACGAAGAACAAGGCGACCGCGGACTCTTCAAGAAGATGCCACGGGTTGTAGGAGCCTCTCAACAGCGTATAGCCAATTACTTGGGCCAACTTCTCCCAGGCGGCGAGGCCCGCGAGGACAAACGCCGCTACGAAGAGGACTCGAGACGCGATACTCGTGAATCGCTGCATCGTGGTTACCTCCTTACTTCCGGGCAAGCACTACGGCATTCGAATCGAGTTGCTTGGTCTGGAGGTTGAACGCCACCATTCGAACCGTGCCGGTCTCGTCCTGGAACCAGAGCTGGAACCAACCGGGATACGCGGGGTTCGAGGTCACCGAAACCAATTTTCCCCATTCAGACGGGATAGAGTCCGATGCCGGCAGCTGCGCCGCACCTACCATCACTCCTTTTTGAGCCGGGCTCTCCGGCAGGCGGGCGCAGGAAAGAGTGGTCAGCAACAGGACGACAACGAGAACCCACAGACCTGTCTTACGACACATGTCCTCTCCTTTCTCCGCGAATCGTTCTTTGTTGCTTGAATGGGCCAAGTTAGGCACAGAGAAAATCGCCCGTCAAGCGAAAAAAAGGGGGGGAGCGGGAGAACAGCCACGCGTCGAACGACGGTCGTCGACAGCCCGGCCGCCTCGTCCCCTCGGGATTCGGCGGCCGGGCCGTCTTCGTCTCAGCGGGCAGCTACCTCAGGAGGACCATCTTTCTGGTCTCCACCTGCGAATTCGCCGTCAGCTTGCAGAAGTAGATGCCGCTCGATACGGCTGCTCCCCTCGAGTCCTTGCCGTCCCACAGCTTCTCGTGGTGGCCGGCCACGACGCGGCCGGCGATAAGCGTGCGAACGACTCTTCCCGAGGCGTCGTAGATCGTAAGAGAGACGTACGACGCATCCTTCAGCCCAAAGCGGATCGTGGTCATCGGGTTGAAGGGGTTCGGGTAGTTCTGCTCGAGATAGGTGGTCGAGGGCGCCTTGGGCGTGTCGCCCGTCCCGGGCTGCTGCCCGGGATCGTCCCGCAGCTCCTCCGGCGGAGGGCCGGAGAGGAACGGTTGAAAGATGACGCTCCCGCAGCCGGGCGGGGCCTCGTCGATCACGTAGATCTTCGCCTGAATCTGCGACACGACCGTAGTTCCCCACCAGTTGTTCTGGGCGTAGATGTTGCTCGTTGGATCGAACGCCGTGATGTTGATGTTGTTCGCCGGCGTCCGCAGGAAACTGTTGTTTCCCGGATCGGCCGTCGTGCCGATGTTGGGCAGCGAGTGCTTGTCCATCGTGATCACGCCGTTCGTGTTGCCGTAGATCGTGCACCGGCGCACCTTTGGGCTGCTGGCCGCGCTGCACTGAATGCCGGCCGTGTTGCCGTGGAGCGACATGAACTGGATCGTGGGGCTTGCGGCGTCACAGAGCACGCCGGTCGTGCAGCTCCAGACCTCCCCGTCGCTCAACGTGACGTCGTTTCGGCCCGTCACCTTCACGCCCGTCGTGCAAACGGTGGCCGAGACCAGCGTGAGATCCAGCGGATTACTCGAGGCATTGATGGTGAGACCCGTGATCGCGTCCGAGATCCGCACGCAGCTCCACGTGCTGCCGTTGCTTTCGTCGGATGTGACGAACGAGATGCCGGCCCATTTTCCCGCTCCGGCGGTCTGCGCCTTGAACAGCACGGGGTACGAGGAAGAGCCCGTGAGATTCATTACGCCTCCGCAGATGATCTCGACGTGACTCGGATCGCTCCCGGTTTCCCGCGCGTCCGTCAGAGCGGCCGTGATGACTGCGTTGACGCCCGCGCTGAACGAGGCCTCCTCGGGAATGCTCAGGTCGGTCGCGAGGTAGATCTGCGAGTTCGCGCTGCAGATCATCTGGGCTTCGATTGCGAGAGTCACCGCTCCGTAGTCGTTGAAGGTCCCGTCGATGATGAACTGGCCTCCGGACTGGATGTCGATCTCGCCGCCCGTCTCAAGAGTCAGCGTTCCTCCGGCGTAGACGTGCAGCTCCTGTCCGTAGCCGATCGTGATCTTCCCGCCGGTCTTCACCGTGCACAGCCCCTCATCGTCGATCGTGACCGAGGCACTGACTCCGCCGCTGAGGGTCGATTTGACTTCCATGCTTCCGCCGACGTGGATCTCGCACAGATCGGCGAGGACTCCGAGATTCGTGGGCCCCTCGGGTGACATTTCGGGCTCGGTGAACACGCTCGCGAGCGGGCTCACGACGAACGTCTTGCCCGCCGGGACGAGGAGATCCCCCCGCAGCCAGAAGTGGTCCGAGAAGACCACTGGCGGATCGGCGACCTCTCCATCGCTCAACGCGCTGTCCCGGGGCGAGATCTTGCCCCATCCGTAAGCGTAGATGAGCGACTTCCACGGACTGAAGACGCCGTAACCCCACGTCTCCGACCACGGACCGAAGCTCGTCGGCAGTCCTTGACCCGAAACGTGACTGTAGGTTTCCGGGTCCACGTTGCGGTCGCAGGCCGAGATCACGTAATCGAGCACGGTCGGGATGAACTGTCCTTCCGGCACCCCGCGCGCGGCGACGATGTCCGCGATCCTCGCGACCGTCCCGGACAGGAGAGCCGTTGAGAACGAGCCGGTGTACCCTTCCTGCGGGTAGCCTGAGGTATAGGCCGGACTTTCACCGGCCGTCGCGAGATAGTAGTAGTTGTCCGTGCTGTTGAACCAGTTTGTCGGTACGCCGACCGCGGCCGTGTTCGTCTCCGGCGCGTAAGGGTCGCAGAACTCACCGGTTGCGTTTATAGCAAGGCAGGTGAGCGCCTTGTCGCCGATGGACGTCGGACCCAGCGAAAAGGTCGACTGCGTGCCCACGAGCAAAACCTCGTGGTTGTACGCGTTCATGATGGCGTCCGTGGCGTCCTGATGCCAGCCCTGTTGACCGGTAAGCCCGTTCGACAGGTTCGTGACCGTCCGGTGGTAGGCGGGGTTGTTTGCTATGTGGTTCACGAACTCCACCCACGGAAACTCGGATGCCTCCTCCGTAAGTGAGATGTCGTTGCCGTAAACCCAATCCAGGTAGTCTTTCACGATGTACGCGTGAACGTATGGGGTTGGTTCCTGGCATTGAGCGAGGAAATTGTCCCCTATGAGCGCAGGCCGCTGCTGCGCCAGGAAGGACGCGTATTCGCTCAGGAATGCCCGATACTCCGGGATGTCCATGTCGTAGTCGTTGACGCAGTTCGGATTGACCCCGGAGTTGTGATAGAAGATCCGGTAGCCCCCGAGTCTCGGCGGGATCGTGCACTCTCCTCCAAGCACCGGACCCACAATCAAGACGGCAAGCGTGAAGCAGGCACACAGTAGAGCCATGCCTCTTATGATGACGTTTTTCACAAGAACTCCCTCCCATCCACAGATTCTCAATTAACCCTTAATAAAAATCATTCTTTGAACTAGCCAGAGGCGGAATCGAATGGTGACACTCCGTAAACAACCGTTTACGGCACTACGGCAATACCTCCTTGCTGATTGTCAATTAATTAATTCCGCTTGCCTGACGCTGAATGTTTGAATGGAGCGCCGTTCATCTTCATTAGACGACCGCTCGCGCCACTTTCCCGAAGGGGGAATAATATTAACAGTTATTTTTTTAAAAAACGCGCACGATGGCCGCGCGCATCGCTCCGAAGAGCGACGATTTATGAATGCATTTACTCGGCGGGTCGGTTCGGGAGAGCCGTCGCGGGGCGGCTCGAGACCTTGACACTGATTCGCAATTCCCTTAGAATCGGTCGAGTTGTAATGTCCGCTTTACACCTTTCACCGGAGGAGTCTTTCCATGATGCGTCTGCGTACCCTCTGCCTCGTCGCTCTCATTCTCTTCGTGGCTCTGCCGCTCGCGGCCCAGCAGGAGACGCGGCTTCTGCGTTTTCCGGCGGTTCACGGCAACACGATCGTGTTCACGTACGCCGGTGATTTGTACACCGTATCCGCGTCAGGGGGCGTGGCCCGGCGCCTGACGAGCGACGTTGGCTATGAGATGTTCGCCCGTTTCTCGCCGGACGGGACGAGAATCGCCTTCACGGGGCAGTACGACGGGAATACCGAGGTCTATGTGATGCCCGCGGAAGGGGGCGTCCCTCGCCGCG
>Ga0326726_10004023_pt1 | contig 13467 bp, 11 predicted proteins | sample MHFenrmetagenome_2_FD_207603 | JGI IMG/M metagenome (GOLD analysis project Ga0326726, IMG submission 207603) | Lab enriched peat soil microbial communities from Michigan Hollow, Ithaca, NY, United States - MHF15MN | ecosystem: Environmental > Terrestrial > Soil > Wetlands > Peat | place: USA... | reverse complement strand
GAGAAGCGCGGATCTTCGAGTTGCCCGAGCTTCGTGACGCTCAGCGTCCCGCAGACGGCGATCGCGAGGATCAGGAACAGCACGAGCGGCCGGTGCTCGAGCGCCCACTCCGAAAGGTTGAACGTCTTCATTGAACGTCTCCCGCGTAGGCCGCGAGCGGCAGCGCAACGCGTAGTCCAGGGGCCATCTTGTGCACGCCCGCGGTGACGACGAGCGTTCCGTCGGGAGGTCCGGACACGAGGACGTCGTCGCTGCGGTAGCGGTGCACGGTGACCGGCACGAGCTCGACAGTTCCGACGGGCTCGGTGCCGTCCTGAAGAACCGTCCAGACCGCGGGCTGCCCCTCGCGCTGCGTGAGCGCGGTCGCAGGGATCAAGGCCACCGGCGGACCGTCGGCGACGCGCTCCGTGAGCAGCGTGGCGGTTGCTCCGAGCGGGAGCGGCCGCGGTGTCACGGGCTTCAGCCGTGCGCGATAAGTCCGGGTCTGGGGCGTGGCCTGCGCCGAAAGCTCGCGCAGCACGACGTCGAACGTGACGCCCGGCGCGCTTGCCACCGACGCGCGATAGCGCGCGGTCTTGAACGCCTCGAGATGGTCCTCGGGCACGTCGGCAACGATCTCGGGCTCGCTCTCATCCGCGATCGCGACGACCGGCTGCCCGGCCGGGACGACCTGGCCGGCCTCGAAGCGGACGCTCGTGACGACGCCGCCGCTCGAGGCGCGCAGAATGGTGTACTCCACCTGGTTACGCGCGAGCTCGAGCTCGCGCGCCTTGGCTTCGGCCGCCGCGCGCGCGGTGCGCAGCTCGCTCTGCGCATGCTCCTCGTCGGACTCGGCAACGGATCCGTCGCCCTTGAGCGCCTGCAAGCGCCGCCAATCCGATTCGGCTTGACGCTGCCGCGTGAGCGCCGCGTCGAGCTGCTGGCGCGCGGCCTCGCGCGCGAGCCGATAATCGGCGTCGTCGAGCCGCGCGATCACGTCGCCCGCGCTCACTCTCTGGCCGACATCGACGCCGCGCGCGACGACCTTGCCGCTCACACGGAACGCCTGATCGATCTCGTGCCGCGCCTGCACGGAGCCGAAGTAACGGCTCGCTGCGGTCACGGGCGCGTAGCGAATCTCGGCGGCGCGAACGGGCCGAACCGCCTCGGCGGTCGGAGCGTGCCGCGAGCACGCGGCCAACAGGGAGACGGTAGTTGCAGCGACGAGGGCTGCATGGATTGACGTTTTCAAGACTATTCCTCCGTAGTGGCGACGGGCTCGAATGCTTCCCAACCACCGCCGAGCGCCTTGAAGAGCCGGACGCTCGCGAGCCGCAGCTCCGTGCTGCTCGCGTTCGCGTCGACTCGGACGCTCAAGCGGGTGCGCTGCGCATCGAGCAGCGGCAAGAGATCGATTTGTCCTCGGTCGTAGAGCGATTGCGCGCGGCCGAGCGCGGCGTCCGCTGAAGCGGCCGCGCTATCGAGCGCATCGGAGCGTTGATGCTCATCGCGCAGCGCGACCAGGGCGTCTTCGACGTCCTCGAGGGCTCGCACGATCGCGTCCTCGTAGCGAATCAGGGCCTCGTGTTGCCCGCTGTCCGCGATCTCGTTGATCGCACGCGTCCTGCCCCAGTCGAAGATCGGCGCCGTCAAGAGTCCGGCCACGTTCGAGAAGCGCGCGGAGTCGACGTCGATCGCGCCGAGCGCGAAGCTTTGCTTGCCGAACAGCGCGCTCGTGAAGAGCCGCGGGAACCATTCGGCCGCGGCCTGCTTCCGGCGCGCATTCGCGGCATCGAGCTGCGCGCGAGATGCGAGCAAATCCGGCCGGCGCTCGAGAAGCGCGGCCGGCTGTCCCGACTCGACTTCCGGCACGACGGCTTCGCCCGTCCACGGCACGATCGTCGCGGCGTTGGCTGCCTGGTCCCCTATGAGCACCGCAATGCGATGACGCGAGACGGCGGCGAGCGTCTCGAGCGGAGGGATCGCGGCGCGCGCGCTCGACGCCGCGGTGCGCGCTCGTTCGACGTCGAACGGCGAAGCGAGTCCCGCTCGCTGCCGAGCGGTGACGAGGCGAAGCGTCTCGTCTTGAGCAGCGGAGATTGCGCGCACGGTGTCGAGCTGGCGAAGAGCACCGACCAGCGTGAAGTAGTTGCTCGCGACGTCGGTCAGCACGAGCAGCACGACGCCGCGCCTGCCGTCCTCGGCCGCGACCGCGTCGGCCGTGGCGGCGGCGGCGCCCGCGCGCAGGCGCCCTGAAAGATCGATCTCCCACGACACGCCGATGCCGCCGGCGCTCGCGTCGAGGTCCGGCGCTCCGTGCGTGTGCTGGTCGAGCGATTGAGCGGTCCCATTGATGTTCGGCCAAAGCGATGAACGGCTGACGGTCACGCCGGCGCGCGCCGCGCGCACCCGCTCGGCAGCGATCTTGACGTCGCGGTTCTCGGCCGCCGCGCGGCGCACGAGATTGGACAAAACGGGATCGCCGAAGCGATCCCACCAAGCGACCTCGGGCGCCGCCTCGGACTCCGCAGAGGCCGTGAAGTGGCTGGGCACCTCGATCGTGGGCCGCAAAACCTGGGTCGAGCATCCGGCGAGCACGGCGATCAAGCCTCCGACGCCGAGCGCGACGGCAGCCCTAGTGCGGCGAGTCGCGCCGCGATCGATGCGCTCGGCGCGCGGCGTCGGATTCAAAGAAGCTCGGTCGAGTAGAACTGTCGTTTGCATGGCTCGAATCGCTCCGTACTCGGTGTGGTGAAAGCGTAGGAGACATAGCGGAGCGAGTGGTCGGCGAAGGGTCGGCGTTCGGTTGGAATTTCGTGGCCGTTGTAGCGACAGCGCGACTCGAGCTCACCGACCGGAGCCACGTCGTCGGGGAACGGTCGCCGTTCGATCGGAATCACTCGCTCATGGACGATTGCCCGAAAACCGGCGAAAGCTCTATGCGCGTCGCACGGCTCGCGCGAGAATGGACGCCGCGCGCGCATCGCGTTTTGTCCGACGAGGACGCATGGCCAGCCCTCCGGCTCGCTCGAGTCCGTTACGCGTGCGCTTTGCCGAGTTCGAGCTCGACGAGGCGAATGCGCGCTTGCTGCGCAACGGAATGAGTGTTCCGCTCTCTCCGACACCCTTCGGCCTGCTCTGCGCGCTCGTCGATCGCGCGGGCTCGCTGCTCACGAAGCACGCGCTGCTCGACGAGGTCTGGGGACACCGCTTCGTGAGCGACTCGGTGTTGAAGGGCACGATCAGCGATATCCGGATCGCGCTCGGCGACGATGCGCGGAGCCCGCGCTTCATCGAGACCGTGGCGCGTCGCGGCTACCGGTTCATCGCCGTTCCGACGTCCCTGCAAACGTCGGAGCCCCGCACGCGCGCTCCCGCTCGACATGCCGCGAGCTTGGCCGAGCGTTCTGACGCGGCGCTCGCCGCGCCGGCGGGCCCGCCCGAAGCGCGGCACGAGACGTCCTTCGTCGGGCGCGCCACGATGCTCGCGCGCCTTGCGCGCGCGTGGGAGCGCGCGCGGGCCGGCACTCGCGTGATCGTTTGGATCGCGGGCGAGCCGGGCATTGGTAAGAGCGCCCTGATCGAGCACTTCGCTTCGAGCCTCGGCGAGGGAGCCTACGTGCGCGGGCAGTGCGTTCAACAATACGGCGCGGGCGAGTCGTATCACCCGGTGCTCGAAGCCGTCGCGGAGCTTTGCCGCAGAGACGCGAGCGTTCCCTCTCTTCTGCGCGCCGTCGCACCGACCTGGCTGCTGCAGCTGCCGTGGGTCAGCACGGCAGAGGAGCGCGAAGCCCTGCGCCGCGAGCTCGCGGGCGCAAGCCCGGAGCGGATGCTGCGCGAGATGGGCGAATTCCTCGATCGCTACACGCAAGACCGGCCGCTCCTTCTCGTCACGGAAGATCTGCATTGGGGCGATCGGCCGACGCTGCAGCTACTCGACTTCCTCGCACGGCGTCGCAGCAGCGCGCGCCTGATGTGGGTTCCAACGTTCAGGCTCGCCGAAGTCGTCGCGACCGATCATCCGTTGAACGAGTTGCGGCACGAGTTGCTCCTGCACCGTCTCTGCGAGGAGATCGTGCTCGATTCGTTTTCGGAAGCCGATGTCGCCGCGTATCTCGCCGAGCGCTGGCCCGCAATCGCGGCCGACGAAAGCATGGTGCGTGCTTTGCACGAGCGCACAGAAGGCGTGCCGCTGTTCATCGCGTCGATGCTGAGCGACATCGCGGCGCGGTCGGCGGCAAGCGGCGTATCGACTGCCAAGTTGCTCGCGTCGTCGCCGGTTCCCGAAAACCTGCTTGCGATCATCGAGCACTATTCGAACCGGCTGAGCGACGAGCGGCGCGTGCTGCTGTCGGCCGCGGCGGTCTGCGGAGCGGAGTTCGGCATCGCCGTCGTTGCGAAGGTGCTCGAGCGCGACGCCGTCGAAATCGCCGCGGAGTGCGAGCGGCTGTTGCGCGAGCGCTTGTGGCTCGCGGCGCCGCGCGGAACGGCCCAGAACGACAGCGACGACGAGCGCTATTCGTTCCGCCATGCTCTGTTTCGTCAGGTGCTCTACGATCGGATGGGATCGTCCGCCCGCATCGATATGCATCGCAAGGTGGGCGGCGTGCTCGAGCGCGAGCGCGCGGAAGGCCGCCCCATTTCCGCCGTCCAGCTAGCAACGCACTACGACCTCGGCCGCTCGCCGCTCGACGCATTGCGCTACTACGCTGAGGCGGCCGAAGCGGCACTCGCGCACTTGCACCCAGGTGAATGTCTACAATTGACCGAGCGTGCGTTGAGCCTTCTCGCGCGCGCGCAGCCTACCCCGGAACGAGCGGCGCTCGAGTTCACGCTCGCGACGCTCCGAGGCGTCGCCGCGTTTCACGTGCTCGGCGTCGGCGACGAAGCGCGCAAGGCGTACCTGCAGGCCCGGGCGCTGCTCGGCGACGTTGGGCTGCATCCGCTGCGCGGCGTTCTAGTCCAAGGGATCGGGCAGCTGCTGAGCCTGCGCGCGGAGTACGCGGAGGCGCTCGCGACGGCGGATCGCGTGGACGCCCTCGCCGCTGAAATCGGCGATCCGCTGCTCGAGATCGCAGCATTGTCGACTCGCGGCGACGTACAAATGTTTCTCGGACGTTCGCGCGAAGGCCGGGCGACGCTCGAGCGCGCGTTGCTCGCGATCGACTCGACGAGCGCCAGCGCCGAGCAGTTCATCGGCGACCCGCGCCCGTCGACGCTCGCGATGCTCGCCATTCAGCTCACGCATCTGGGGCTCGTCGATCAGGCACGCGAACGCATCAGACAGGCGTATGCGTGCGTCGACCGCCTCCCGCAGCCCTTGGCCGCGCTGAGGACGATCTGGTGCGACGTCCTCGTCCAGGTCCGCCTCGGCGATACGCAGCGCGTTGCGGAGCTTGCCACGCAAATGAGCGCGCTCGTCGAGAAGCACGGTCTCGCGCAGGGCAGGATGGCGACGCGCTGGTTTCGAGCGTCCGCGAAGGCGCGGCGCGAAAGCGCGCTCGAGGCGTTTCGCGAGATTCGCGCCGCGTACGAAGAGAACACCGCGCTCGGGATGATCGCGGGCGCAAGCGAGGTGCTCGGGTACGCAGCCGACGCGCTCGTTCTACACGGCGACTTCGACGGCGCCGGCCAGCAACTCGAGCAGGCGCTCGCGATTGTCGAGCGCCACGGGGAGCGGTACTACTTACCGCAGCTTTTACTGACGCAGGCTGCCGTCGCGCGCGGCAGGGGCGACGCCGCAACGGCGGACGCCTCGATGCGACGCGCGCTCGAGGAAGCGCGAGCGCAGGAGGCGCCGTGGCTCGAGCTCTTGTCGCTCACCGCGCTCTGCGATCGCTCGGCGGCGAAGACGGACGACCAGCGCGCGCTCCGCGCAGTGGTCTCCAAGCTCAGTGAAGGGAGCGATACCCCGGCCTATGCGCGAGCCAGAGCCGTTCTCGATCGAGCGCGAAGGCGCGCCTCCCGAGGCGAGCACGGTCGCCCCTAGCGACTCCTCTCGCTCGGCACAGCGGTCCGCCGGGGGCGGTCCACGAGCTCGCGCGCGTCGCGGTCTGGTTCCCGACCGACACAAGCACCACCAAACGGCGACGGTTTGCCGACCACTCCGATCGGGACGGTCGCTAGTCTTATCCGAGACCGAAGTTCGGAGGAACCATGACACTCAGAGCCGATACCAAATACCCGAGTCGACGTACTTACGTGCTCAAGCTGCGCGGCGATGCGACGCCGGAGGAGCTTCGCGGCCGCCTGGAAAACATCGTCACTTGCGAATGCGAGGACTTCAGCAACGCCGCGGAGCTCTGCGAGCTGCTGGCTCGTGGCGTCGACGCGAGCGATGCGTAAAGAGACACCACGGTAGCAGGGGTTATGTCGCTGCTTGCCACACTGCCAGGATTCTTGATCGCCGTTCTCGGCATCTCGGCGACGGTCGCCGTCGCGTGGATCAACCAGAGGGGGCACAGCCGGCGCGAGCTGATTCGCGAGGAGATACGCACGCGCGAAACCCTCTATGCGGAGTTCATCGCCGAGTGTGCCCGGCTACTCGTGGATGCCTACCAGCACACGCTCGAGAAACCCGAAACGCTGCTCCCCGCGTATGGCTTCATCAATCGCATACGCCTCTGTGCATCTCCGGAGGTGCTCGCCGAAGCTGAACGGCTAGTCGAGCGGATCACCGAACAGTACTTCGCAGCGAATCTCACGTTGCCTGACTTGCGCGCGATTCGGCGCAACATCGCAAACGATCCGATGAGCAATTTCGGCGAGGTGTGCAGGGCCGAGCTCCGATCGATACGCGGACAGATCTAGACGACCCGCCGGACTTTCGCGCACCGCTTACGTACACTTGGCGGAGGGCCGGGGTACCGAGGGCGGGCGGTATGCGGACGATCGATGTGACGGCGCTGATCGAGCGCCGCCGTTTCAACGGCTTCTACTACGGCATGATCGCGCTGTCGTGGCTCATCACGGCGTTCGACGGCCTCGACGGCCTCATGATCGGCTTCACGCTGCCGTACATGCGCGACGAGCTCCATCTCACGACCGTGATGATGGGCTACATCGCGGCCGCCGGGAACGCGGGCACGGCGGCCGGCGGTTTCCTGTCGCCGTTGCTCGCGGACCGGATCGGACGGCGCCCGACGCTGATCGCGATGGCGATCATGTTCGGCGTGCTCACGTCGGCGACGGCGTTGGCCGGAAGTTACGAAGCGCTCGTCGTGATGCGCTTCGTGAACGGTCTCGCGCTCGGCGGCCTGTTGCCGCTCGCTTGGGCGCTCAACATCGAGTTCGTGCCGAAGCGCATGCGCGCGACCGTGGTGACGATCATCATGGTCGGCTACAGCGTCGGCAGCGCGCTGGCCGGGCCGCTCACGAACGCGATCGCGCCGGGCCACGGTTGGCAGGGCGTCTACCTCGCGGGCGGGCTCGGCACGCTCGTCTGTGCCGTCGCGCTGTGGATCTGGCTGCCCGAGTCGATTCGCTTCTTGACCTTAAGCGGGCGACGACCCGACGCGGTCGCGCGCACGCTGCACCAGCTCGATCCTGAGTCCGACGCGACGGCCGACGACCGCTTCTTCTTGAGCGACGAGGGCCAGGCGACCGGCAAGATCCCGATCAAGGAGCTCTTCGCGGGACCGCTGCGCGTGGTCACGCCGCTCCTCTGGCTCGGGTTCTTCATGAGCTCGCTCGGCGTGTTCTTCACGTCGTCATTCGGGCCCACGGTGCTCGAGTCGATTGGGTTCCCGCGCCCAACCGCGGCGCTCGTGAAGTCCTCGGTGTCGTTGGTCGGCGCCGCATTGGGTCTCTTGCTCATGCGGTTCACGGATCGCAAAGGGCCGATCGCGCTCGCGGCGTATCCCGCCGCGGCGGTGCCGGTGTTGCTCGTCGTCGGCTACGGCCTCCTGAGCGGCGACCTGTTCCTCACGATGGTGTTGATCGGCTCGGGCCTCGTGATGGGCGGGCACTTCGGCGTGCAGTCGATCGCCGGCGTCTACTACCCGAGCGCCGTGCGCGCGACGGGCGGCGGATTCGCGTCTGGGGTCGCAAAGATCGGCGCAGTCTTGGGGCCGATCGTGGGCGCCGCCATTCTGTCGAGCCAACTGCCCGTCGTCCGCACCTACGCGCTGCTCGCGATCTGTCCGGCGGCCTTGTGCCTCTGCGCGTTCGGAATCGCAGCCGCCCTGCGCAAGCCTCGAGCCGAGACCCCGTCGACGCTCCTGAGCCGCGGCGCCGCGCGCACTTGACTCGAGGCGACACCATGATCACGCACACCGGCGGCTGTCACTGCGGACGCGTGCGGTTCGAGGTGACTGCGCCCGCACGGCTGCAGGTCTCGGACTGCAACTGCTCGATCTGCAGCAAGTCCGGATACCTGCACCTGATCGTGCCGAAGTCGCGGTTCAGGCTTCTCTCGGGACAGGACTGGCTCACGACGTACGAGTTCAACACGCGAACCGCCAAGCATTTGTTCTGCTCGGCGTGCGGGATCAAGTCGTTTTACGTCCCGCGCTCGCATCCCGACGGCTACAGCGTCAACGCGCGCTGCTTGGACGAGGGAACCGCGGAGGAGATGACGGTCGTTGAGACCGACGGCAAGAACTGGGAAAGAACGCATCCTTCCGGTCGCGGCAAGCCTTTCGACTGAGCCCGAGCGCTACGAAGTCAGGTACATGCCGCCGTTGACGGCGATCGTTTGCCCTGTGATGTAGCCGTTACTCGCGAGCAGCACGGCCACGTCGGCACATTCCTCGACGCGGCCAAAACGCCCGACGGGGACGATGTCGGGCTTCACGTGCGGATTCGACACTACCATCTCGGTACCGATCAACGCTGGCGCTATCGCGTTCACGGTGATGCCTTCCTTGGCGAGCAGTCGCGCATAGCTCTTGGTCGCGGCGATCACGCCGGCTTTGGCGGCCGAGTAGTGGACCGCCAACACGCTGCCCGCCTGCGCCGCGACCGAGGTGAGGTTGATGATGCGGCCCCACTTGCGGGCGCGCATACCCGGCAACACCGCCTGCGATAGCAGGAAGACAGAGGTGAGGTTGACCGCGAGCGTCTCGTTCCAGGAGGCCTCGGTCATCTGCTCGATGCTTTGGAAAGTTGCGCGACCAGCGTTGTTTACGAGTATCTCGATCGGCCCGAGACCGCTTTCAACGGCGGCGATCAAGGCCGCGACGTCGGCGCTCTTCGATACGTCACCTTTGACTGCGACGGCCCGCCGGCCCAGCGCTCGAACCGCGTCTGCGGTGCCGTGCGCGTCGGTCTCGCGGCTCACATAGTTCACGGCGACGTCGCACCCCGCGGCGGCGAGCGCGAGCGCAATCCCCTTGCCGATGCCGCGGCTGGCGCCCGTCACGAGAGCCACTCTGCCGTTCAAGGACGTCTGCGTCATAGGCAGGTCAGAGCATCGCGCGCAGCGCGATCCGGTTGATCTTGTTCGTCCCGGTCTTCGGTAGCGCGTCGACGAAGCGGACCTCGACGGGCCGTTTGTACTTCACCATCTCTTCCTTGCAGTAGGCGAAGAACTCGTCCTCGGTCAGCGTCTCGCCGCTCGCGACCACGACGAACGCGACGAGCACCTCGCCGAGACGGTGGTCCGGCTTGCCGACTGTCGCGGCCTCGCGGATCTTCGGGTGCTTGAACAGCACCTCGTCGACCTCGCGCGGGTACACGTTGAAGCCGCCGACGATCACCATCTCCTTCTTGCGATCGACGAGGAACACGAAGCCTTCGTCGTCGACGTAACCGATGTCGCCGGTGTACAGCCAGCCGTCGCGCAGCGTGTTGCGCGTCTCCTCGGGGCGGTTGCGGTAGTCGCGCATGAGCTGCGGGCCGCGCACGCGGACCTCGCCGCGCTCGCCGAGCGGCAGCACGCGCTCGCCCTTGTCGAGATCGACGATCTGGATCTCGGTGCTCGGCACCGGATTGCCGACCGACAGCAACTTGCGCTTGCCCGAGCCGCACGGGTTCAAGCAGAACGGCGCGCCCTCGGACATGCCCCACCCCTCGAGCAGCGGACATTTCGCGCGCGCGTTCCACTCGCGGTGCAAGTCCGCCGGGCACGGCGCGCCGCCCGAAAGGCAATACCGCAACGCCGACAGATCGCAGTCGTCGAAGATCGGGCTCGCAAGCAGGCCCATATATATAGGAGCCGGCCCGCCCGCGAAAATCGTGACCTTGTGATCCGCGAGCGCGCGCACGACCTTGTCCGCGTCGTAGCGCGGCACCATCACGAGCGTGCTCTGTGCGTAGATAGGCACCCAGGTCGCGTAACCGAGCCCCCAAATGTGGAACATCGGCGCCACGTTCAAGAACGTTTCGCGGCCGTACTCGACTGGCCACACGTCGACGTGGATGTAGACGCTCGCGAGCAACCCGCGATGCGTGTGATTCACGCCCTTCGGGACGCCGGTCGAGCCGCCCGTGAAGATGATCAGCGCGAGATCATCGAGACCCGGCAGTGCGCCGCGCTCGAGCCTCAGCGAGTCGTCCCCTGTCCATTCGCCGAGTGTGCCGGTGCCGAACACGAACTCCTCGGCGATGCCGAACTCGTCGGCGACGGCGCCGGCCTTCGCGGCCAAGCTGTGGTCGCTGATGATGACTGTCGCGTCGACGTCCGCGAGCACCTTCGAGAGCTCGTGCGGCGTGAAGAACGGATTCACCGGAACCACTTGCGCGCGCGTAGCCATCACGGCCATCAGCGCGACGTCCATTTCAATCGAGTTCGGCATCATGAGGATCGCCCGCTTGCCGGCGCCGAGGCCGAGCCCTGCGAGCAGACGCGCGAAACCCGCGACCGCGCGGCCGAACTCCGCATACGTGATCCGCCGATCCTCGTAGATCACGGCCGTGACCTCGGGATGAGCTTCGACGGCGGCCGCGAGCATGTGCACGAGGCTCTCGTAGTGCGGCAGCTTGGGATCGATGTCGCGCTTCGCGCGCACGTGCGAAAGATTCGTCATGGCTCTACCAGCGAACGAGGTTCGGCTTGAAGTCGATCGCCATCGCGGCGTCGTAGTAGCGCAGCGTCGCCGCGAGCGGCGGCGCGAACGCGTCGATCCGCGCGCAATCCTCATCCGTGATCGTCACGCCCGCGCTCCCGAGGTTGTCGAGCGCTTGCTCGAGCGTGCGCGGGCCAATGATCGGCGCGGTGACGCCGGGCTGCGCGGCGAGCCAGGCGAGCGCGAGCTGCGACGGCGAACAGCCCTTCTCTTCCGCCAGCGCGACGACGCCTTCGATCACATCGAACGCCGCGGGCGTCACCCTGCGGTCGAAGTTGTCCTTGCCGCCGTGCCAGCGCCCGGCCGCGCTCTGGTCGTCGCGCTTGTACTTGCCCGTGAGCAAGCCGCCGCAGAGCGGCGCCCACGGGAGCGTCGCGATGCCGAACGTGCGCGCGGCCGGCAACACCTCGCGCTCGGCGGTGCGATCGAGCAGGTTGTAGGCCATCTGCTCGCAGACGAAGCGGTTCAGTCCGAACTCCTTCGCCGCCCACAGCGACTCGACGATCTTCCAGCTCGGAAACATGCTCGTGCCGATGTAGCGGATCTTGCCCGCGCGGATCAGGTCGTCGAGCGCGCGCAGCGTCTCGTCGATCGGCACATCGGATTGCGCGCGATGCAGCTGATAGAGGTCGATCCAATCCGTCTCCAGCCGCTCGAGCGACGCGTTGCACGCGTCGATCAAGTGGCGCCGGCTCAAGCCGCGCCCGTTCGGGTCCTTCGAGTCGACCGGAAAGAAACCCTTCGTCGCGAGCACCACCGACGCGCGCTTGCCGCCCGCGAGCGCCTTGCCGACGTAACGCTCGCTCGCGCCGGCCGAGTACGCGTTCGCGGTGTCGACGAAGTTCACGCCCTGGTCGAGCGCGCGCTCGATGATCGCGATCGAGTCCGCCTCGCTCGTGCTGCGGCCGAACATCATCGTGCCGAGGCAGAGCGGGCTCACCTTGACGCCGGTACGGCCGAGGTTGCGGTACTCCATGGCTCGATCTCGAGCGACGCCGTGATCTCGTCAGCCGAGGTAGTCGCGCTTGCCGATCTGCACGCCGTTGTGCCGCAAGATCGCGTACGCGGTCGTGTAGTGAAAATAGAAATTCGGGAGCAGGTTCGTGAGCAAGTAATCCTTGCCCGTGAACGTGAACGACGCGTTCGGGAACTTGAGCTCGATCTTGCGCGTGTCGGCGGCGTCGAACTGCGCGGGCTTGAACGTGCTCAGGTACGCGATCGTCTTCGCGATCCGCGCGTGCAGATCGGCGAAGGTCTTCTCCTCGTCAGGCCACTTCGGCGGCTCGAGGCCCGCGAGCCGGCTCGCGCCGCCCTTCGCCTGGTCGGTCATGATCTGCACCTGCCGCGTGAGCGACAGCATGTCGGGCGCGAGCCGGCCGTTCGTGAACACGCTCGGGTCGATCTTGCGTGCCTCACAGTCGGCCTCGGCTTTCTTGAGCACGTTGTCGAGATTCGTGAGCATCTTGCTGAAGGTTGGAACGAGTTGATCGTAGATACTGATAGCCACGGATTGACCCCTTGTCGTTGATTCCTTGTGGGCGAAGCGTGACGGCTCGGCGACGAGCGCCCCTGCCGTCGGCGGACGCCAATGATAAGAGCCGCGATCAACCGCGCCTAGGGGCGCGCGACCTTCTCGAGCCCGCGCCCGAGCGGCTGACCGAAACGCGCGCGTCAAGATTGCCGGACAAATCCGGCTGTGGTCTGCTACTCCCCCTTCGGCGGGAGGGGTGCTCGATGCTCGGGGAAATCGTCGGTCGGATCGCCCAGGCGCGCGAGATACGGCGGGCGCTGAAGCTCAGCCGCGCCGACTTCGAAGCCTGGAAGCTCGGGAAGTTTCGCCGCCTCGCGCGCCACGCGCGCGAGCGATCGCCGTACTACCGCCGGATCATCGACGAGCGAAAGATCGACGTCGATCGGTGCGTGCCGGGCGATTTCCCGGTGCTCACGAAGTCGCTGCTGATGCAGCACTTCGACGAGATCTCGACCACGCCCGGCGTCACGAAGCAAGCGATCGCCGACTTCCTCACGCGCTCGCACGACCCGACCGAGCTCTTCCTCGGCAAATACCGCGTGATCCACACGTCGGGCTCATCGGGCGAGGTCGGCTACTTCGTCTACTCGTTGAAGGACTGGATTCGCGGCAGCTACATGGGCCGACGCGGCCCGCAGCCGCCACGCAAACGCAAGGGCAAGTTCCGGCTCGCGTACTACGCAGCGATCGACGGTCATTATGCGGGCGTCACGATGATCCGCTCGATCGAAACCGGGCTCGCGAAATTCTTCGTCGACGTCGGCTGCTTCGAGGTCAACACTCCGCTGCACGAAGTGATCGCGGCCCTCAACGCGTTTCAGCCGGACTTCCTCGCGGGCTACACGACCGCGCTCAAGATCCTCGCGGAACGTCAGCGCGCAGGTGAGCTCAAGCTCGACTGCCTGATCGGCATCGGCACCGCCGGCGAGGCGACGACGGAAGTTGACCGCG
>Ga0326726_10004022_pt1 | contig 13469 bp, 14 predicted proteins | sample MHFenrmetagenome_2_FD_207603 | JGI IMG/M metagenome (GOLD analysis project Ga0326726, IMG submission 207603) | Lab enriched peat soil microbial communities from Michigan Hollow, Ithaca, NY, United States - MHF15MN | ecosystem: Environmental > Terrestrial > Soil > Wetlands > Peat | place: USA... | reverse complement strand
GTCTGCACCACCACTTGGTGCAAACTTACATACGGGATGTGTCCTCTCGCAGTTACAGTCCGCAGCCCGTATATTACCGCGCTTCTCCGTTTCGTCCTCACAAGACTTCACCTCAGGAGACTCGCCATGCGCTTCGCCCATGGCGTCGGCGTCCTCGCGTTGGGCGCCTTCGCCGCAGTTGTCTCGCCGCTTCCTGCCCAGCAGCCCCCCAATCCCGCCGATTCCGGTGTAACGATGACCGGCGGCCCGGTCATGCGTGTGAATTTCTTCAAGGTCAACGCCGGGATGGGGCCGGAGAATCAGCGGGATCTCAGGCAGCACCTTGTGCCGATCTGGGAGGCGGAGAAAGCCGCAGGCATCATCCTCGACTACACGGTCGTGACGAATCTGACGACCGAGTCTCCCGAGGACTGGAACTTCGGCTTTGCGCTGACCTATCCGAACTTCGCGGCGCTGGACAGCTTGGGCGCCCGGACCGCTCCGATCACGCTCAAGCACTACGGCTCCGCGGATGCTCGGACGGCCGCGGGCAATCGCCGCGAGCAGATCAGGACGCTCGTCCGGAGCAGTTTGCTGCGGGTGGTGAGCATCACCCGCACCCCGCGGCCGTAGGATCGTCCGGCCCAAACGCACGTTGAGTCAACGATGAAAGACGGGCCCGCGCAGTCAGGCGGGCCCGCTCTCTCTTGGCGACTGGCGACTTACTGCCTCGCCTGGACGAGAACCGCTCTGCCAGCGTGGTAAGAGATGACGTATACCCGGTCGAACACCTTCGCCTTCCATTTCGGTGGCTCTGGTGTGACACCGAGGGCCGCCGCCAGTTGTGGAATCTCTTCGTGGTTCCAGCAGATGAGCACCGTCTTCCCGGTGTATGCCGGGTTCGCGAGAATCAGCTGGGCCAGCGCGGCGTAATCTCTTCCGAGGTAGGGAGTCTGCACCGGCAGCTTGAGCGCTCGGGCCAGCGGCGCCACTGTTTCCTGAGTGCGCTGTCCATTGTCGTGCCTGGTGGTGTGTGTCGCGAACACCGCCACAGGCAAGCCGAATCTGGTCATCGCAGGATCGGTCGTGATGAACGACACGAGCCGTTCGGCGCGCCTCACGCCCGCTCGCGACAGATGGGGGTTCTCCGGATCGGCCGGCTTTTCGGCGTGGCGGATCAGGATGATCTGCGCTGGCCGCGGCACTGGTTGACTCGGTGCGGGCATCCGGAGAGCGGACAACAGGACGATAGCCGCGTTGGCCCAGGTCAATGACATTCCTACCGTCGGACCGCCCGCGATGGCGCCAAGGGCGCAGAGCGGTGCTGGTGTAAGCCCAATGCCAGAGGATGGATTCGAACCCCCGACACGCGGATCATGATTCGCAGCAGCCGCGTGCTGCAAGGGGTTGCTCCTCTCTCAGCGGTCTACGCTACTCGCGGGCGCTCAATGAACGGAAGGCGCGTGCACGGGCGCGATCGCGTACTCGACCCCGCTTGGGATGGTGACGCCGAAGTCAGGCAGCGCCGGGCGAGACGCCTCGCACCAACGAATGACCTGAATCAACTCCCCCTCTACGTGCAGCCCCCACCACTCAGGCATCTGACGCCTTCCGCTTGCGTTGGTCTCGCTCAATTGCGAAAGGTCTGTGGCATACTCTGTTCCCCGAACCCACTGAGCTGTTGAGCAGGCATCAGGTTCCGCAAACGGCCGCCGCGCCTATAGGTACGCCCTGCCGGAATTCTGATTGACATTCTCGGTGATGACAGTTTCCGTTGCGCCGCCGACACAGGGTGCGGCTTCCCCGCGACTCCGCACAACCGCACGCCACGGCGGGAACTCGGGCCAGGGCATAATGCCTGCCATAACCGGGAGGCTACGGACTTCCGCGTCACCGGGCCCGTCACCCGAACATCACCGGGCCGGAGGGGCTTCCAGTACCCGTTGGTGAGCGAGCAGCTCACCCTCGCTATGTTCCCGCTGGCACCAACCACAATCGTGCCAGGGCTCCGATTCACTAGCAAGCACGCCAAGTGTCGAGTCCTCGAGGATTGCGCGACGGAAGCGACGTTCTTGCTGTCGGACCGCCCGCGATAGCGCCAGAGGCGCAGAGAGGTGCTGGTGTAAGCCCAATGCCAGAGGAGGGATTCGAACCCCCGACACGCGGATTATGATTCCGCTGCTCTAACCACCTGAGCTACTCTGGCCCTGCTGCGCAGAGAGGCGGCTCCCGGACCGGGGCCGCCTCTCGAGTAGCGGGGGCGGGATTTGAACCCGCGACCTTCGGGTTATGAGCCCGACGAGCTACCAGGCTGCTCCACCCCGCGTCGCTGGACCCAAACCTAGTCCCGGGCCCCAAACCGGTCAAGCACGCCTACCGCCTGGCGCTGTCCCCCGGCACGACCTGGTAAAGGATCTCCCCCGGCCGGATCATTCCGAAGACCTCGCGCGCCACCCGCTCCTGCGCAGCCGGATCGCTCTTCATCGCCTGCTCGACCCGCGTCACCGAGTCCACCTCGGCGCGCAGACGCACGATGGACTCGCGTTCCCCGCGCACCTGGGCCTTCAGCTTCAGGAGATCGAGCGTGCCGTATTCCCCGCCCTCCGCCGCGAAGCCGACCATCGCCAGCACCACCAGGATGACGAGCGGCCGCTTCAGGGCCGGCCGCTTCATCACCGGTACAGCGACTTGCCGGGATACCAGGCCGTGTCGCCCAGCTCCTCGGCGATCCTGAGCAGTTGATTGTACTTCGCCACCCGGTCCGTCCGGCTCGCGCTTCCCGTCTTGATCTGCCCCGCACCCGTCGCGACGGCGAGATCGGCGATGAAGGTGTCCTCGGTCTCGCCCGACCGGTGCGAGATCACGTTCCCGTACCCGCTCCGCTTGGCGAGGTCAATGCACTCCAGCGTTTCGGTGAGCGTGCCGATCTGGTTCAGCTTGATCAGGATCGCGTTCGCCACGCCTTCTTCCACGCCGCGCGCCAGGCGGTCGATGTTCGTGACGAAGATGTCGTCGCCCACGATCTGGATCCGCTCCCCCAGCGCCTCGGTGAGCTTCGCCCACCCCTCCCAGTCGTCCTCCGCGAGGCCGTCCTCCAGCGAGACGATCGGGTACTTGTCGCACCACGACTTGTAGAGATCGATCATCTCGGCGGAGGTGCGCGCCGGACCGCCGCTCTTCTTGAAGACGTAGCGGCCCTCGTGATAGAACTCCGAGGCGGCCGCGTCGAGCGCGAAGACGACGTCCTCGCCGGCCTTGTATCCCGCCTCCTTCACCGCGACCATCAGCGCCTCGAGCGCGGCCTCGTTGGACGGGAGCGTGGGAGCGAACCCGCCTTCGTCGCCCACGGCCGTGGTGAGCCCCTGCTTGGAGAGCACCTTCTTGAGCGCGTGGAAGACCTCCACGCCCATGCGCAACGCCTCGGGGAAGCGGTCGGTGCCGACCGGCAGGATCATGAACTCCTGCACGTCCACGTTGTTGGATGCGTGTGCCCCGCCGTTCAGCACGTTCATCATCGGCACGGGGAGCACGTGCGCCATCACACCGCCGAGGTAGCGGTACAGCGGCATTCCGCCGTCCTTTGCCGCCGCGCGGGCCACGGCCATCGAGACCGACAGCAGGGCGTTGGCCCCGAGCTGCGATTTGTTCGGCGTCCCGTCCAGCTCGAGCAGCTGGTCGTCCACCCCGATCTGGTCGTCGGCTTCGGCGCCTTCCAGGCGCGGGCCGATCACCTCGTTGACGTTGCGGACGGCATCACGCACTCCCTTGCCCCCGTACCTTCCCTCCTCTCCGTCCCGCAGCTCGAGCGCCTCGTGCTCGCCGGTGGACGCGCCGCTCGGCACCGCCGCCGATGCGGATGTGCCCGACGCCAGGACCACTTCCGCCTCGACCGTCGGATTGCCGCGGCTGTCCAGGATCTCCCGTGCGTGTACATCAATGATCGTGCTCATGGTTTGCGAACCTATGACGGGTCGCGCACAGCGTCAACGCTTGCGGCGCGCAGGCGGGCCACTTCCCCGCGCGCGCGGTCGCGCAACGCTTCGCGCTGCTCGATGGTGAGGGCTGCGGTCGGAATCGGTGATCCCACACTGACGTGCACGGCGCTCGGCCGCACCCGGATCGAGCCCTTCGGGAGAATGCCAAACGTGCCGGAGACGTACGCGGGGACGATCGGGGCTCCACTCTGGATGGCCAGCACGAACGGTCCCGACTTGAACGGCTGCAACAGGCCGGAGCGCGACCGCGTCCCCTCGGGGAAGACCAGTACGCTGAGCCGCTGCTCCCTGATGTACTTCGCCGCCACCTCATACGCGGCGATGGCCGCCTTCAGGTTGCTCCGGTCGAGGCGCACGTGGCCGAGCGCCCGCAGTACGGACCCGAAGAACGGGATCGCGAACAGCTCCTTCTTGGCGACAAACCGCAGCTCGACGGGCAGCATGTAGAAGAGGGCGAGGATGTCGAACCACGACTGGTGATTGGCGACGATGACCTGCGCCTCGGTTCTGGAGAGGTGCTCCGTGCCCTCCACGGTGACGGTGACGCCGGCCGAGGTGAGGAGCAGATGCGCCCAGCCGCGGGCGGCGCGGTGGTAGACGCCCTCGCGCTCGTGGGGCCTCCGAAACACGGCCGCGAGGATGACCGTCGAGCCGTACCAGAGGGTGCCGAGGACCAGGGCGACGAGGTAGCGGAGCGCATGCATGCTACGCCCCGCCGAAGTGGTCGAAGCCGTCAGCGAGCCGGACGGCGGTGCCGCGTTCAGTCGCCCTCAGGCCCGGCTCGGCCTCGATCGTGCCGATCACGGTGGCCGGGACGGGACACTCGGCCACCACGCCGTCGGCGGCGTCGGCGGGCACGGCGGCGAGCAGCTCGTATTCCTCGCCGCTGCGCGCGGCGAAGCTCCAGGGCTCCTCCTTGAGGCGCGCGGCGAGCTTCGCCGCGGCCGGAAGCACCGGGATGCGCTCGACCTCCAGCACGCCGCCGACGCCGGACGCGGCGAGCAGATGGCGCAGATCGCCGGCCAGCCCGTCGGAGATGTCGATCATCGCGCGCGCGCGGTGCGCCGCCAGGAACCGCGCCGCCGCGTGGCGCGACGCCGGGCGGGCGAAGCGCTCGCGGGCGGCAGGCGGCGGCTCGCGCCCCGCGCGCCACTCGAGCAGGGCCGCCAGCGGGCCCCCCAAGGTACCGGTCACCACGATCCGGTCCCCGGGTCTCGCGCCGCGCCGCCGCACCTCGGCGGCGGCGCGCCCGATCACGCAGCAGTCAATCACTATCCCGGGCCCGCGCGAGAGGTCCCCGCCGACGATCGTGGCCCCACAGTCGGCCGCCGCGTCGGCGACGCCGTCGGCCAGCTGCGAGACGGTCTCGTCCGGCTCGCCGGCGGGCACGGCCAGGCCGAGCAGCAAGGCCAGTGGCTCCGCGGCAACCGCGGCCAGATCGGACAGCGCCGCGGCCGCGGCCCGGTAGCCGATCTCCACCGGCGCGAGCCACTCGCGCGTGAAGTGCACGCCCTCGACAGAGAGGTCGAGTGAGACGGCGAGTCGCTCGCCGCCGGCCTCGATGAAGGCGCAGTCGTCGCCGAGGCCCCGGGCACGCGCCCCCCACCGCGCGGCCATCGCGCGGATCCGGTCGAACTCCTTTCCGGGACCGAGCGGCGTGTCTATCGGGCCGGTCATGGCAGGAACACCCGGCGCTCGATCCGCACGACGCCGGCGGGTGTAGCGGCCCAGACGTCGTCGCGGGTCGCAGCCACGTCGCTCACCGGCTGCGGGATGTCGCCCGGCGCCGTGAGCGAGCGCCACACGTTCCGGCCCGGCTGGAACAGGGCGAGGCCCAGCGCGCCGGCGACCCAAAAGCCGTCGGGATCGGACGCCAGTGCGGTGACACGGCCCACGGGCGAGCCCATCGGCAGGACGTGCCAAGCGTCCGCCGCTCGCCACGCCAGTCGCGCGTCGGTCGCAACCAGCAACGTGTCGCCGTCCAGCGCGAGCGCGACGACGGGGCCCGCGAGCGCCGGCTGGCCGGGCGCGGCGGGAACCGGTGACTGTCCGCCCGGAACCAGGACGTAGGGCCCGACGGCGGTCCCGATCCAGAGAGTGTCGGCCCGCACGGCGAGGGCAAGCACCGCAGCATCCAGCGTGAGCGAAGCGGCGACCAGCGGTACCGCACCGGTATCGGGCGCGTCCGCCAGCCCGCGCGAGGTTCCGATCCACACGCCGCCGGACGTCTGCGCGAGCGCGCGCACGTCGTCCGACGGAAGCCCCTGGCGCCGGCCCACCGGGCGCGCCTCGCCGCTGCGGCGGTCCATGCGCAGCGCGCCCTGGTCGCCAGCCATCCAGAGCGCGTTCGGCGTGAGGAGGAGACGCCGCACCCCGCGCGCGGCGAGGCCCGCGGGCGAGCCGCCCTCGATGTAGGTGAAGTGCTCCGGCCCCGCGCGGAAGCAGGTGATCCCGCGCCGCGCGGTTGCATAGCGCGGATCGCTCGCGGCGCACACCTGATCGCCCGCCACCGCCAGCGCCGAGGTCGGCGCCGCGAGCAGCCCCGCGGGCAGCCGTTCCACCGCGTAGCCAGGCATCCCCACGCGGAACAGCCCGTTGCCGTCGGTGGCGACGAACAGTTCCTCGGACGCAGGCGTCGCCGCAGCGGAAGTGAGGCGCCAGGTGCGGAGCATCTCGTCGCGCTCGATCTGCAGCCGAACGAGGTCGAAGGAGGGGGCGCGCGCCATCAGCTCGGCCGCGGAGAGCGACCCGAGGCGACGGCCCGGCGCGGGCACGTCCCCGGCCGGCTCCGCCGCGAGACCGCCGCGACGCACCAGAAACCATCCGGCGGCGGTGTGGAAGTAGGCGCCTCGCGACGGGTCGCGCTGATCCAGCACCACCTGGTCGGCGGGGCCCGGCAGCGGGCCGCCGGTGAAGCGACGGCCCAGCGGCTGGTAGATCGCCCACCCGGCGATCCCTCCGAGCCACGCGGTATCGTCCGCAGGATCGGCCGCCATCGCCGTCACGAGGCCACCGGGGTAGCCATCGAGCGTTCCGAGTACGTCGCGCAGTTCGCCGGAGCGATCGTAGACGGCGAGAGCTTCCGGCGTCGCTCCGTACACGACGAGCGGCGTGGCCGCGACCGCCGTGACGCGCGACAGGTCCGTCACCAGCGTCCGCTCCTCCGGGCGCCAGAAGCGCGACGCCGCCGGCTGCGCGATGGCGGGCGAAGCCGCGGCGACGAGGAGACCTGCGAGCAGCAGGCGCACTAGTGAATTGCGGGCGGCTCGAGGCGGGCGAGGAAAGGCGGATCCACCTCGGCGGGCTTCTCCTCCAGATCGCGCCACAGCGGGCTCAGAACGGAGAGGAGATCGTCGGGCCGCAGCGTGCGCACCGAGCGGTGCTTGGCGATGTCCTCGGCCGCGCGCCCGTGGACCCATGCCGCCGCGGCGCCTGCAACCTGCGGCGGCGCGCCCCGCGCCAGCCACGTCGCGGCCATCCCCGAGAGCACGTCGCCGGTACCGCCCGTCGCGAGGCCCGGGTTCCCGGACGCACTCACCAGCGGTCGCGCGCCGGGAGAACCGACCACGGTGGGGACGCCCTTGAGAAGCACGCCGACCCCCACGGCATTTGCGGCCTCCGCCGCGGCGCCGAACGGATCGCGACGCGAACGCTCGGCCAGCTCGGGGAAGAGGGCGGCGAACTCGCCGCGGTGCGGCGTCAGGAGCGCGCTGCGCCCGGCCAGCAGCCCCTTCAGCTCGCCGGCGCAGCCGCGGAACGCCATCAGGCCGTCGGCGTCCAAGAGCACCGCTCCACGCGACGCACCCAGCACGTTGCGCGCGAAGCGCTCGCGCGCAGGCCCCCGCCCGAGACCCGGGCCCAGCACCACGGCGTCGGCCCACTGGAGCGCCTCGGCCAGCGGCGGCTCCAGCTCCTCCCCCAGCGCGGTCGTGACGGTCATCAGGTCGGGATTGTTGGCCTGCGCGGCCCTCACCGATGCCTCGTGCGCAGCGATCTTGATCAGGCCGGCGCCGGAGCGCGCCGCGGACTTGGCTGCGAAGATCGCCGCCCCCGCCATCCCGTCGCCGCCGCCCACCACCAGCACGCGGCCACGGTCGCCCTTGTGCATCTCGGCCTGGAGCGGCGGAAGCACCTCGTGCAGCCACGCGTCCGATACGGCGGCGGGCCACGTGGGCTCGGGCGGCGGGAAGCCGATCTCCGCGACCAGTACCAGCCCGCAGACCGTGCGCTGCAGCAGATGCCCCCGCCGGAATCCGCCGAAGGTCACCGTGAGCGACGCCCGGACGCACGGAGAAAAAACCTCGCCGGTCGTCAGATCCACGCCGGAGGGTCCATCCACCGCAACGACCGGGGCGGCCAGGCGCATCAGCCGCTCGATCAGCGGCGCGGCCGGGCCGCGCGGGGCGCCAGTCGCGCCGGTCCCGAGGAGCGCGTCCACCACCACGCCGCAGCTGCCCCATTCATCGTCGGGCCCGATGACCCGCACGCCACTCGCCTCCGCGAGGAGGCGGTTCCCGTGACAGTCGGGAGACGGCTCGCCCGGGAGCGCCACGGCCGTCACGGGGACGCCGAGCGCCGCCAGGGCGCGGGCCGCCACGAAGCCGTCGCCGCCGTTGTTGCCGGAGCCGCACACCACCAGCACGCCGGACGCGAGCCGCGGCTTGTACTCGCGCGCGATTGCCGCTGCGACCGCGCGGCCGGCGGACTCCATGAGGACGCGGCTCGGAATCTTCGAGCGCTCCCGGGCCAGGCGATCCCACTCCCCCGCCTCGGCGGCCGACAGCACGGGAACGGCGATCATCGCGCCGCGAGAGGCTCGGGCGCGATCACGCCCGCGTAACTGACCACGGAATCGTCGTCTCCCGTGACCATGCCGGAGTGCGAGCGATGCACCACGTCGGCCGCGGCGGCCCCGAGGAGGCGGGCCGCGTGGAGCACCGCGGCCGCCGGCACCCGCCCGCACATCGTGATCTCGTGCCGGCGCGTGACCTCGAGCAGCTTCTCGCCGTCGAGCCGCTCCACCTCCGCGAGGGCCAGCGCGTCCTTCTTCGCAGCGACGGCGGCGGACTCGTAGTGGTTCATGTCGGAGCTGGCGAGCAGCAGGATCGGCTCCGGGGAGCCGCGCACCAGCTCTGCGAGCGCCTCGCCGAGCTGCCGGGTGCGGGACCAGTCCGACCAGGCGAGGACCACCGGCACGATTCGGACGTCGGGCCGTCGCGCCAGGAGGAACGGCAGCTCGACCTCCACCGCGTGCTCCCGGGCATGGGCGGCGGGATCATCCTCGAGCAGGTCGCAGCGGGCGAGCAGCGTAGCGGCCGCAGTCTCGTCCACGGGGACCTCGCCAGCGGGCGTGACGAAGCTGCCGACGGCGCAGACGCTCCCGCCCTGCGCCGCCTCGCAGATGCCGGTGTGGTTCGGAGCGATCACGACGCAGCAGCGCGGCACCTCGAGGCGCGCGAACACTTCGGCGGCGGTGCGCCCCGAGTAGACGTACCCGGCGTGAGGCGCGATCGCGGCCACGGCGACGCGCGGTTCCGCCGCCGCGGCGGCGAGCAGGCTGCGGACCGCCCCGAGCAGCTGCGCGGGTTGGCCGGGATAGAACAGGCCCGCGACGGCGGGCTGGCGCACGCGCAGCGTCGGTATCACCGCGGCGTCGCCCGGACCCGGAGTTCGCACACGGCTACTTGGACGACGGACCGATCGCGCGGCCGAACGAGATCTCGCCGTTGTCGATCCGGATGTTGAAGCCGCATTCGGGGTTGGTGCACGCCCAGGCCTTGTAGGTGATGGGCGCGCCGTCGCGGCCGTAGTCTGACAAGGGGATCAGGAGGCCCTTCGAACACTTGTGACACGGAGGCCATTGCTTCTCGTCCATATTGCCCCTCCCTTCCCGACCACCCCCGCCTCGCACTTCTCACTTGGCCGTTTCACTTCTCACTTCTCACGCATCCGCTTTCCCCCACGGATACGCCTCGTCGAACGCCGCGTCGAAGGCGTACACCCCGTGGAAGTCCTCGAGCTTGTCCTCCGGCTGCCGCACGAGCAGTCCCGCGTCAATGAGGGCGTACACGATCTCGCCGAAGTCGCCGGTGGAACAGATGCCCCAGTGCGCGAGCACGGTGCGGGCGAGGAGGCCGTACTGCTCGATGGCCAGATCGCGGCAGGCGTGGGAGAGCTCCTCGCCCGAGACGTGGCGGCGCTCCGGGAGGCGCCGCTGGATGTGCTCCAGCGCCGCGAGCACGAAGAGGAAGGCGCGGGGATGGAAGCGGCCGGCCTTGGGCGCGATGCGCGCCATCAGCTCGTCGGCGAACTCGAGCTGGCTCACCGCGATGTCACCGCAGCCCCGTCTCGATGGGCCGCGCGGCCACGCGCTCGCTCCGGGCGCGGCGCGGCTGCGCCGCCACCGCCTCCGTCAGCGTCGCCGGGAGCAGCGCCGCGTCGAGCGCCTCGTCCACCGTGGCCACCAGCCGGATCTCCAACGCTTTCCGCACCTCCTCCGGGAGCTCGTCCACGTCCGCCGCATTGCGAGCGGGCACGAGCACCAGCCGGATGCCGGCGCGTTCAGCCGCTATCAACTTCTCTTTGATGCCCCCCACCGGCAAGACATGGCCGCGCAGCGTGAGCTCCCCGGTGGCGGCGAGGTCGTGGCGCACCGGCCTGCCGGAGAAGAGGGAAGCGAGGGCGATGGCGATCGCTACGCCGGCCGAGGGACCGTCCTTGGGCACCGCGCCCGCGGGCACGTGGAGGTGCACGTCCACTTCCTTGAAGGCCGACGGAGCCACGCCGAGGCCCGGCGCCTTGGCGCGGATCAGGCTCCACGCCGCCTCGGCGGATTCCTTCATCACGCCGCCAAGCTGGCCGGTGATGGTGAGGGTGCCCGTGCCGGCCATCTTGAGCGCCTCGATGAACAGGATGTCCCCTCCCGTGGGCGTCCACGCAAGACCGGTGGAGATGCCCACCTCCGGCTCCCGGCCGGCGACCTCGGGAAGCACCTTGGGCGGCCCGAGCCGGCGGCGGACCGCGCGCGCGGTGACGTGGGCCCGTGCCGTCCTCCCGCTCACCACGTCCACCACGATCTGGCGCAGCACGTGCTGGATCTCGCGCTCGAGCTGCCGTACCCCCGCCTCGCGGGTGTACTCGGCGATGATGCTCTGCAGCGCCGCCGCGCCGAAGGCGACGTGGCGTCCCTCGAGCCCCGTCTCCTTCAGCTGCCGCGGCACCAGGTACCGGCGTGCGATCTCGAGCTTCTCGCGCGGCGTGTACCCCGGCAGCTCCAGCACCTCCATCCGGTCGATCAGCGGCGGGGGAACCGTCGCGAGCGTGTTGGCGGTCGCGATGAACATCACGTCGCGCAAGCTGAACGGCACCTCGACGTAGTGGTCCACGAAGGCGTGATTCTGCGCCGGATCGAGCACCTCGAGCAGCGCCGACGTCGGATCCCCGCGGAAGTCGGCCCCGAGCTTGTCCACCTCGTCGAGCATGAAGACCGGGTTCCGCGTCGCCGCCCGCTGGATGAGCTGGACGATGCGCCCCGGCAGCGCGCCGACGTAGGTGCGGCGGTGGCCGCGGATCTCCGCCTCGTCGCGCATCCCCCCCAGCGCCATCCGCACGAACGCGCGCCCCAGCGCCTCCGCGATGCTCTGCCCCACGCTGGTCTTGCCGGTGCCGGGCGGTCCCACGAAGCAGAGGATGCTCCCGTGCGCCTCAGGGTTGAGGAACCGCACCGCGAGGTACTCGATGATCCGGTCCTTCACGCGTTCCAGATCGAAGTGGTCGCGGTCGAGGATCTCGCGGGCGTGGGCGATGTCGAGCCGGTCCTCGGTGAGCACGCTCCACGGCAGCCCGGCCAGCACCTCGACGTAGGTGTGCGCCACCTGATACTCGGCCGACTGCGGGCTCATCCGCCCCAGCCGCTCCAGCTCGCGCCGCCCCGCCTTGAGCGCCTCCTCCGACGGCTTTGCCGCCTCGAGCTTCTTCAGCAGCTCGCCGGCCTCGCCTTCCGGCCCGCCCTCGCCCAGCTCCTCCTGGATGATCTTCAGCTGCTCGCGCAGCACATACTCCCGCTGGTGCTCGTCGAGGCGCGACTTCACCTTCTCGGAGATCTGCGAGCCCACCTCCAGCACCTGCAGCTCCTGGGTGATCAGCGCGGCGAGCCGTTCCAGCCGCGCGGCCACGTCCGCGGTGCCCAGCAGCTCGGCCTTCGCGTCCACCGCGAGATCGATGTTCGCCGCGACGAAGTCCGCCAGCTTGCCGGGATCGGCGATCCCGACCAGCACCTCGCGCAACTCTCCCGAGAGGTTCGGCGTCATCTCGATGACCTTCTCCATCTGCGCGGTCACCGAACGGCGCAGCGCCTCCGCGCGGAGCGGGTCCTCCACCACGCTCGCGATCCTCTCGAAGCGCGCGCTCAGCCCCTCTTCGGCGGCCGCCCGCACGTCATGCAGCCGCACCCGCTCCATCCCCTGCACCAGCATCCGCAGCGTGCCGTCGCCCAGCCGGAGCAGCCGCACCACGGCGCTCAGCGTGGCCGCGTCGTGCAGTGCTTCGGGCGCCGCGGTGTCGAGCACGCCCTGCGGCAGGTCCTCGGCACCCTGCTGCCGGACCACCCCGAGCAGGAGATGCTTGTGCGTTTCGACGATCCGGCTGACCACGGCGACGAGGTGCGGCGCGCCGACCGAGACGGGCACGACGACGTGCGGGAAGACGACCAGCTGTGAGAGCGCCAGCACCGGCAGCCGCTCGGGCAGGCCCGCCTCCGTCACGGGCGCGCCCGGCGTTGCGGCGGCGGGCACGGGCGGCAGTGTCACTTCCGCTCCACGCCGACGGCCCGCGGCGGCGCGAGGGGCAGCTTGGCCAGCCGGATCTCCAGGAAGCCCAGCTCGTACGTGGCCTTGAGGGACGCCGCGTCCACCGGCTTGGGCAGCCGGAAGCTCCGCTCGAACGGACCGACCTTTACTTCCATCGCGTGGTACTCGCGGCGCCCGCTCGCCCGCTCCTTGCGCTCGCCGCTCACGGTCAGCATCCCGCCGTCGAGCGAGACGCTGAACTCGCCCGGCTCCACGCCCGCGATGTCCATCACGAAGACGAAGCTGTCGTCGGTCTCGTAGACGTCGGTGGAGGGACGCCATTTCGGGGTGGATACGAAGCCGACCGGAGAGCCGCGGACGTAGTCGTTGAAATAGACTTCCAGCTCGTCCGCGATGTGCGGCGTGGTCGGCCCCGAGGGCCGAGGCGCGTGCGGCCGGCGCGGCCCCTCAGTCATGCGGCGAACCTACGCCCCGCCGCCGCGGCGACGCAAGCACGATGGCGGGCCGACGGCGCTACGGACGGCCCGTGGCCCAGAGCCGCGCGGCCGCTTCCACGGTGGCCGGGGCAGCACCCTGGCTGCCGGCCAGCCGCAGCTTGGTCAGCAGCACGGCCAGCACCGCCGCCGGCTTGCGCGAGAGTGCGTAGTCGTGGGCGAGCTGGTAGAGGTCGGAGCCGGGAATGGAGTAG
>Ga0326726_10004021_pt1 | contig 13470 bp, 15 predicted proteins | sample MHFenrmetagenome_2_FD_207603 | JGI IMG/M metagenome (GOLD analysis project Ga0326726, IMG submission 207603) | Lab enriched peat soil microbial communities from Michigan Hollow, Ithaca, NY, United States - MHF15MN | ecosystem: Environmental > Terrestrial > Soil > Wetlands > Peat | place: USA... | reverse complement strand
AATGCGCTCGCTCCTATTCAATGTTCGGGGACGCATGCTCAGTTCAAGAGCGAGAGGATCGCTTTCACCTCCATCTTCTTGAACAGCTGCTCAGCGCGCTTCTTTTCACCCGTTATCAGGATCTTCACGGTCCTCGCTTTGGGCGCAAAGGGCTGCTGCTCCCCCTTTGCGCGGAACGCGTTCTCTCGCTCCGGCTGCCAGTCACCGTAGAGGATCAACGTCTGTCCTTCTCTCCAGACCGTGGCCCCAGTCCGTTCGCCCTCCCTGCGAAGGGCGAACGCGGCGCCCCGAACGGAAACCGGCTCGCCGTGCAGGAGCTCCGCCCCGTTGTCATTCAGGAACACGTGGATCGAGGCCTCGGAGTCCTTGATAAGATAATTTTCCATGTCCCGGGCAATCTCCCTGTCCGTCTCTTCATGAAGGGCACGCATCGTCTTGCCGTTCTCGTCCAGTGCGTCGTTCAACCGCCGCACTTCCAGCTGGTTCTTGCGTCTCGTGGCTTTCCTCAGTTTCAAGGAGGTCTCGGTCTGCTTCTTCAGGAGCTCTTCGATCAGCGGCTTGGCAGCTTCCTCGTGCCTCCTGGAACTCTCCCTATAGGCGTCATCGAGACGCTTCCTTTCCTCCTGGAGGCCTTCGACGCGCTTATAGGAAATGAAGCAGGAAAACCGAAGGGACCGCATCCTTTCCGCAGCCTTGTCGAGCGGCGCCGCATCGATCTTCATCTCCCCGTCCACGACCCAGCCCGGAGGCGCCGGCGGCAGGGCCTTCTTCACGGCAGTCATGGCAGGCGCCACCACGGAGGCATTAAACGCCCCTTCGTCCCCTGCACGGGGCGGAGTATCGCTCTCGGACATGACGCGGGAAGCGGTAAGCAAAAAGACCATTAATACGGCTGTGACCGATGCGGCGATACTCTTCATACGGCACCGATCTCTCGCGGGGCGATTAAACCTCACTTGTGGGTCAACGTTGTTTCGTCCCTGATGTCTCACAGCGAGAAGATACAGTAATTGATTGTAGAACGCAACAGCGGATAATGAGAGGTGAAAAACCGTCCTCTCTCCTGTGTTTACCCCGTTAGAGATTGAAACGTCTCTCTAACGGGACAGATCGTTGCTTCACCTCGTGGCCGCGTCCCCGTCGATCGTTTACGCCGCCTTCTGGCTGGCGAGCCTGGTTTGCAGCTTGATCTCTGCGCCGGTCAGGGCCATGGACACGGGACAGCTTTTTTTGGCGGCCTCGGCATGTTGCAGGAACGTTGTCTCATCGATGCCCGGCACTTTCCCCTCGGTCTCGAGCTCGACCGTCGTGATCTTGAAGCCTTCGCCGACCTTGTCGATATGAACTTTTGCGACAGTGTGGATACTGTCGATGGTATATCCCGCCTTCTCAAGCATCATGGAGAGGGCCATGGAAAAGCATCCGGCGTGAGCCGCCGCGATCAGCTCTTCGGGGTTCGTTCCCTGCCCCTGCTCGAAGCGGGACGCGAATGAGTAGTTGCCCTCAAAGGCTCCGCTGGCGAGTTTCATGGTACCTTTGCCTTTTTTCAGGTTTCCTTCCCAAACGGCTACAGCAGTGCGTACTGGCATGACATGCCTCCTTCAGAGTGAATTTTCTTTATCACTTAAAAGGTAGCACTGCCATGTCAAAACGTATAGTGAACTAAAGTATGCACACCGTTCGTAGTTGAAACAGACTGGCAGACCGTAACTCACTCTGCTCTGGTCGTCCTTCTGCCAGGTTACGTGTGAATACGTATCCTTTTCAGATGATCTCTAGCGGGGTGAATCCGCCTTGAGATCGGAGCAGAACTGTGATGGCGGGTACGATTGGGCTGGGCGCTGCATGACGAGTGCGGATTGGTTAGCGGTGGACCGGAAAATTCCAAACTCGGTCGAATTACCCGGGAATCCCTTTCATGAGTTCTTCTCTGATGAACTGCCGGATAAACTCCTGGTCCTGCGGCGCGACCCGAACGAACTTGAGCCCCATGCCGGGCTCTTTGAAGGGACCTTCGCCGAACTTGTGGCTGTAGAGGACAACGGCCTCCACCGGGACAGTCCGGCCCTTGATGATGATCTGTACGGGGAGACGCGTGTTCGAAGAGTAGGGCCGCAGTGTCCGCACGTACATGCCGTGCTCTGACAGCACGGAAGCGCATTCACCTTCCACGCAGTCAAGTGGTTTGCCGTTCACGATCACGGACAACAGGGTATGGATGCGGATATTTTTGCGCGGTGTGGGCTCGATCGCAGCCTGGACCGTCTGGTAAAGTTCCTCGGCATTGACCGGCTCGTACAGACAGGCGGCAACACCGGCTTGGCGGCACAGCCGCTCCGTTTCCGGCGTGCGGTCCGTTGTCTTGATCAGGACGGGGACAGCGGCCGTACGGGGTTCCTGCCTCATCACCCGAATGAGCTCGAGACCGGGCATGTCCGACAGGATCAGTGCGGTGATGACAAGTGACGGCGCGGCAATCCTTGCCATCTTGAGGGCCTCCGCCGCATTTGTGGCCGTGCTGATATTGTATTCAAAGCGCTGGAGGAGCATCGAGAGGTAGAAGAGGTTGTTGACGTCGCTGTCGACGACAAGCAGAAAGCGGCTGCGGCGTTCCGGCATTCCGGTGGGGATGTCCCTGCGGGATTCAGCCATAGGCTTTAACCTCCTTGACCCGGGCCCGCTCGGGATGCTCCTCCCCCAAGAATGCGACGGGTGAAATCATATTCGGAACTTCAGCCGTGAACTGTAGCAAATTATGGCTGGTCTGTCAATGGGCTCCCCGGAAGGGCAGGTCAGATTTTGATATCGTCGATCTGTTTCTTAAGCAATTTGACGAGCACGACGCCGCTGCGGGTGTTATACAGGAGCTTCCGGCCGTTCTGGCCGCCCGTATCAGCGCTGATGATCGGGATCTTCTCATCGCGCAACAGGTCCTGGGCCAGCACGACATTGCGCGCGCCGATGTTCATGAAGGTGCTTGTCACTTTGAGCACGTCACCGCCGCCGAAAACCTTTGCCTTGAGATTGCTCCGGTCGGCGCCAAGGTCGAGCATCTTCTCGATGAGCTTTGTGATGGCGATGTTACCGTAGCGGGGCGAGGCCAGCCCGTCGCCGTTCCAGAGCGGCAGCATGAAGTGGTTGATCCCGCCGAGCCTTCGCGCGGGGTCCCAGAGGCAAACGGAAACGCAGGAACCAAGTACCGTGGTTACCGTGTACTCGTCCTGATGCGCGAAGATATTTCCCGGCATAAGATAGTAGCTGTTATTGTCGGAACCGTTCATGGGTGGACGACTTTCGTTCGGCGCGTAGAACAACACCTCAGAACCTCTTTTCATTTTCGAACAGGAACTCGTTGCCGTCCTCGGAGAGGACATTGTCCCCGGCGCCCGATGCCTCGGGAATGGCGACGTGAAAGACGCAACCGACGCCTTCGTCGTCCGCGACCGATACTTTGCCGCCCAGCATTTCGACGAGCGCCTTCGTAGTGCTTAACCCGAGCCCGTGCCCCCTGTGTTTTTTCGTGCTGCCCCGGTCGAGCTGGTGGAAGCGGTCGAACAGGCGTTCCCGTTCCTGCTTCGGAACGCCGATGCCCTCGTCAGCGATGGATACCCGCAGGACGCCGTTTTCTTTCCGTGCCTCGATGTGCACCGCTTTACCTTCGTTGTTGTACTCGATGGCGTTCGCCAGCAGGTTCGCGAGCACCCGGTGGAGCTTTTCCGCATCGGTATTGAACAGGAGGCCCTGGTCCTCCGGCTTGGCCCCGCAGCAGGTGAATGTCATTGTCAGACTTTTTTTCCGCGCCTTACGGCTGAAGGCGCTGACCAGGTTTTTGATGAACGCCGCCATATCTACGCGCGAGATGTTCAGTTGTGTTTCTCCGGCCTCGAGCTCGGCGGCGATGAAGATGTTCCGAAGCTGGAAATCGAGTTCGAACGCCTCGTCGTAGATCGACTGGGCCATGAGCTGTTTCGTCTGCTCGTCCTTTTTTGCCGATACGATCTCCCGTGACAGGCCCAGGATCGAGGTCAGCGGGTTGTTGATCTCGTTCCTGATGTTCGAAAGGAAATCGCTTTTCAGCCGCTCTGACTCAGCCAGCTTGACGTTCAGCTTCTCGATCTTTTCGTTCATCTTTGTAAGGTCGTAGAGCGCCTTCTTGTTGTCGAGAAACCGCCGTTTGAGCTCCTCAAGCAGAACATCATCGCTCATCATGTCCATGGTTTCCTCCTCGTTCCGTGCTTTCCGCGGTATTCGGACCGCGGGGTAGACGCAACGGTCTTTAGTATACCAAATTCAGGTAAGTCCGTAAATGATCTTCATTCTAATCGAGTTAAGGCCGATCGTTAACGGTAGGGATATAAAATATAGAAGAGCAGCGAGAGCGCGGCGAAAATCCACATGCCGGCCCGGACCTCGCGGATTCTTCCGGCCATTGTTTTGAGCACGGGATAAGCGAGCAGCCCGGCGGTCATGCCCACGCCTATGTTGTAAGTAAAGATCATGAGCGCGATCGTGAGAAAGGACGGGATGAGCTCGGTATAATCGTTGAAATCGATCATGGCGATCGGTTTGATCATGAAGATGCCGATCACGACGAGGGCCGCGCCGTAGGCGTGGGGCGGCACGGCGGTAAGCACCGGCGCGAAGAACAGGGCAAGCAGGAACAATCCGGAGACCACGAGAGCGGTGAAACCCGTGCGGCCGCCTTCTTCGATCCCGGCGGCGGACTCGATATAAGCGCCGGTCGTCGTGGTCCCGAGCACGGGTGCAACCAGGTTCGCAACGGCGTCGGCGAGCATGGGCTTCTCGATCTCCGGCAAATTTCCTTTTTCATCCAGAAAGCCGCCGCGCGCCGACAGGCCGATGAGCGTGCCCACGGTGTCCACAAAGGCCATGACAAAGATGATGAGGGCGATCGGCAGGTTCTTCGGGCTGAGCGCGCCGGCGATGTCCAGCTGAAGCACGAGGGGCCCCGGCGAGGGAGGCAGACCCACCCATGATCGCGGCATCGGCGAGATCCCGAACGAAAAGGACAGGAGCGTGATTGCGAACACTCCGATGACGATCGCGCCCCGCGCCCCTTTGATCATGAGCCAGGCCATCCCGGCAAAACCTAATACCGCAAGCAGCGACGTGGGCTGCGAGAGCCTTCCGAGACTGACCGGCGCGCCGGCTACGCCGAGCGCTACGATGCCCGTCTCGTTCAGCCCGACGAAGGCCAGAAAGAGCCCGATGCCGGCGGAAAAGCTGTACTTGAGCGACTGCGGGAGCGTATCCGCGAGCCACCCGCGTATCTTTAAGACCGTGAGCAGCGTGAACAGGACGCCGGCGATGAAGATCGCGCCGAGCGCGGTCTGCCAGGAGACGCCGAGCGCCCCGACCACGGTGAAGGCGATGAAGGCGTTCTCGCCCATATAGGGCGCAACGGCGAATGGCCGTTTGGCATAGAAGCCCATGAGGAGCGTGCCGAACGCGGCTGCCAGGATCGTGGCGGTCATTGACGGCCCCTTCGGAATACCCGCCAACTCGAGGACCGCGGGGTTCACCACGATGATGTAGGACATGGTAAGAAAGGTCGTGATCCCCGCCAGGGTCTCCTTTTTATAGTCTGTGTGGTGTTTCGCAAATTCGAAATAGGTCTTCATCTATTTGTCCGCCTAAAGATGGTAACAAGAAGATCCCAAGCACGAAACCCTGAGTTCTCAGTAATATCAAAATCCAAATGTTTAAATCTTTGTATTTTGATCATTTGCAATTGTCTAGGATTTCAAGTTTTAAATTAAGAACCTTCTTCAGGTCGCTTTCAGCAGCTCAGGGTTCGTATGGGGGATGAACACCGCGCCCAGATACTCCTTCATGAACTCCGGGTCATCGTGCATGTGCTTGTAGGTGATCTTCGCGGTGACAGCGTCGATCGTTTGGACCAGCTCGCTGTCCACGAGCAGCAAGCGCGCGCCTTCGAGCGACGTGTTGCCCAGGGGCTTCACGATCTCCGCGGGCCAGGCGGGGAGCATGCCGATGGCCACGGCCTTGTTCGCGTCGATTCCTGTGCCGAGAGCGCCCGAGACAAATACGCTTGCGATATCTTTGAACCCGATCCCCACGGAGCGTACGAGCACGAGGAGCAGGGTGAACATGGCCGCCTTGGACTTCATGAAGTTCTGGATCTCGCTCTGTCGGATATAAAGCGCGTCGCCGCAGCCGCAGACGATGGCGTAAGCGGGCTCGCCTTCGACAATCGCCACATTGTTCTTGGCAAGGTTCAGCACGCCACTCTTATCTATGGTCCCGGCATTGTAAAGCTCGAAAAGCAGGCTCACCATGCCAGAGCCGCAGATGCCCTGGGGCGCGTGCTCATCGAAGGTCTTACAGGTAATCGACCCGCCTTTGATCTCTATGTCGTAAATGATACCCTTGCTCGCACGCTTCCCGATCCGCGTAATGCCCTCTTCGAGCGCCGGACCGGCGGCCCCGGCGCCGACCAGCATCCAGTCTTTATTCCCGATCACGACCTCGGCATTGGTGCCCACGTCGATCAGGACGGATATCCTGTTGGAACGGTGGATTCCCGACGCGATGATGCCGGCCACGATATCGCCCCCCACGTAGCTGCCCGCATTGGGGAACACGTACACAAGCGCCTCGGGGTTTATGTCCAGCGCAAGCTCTGAAGCGGCGAAGAAACCCGGCGTCCTGACCACGGGTACGAAGGGGTCCACCGGGATGGTGCTGATGTCAAGGCCGAGGAAGAAATGGCTCATGACCGTGTTGCCGGCAACGACGAAGGCATGCACGTCATCGGTTGCAATCCCGGCTTTTTCGCACAGCGTCCTCAAAGCCCGGTTGATACCTTCCTTGAGCGAGCCGTAGACTTCGTCCGCGCGCGCAGACATGGCGTGGTGCATGCGCGTGAGGATGTCGCTTCCGAAGGCGATCTGGGGGTTCTCGAAGCTCTGGGAAAGGACGTTCTGCTGAGAGACATTGTCGTACAGGAGGAAGACGAGATTGGTAGTGCCGAGGTCGAGGGCGAGGGAGTACGATCGTTCGCTACTGATGTCGATGAGTTTATAACCGTTGTCCGTGTGTCCGACGATGCACGAGAGCCCGCCCTTCTGCTTCTTGATCTGTGCAGAGACTTTTTTCAGGACCGACAGCGGGATTGCGAGCGGCACAAGCCCAAGCGTGTCTTTAATACGCTGGTCGTCTGCCCTCCGGTCGTCGTCTGACGGCAGCGGGAGTGCTATCTTTTTTTTAACAATCAACGGGGCCATTGACTACTCGTTCTATTACGCATTGCGCATCGCGAGATCGTAACGATAATATAATTTGCAGGAAAAGGCAAGGTGAAAGCGCAACAATGAAAAAGGGCTGATTTCAATTTATGAAATCAGCCCTTGGATTGCTATGGCTCCCGGAGCAGGACTCGAACCTGCGACATGGTGGTTAACAGCCACCCGCTCTACCGACTGAGCTATCCGGGAATGATCAGCGTTTAAATAACTGCAAAATTAGAGCAGTATAAATACCATATACGATTGTTTAAGTCAACGAATTTTCCAGGGCTCTTTCCGGGTTTTACTACAGGCTACCCGCCTTCCTGTCCCTTCTTGAGCTCCATGATAACGAGCTTGGCAATGGCCTTAAGGGTGTCGAAGACGCCGGTGCCGTCCATGGCCACCGCTTCATAATCCGGGACCCTGCGGGGATTTAATGCCTTTTTCATCTCCTCCAGCGGCACCACGTTCGGCAGGTCCCGCTTGTTGTACTGGATAATGAAGGGGATCTTGTCAAGATCATATCCCTGTTCGGCGAGGTTGAGGCGGAGGTTCTCGATGCTCTCGATGTTAGCTTCCATGCGCTCGACCTGTGAATCAGCCACGAACACGACACCGTCCACGCCCTTGAGGATAAGTTTGCGGCTCGCGTCGTAGAACACCTGGCCGGGAACGGTGTAGAGGTGGAAGCGGGTTTTGAAGCCGCGGATCTCGCCCAGGGCGAGCGGTAGAAAATCAAAGAAGAGGGTCCTCTCGGTCTCGGTGGCCAGCGAGATCATCTTGCCCTTGCTGTCGGGGTTCGTTTTTTTATAAATCCACTGCAAGTTAGTCGTTTTACCGCACAGACCCGGGCCATAAAAGACGATTTTGCAGTTGATCTCTCTCGATGAATAATTGATAAAAGACATTGGTCGGTAATTCCTCTTCTACTGCGTTCAGGGAATAAGCGAGGCTGGTCTAACCGAAGAGTTTATCGATGTCCTCGTCGGTTATCTCAGCAAAGGGAGAATCACCGCCTTTGCCCGTGCCCTTTTCCGTTTCCACTTTTTGAAGGAGTTGGTCGAAGATGCCGCCGAGCACATCCGCGCTCTTCTTGACCCGCAGTCGGACGAGCCCGAGCGATGAGCGCTGGTCAAAGATCACTACCAGGATAACACGCTGGCCGATAATTGAGATATGAATGTTGTCCCGCTGGCCTTCGTGGAAAAGTATGGAGAACTCTTTTTCGCCCAGGAGTTTTGCCATCCCCCCCGTCGCAGCAATGTTGCCAGCGGTGAGCGATGCAAGTGACGTGGTGTCGAGGTTTTCCGTCTCGCCGGTAGCCGCAATGAGCTGGCCATTTTTATCCACAAGGAACACGACCTTTGCGTTGGCTTGGGCAAGGAGGCGCTGGATTTCCGCGTCTATCAGCTTGAACTCTTCATCATACATTACCAAGTTGGAACCCAGCATGTGTACATCTCCTTGTCCACGATGTGCCGCCCTGCATGCTTTACTGCGATTAGGAGCTATTAAACCACAGTAACGCCCAGATTTCAAGCGTTTTTTTAACCCTTTGGCCTTCAGAAAAATAGCCGGGCGAATTTCACCCGGCTATTTTTATTCTGTCTGTGGAGTTCACTCGTTAACGTTTAGACATTTCCTGGAGCTTCTTGAGGCTTTCCCAATCCTGGTCCACAAGCTCCTGGAAGCGCGCGAGCACAGCCTCGTTTCCCGGGGCAAAGAGGTGCTTGAACCTGCCTTGGGGTTTCAACCATTCGGCCACCGGCTTCTTTCTGTCTTTGGGGTCGAAGTTGATCGTCCACTTGCCGTCCTGTACCTCATAGAGCGGCCAATAGCAGGTCTCGACCGCCAGCCGGGAGAGCAGGATCGAATCATTGGTCTGGGAGCGCCACCCGCGGTTGCAGGGGGAGACAACGCCCATATACGCCGGGCCGTTCGTGGCAAGGGCTTTCCTCACCTTGGTCATGAGGTCCTTCCAGTTGTGCGGCGAGGCCTGGGCTGCATAAGCCACATTGTGGGCGGCCATAATGCGCGTGAGGTCCTTGCGGCGCTGCGTTTTACCCGGTACCTTGGAACCGACCGGCTGAGTGGTCGTATCTGCGCCAAAAGGCGTGGCACTCGAGCGCTGGATGCCAGTGTTCATGTACGCGCCGTTGTCATAACAGATATACAGCAGCTGATGGCCGCGTTCCATGGCGCCTGAGAGCGATTGGAACCCGATGTCATACGTGCCGCCGTCGCCGCCGAAGGCGATGAACTTCATCTCCTTCTTGAGCTTTCCCTGCTTCCGGAGCGACCGGTACATGGTCTCGATGCCCGAAGCCGTTGCCGCGGCGTTCTCGAAGGCGCTGTGCATCCACGGCACCTTCCAGGCCGTGTACGGGAACAGGCACGTCGAAACCTCGAGGCAGCCCGTTGCGTTCGCGATCACAACTGGTTCGTCGATGGCCATCAGGACCTGGCGCACGATGGTCGGCGCGCCGCATCCGGAACACATGCGGTGTCCGCCCGTGAGCAGCTCAGGCTTGTGCGTGAGTGATTTCAGTGTCAGGGGTTTTTCCTGTGTCGCGCTCATTGTTTTCTCCTTGTTTATAACCACGGAGTCACGGAGAACTGTTATCCGTGCTTGCCAGCCTGCAGGCTTGTTAGCTTTCCTCTGCGCCCTCTGCGGTTAAAGGTGTCTTTAATTTCTGACAGTGATGTACTCTTTGATCATCTTGACCTTGCCGGTCTTCGCCACCTCGATGGTCTCATCGATCACCTGGTCCACATCAAGCGGCATCAGGTCCCTGCCGCCGAGTCCGTAGATCTTGTTGAACAAGAGCGGTCCCTGGCGATAGGGGTACACGGCCGGCGCGATCTCCATGAAAAGCGGGCCGTAGCCGCCGTAGGAATCCGCCCGGTCCATGACACAGACGGCCTTGGCGTTCTTGAGCGCAGCGCCGATTTCCTCGTACGGGAAGGGCCTGAACACGCGCGGCTTGAGCAACCCTGCCTTCACGCCCTTGTCGCGATAGCGGTCCACCTCGTCCTTGATCGTGCCCGCAGCAGAATTGAGCGCAACGAGAACGACCTCGGCATCTTCCAGACGATAGGTCTCGAACAGGTCATACTTCCGGCCGGTCATCTTGGCGAACTCAGCGGAAACGTCCTGCACGACCTTCTTCGCGTTCAACATGGCCTGGTGCTGTGCCCGCTTGTGCTCCATATAATAATCCGGCAGCACCAGCGCGCCGATGCTCTTCGGGTTGTCGATATCGAGCAGCGGATCGATGGCGATGTAGTCGCCCACGAACTTCTTCACGTCCGCGTCCGTCATATACTGCATGCTCTCGATAGAGTGGCTGATGATGAAGCCGTCCATGTTGACCGCAATTGGAAGCCGCACGTCCTTATGCTCCGCGATCCGGTAGGCCATGATGGTGTTGTCGTAGGCTTCCTGGGCGTTCTCGCAAAAAAGCTGGATCCAGCTGCAGTCGCGCATGCCCATGCCGTCGGAATGGTCGCCGTGAATATTGAGCGGGGCCGAAAGAGCCCGGTTGACCAGCGCCATCAGGATCGGAAGGCGGTAGCCTGAGGCGATATGGAGCATCTCCCACATGAGGGCCAAACCCTGTGCGCTCGTGGCCGTGGCCACCCTGCCGCCGGCTGCCGAAGCGCCGATGCAGGCGCTCATGGCGCTGTGCTCGCTCTCCACGAGGATCGTCTCCGTGTCCACCTTGCCGTCGGACACGAACTTGGTAAACGACTCCATGATGCCCGTGGACGGCGTGATAGGATATGCCGGCATCACATCGGGGTTTAACTGGCGGAGCGCCTCTGCAACCGCCTGGTTGCCGGTGACCGCCACGGTCTTTGTCGATGTCACAGTCATGTTACTTGCCCTCCTCTTCCATGACGATGGCCTTGTTGCCCTTTTTGCCCGGGCACTCCATGGCGCAGACACCGCAGCCCTTGCAGTGGTCATAATCGAAGTTGACTCGTTTTTCATCCTTCACCGGGATCGCTGAATCAGGACAATAGATCCAGCAGAAGAGGCACTGAATGCAGTTCTCTTCGATCCAGCGCGGCTTGAGCGAACGCCACGAACCGGTCTTATATTCATTCGCATTTCCGGCCTTGAGCACGGTGCCGGCATGCGGCAGCTCTTTCCAGTTCATCTGTTTCATCCTTCATGTACCTCCTCGTACCCGCGCTTGACCGCGGCAAGGTTCCCGTCAATGATCTTCTGCGCGAACTTCTTTCCGAAGCTGCCCTTCACGTCATCGAGCAGCACTTCCATGGTCACGATTGCCGTGGCGCGATTCACTGCGCCGAGCATGCACGAGTTCGGCATGGCCCTGCCGATGGTCTCGAGCGCTATCTTCGAGGCATCGACGGTGAAAACCTTCTGGGTAGGCTTTGCCTTCAACTTCGCCCGAACGTCCTTCGGGTCCTTTCCCGTGTTGACGATGAAGATGGCGTCATCCTTCGCGCCTTCGGCAACGTTGATCGCGTCAAGGAGCGTGGCATCCACGACTGCAACCACACCCGGATTCAGCACCGGGCAGTGCATCCGCAGTATCTTCTCGCTGATCCGGTTATAGGCACGGAGCGGCGCGCCCGCGCGCTCGGGCCCGTATTCCGGGAATGCCTGCACATTGCGGCCGCCGGAAAGACACGCGTCCGCGAGCACCTTTGCCGCGGTCACCGTGCCCTGACCTCCGCGACCATGCCATCTGATCTCGATCATTTCTGCCATAATAATTTCCTCCCGACTCGGTTCGGAGTGTGGAGAGTCGGACGGGTGGTTTTCATTCCGCATTCCGCATTCCGCATTCCGCAATTAACCTACATTTCCCTCCGGCCTTCGAGGGCCCGCTGTACCGTGTTCTCGTCCGCGTACTCGATGTCCCCGCCGACCGGGAGGCCGTACGCAATGCGGCTGACGCTGATCCCCAGGGGCTTGATCAGTTTCGAAAGATAGAGGGCCGTGGTCTCGCCCTTTACCGTGGGGTTCGTTGCGATGATGACTTCTGTGATCCCGCCCGCCCTGAGCCGTTCCATGAGGCTGTCGATCTTCAGGTCTTCGGGACCGATGCCGTCGAGCGGCGCGATAGCGCCGAGCAGCGCGTGGTAGCGGCCGCGAAAGATACCGGTCTTTTCGAGAATGAGAATGTTGCTCGGCTCTTCCACCACGCAGATACGGGAGCTATCCCGCGTAAGGTCGCGGCAGATACCGCATAGCTCCTCCTCGGTAATGTTGTTGCAAACGGAGCAGTAGCGGCTGTTGTTCTTGAGGTCCAGGATTGCCTGGGCGATCCCAGCCGCTTCTTCCCGCGGCATCCCGAGCACTGCAAAGGCGAGCCGCTCGGCGCTCTTCTTGCCGATGCCGGGCAGTTTCATGAAGGCTTCGATCATCCCGCCCAGGGCTTTGCCCGAGATTTCAGCAGCCTGTGCCCCGGCCTTGACCTGACGTCTCGCATACGCAGGCAGCTGTGACGCTTCATCGCGCTTTTTCACCGCCGTCCTGTCCTGACCGCCGCGTTCCATATTTTTGCGTTAAGGCACACACACAGATTAATGGACATTGGCCACACCGCTTACGGCTCCGCCACTCCGCATTCCGCTTATACGTCGCGTTATCGTAGCCAGCTGTTGCCAAATCGCGGCCACAGGCACGAGCAGGGTGAAATCCGCAATTTCTAAAGTAATCCCGGAGGCAGCCCCATGCCGGCGGTGAGCCTGGCCATCTCTTCTTTCATGAGGTCCTGCGATTTCCTGAGGGCCTCATTCACCGCCGCCGTGACCAGGTCCTGGAGCATTTCGATGTCTTTCGGGTCGACTACCGAGGGGTCTATCTTGATGGAAAGCACTTCCTGGCGGCCATTGGCAACAACCGTCACCATGCCGCCGCCAGAAGACGCATCCACGGTCTTGCCCGCGGCCTCTTCCTGGAGCTTTTTCACGCGCTCCTGCATCTGCTGGGCCTGCTTCATGAGATTACTGATGATATTTTTTGACATAGAGTGTCCCGCGTACGCGAGTGATAGTATGCTCCGTAATAAAGGATATTCATAATAAAAGAAATTTTATGGTTTTGCAACAAAAAATGCGGGGGTTTATGAAAATATAAGAAAATTAAATGGTGTCGTCGGGCGCTGAAGCGCGCCTGCCCTGTCACTCGTCCGCGGGGTCCTGTTCAATAACCTCACCG
>Ga0326726_10004020_pt1 | contig 13471 bp, 11 predicted proteins | sample MHFenrmetagenome_2_FD_207603 | JGI IMG/M metagenome (GOLD analysis project Ga0326726, IMG submission 207603) | Lab enriched peat soil microbial communities from Michigan Hollow, Ithaca, NY, United States - MHF15MN | ecosystem: Environmental > Terrestrial > Soil > Wetlands > Peat | place: USA... | reverse complement strand
CGTTGGACATTCGACGGCAAATGGGATCCGGAACGAACCATGACCCCGGTCCTGCCTTTTGCCAGCACGCCTCTGCCGCGATCCGGCACGGGGGTCGTTTCCTCTGGTCAGGCAATCCTGACATGGGTCGCCGGCCGTAATGCACAAGGACATGATGTGTACTTCGGGAGAACCTCCCCTCCTCCGTTTCGAACAATGCAGTCCTCAACCCGGTTTGAGACCGGCCAGCTCGAACCGCAGACGACATATTACTGGAAAGTGGACGAGCGAATTCCGGACGGCGTGGTGGCCGGACACGTGTGGAGTTTCACAACGGAATGAGGCTGCGCACCGGACCGACAATGCTCTGGCTGAGTGATGTCCTCCGGATGTGGAAGAAAGGTAGAAGGTGAAAACTCAATTTATGGATGAAGATTTTCTCCTCGATTCAGCGAGGGCGAAAGAACTGTTCCATGCCCACGCAGAGTCGCTGCCTATTATCGACTACCACGGTCATCTGTCTCCGAAACTTATTGCAGATAATCATCAGTTCGCGAACCTGACGGAAATCTGGCTGGGAGGAGATCACTACAAATGGCGGGCGATGCGCGCGTGCGGGGTGAACGAACGGTATATCACCGGGGACGCGTCGGATTGGGAGAAGTTCGAGAAATGGGCGGAGACCGTTCCGAAAACTCTTAGGAATCCTTTATATCATTGGACCCACCTCGAACTTAAGCGCCCGTTCGGTATCACCGACAGACTCCTGAATCCGGCGACAGCACGAGGGATCTGGGAGGAATGCAAGGCGCTCCTCGCCACACCGGAATTCTCTGTCCGCGGAATTCTGAAGACGATGAAGGTCGAAGTCGTGTGTACGACTGACGATCCGGTCGACAGTCTGGAACACCATAAGATCATCGCCGCGGCCAACGGCAATGCTACCTTTGTCTATCCTGCATTCCGCCCGGACAGGGTCCTCGGGGTAGAGGATCCGCAGACTTACCTTCCGTACATCGAGAAGCTGAGCGAGGCGGCCAATGTGAATATTCGGAACTTTGACGACTTGCTCACGGCTCTTTCCCGGCGGCACGATTTCTTCCAAAGCATGGGGTGCCGGTTATCCGATCATGGACTTGAGACATTGTTTGCCGAAGAGTATACAAGGCGGGAAGTTGGTTCAGCTTTTGGCAAAGTGCTTGAAGGCGGGCAGCTTTCGTCCGGCGATGCACTCAAGTTGAAATCGGCGTTGCTCTATGAACTTGCGTTGATGGATTGGAAGAAAGGGTGGGTTCAGCAATTCCATCTTGGGGCTTTGCGAAATACCAACACAAGGATGCGGAAGACTCTGGGTCCGGATACCGGATACGACTCCATCGGTGATTTTTCCCTCGGGCTGCCGCTCCAAAGGTTTCTTGATCGGCTTGATGCCGGAAACACACTTGCAAAGACGATCATCTACAATCTCAATCCACGGGACAACGAGCTTGTCGCGTCGATGACCGGGAATTTTCAGGACGGCGGGATTCCGGGTAAGATCCAGTTCGGGGCTGCGTGGTGGTTCCTTGACCAGCTTGACGGCATGACCCGGCAGATCGACGCATTGTCACATATGGGCCTGCTCAGTCAATTCGTCGGCATGCTCACTGATTCGCGCAGTTTCCTCTCCTTCCCGCGGCACGAGTACTTCCGGCGGTTGCTTTGCAACATCCTGGGAAGTGAAATGATGTCCGGCCGTATCCCGGATGATGTGGCGCTTGTCGGGCCGATGGTTGAGGAGATCTGCTATTACAATGCACAAAGGTATTTCGGTTTTCCCGGTCTCCATCCATCCGGAAAGGCGAAGGATCTCACCGACGTACGGGAGCGAGAATCAAGGTGAACAAGTTGTTTGATCTCACAGGCAAGACCGCTCTTGTCACAGGAGCCAGCACCGGACTCGGCAGAGGGATGACGCTTGCCCTTGCCTCCGCCGGGGCTGATCTCTTTCTTGTCGATCATGTGCCGTGCCAGGAAACTGCGGACGAAGTCCGGGCAAGCGGCAGACGAGCGAAGACGCTCGTCGTTGATCTGATGAATATGGGTTCCATCGCCGAGGTTGTCAACGGCGCCATCGAGGAATTTGGCAAGGTCGACATTCTGATCAATAATGCGGGCATCATTCGTCGCGCCCCTGCTCTGGAATTTTCCGAGAAAGACTGGGATGATGTGATGATGTTGAATGCGAAGACGGTGTTTTTTCTGGCACAGGCGGCCGCTCGTGATATGGTAAAGCGTCAGTACGGGAAGATCATCAATATCGCCTCGCTCCTGGCATTTCAGGGTGGGATCATCGTTCCCTCGTACGCGGCGAGCAAGGGTGCCGTCGCGCAGGTGACGAAAGCGCTCGCCAATGAATGGGCCCGGCACGGCATCACAGTCAATGCGATAGCTCCGGGCTACATGGCAACGAACAACACAAAGGCTTTGCGCGAGGACCCGGAACGATCGCGGGCGATCCTCGACCGAATCCCGGCGGGCCGGTGGGGGACTCCCTCCGACCTGCAGGGAGCTGCAGTATTCCTGGCTTCGACGGCTTCCGATTACGTCAATGGGCATGTTCTGGTCGTCGACGGAGGGTGGCTTGCACGATGAGCCGTCGATAACGATACCTACAAACGATCCGGTGGCATATGGAAGTCCGATATCTGCCGAATGAACAATCCTATCAGCGTCTGAACACGTCAGAACTCCGTCAGGCGTTTGTGTGCGAACGATTGTTCGTGCCGGGCGAGGTCAACCTCGTCTACTGTGACACCGACCGGGCCATCGTCGGAGGCATTATTCCGCGCGGGAAGCCATTGCCCCTCGTTGCCTCAAGGAAGGAAATGGCAGCCGAATTCTTCGCCGAGCGGCGGGAGATAGGCGTGATCAATCTCGGCGCGCCCGGAACAATCCGCGCTGACGGGAAGGAGTACCCTCTCGGAACCAAAGACATGATGTACATTGGCCGCGGCGTCAAATCCATTGATTTCGCCAGCCAGAAGCAGGACTCTCCTGCCGTATTCTATATGGTTTCATATCCGGCCCACGTAGCCTTCCCGACCGCGCTCGTGCACCGAAATGATGCCAACCGTACCGAGCTCGGCACCGTGGAGGCCGCTAACAAACGGACAATCAATAAATACATCCATGCCGGAGGTCCGAAGAGTTGTCAGCTGGTCATGGGGCTCACGGAGCTGTCGACAGGCAGCGTGTGGAACACCATGCCTCCTCATACGCATCAAAGGAGAATGGAGATCTATCTGTACTTTGATCTTCATCCGGACAGCATCGTCGTTCATCTCATGGGGAAACCGGATGAAACCCGGAGTTTGATTCTACGCAATCAACAGGTGGTCATTTCGCCCAGCTGGTCCATTCATAGCGGTACAGGGACCGGCAGGTATGCGTTTGTCTGGGCAATGGGAGGGGAAAACCAGGATTTTGCCGATATGGATCCCGTTCCCATGGCGGAGCTGAAGTAGCGAGCCAAGACCTCCGGGACAGACGACTCATGGGAATACACTGTATTCATTTTGCCGCTAATCTACGACAATGGAACTTGAGAAATATTCACTGGGCATCGGTGACAGGTTTGGTTTCGAAGGAAAGGCCCAACTGCGTGCCCTTCAGATGGCCGAAGCAAGAGGAGTCAGCATTGTCCCGGTCTGGAATAAGTCCAGCAGGGAACACCTGATCATAGGAACCGCCCCCGAGGATTCCCGCCGTGCGGCGGACGACGCAATTCGGGCATGTGGCTGGGCCCACTCCTACTATGTCGATGCCGACCACATCGGCCTGAAGAATGTCGACAGGTTCATTGGGTCCTGCGACTATTTCACAATCGATGTCGCCGATTGCATCGGCGTGCCACCTCTCCCCGCTGCCGCCTCAGCCTTCCTTCGGGCCATGGACAGTTATAGAGCGGCGCCATTCCCCGTGCCGGTCGCTGTTCCGTTCGACGTTTCTGCGAACCTGCTCTCGGACGTGACGCAGAAATACCTGCATGCGGTTGCCGAAGCCGGAAAAGTGTACAGGCACATCGAACAGATGAAAGGGAAAGGGAGATTCATCGTCGAAGTATCCCTCGATGAAGCACAGCAGCCTCAGACGCCGGGTGAACTTTTCTTCATTCTTGCGGCGTTAGCGCACGAAGGTGTTCCCATTCAAACCATCGCGCCGAAATTCACCGGGACATTCCTCAAAGGCATTGACTATGTCGGCAATAAAGAACGCTTCACTCGGGAATTCGAGGATGATCTGGCAGTCGTTTCCCATGCTCGACGGATTTTTGATCTACCCGGGAATCTGAAGCTGAGCATTCACTCCGGAAGCGACAAGTTTTCGCTCTATCCGATTGTCCGCCGGGCGATCAGGAAATCGGGATCAGGAATCCACTTGAAAACGGCCGGGACGACATGGCTGGAGGAAGTGATCGGGCTTGCCGCCACTGACGGTGACGGATTGAAGCTTGCGAAGGAAGTGTACACGGAAGCGCTGGCCCGCTTTGATGAGTTGAGCGAACCGTACAAGACCGTCCTGGATATCGACACAACCAAGCTTCCTTCCGCTTCACAAGTCGAATCATGGAGCGCCGGGGAGTACGTTGAGGCGCTCAGGCACAATCAGTCTTCGCTTAAATTCAATACAAATTTCAGACAATTGATTCATATCGGCTACAAGATCGCCGCGGAGAAGAATGGCCGCTTTACGGGCCTGCTCCAGCAATGCAGAGCGGTCATTGAGGAGAATGTAACCGCCAATCTCTTCGAAAGGCATATCCTTCCGCTGTTCCTGGATCAAAACACATGAATCACCGAAAGGATATGGCGCCTGTCGATGTTGCGTCGGGGGAAATCTCTGCGTTCCAGGCGCGGGGACATCTCGCAAAATTTCTGAAATCCTGACAGGAGCGAACACATGACACCAAATGAGACCATGACAGCAAACGTTGCCGGAGCAGGCCCGATCGGACGATACCGCTGGACAATTTGCGCATTGCTGTTTTTTGCAACGACGGTGAACTACATCGATCGAGCGGTTCTCGGCCTTCTGGCACCCGTGCTCCAGAGCGAGATTGGCTGGAGCGAAATCGAATACGGGTACATTGTCACGGCATTCACGGCGGCGTATGCGATCGGGCTGCTGTTCGCGGGGGGGTTGATCGACAGGTTCGGTACAAAGCTCGGGTACACGATCGCGATTATCGTCTGGAGCGTGGCTGCAATGGGCCATGCGGCGGTCAGGTCTGCATTTGGATTTGGCGTCGCGCGATTTTCCCTCGGGCTGGGCGAGTCGGCGAATTTCCCGGCCGCCATCAAGGCGGTCGCCGAGTGGTTTCCGAAGAAGGAGAGGGCATTTGCCACGGGTCTGTTCAACTCCGGGGCGAATATCGGCGCTGTTGTTGCTCCGGCAGTCGTCCCCTGGTTAACCATCGAATACGGGTGGCAGGCTTCTTTCATCGCCACCGGTGCGATTGGATTCCTCTGGCTTGTAGCTTGGGTGATCCTCTATGACCGGCCCGAAATCCACAAACGTGTATCTCAGAGTGAACTTGCATACATTCAGAGTGATCCCCCTGACCCGCCGGCGGCAAAACTTGCGTGGGGAAAACTCCTGCGACACAGGCAGACGTGGGCTTTTGTGATAGGGAAGTTTCTTACGGATCCCATCTGGTGGTTCTATCTGTACTGGCTCCCGAGCTTTTTCAATAAGAACTATCACCTCTCATTAACAGCGCTCGGATTACCGCTGATAGCGATTTACACGCTGACGAGCGTCGGCAGCATCGGAGGAGGTTGGCTGTCGGGAGCATTCATGAAAAGGGGCTGGTCAATTAACAAAGCAAGAAAGATGGTCATGCTCCTTTGCGCGCTCTGTATCGTTCCCATCATGTCCGCGGCGAGCGTCACTGAGCTCTGGCTGGCAGTTACACTTATTGGTGTTGCCGCGGCGGCTCATCAGGGTTGGTCTGCGAATCTGTTCACGACGGTGTCGGATATGTTCCCCAAGCAAGCCGTCGGCTCGGTTGTCGGGCTGGGGGGGATGGCCGGTGCAGTTGGAGGGATGCTTATCGCGACTTTCGCCGGGTACGTTCTGGAGTGGACAGGGAGCTACGTCCTGTTGTTCATCGTGTCCGGCAGTGTGTACCTCATTGCGCTGCTCATCATTCACCTGCTGGTTCCGAAGCTGGAGCCTGCAAAGCTGGAACTGGCGTAGCGTGCTTATTTTCAACAAATCTCATATGCGACCCGGATGAATCTTGATGAATTGAGAAGCATGTATGATTTCACGGGCAAAACTGTCGTCATCACCGGAGGGGCAGGCGTCCTGGGCGGTGAAATTGCCTGCGCGCTGTTCGGCTGCAATGCGAACATTGCCATTGTCGACCGGGACCCGGCGCTTGCCGATCGGCACATCAAGCGCATCGAGCCGGTGGGTGACCGCGCGATTGTCGTGTTCGGCAACGTGCTCGAGCCGTCGACGATTGAGGGTGCGACCCAACAGGTGCTGAAGGCCTTCGGGAAGATCGATGCATTGATCAATGCTGCGGGCGGGAACAATCCGAAGGCAACGACGAATCCAACAACAACATTCTTCGATTTGCCTCCCGATGCGATCCGGTTCGTCGCCGATCTGAACCTCCTTGGCACCATTATCCCTTCGCAGATCGTGGGCAGGCACATGGCGGAACGGAAGGAGGGAGTCATCCTGAATATTTCTTCGATGAATGCCTTCCGCCCCTTGACGCGCATCGCCGCGTATTCCGCCGCCAAAGCGGCTGTGAGCAATTTCACGCAATGGCTTGCCGTCTACATGGCGCAGGAAATTTCGCCCAGGATCAGAGTGAATGCCATTGCGCCGGGTTTCTTCCTGACAGAGCAAAACAGATTCCTGCTCACGGACCAGAAATCCGGCGGCCTGACTGAACGGGGACGAAAAATTCTCGATCACACGCCGATGGGGCGGTTCGGGGATCCGTATGATCTGTTGGGCACGGTGCTCTGGCTTTTGTCCCCTGCTTCGGGGTTTGTTACGGGAACAGTCGTTCCCGTCGACGGAGGTTTTTCTGCTTACAGTGGAGTGTAACACGGAGAAGGAATCGACAGGATCATGAGCGAAAAAAGACACGATATCGGCATCGTCGGGCTTGGGGTCATGGGTGAGAACCTTGCCCTGAATTTCGAGCGTCACGGATTTTCCGTTGTTGGATACGATATGGATCCGAAAAAGGGGGAGTCGTTCCGCAAGGCAACCGAAGGAACAAAGTCGATCACGGTTCCTTCGGCTGGCGACCTTGTCCGGGCACTGGCTCCTCCACGACGCATCCTGATGATGGTTCCGGCAGGGAAACCCGTGGATGCAGTGATCGGCGATCTCGCTCCGCTCCTCGGTTCGGGGGACGTCCTCATCGACGGTGGAAACACCTACTTCGCGGATACCGACCGCAGGATGAAAGCACTCGAGGCCAATGGGATCCTGTATGTCGGCACCGGCGTAAGCGGCGGTGAAGAAGGCGCGCTGAAAGGGCCGTCGATCATGCCCGGCGGGAACCCGGCGGCATGGCCGCTGGTGAAACCGCTCCTCCAGGCGATAGCGGCGAGAACTGAAGATGGGTGGCCCTGCTGCACCTGGGTCGGCAAGGGTGGAGCCGGGCATTTCGTGAAAATGGTCCACAACGGCATTGAATACGGAGACATGCAAATGATTTGCGAGGCGTTCTTCATGATGGAGAAAGTACTCGGCATGACTCCCGAAGAAATGAAGAATGTGTTCGCCGAATGGAACAAAGGTGAGTTAAACAGCTACCTGATTGAAATCACTTCAGAGATCCTCGGCAGAAAGGATCCCGAAACCGGCAAGGCGCTCGTCCATGTCATTCTGGACACCGCAGAACAGAAAGGGACCGGCAAGTGGACGAGCCAGGTGGCGCTTGACCTCGGAGTTCCTGCGATGACGATCGCAGACGCCGTGTTTGCGAGGATGCTGAGTGCCATCAAGAAAGAGCGCACCGCTGCCGCGCCTGTTCTCAAGGGACCGTCTGTTCAATTCACTGGCGATCGGAAGGAATTTCTGGAACTCCTCCGCAAAGCACTATTCTGCGCAAAGATCTGCTCCTATGCCCAGGGGTTTCAGCTTCTTCGGGCTGCCAACGAGGAGTACCACTGGGACCTCGATTTCGCTGGGATCGCAAAACTCTGGCGGGCAGGCTGCATCATACGTGCGCAATTTCTCGGCCGTATCACAGAGGCCTTTGAGAAAAATGCCGGTCTGGGGAATTTGTTGCTCGACCCGTACTTCGCAGGCGTGATCACCTCATATCAACCTGCGTGGCGGCGTGTCGTGGCAACGGCAGTCGAGCACGGCATACCCGTGTCGGCGTCCATGAGCGCACTTTCGTATTTCGACAGCTACAGAAGTCCGGTTCTGCCGGCAAACCTGCTGCAGGCTCAGCGCGATTATTTCGGGGCGCATACCTATCGGCGGATAGACAAAGAAGGAGTGTTTCACACCCAGTGGGCCACGTGACAAGGAATTAGTTCGAGGGAGACAGGACTATGACGGAGGAATGGTCATGACGGGAGTGATTGGCAGCGGTTCGCTCAACACGCCCCTTTCGATGGACAAAATTAGGGACGTTTGCGCTCAGACAGCCGAGGCGATGCTGCCGGATGAGAAGAGGATTCTGGTTCTTATTCCCGATCACACCCGGCATGCTCCCATGGGTATCTTCTTTAAGGCGTTGTACGAAGTGCTCGGTTCGCGTGTGAAAGCTCTCGACTATCTCATCGCGACCGGGACACATCAGGCGATGGAACCCGAGCGCGTGTACCGGCATGTCGGTATAAGTGCTGCTGAACATGGAGCACACTATCCCAAGGTTAGGTTTTTCGGGCACGAGCATGACAATCCCGCGGCACTCGCAGCAATCGGTACAATACCCGCGGCGGAAATGGAAGTACTCTCCGGTGGCCTTTTCCGCGAGGACCTTCGTATCACCGTCAACAAACTTGTGGTCGAATATGATCACGTTTTGATCGTCTCTCCGGTTGTTCCTCATGAAGCGATGGGCTTTGCCGGGGGGAACAAATACTTCTTCCCGGGCGTCGGAGGCGTCGATATCATCCAGACGTTTCACTGGATTGCAGCACTGATTACCAACCCCGTAGTGAACGGGGTCAAAGACACACCAACGAGACGCATCATTGACCGGGCCGCGAAATTCGTCCCGACGCCCCGCACGTGCATGGCATTTGTCGTGGATGACCATGGACAGGTTGTGTCATTATTCGCGGGGAAGCCGGAGGAGGCTTGGTCACTTGCAGCGGACTATTCGGCAAAGCTCCATATTCACTATCTGGACAAACCGTACCGGAGAATTCTTGGAATTACTCCTGACATTTACGAGGAGATTTGGGTCGGGGGGAAAGCCATGTACAAGCTGGAACCGGTCGTTGCGGACGGCGGGGAACTCATCATCTACGGCCCCCAGATCCGGACGATCTCCTTTGTTCATGGCGAAATGATCAGGCGTATTGGATACCATGTGCGTGACTATTTTGTAAAGCAATGGGACAAATTCAGGAATGAACCGAAGCTCATCCTGGCGCACTCAACAAACGTCCGGGGGATCGGGACGTTTGAAGGGGGGGTCGAACATCCGCGCATCGCGGTCACCCTTGCAACTGGGATTCCGGAGGATGTCTGCCGCAGCATCAACCTCGGCTATCGCGACCCGCAATCCATTGACCTTGGTCAGTGGCGCTCGACTCCCGGTGATGATACTCTTGTTGTTGAGGACGCAGGCCAGGTTCTTTACAGACTTCAAAACTGAGCAAGATCATGGCGTTGACTATAAAACCCGCAGATAAGGTCGAATTCGATGTACTCACACTCGGCGAATGCATGATTCGTCTGAGTCCGCCGGGACATCAGCGCATCGAGTTGACCCCGGTCTTTGAGGCATATGCTGGCGGAGGGGAATACAATGTGAGCTATGCCCTCGCGCGTTACGGTCTTCGCACCGGGTGGATCTCACGACTGGCGGACAACTCGCTCGGACACTTCATCAGGAATCACGCCCGCGCCAGCGGCATGGATATCAGCGAGGTCGTGTGGGTTCCCTATGACGGTTCGGGGCGCGCCGACAGAATCGGTTTGAATTTCACTGAAGTGGGCATCGGGGTCCGCCCGAGCGTCTCGCTCTACGACAGGGGTCACAGCGCAGTGGCGCACATGAAGTCCGGAGACGTGGACTGGACGCGGGTTTTTTCCCGGCGTGGAGCGCGATGGTTCCACACAGGGGGCATTTTTACTGCTTTGAGCGACTCTTGCGCCGAAGTTGCCTATACGGCAATGAAAGCCGCACGGGAGGCCGGAGCGGTAGTGAGCTACGATTTGAATTTTCGCAGCAAGCTGTGGTCAAGTGACAGGGCAAGAGAGATGACAAAGAAGCTTGTCCCGTTCATTGACGTGCTCATCGGTAACGAAGAAGACTTCCAGAAAGTCCTGGGATTCACTGTAGAAGGGACGGATGAGAACCTCAGCAGCCTTCCCGTTGAAGGATACAAGAGAATGGTGGAACGGGTCGTGAAGACATACCCGCACATACGGGTTGTCGGGACGACGTTGCGCGAGGTTGTGAGTGGACTGGTAAACAACTGGTCTGCCATTGTGTACTCTGACGGACGCTTCTTCGAATCCCGGCGCTATGTCAACCTCGAGATCGAGGATCGGGTCGGGGGAGGAGACGGGTTCTGCAGCGGTTTCGTGTATGGCATGCTTCACTCGCTGAGCGCGCAGGAATGTGTGGATATGGGTGCGGCGCACGGTGCACTTCTTCAATCCACCAGGGGTGACACGAGCATGGTCACGATGGATGAAATCCGGCATGTGATGGGGGGCGGGAGTGCGCGTATCAAGCGCTGATGAAAGCAACAGCGCACTTTTTCCAAATAACTGCATATGAAGGGCAGAATTCATGAGCAATGGCCTGAAAATCCAACCCACCGGTGCACTGGACCTCGTATCGCTCGGCGCGCTTGTCAACCGCCTGGATCCGGGGGCTGTTCCGTTCCGAAAAGCCACTGAATGCAGGATTCACGTGAGCGGGGGCGAATTCAATGTGGCGGCAAACCTGGCCGACTGCTTCCGCATGAATACAGGTATTGCGACGGCGATGGTCGAGTATCCGATCGGCGATTTGATCGCGGAGCGCGTGAAGGCGATGGGAGTGAAGCCGTTCTACAAGTATTTCAAACACAACGGCGTCAACGGTCCGAACATGGCAACGGTATACAGTGACAGGGGATTTGGTGTCCGGCCGCCCGTCGTGTTCTACAACCGATCAAACGAGGCAGGTGCTCTCCTGAGGCCCGGGGACTTTGACTGGGCAAAAGTCTTTGCCGGTGGCGTGCGATGGTTTCACAGCGGAGGCATTTTTGCCTCCCTCTCCGAGACAACGGGGGAACTGATTATCGAGGCAATGAAGGCCGCAAAAAAGCAGGGAGCAATTCTGAGTTTTGACCTCAATTTCCGTGAAAAACTCTGGAACATCTGGGGCGGGCAAAAAAAAGCGGTCGAGGTTGTCTCACGCATAGCGGAACTCGTCGACGTCCTAGTCGGCAACGAAGAGGATCTTCAGAAAGGGTTGGGAATTCAGGGGCCGGAAGTGGCCGCGAAGTCAAAGCTTGACTCCAGCGTGTTCTTTGCAATGATTGATAAAGTGGTGGCGCGCTTTCCCCAGGTGAAGGTCGTCGCGACGACATTGCGTGAAGTGCATTCCTCAAACCGGCACAGCTGGGGGGCAGTAGCCTGGGTGGACGGCAAGACGTATTCATCGCCCGTGGCGGAACTCGAAGTGTTTGACCGTGTCGGAGGAGGGGATGGTTTTGCGGGAGGATTTATCTACGGCCTCCTGAGCGGAGAACCTCCGGAAGAAGCCGTGAAACTGGGTTGGGCGCACGGTGCGCTCCTGACCACGTTCCCCGGCGATACGACCATGGCTACCGTTGAACAGGTGCGGGCTTTTGCCAAGGGCGGCTCCGCGCGCATCCAGCGGTAGTGCGAAGGCGTGGGGAGATTGACGAATGAACGATGTTCTGAATACACTTGGATTGGTGGGCATCATTCCTGTCGTAGTCATCGACGATAAGGAACACGCGCAGCCTCTTGCTCAGGCGCTCCTGAAGGGTGGACTCCCCACAATGGAGATTACATTCCGGACGGCTGCGGCGAAAGACTCAATGAAAAAGATCGCCGCGACATGCCCCGACATCCTCCTCGGCGCAGGAACTGTTCTCTCGGTCGAGCAGGTTAAGATGGCGGTCGATTGCGGCGCACGGTATATCGTCTCCCCGGGCATCAATCGCGAGGTCGTCGATTACTGTCTCGGCGCCGGCATTCCTGTGACTCCCGGCGTCGCCACCCCCACCGACATCCAGGCCGCGGTCGATCTCGGCCTTGACGTGGTCAAATTTTTCCCCGCCGAGGCGAGCGGCGGCCTTGAGTACCTCAAGGCAATAAGTGCACCGTTCCGGCAGATGCGGTTCATCCCTACTGGTGGCATCGATCAATCGACCGTGCTCTCGTATCTTCAACACGCGTCTGTGCTGGCGTGCGGCGGCAGCTGGATGGTGAAGGCGGATCTCATCACGGCGAAGAGATTCGATGAGATCGAACGCCTTGCCGATCGCGCAGTCGCAACGATGCTTGGGCTGCACCTCGTGCACGTCGGCATCAATCATCCCGACCCGGCGGCGGCGACCCGTACTACCAACCTCCTTGCGCGTCTTCTCCATCTTCCGATCCGGGATGGAGAATCGTCCCTCTTTGCCGGCGCCGAATACGAGCTTCTCAAAAGTCCGGGGGCGGGCACGCACGGTCATATTGCCATCGGGACGCACTTTCTCGACAGAGCCGCTGCATTTTTCGCCAGAGGAGGCGTACGCACGAAGGAGGAAACGAGAAATGTCAAGAACGGCAAAACCGCTTCGATCTACCTCGACATCGACCTCGCAGGATTTGCCATCCACCTGCTCCAGGAATGAGGGAATCCCCCGGGGAGTCGATCGATGCTTCCCGCGAGTCGCAACGCTAATTCTTACCGGTGACCTATGACGAAGTCCTGCACTGTTGCATTTCTGCTCTGTGTGATGGTTGTTGCATGCCGGGCTTCCGGGCCGGCTCTCAGTCTGCGTCTGAAGAATCCGACCTCGGTCAATCGGCGTGCCGAGACGATCGGAATACCGCTCGCAACCGTGAATAAGGTGCTGCCGAACGTTGACGTGAACATGCTCTGTGTGCGAGAACGGAAATCGGGGAAGGAGATGCTTTCGCAAATTGATGGCGGCACCCTTCTGTTTCAGACCGACATTCCCGCGAACGCGCAAAAGGAATTTGTCATCCGCGGCGACCGGGATCCTCGCGACAGCGTAGCGTTAAGAGTTGATGGTGCATTCTTCCCGCCCCG
>Ga0326726_10004019_pt1 | contig 13473 bp, 9 predicted proteins | sample MHFenrmetagenome_2_FD_207603 | JGI IMG/M metagenome (GOLD analysis project Ga0326726, IMG submission 207603) | Lab enriched peat soil microbial communities from Michigan Hollow, Ithaca, NY, United States - MHF15MN | ecosystem: Environmental > Terrestrial > Soil > Wetlands > Peat | place: USA... | reverse complement strand
AGGCCGCCAGGACTCCGAGCGCGCCGTAGAGCGCGTCGGTGACGCATTGCGAAGTCTCGACGTTGCCCGCGACCACGGCGGCCGGGTAGCGCGGGTTGAGCATCGAGCGCTCGGGGATCACCACCTCGAGCGGCTTGAGGCAGCCCGCGTTGAGCGGGATCTCGTCGTCCACCAGCGTGCGGAAGACATACAGCACCGCGGCCATGCTCACCGCCGAAGGCGCGTTGAAGTTGCTGGCGAGCTGTGCCGAGGTGCCGGAAAAATCGATCTTCGCGCTGCGGCGGTCCTTGCCGATGGCGATGCGCACGTGGATGCGCGCGCCGTTGTCGAGCGGCAGCTCGAACTCGCCGTCCTTCAGCACGCCGATCACGCGGCGCACGGATTCCTCCGCGTTCGCCTGCACGTGGCGCATGTAGGCGCGCACCACATCCAGCCCGAAATGCGCCACCATCTCGCGCAGCGCCTGCACCCCTTTTTCGTTGGCGGCGATCTGCGCCTGCAGGTCGGCGAGGTTCTGCTGCACGTTGCGCACCGGGTACTTGCCCGAAGCGAGGAGCGCGCGCGTTTCCTTCTCGCGGAAGCGCCCCTCCTCGACCAGCAGGAAGTTGTCGATGAGGACGCCTTCCTCCTCCACCGTCTTCGAGTCCGGCGGCATCGAGCCCGGCGTGATGCCGCCGATGTCGGCGTGATGGCCGCGCGAGCCGACGTAGAAGAGGACCTCCCTGCCCGCTTCGCCCATTCCATCCGACCACACCGGCGTGATGACCGTCACGTCGGGCAGGTGGGTGCCGCCGTTGTAGGGGGCATTCAACACGTAGACGTTGCCGGGCTTCATCGGCCGGCCGTTCGCAGCGCAGTTCTCCCTGATGACCGTCTTGATGGATTCGCCCATCGAGCCCAGATGCACCGGCATGTGCGGCGCGTTGGCGATCAGGTGGCCCTCCGCGTCGAACAGCGCGCAGGAGAAATCCAGGCGCTCCTTGATGTTCACCGAGTAGGCGGTGTTCTGCAGGCGCAGGCCCATCTGCTCGGCGATCGACATGTAGAGGTTGTTGAAGATCTCGAGCATCACCGGGTCCGCCTCGGTGCCGAGGGCCACCCTCTTCTCCCTGGGGACCACGCGCTCGAGCACCAGGTGGTCGAGCTTCGTCACCTGCGCGCGCCATCCGGGCTCGACGACGGTGGTTGCGTTCGCTTCCGCGATGATCGCCGGCCCGTCCACCTTCTGGCCGATCGCCAGGTCCTCGCGCCGGAAGAGCGGCGTCGCACGCCATTGGCCGCCCGTGAACATGCGCACTTCGGTTGCCGGGCGTGCGCCGGGCTTCGACCCGGCGGCAGGGGCGGAGCCGGCGCGATCGGCAAAGCCCGAGGACAGCGCCTCCACGGAAATGGCCTCGACGATCAGGCTCTTGCCGGGCATCAAGAACGAGAACTGCTTCTGGTACGCCGCCTCGAACTGCTGCTTCATTTCCTCCGGCGTGCCGAAGGCGACGATGAGCGCCGTGTCGGTGCCTTCGTACTTGAGGTGGACCCGATGCAGGACGCGGATGCTTTGCGCCTCCACGCCCTGGCGCAGAAGTTCGTTGCGCGCCTCGCCTGCGAGCCGCTCCAGTTCCTCTTGCAGGCTGGCCTCGCCGAGCGCCGCCTCTACGGCCTTCTCCTTGAGCGCCGCCTGGTCCGCGAGCCCCATGCCGTAGGCCGACAGCACGCCCGCGAACGGATGGATGAAGACGCGCGTCATGGCGAGCGCGTCCGCCACGAGGCACGCATGCTGGCCTGCCGCGCCCCCGAAGCAGCACAGCGTGTACTCGGTGACGTCGTGGCCACGCTGCACGGAAATGTGCTTGATGGCGTTCGCCATGTTGCCGACGGCGATCTGCACGAAGCCCTCGGCGACCTGCTCGGGCGAGCGCCCGTCGCCGATCGTTTGCGCAAGGCCCGCGAATTTTTCCTTCACCACGGTGGCGTCTAGCGCCTGCTTGCCGTCCGCGCCGAAGACGCGCGGGAAAAACTCGGGCTGGATCTTGCCGAGCATCACGTTGGCGTCGGTCACCGCCAGCGGCCCGCCACGCCGGTAGCTCGCGGGTCCCGGATTGGCCCCCGCCGAGTCGGGCCCGACGCGGTAGCGCGCGCCGTCGAAATGCAGGATCGAGCCACCGCCCGCCGCCACCGTGTGGATGCTCATCATCGGCGCACGCATGCGCACGCCGGCGACCCTGGTCTCGAACTCGCGCTCGAATTCGCCCGCGTAGTGCGACACGTCGGTGGACGTGCCGCCCATGTCGAAGCCGATGATCTTGCCGAAGCCGGCGGCGAGCGACGTACGCACCGCGCCGACGATGCCGCCCGCGGGGCCGGAGAGGATCGAGTCCTTGCCCTGAAAGCGCCGCGCGTCGGTGAGTCCGCCGTTGGACTGCATGAAGAGCAGGCGCACGCCATCGAGTTCCGACGCTACCTGGTCCACGTAGCGCCGCAGGATCGGCGAGAGATAGGCGTCCACCACCGTGGTATCGCCGCGCCCGACGAGTTTCATCAGCGGGCTTACCTGGTGGGAGACGGAAATTTGCGTGAAGCCCGCCGCCTTCGCGAGCTGGGCGACTCGCGCCTCGTGCTGGGGATAGCGGTAGCCGTGCATCAGCACGATGGCGATGGAGCGGAAACCCGCCTTGAAGCTGCTTTCCAGATCAGCCCGTGCGCGCGCCTCGTCGAGCGTGAGGTGCACCTCGCCACGCGCGCCGATGCGCTCCTCGACCTCCACCACGTCCGCGTACAGCAGCTCCGGCAGGACGATGTGCCGTTCAAAGATCTTCGGCCGGTTCTGGTAGGCGATGCGCAGCGCATCGCCAAAGCCCTTGGTGATGAAAAGCACGGTGCGCTCGCCCTTGCGCTCGAGCAGCGCATTGGTGGCGACCGTCGTTCCCATTTTCACTGCTTCGATGAGTTCGCCGGGAATCCCCTGCTCCGGCGCCAGTCCGAGAAGCGCGCGGATGCCCGCAAGCGCGGCATCGCGATAGCGCTCAGGATTCTCCGAGAGCAGCTTGTGGGTGGTCAGCGTGCCGTCGGGCTTGCGCGCCACGATATCCGTGAATGTCCCGCCCCGGTCAACCCAGAATTGCCATTGCCCGCGCATCAGCTAAAGCGTTCCGCGGAATACGGCGTTGGATCGACGAGGGGCGTCTCCCCCGCCACCATCTCGGCGACCAGCCTGCCGGTCACCGCGCCCAGCGTCAGGCCGTGGTGCGCGTGCCCGAAGGCGAACCAGAGGTTGCGGTGCTTCGGCGCCGGGCCGATCACCGGCAGCATGTCCGGCGTGCAGGGGCGCGCGCCCATCCACGGCTCGGTGTCGAGTCGCTCGGCGAGCGGAAAGAGGTCGCGCGCGATGGGTTCCGCGCGCCCGAGCTGCACCGGCGTGCGGATCGCGTCGCGCAGCGCGAATTCCGCGCCCGTCGTGAGCCGGATGCCGCGCCGCATCGGCCCCATGAAATAGCCGCGCTCGACGTCGAGCACCGGGTGGTTGAGCTTCGCCTCGCCCGCCGCCCGGTAATGCATGTGGTAGCCGCGCTTCACCGCGAGCGGCAGGTGGTAGCCGAGCGCGCGCGTGAGCACATCCGCCCAGGGCCCGAGCGCGATCACCGCCGCGCCCGCCTCGAGCGGCCCGCGCGCCGTGCGCAGCCTCCAGCCTTCCCCTTGAGCCTCGAGCGTCGCCGCGTTGCCCTGCACGAACTCGCCCCCCAGGCGCTCGAAGCGCCCAAGGTAGGCGAGCGCCAGTCCCTGTGGGTCCAGCACGCTGATCGGATCGGTCCAGTGCAGTGCACCCGCAAGGACCGGCGCGAGGTGCGGCTCCTCCTCCTGCAGCGTGCGCGCATCGAGCTGCCGGTGGTTGATACCGAACTCGCGCTTCCAGCGCTCAGCCTCGGCAAAGCGCAGGTCGCGCTCGCGCTCGGTGCGGAAGATCTTGAACCAGCCCACGCGCTGCACCAGCGCCTGCGCATCCGATTCGGCGATCAGCACTTCGTGCTCGGCGACGCAATGCTCGATCAATCTTGCGTAGCGGCGCGCCGCCTCGGCGTGGCGCGCCGGGCGCGAGTGCTGCCAGTACTGCCAGAGGAACGGCGCAAGCCGCGGCAGTGCGGAGGGGTGGTAGTGCGCGTCGATGGTGCGGTTCAGGCCGTAGCGCACGAGGGCGCCGAAATCGTGGGGAAAGCCGTACGGGTAGACGCCCTCGCGCTGGATCAGGCCGGCGTTGCCGAAGGAGGTCTCCTCTGCCGCACCGCGCCGGTCCACCAGCGCCGTCGCACGGCCGCGCTTCTGCAGGTGCAGCGCGGTGCAGATGCCGACGATGCCCGCACCGAGAACGACGCAGTCGTAACGTGCCATTAGAATCCAATCCTAACTTGGAATCCCGCTCCGCTTCGCTCCCCTTCACGGTGCTGCTCGGCGTGCTGTTCGCGCTGACCGCGCTTGGCACCGACGCCTGGTTGCCCGCGCTGCCGGTGGCCGCGCGCGAGCTCGGCGCGCCGGTGGCCGGCATGCAACTCACGGTGACGACCTACTTCCTCGGACTCGCCGCGGGCCAGCTCGTGTGGGGACCGGTCTCGGACCGCTTCGGCAGGAAACCGGTGCTGCTCGCCGGTCTTGCGCTCGCGCTCGCCGCATCCGCTGTCTGCGCGCTGGCAAGCTCGGCCACGGCGCTCGTGGCGGCGCGCCTTGTGCAGGGCCTGGGCATGTCGGCGGGGCCGGTGATGGCGCGCACCGTGGTGCGCGACCTGCATGGCCAGGAGCAGGCGGCGCGGCTGCTCGCTCGCATGATCATTGTCTTCAGCGTGATCCCGATCGCCGCGCCGCTCGCCGGCGGGCTCATGGTGGCGCTGGGCGGCTGGCGCGCCGTGTTCTGGCTGCTGGGGGCCGTGCCCGCGCTGCTCCTTCTGTCGGTGGCGCTGGGCTTCGCCGAGACGGCGCCCGCGGAGCGCGCCTCCGCCCATCCCGCGCAGATCGCGCGCAGCTTCGCCGCCATCGTCGCCGAGCCGAAGTTCCTCGCGCCGTTCGGCGCCATGCTCAGCGCGCAAGTCGGCATCTTCGCCTTCGTGTCGAATTCGGCGTTCGCGCTGGTGAGCGGCCTGGGCATCACGCCGGGCACCTTTGCGCTGCTGTTTGCGCTCGTCATGGTCGGCCAGATTGCCGGCGCCTGGCTCTCCAGCCGGCTGGTGATGCGCGCCGGCATGACGCGCCTGCTGCGCGCGGGGACGTTCCTGGTATGTGTCTCCGGCGCCGCCGCGGCAGCCGCCGCCTGGGCGGGTGTGGCGCACCCCGCCGCCGTGGTACTGCCGTTCATGGCATTTCTCTTCGGTACGGCCCTCATCATCCCGAACGCCACCGCGCTTGCGCTGCAGCCCTTTCCGCGCATCGCGGGGGCGGCCTCCTCGCTGATGGGCGCGACGCAGTTCGCCGTAGGCGCGGTGGTGAGCAGCGCGCTGGGCGCGCTGTTCGACGGCAGCGCGCGGCCGATGGCCACGGCGGCAGCGATCGGGGGCCTGGGCGCCCTGCTCATCGAACGGAGCTTCCTGCGTGGATCGCGTTGACGCCGTCGTGATCGGCGCGGGACTGGTGGGCCTCGCGGTCGCGCGCGCGCTCGCCCTCGCGGGGCGCGAGGTGGTGATCCTGGAGGCCGAGAACGCGATCGGCACGCATACGAGCTCCCGCAATTCGGAGGTCATCCATGCGGGCATCTATTATCCGAAGGGCTCGCTCAAGGCGCGTGCCTGCGTAGAGGGCCGGCAGCGCCTGTATGAATACTGTGCCGCGCGCGGGGTGCCGCACCGGCGCTGCGGCAAGCTCATCGTCGCGGCCGACGCCGCGCAGCTCGGCGAGCTCGAGGATATCCGCCAGAAAGCGCACGCCAACGGCGTCACCGACGTGGTGCGCGTGAGCCCCGCCGACGTCCGCGCCATGGAACCCGAGCTGCACTGCGTGGCGGCGCTGCATTCGCCTTGCACCGGGATCATCGACAGCCACGCGCTGATGCTCGCCTACCTGGGCGACGCCGAGCATGCGGGCGCAATGCTCGCGCTGAAAAGCCCGCTCGAGAAAGGCATCGTGCGTCCCGGCGGCATCGAGCTGCATGTCGCGGGCGCGGAGCCGCTCCTCGCCGCACAAGTGGTGAACAGCGCCGGGCTGCGGGCGCCGAGCCTCGCGCGCCGCATTGAAGGTTATCCCGCCGAGCTCGCGCCCCCCGAGCTCTACGCCAAGGGGAACTACTACACGCTCGCAGCGCGCTCGCCCTTCTCGCGGCTGGTCTACCCGGTGCCCGAGCCGGGCGGCCTCGGCGTGCATGTGACGCTCGATCTTGGCGGGCGCGCGCGCTTCGGCCCTGACGTGGAATGGGTGGAGAAAATCGACTACACGGTGGACCCGCGGCGCGCCGAGCGCTTCTACGCGGCGATCCGCCGCTACTGGCCGGGGCTGGCCGACGGCGCGCTGGAGCCCGGCTACGCCGGCATCCGCCCGAAGATCTCGGGCAAGGGCGCGCCCGCGCCGGACTTCGTCGTGCAAGGCCCGCGCGCGCACGGCGTGCCGGGACTCGTGCAGCTCTACGGCATCGAGTCGCCGGGATTGACAGCGTCGCTCGCGCTGGCCGATCATGTGGCGGCCAGTCTCAACGATCCATTCCAGGGGAAAGAATGAAATCCAGAATCGCAGTGCTGCTCGCCGCGTCCGCCGTGTTCGGCACCGCGCAGGCGCAGACCAAGTGGGACATGCCCACGCCCTACGCCGACGGCGAGTTTCATACGCGCAACATCAAGCAGTTTGCCGACGACGTGAAGAAGGCCACCGACGGCGGTCTCGACATCACGCTGCACACGTCAGGCTCGCTCATCAAGCACCCCGACATCCTGCGCGCGGTATCCACCGGCCAGGTGAACATCGGCGAATTGCTGCTCGGCCAGTTCGGCAACGAGGACCCGGTGTTCGCCGCCGACAACGTGCCCTTCGTCGCCACCGGCTACGACAATGCCTGGAAGTTCTACCAGGCGCAGAAGCCGCTCCTCGAGAAGAAGCTGGAAGGCCGCGGCATGAAGCTGCTGTTCTCCGTGCCCTGGCCGGGCCAGGGGATCTATACCAAGGAGCCGCTCAAGTCGGTCGCCGACCTGAAAGGCACCAAGTTCCGCACCTACAGCCCGCTCACGGCGCGCCTGGCCGAACTGCTCGGCGCCAGCCCGACCGTGATCCAGGTGCCCGAGATCCCGCAGATGTTCGCCACCGGCGCGGTGCAGGCGATGATCACCTCCTCGGCCACCGGCACCTCCACCAAGGCCTGGGAGTTCGTGAAGAACTACTACACGACGAGCGCCTTCCACCCGAAGAACGTGGTGGTGGTGAACGCGCGCGCCTTCGCGCGCCTGCCCCAGGCGCAGCACGACGCGGTGCTCGCCGCGGCGAAGGCCGCCGAGCCGCGCGGCTGGGAAATGTCCAAGGCACGCGAGAAGGAAGGCGACGAGCTGCTCGCCAAGAACGGCGTGGCGGTGCGCGAGCCCGATGCCGAAATGAAGGCGGCATTCGCCAAGGTCGGCGCGCAAATGGCGCAAGAGTGGGAGAAGACCGCCGGCGCCGACGGACAGGCCATCCTCAAAGCCTACCGAAAGTAAGAACCGCGATGCGCTGCAAGGCGACAGTTCCTGCCGCATTGCAGCGCCGACGCTCGGAAAGTCCCTAGATTGCGGCGGTTTCTGGACCGCCTCTACGCCGCGAGCGGCGCGCTCGCGGCGGTCTGCCTCGCTTCCATCTGCGCGCTGATGCTGGCGCAGTCGTTCGGGCGCGAGGCGGGCATCCTGATCCGCGGCGCCGACGACATCGTGTCCTGGTTGTGCGCGGCGAGCGCATTCCTCGCGCTCGGCCATACCTTCCGCATGGGCGAGCTGGTGCGCGTCGGCATCTGGCTGGACCAGCTCGGCGCGCGCACGCGCTGGTACGCGGAGCTCTTTGCACTGGGCACCACTGCCCTGTTCGTCGTCTACATGACCTGGGCCGTGGTCAAGTTCGTCTACGAGAGCTGGCAATTCCACGAAGTGGCGCAGGGCCTGATCACGATTCCGATCTGGATTCCGCAAATGAGCTTCGTCGTCGGCGTGCTGATCTTCCTCACCGCGGTGCTGGACGAGCTGGTGGCGGTGGCGCAGAAGAAGAAGCCCGCCTACCAGGTGGCGGAGGAAGAGCGCCGCGCCGCCGGGGATTTCTCGGAGACGGTCTAGATGCCCGTGCTCGAGTCCTCGCTGATCCTGCTCGGCCTGCTGCTGGCGCTGCTCGTCGGGGGCGTGTGGATCGCCATCGCGCTCGCCGTGACTGCCTGGTTCGGCCTGCAATTCTTTGCCAGCACGCCGCCCGACGTGAACCTGTTCCAGTCCTTCTGGGGCTCGAGCGCGTCCTGGACGCTCGCCGCGCTACCGCTTTTCGTCTGGATGGGGGAGATTCTCTACCGGACGAAGCTCTCGGAGGAGATGTTCGAGGGGCTCTCACCGTGGCTCGGCTGGCTGCCGGGCAGGCTGATGCACGTGAACATCCTCGGCTGCGCCATTTTCGGCACCGTGTCGGGGTCCTCGGCCGCGACCTGCGCCACCATCGCCAAGGTTGCCCTGCCCGAGCTCAAGCGCCGCGGCTACGACGAAAAGAACTGCCTCGGCTCGCTCGCCGCGGCCGGGACGCTTGGCATCCTGCTGCCGCCCTCGATCATCATGGTGGTGTACGCAGTGGCGGCCGAGGTGTCGATCATCAAGGTGTTCGTCGCCGGCCTCATTCCGGGCGTGGTGCTGACACTGCTCTTCTCCGGCTACATCGTGGTGTGGGCACTGCTCAACCCCGAAAAGACACCGCGCGAGGACACGCACCTTAGCTTTGGCGAAAAGCTCTACCGCATGCGCCACCTCGTGCCCTGCCTCGTGCTGATCGTATTCATCGTCTGGGTGATGGTGATCGGCTGGGCCACCGCCACCGAGGCTGCCGCCTACGGCGTGCTGGGCGCGCTCGCCATCGCGGCGTGGTCTGGCGGCCTCACGCGCGAGACCTTCTGGGCGAGCCTGATGGGCGCCACCCGCCTTTCCTGCATGATCCTGTTCATCCTCGCCGGTGCGAGCTTCCTCTCCTCCTGCATGGCCTTCACCGGCATCCCACGCGCGCTCGCCGAATGGGTGGCGTCGCTGCAGCCCAACAAGTACGCGCTGATCGCGATCCTCGCCGGCATCTATATCCTGCTCGGCACCGCGCTGGACGGCGTGTCGATGATCGTGCTCACCACTTCGATCGTGATCCCGATGATCGAGAAGGCGGGCATCGACCTGGTGTGGTTCGGCATCTTCATCGTGCTGCTGGTGGAGATCGCCGAGCTGACGCCGCCGCTCGGCTTCAACATCTTTGTCCTGCAGACGATGACCGGGCGCGACTCGAACTACGTCGCGCTCGCCTCGCTGCCCTATTTCGCCATGATGGTGCTTTGCATCGGGCTGATCACGGTGTTCCCCGAGCTCGCCACCTGGCTCCCCGACGCGCTCGTCGGCGCCACCAGGAAATAGCGCTCGCCCCGGCTACTTCGCCGCCGCGAGCTCCTTCAGCGTGAAGGTGTAGCTCGTATTGTCCAGCGGCTTGTGGCACGCGAGGCACTCGGCCTGGTTGACGCCGGGGCGCTGCTGCTTCTCGAGCGTGAACACCGCGTAGTTCCAGTCGCTGTTGCGCAGCATCTCCGGGATCTGCGCTCCCCAGCCCGCGTTGCGCGCCATCGCCGTATAGAACAGGAGCTTGTCCGCGACGAAGTACCCGTCGGCACCCTTGACCGGATTCTTCGTGTCGTCGAGCTTCGCCGCGTAGACCTCGGCGAACAGCACCGAGCCGTCGGGCAGGGGCTTGCCTGCCTTCGCTGCCTGCACGGCCGCGCCGTTCGCGAAGTAATAGCGGACCTGGCGCGTCGCCGGGAAGTTGATGACGTGGTACTTGGTGAAGCTCTCGCGATAGCCTTCGGGGAAGCCGACGTTGGACTTCGCCACGTTCGCCAGCAGCGCGGACTTCGCCCCGGCGCCGGCACCCGCCTGCGCCGAGAAATGCGCCGCGAGGTTGGCGATGTCATCGGGACTGAGCTGCGCCGCGATGGCGTTCATCATGGGGTTCTTGCGCGCGCCCTCCTTGAACGCCTTCAGCTGCCCCTCCAGGTAGGCGGCGCGCTGCGCGGCGAGGTTCGGAATGCCGTCGCTCACGCTCACGCCGGCGGCACCGTGGCAGGCGGCGCAGACCGCCTCCGCCTTTGCCTTGCCGGCGGCGGCATCGGCGGCCTGGATGACGGGCGAGAAAGCGAGTGCGGCGGACAAGGCGAGCAGTCTTTTCATGGTTTTCCTCCCGTGGGGTGGCGATCATGCGGCAAACAGCCGAAATACGCGATTCATTCCGGGCGCCGGCACGGCATAATCGGGTTCCGAGGCCGCCCGCATGTCCGAACCCACCTAGTATGTCAGAACCCATCTACCTGACGAAGGACGTGCGCCGCATCGAGGAAGCGGCGAAGGACGCGCCGCTCATGCAGCGCGCGGGGGCGGCCGCGGCCGAGCTCGCGGCGGGCCTGTGCGCCGACGACGCCAAGGACGTGCTGGTCCTCGCCGGGCCGGGCAACAATGGCGGCGACGCGCGAATCGTCGCCGAGCTGCTGGGCCAGAAATTCTTCCGCGTCACGTTGGCGGGGGTGGCGGACGTGTCCGCGCTGCCGGTGAACAAGCGCTGGGGCCTGGTGGTGGACGGGCTCTTCGGCATCGGCCTCACGCGCGCCGTCGAGGGCGATTTTGCCAAGCTGGTGGATTACGCCAATGCGCAGGAGTGCGCGCGCCTTGCGCTCGACATTCCGAGCGGCATCGACTCCGACACCGGGCGCGTCCTCGGGCGCGCAGTGCGCGCCACGCACACCATCACCTTCATCGCCCTCAAGCCCGGCCTGCTCACGCTCGATGGCCCGGATCACTGCGGCGTGGTGACGGTTGCCGGGCTTGGCCTGGACGTGCGAAAGCTTCTGCGGCCGAACGCCTGGGTGGCGAGTCCGCAGCTCTTCGCGGAAGCGCTCAAGCGGCGCCCGAAGAACTTCCACAAGGGCAAGGCCGGCTCGCTCGCCATCCTCGGCGGCGCCACCGGCATGACGGGCGCGGCGCTCCTCGCCGGGCGCGCGGCGCTCAAGCTCGGTGCCGGCCGCGTCTACGTCGGCATGCTCGAGGAGACGAGCCTGGACCCCGTCACGCCCGAGCTCATGCTGCGCCATCCCGACGATGCTCTCGGCCAGGATCTCGATGCGATCGTCATCGGACCCGGGCTCGCGCAAAGCGCGCGCGCCGAGGCGCTGGTCGGCGCCGTGCTGGCAAGCGACATTCCCAGCGTGTTGGATGCCGACGCGCTCAACCTGATCGCCGACAACAGGGACCTGCGCGCTGCCTGCGTCAAGCGCAAGGCCGATACGCTGATCTCGCCGCACCCCGGCGAAGCCGCGCGCCTCCTTGGCTCGACGATTGCCGAGGTGCAGAAGGACCGCGTCGCGGCGGCGCAGCGCCTCTCGCGCGAGCTGAACGCGCACGTCGCTCTGAAGGGCAACGGCAGCGTGCTGGTCGCGCGCGACGCGCACTGGTTCGTCAACACCACGGGAAATCCCGGCATGGCTTCCGCCGGCATGGGCGATGTCCTCTCGGGAATCCTCGGTGCGCTGCTCGCGCAGGGAATCTCGGGCGAGGCGGCGCTGGTGCTGGGGGTGCACCTGCACGGCGCCGCCGCGGATGCCGCGGGCCACGGCGTGGGACTCACGGCCTCCGAGCTGATCGATCCCGCGCGCAAGCTGTGGAATTCCTGGCTCGGTGCCAGGTCGGGCTCAGGCCCGCACTGAAAATCGGGGTCAGGGCCGGATTTCCGCTGCGAGTGGAAATTCGGCCCTGACCCCGATTTTCATTCGCAGCGATAGAACGCCTGGCGCTGCTGCAGGCTGATCGCGTCCAGGTCCTCCGGGTGCCGCGGCCGGCCCCGGCTGTCGAGGATGTGCGACTCCAGCGCGGCGAGGCGCTTTTCCAGGTGCGCGGTTTCCTTTTCGCGGTCGAGTGCGGCGGCGCGCGCGCGCAGCTTCTTCAGGTCCTCGCCGCGCTGCTCCGCCTGCGCCATCGCCATCTGCCGTCGCAGCTGGCGCTTCTCGCACTGCACCGGCTCGAGCTTCGCGGAAATCTCCATCCACTCCCGCGCCTCGGGCGTGAGCGCAGCGGCGGAGAGCGGCACGAGGAAGAGCCCGGCGAGGAGGAGCCGCTTCACGCCGCCTTGATCCGGGCCTTCGCCTCGGGATAGGGATACAGCATGCTGAGCGCGATCGACTGCTGGTTCGCCTGCACGATGCGCACGTGCTCGCGCTTGAGCTCGCGCGCGTGCCGCACGCCGCAGGAGTGCGCGATCATGTCGATCTCGCGGTTCATGTTCATGGCGTAGTTCGCCACGCGCAGGTATTTCTCTTCCACCACCAGGGCCCGCTGCAGGCGCTTGTTGTGCGTGGTGACGCCGGTGGGACAGGTGTTCTGGTGGCAGCGCAGTGCCTGGATGCAGCCCAGCGAGAACATGAAGCCGCGCGCGGTGTTGACGAAATCCGCGCCGACGGCCAGCGCCCAGGCGGCGCGCGCCGAGGAGACGATCTTGCCCGAGGCGACCACGCGCACGCGGCTGCGCAGCCCGGTTTCGATTAACGCGTCCACCACGCGCGGCAGCGCCTCGTCGATCGACAGGCCCATGTGGTCCGCGAGCGCCTGCGGCGCGGCGCCCGAGCCGCCCTCGCCGCCGTCGATCACCAAGAAGTCCGGCGCGAACTCGAGCCCCTTGCGCTGCACAGTTTCGCCCAGCTCATTCATGAAGCGCCAGCCGCCGATTGCGGTCTTCACGCCCACCGGGCGCCCGGTGAGGTCGCGGATCCAGGCGATTCTGTCCAGCAACTCGTTCATGTTGGAGATGTCGCGGTGGCGGTTCGGGCTGATCGAGTCGCGCCCCTCCGGAATGCCGCGGATCTGCGCGATCTCGGCGGTCACCTTGCGGCCGGGCAGCAGGCCACCCTTGCCGGGCTTGGCACCCTGCGACAGCTTGATCTCGAACGCCTTCGCCACCTTGGCAAGCTCGAGCAGGCGCTCGGCCGACAGGTTCCCCTGCGCGTCGCGCACGCCGTATTTCGCAGTGCCGATTTGCATGACGATGTCGCAGCCGCCCTCGAGGTGGTACGACGAGAGTCCGCCTTCGCCCGTATCCATCCAGCACCCGGCGACCGCGGCGCCGCGCGACAGCGAGCGCACCGCCGGTGCCGAGATCGCGCCGTAGCTCATGCCGCTCACGTTGACGATGGAGCGCGCGACGAACGGCTCCTTGCAGTAGCCCTCGCCGAGCGTGAGCGCCGGCGTCGGCAGGCGCTCCTCCTCCAGCACCGGGAATGGGTGGTTGACGAAGATC
>Ga0326726_10004018_pt1 | contig 13474 bp, 15 predicted proteins | sample MHFenrmetagenome_2_FD_207603 | JGI IMG/M metagenome (GOLD analysis project Ga0326726, IMG submission 207603) | Lab enriched peat soil microbial communities from Michigan Hollow, Ithaca, NY, United States - MHF15MN | ecosystem: Environmental > Terrestrial > Soil > Wetlands > Peat | place: USA... | reverse complement strand
AACTCTTGTTAGTCTTGCTTAAAATAGTTTTTACTGGCAAATTGGGTCTAGGATCACCCTTCTAACACAAAAAACAGAACTGCCCCGGAAGGGGTTTCATATTCGTTTAGGGTAAGTCCGGTCTGGCATATCACAAATTTAGGAATTTATGATTCTAAGAAAAAGGCCTGTTTTGAAGCGGCTCATCCCTCAAATGAAATCTAACTGTTTTTGCCTTACTGAATTTAATTAGTCTGCTTACTCTGAAAAACCCAAATAGTCGTTTTAAGCTCTTCACTGGCCCGCCTAATTTTGAGTACGCATCATTTTCTTTTCACTTTTTTTATCTCTGCTTCCATTCCTTTTTTCCCTTGTTTTTTGTTTGATTTTCTTGTTTTGTGTTTTTTGCTTTATTTTTAGCTTTGTTTTTTATTTTAGTTTCCTCTCCTTACTATCAAAGTGTTCTGCGGCTTTATCCGTTTTTCCTTCGCATCATGGGAGGTCCACTACTCAAGTTAGTATATCATTAAGATGAGTTTTGACACCAATTTACAGAACGCGAGTACTTTATTGATAGTCTTAGGAAAGGGGAAAACTGATTGGAAAACTGTCTTCATTTATTGCAGAACTTGACTAGGTTCCATTGTTTTTTATGCCCAAATTTATTCAGAAGCCTTGATGTGTACCCCTTTTGACATTGGTTTAAATTCCACACGAATCACCTCTAACTATGAATGACAAGAAGGTATAGACATTTCTCAGAAAACGTAAAATTGTTGCTCAAATTCAGCCTTATTTTTCAACAAGTTTTTTTTCTAGTACTAGAAATAGGTGCATGTTTAAGTAGGCAATTTTGGCTCGTTATATGCGTGAGTACTTTCGTTTTGGTTCACGGTTCGTGGCATGGCGGGTGGTGCTGGAAAAAACTGACACCACTTTAGGTTAATCAAGGACATCTGTGCTTCGCGCCGACGCTTTCAGGGATGGGAGAAAGATTTCACATGCTACTCCCAACATGGGTTTATCGGTGCACATCCAAGACATTGTCAATTTGCTTGAGTTTGAAGATCTAAGAGACGTCATCCTGATCTGTCACAGTTATTCGGGAATGGTCATCACAGGCGTCGCCGAAAAGAGTGCACGAGTCGGCAAACTGGTTTATCTTGATGCTATTGTGCCTGAGCACAGTCAGAGCATGTTCTCGATAATGGGTGGATTGGAAGCTCAGTTCAGGCGAAATGCAGACTCGAAAGGGATGGTTCCTTCTTGGGACCCTGAAGACTTCGGGGTTACAGACCCACATGACATAACTTGGATGAAATCTCGTCTTACCCCTATGCCTATCCTGACACATCAGGAAAAACTCGAAGCCCCAAAGATAAATGCTAAGAAACTTTCCCGTTACTTTATTCACTGCACGCAGTTTGGTCTTCGAGATTTTGCTGAAAAGATTCGACGGGAAGAAGGAACGGTTTTTGAATTAGATTCAGGACATGACGCTATGATTATCCAGCCAGATAAGCTCTCTTCAATTTTGAACAAAATTGCCTCTTCTTGACCTCTTTAAAGATTCTTGTTTCTTTTAAAAACATAAATACCCATAGAAAATATACTAAATTCAATCGTGAAACCAAAATGGATAAGAATTTAGGTTGTTACTTAGCTCTCTTCTTTGGAACTCTATTGATCATTGCTGGAGTCGGAATCTCTTTAATTGCTGCAAGGGCAGATATTGTTGTAGATTTTAATGCTCCTCTACCCGGGACATCATATCCATATGCTTTGCCTTATGGAATACCAATTTTGTCGATTGGAATAGTTCTAGTAATTATTGGAGTTGTGCTCTTGAAATATAAGAGAAAAAAGACTTCAGATCAAGTAAATTGATTTTGAGAGTACTTCTTAATTGTGCCTTTCTATCCTGTGGGTTTGGACTTGGTTTTAGGATACGCTAAAGAAAAAATTGCTCCATGAAACCACTTAGCTACTCTTATTTTATTTTATAAAACAATGTTTGGGTGATAAATTTAATGAACCGAAATTGAACCGAAAGCGTAAATGTTGTAGTCGTCTGAGCCGAATTAGAATACGTTATTGGCAATGCAGGAGAAGACATCTGTGAAGTTTCTGGTTGTATCGTTCCAAGCCACACATCACTTACGTGACCTCTTAAGAGCGGCAAAGCAAAGAATAAAGAATACGACTCCAAAAACTGTAAGAATTAAAAAAGAAAACCAAGGAAATGCCTGTCCAAGAGCTGAAGCGCGCAAACATAGACATGCATGAGTCAGAGGCGACAAGGAAAGAACAATGCTCAATGCCTCTGGGATTTGGCTTAAAGAAAAGAAGGTTCCGCTTAGAAAGGACATGGGCAGGATCACCAAACTCATGAATAAAGTCATGTCCTGATGAGTTTTAGCTAACAAAGCTACGATTACTCCGAGAAAAGAGAATACAAAGCATGTCAAAACCAGACTCAGGGGGAACATCAAGCTCACAGCGGGTAAAGGCGAAAAAACAAGACAGGCTAAAAGCAAAGCAGCCGAACTTAATAACCCACGCAGCACTCCAATTAGGGTTTTACCCATTATTATCGAAAAAGCGCTTACGGGTGACATCAACGTCTCATCAAAACATTTATAAAACAATCGGTCAACATGCAGCTTCAATCCTGAAGTGTTAAAAGCCGTTGTCATGGCTGTAAGGGCTAGGATTCCTGGAATAACAAATTCAATATAGCTGAAGCCTTCAATGTTGGCGCCTCTTCCCAAGCCGTAGCCGAAAGCTAGTAGATAAAGTACTGGCGCAATAAGCGTTAAAGCCAAAGTCTTTGCCAAATTTCGACTTAGATATTTGAGATCTACCCAGACGACTGCATATATGTCACGAAGAGTCTCGAGCATTAGTCTTCGTCTACCTTCTTGCCTGTTAATTCGACGAATACATCTTCGAGGCTTGAATCGCGAATTATGATTGTTTTAGCGTCGGAGGAAAGACTCTGCACATAGTGAGTTGCTGCTTCGCGATCTGGAAAATGCTCGTAACGTGTAAACTTGCCATCAACAAGAATCTCAACAGTTGCCATCCCCACTGTCTTTCGCAATTCTGATGGCTGTCCCAACGCAATCAAACGTCCCTCATTAACTATTCCCACGCGTTGACATAATGCCTCTGCTTCTTCTATGTAATGTGTTGTGAGAAAAATTGTTGTACCGTTTCCACTTAAACTTCGAATTAGATCCCATATACGACGCCGTGTCTGAACATCCAAACCCACTGTTGGCTCATCAAGGAAAAGCACTTTTGGTTTGTGAATTAAGGCGCGAGCAATCATTGCAGCTTTCTTCATGCCGCCTGACAATTCTTCAACCATCTTTTCACTCTGCTTGGTTAAGCCCACGTATTCAAGGAGCTCAGCAATTCGTTGCTTACGATCGCTTGAAGAAATATGGTGCAATCGAGCATGTAATTCCATATTTTCCCTTACGTTCAAATCCAAATCAAGCGTTAAATGCTGTTGGACCACACCGATGACTTTCTTGACTTTGTCAGGTTCTTTGGCAACATCGAAGCCAGAAACCCAAACTGATCCCGAGGAGGGTTTAGCTAGAGTCGTGAGCACGCGTATTGTGGTAGTTTTGCCTGCTCCATTCGGTCCGAGAAAACCAAATATTTCGCCATGATTAACATTGAGATTTAGCTCTTGAACTGCCCGAACATCTTTGTAGGTCTTTGTCAGGTTTCGGATTGCTATGATCTCGTCCAACGGCCATACTCCTTGGTGAATAGGGATTTTGTCTCATTAACCCTATAAATCTTGGTTAGAAAACTAAATTCAAGTTCGTTCAACAATTTTTTGTAGTGGTACGTTTATTTTGAAATTTTTTGAAGTAAAAGATCAAGGGTAGTATTGTAATGGAAATTGCTGCTGAAACAAGAAATACTAATCCATTAAAATTTGATGCAACGCCAAAAGAGAAGAAACTGGCGGCTAAAACTGGCGAAATGGTCTGTGCAAGACCTACAATTGCCCAAGCAATCCCCAGGACTCCACCTTGCGCATTTTTTGGAGTATTTAGTGAGATCAATGTGTTAATTGTAACATATGGTATTCCAAATCCGAAGGAAAACACAGCGATTACTACTAACAAAGATGGCAGGTTCTGAACTTCCGCCAATGCTATAAGAGCAATGGCCAAAATCAAAATGCTGTACATTGTTAACCGTAATTCATTATATTTCTTGTTAAGTAGTGGCAGAAGCACGACCTGTGTAAACACGACAATGCCACCTACAAGAAAGAAAATCAACCCAGTCTGCAAAGAGCCAAAACCCAAAACTTTCTGCAGCCAAGGCGAAAGAGCAGATTGCATAAAAACAAAAGCCACGAAAAACATAAAATAAATACTAAAGAGCAATGCAATTTTCCGCGTCCTAAGAATGTGCATTAAAGCACCAAATGAAATTACGGATCTATTTATGTTGAAACTTGTGGGTTCAGGTAATCTAAAATACGCTACCACCAAATTTGCAAAAGCTAAAGCAGATGCAAGAAAAGATGGGATTCCGTAACCAAATAGATGGCTTAGTACCCCGCCTATTGCTGGACCCAAAACAAATGCGATCCCCGCTGCAGCACCTAGAAGACCCAGATACCTAAGTCTCTGGTTTGGCGTGGTAACATCCGCTACATAGGCTTGTGCTACAGGAACTGTGGCAGCTGTGGTTCCTGAAAGCATTCTTCCTATGAAAAGCAGCCAAATAGCATGTGCTGAACCGAAAATAAAGTAGCTTATACTTGAAATGGCCAACGCAGCAAGAAGGATTTTTCTTCTCCCGACGCGATCGCTAAATCTGGCAACGAGAGGCGTAGAAATGAAAGACATAAGGCTGTATGAAGCAAGAAGGACGCCATACAGGAGAGTTGAACCACCCAAGGCTATGACGTAAAAAAACAAATAGGGTACAACAATCGCAAAACCTAAGTTGTCTAAGAAAACAACAAAGAAAAGTGCGCCAAAAGCAGATCTGCCGACAGAAACGGCGCTTGCCTTTGATTTATCGTTTTTCAAAAACATCAATTAAAAGTTAATGGGATTAAGCAAATAAGCGTTTTCAATTGTCAATCAAGGCAGAGAAGAAACTACGATCCTAAGGTTTAGGATAGGTTTCTTTGCTTAAAAGTGATAAGATAATTTTACAAAAAAGGGCATTTTGCTATTTAGGTTTTTCGTGATTCAATTATTCCTCGGCATTTGTCAGCGTATTGGCAGTATTCTAGGCATGCGGCTGATTTGTCTGGGCGTTTCCATTCGGCTCCACATGAAGGGCAGGTTGTTTTGTCTTCATCACTCCAGATTTCAAGGTCGCCACCGCACACGTGGCATGTAATGTAGGCTGGTTTAGGCTGAAGCAAGTCCCGCAGTCCAGGACACGTTTGAGGATTCTTTTCTAAAGGTTTATCTTTAGAGCTCAACTATGTCACCTCCAATTTTTATCTCGTATTCTTTAACTGGAATTTGTCTGCCTGATAATTCAAGCGCCTTGTTTACCGCCCACTTTAATCCTGTGCAGCAAGGGACTTCCATATGGGCAACTGTAACGGTAGATATGTTGTTTTGCTTGAAGATTTCCGCGAGTTTTTGAGCGTACTCTCTGGCGTCGTCGAATTTTGGGCATCCTATGATAACCCGTTTTCCAGCCATGATTGTGTCGTGGAAGTTTTTTAGCGCTATGGGAGCACAGTCAGCTGCGAGTAGAAGGTTGGCATTTTCAAAAAATGGAGCTTTAGTCGGTACGAGATTTAGTTTTACTGGCCACTGGGGCTTTTGTGGTGTCGAGTTAGTCTGTATATTTGTAGAGGGAGTTTGAGCTGTTTTGTTTTTGAGGTGTTCATGTACTTCTTTTTCGTTAAAAGGTTCAGCTTCACGTTCCGTTATGGTTATTGCTCCTTGAGGACATTGACCCAAACAGGCTCCTAGACCGTCGCAGTAAACCTCTTTGATTATTTTAGCTTTGCCATTTATTATTTGCAAAGCTCCTTCTGCACATTTTGGGATACAATTGCCGCATCCGTTGCATAGGTTTTCATTTATGTTCACGATTTTTCGTTTTATCATATTAATTTTCTCCTCTTAGACATTTTCCGCCTGTAGGGCAGAATTTTTGAGCGTGATTTTCGATGGCTACAAAAATTGGGCGCATGGTTTCTTCGTTAACAGCGTAAATGTGTTTCTTGCCTTGTTTTTTGATGTTGATAAGGTTGCATTGGAGCAACGGTTTGAGGTTGTGTGAGATCATGCTTTGTTCTTGTCCCAGCACTGTTGCCAGATCATTGACGCTCATAGGCTTCTCCATCAGCAATTCTAATGCACCAAGTCTGGTAGGATTTGCAAGGTTGGAAAAGAAACGATAGCAAATCTTAGTTAACCCCTTTTTCATGTTATTGTCATCTTACCCCTACAGTCACATGATATTTAGTTCATATGAACTATTATTCATATAAACTTGCTGGTTTCAGAATTAGTTGATAATGATTTAGAAACGAACTTTGTTCAAACTAGCTTGATGACTGGCGCTTTTTGCTAAGTTTTTGACTGGCAAATGATTACTGCGTTTTCTAATTCTTTCATTGATAGTTTGTTTCTGCTAATAACATCTTTAACGCATTTTCTTAAAAAGTCATCAAGTGGGCAATTGATTTTCAGCTCGAAGGCAGGGTCAACTGTTCTTGCTTGGTTGATAGGGGAGAGAGAAACGCTACTCATTAGTAGTGACCCATCGCATTCGCCTAAAATCTCACATAGAACTCAAGCAGCTTCCTGTCTGTTCATAGCCATCGCTAACTTCCTTTTTTAATATTTTTAAGGTTTATGCTGTAAAGTACCCAGAATTAGGTTGACCGTCACCTTGTTGGTTACAAAAAAGATTAATTGCATGTTTTGTTAAGTAATTGCTATGGAACTCGATTCTTGTATTCAAAATAGAAGAAGTGTCAGATCATTTACAGAAGAAGCTGTGTCAAAAGAAAAAATTGAAACTATTCTTGAAGCTGGCGTTTGGGCAGCAACTGGAATGAACAGGCAACCTTGGCGTTTCATAGTCATCGAGAATAAATCTGTCATAAAGTCAATTTCTGATGAAACAAAGAAAGCAGTACGTCAAGCAATGCCTGCTATTGGCAACCGATTTGAAACAAATGGAGACATTATATGCTACAATGCACCGGTCTTGATCCTAATATGCACAGAAGTTGACAAAAATTTTAGCACCATTAATTTGCGGGACAGCGTTCTTGCAGCTCAAAATATATTCCTAAAGGCTCATGAGTTAGGATTGGGAACTTGCTACATGGGTTGGATCGATTTGATGAATCAAAATCGACCTGAAGTTCTGAAAAAATTTGGAGTACCTGAGGGTTACGAAATGCAGGTCTCACTCATTCTTGGTTACCCAAAGATCAAGTCAAGTTCGGGCAAGAGAAACAAAGTTCAAGTTCTGAAATGGATTAAGTAGAACAGTGGGAGAAAAGCTAAGTCTTTATTCCGTATTTGCAAGTTTAGATGGAACGTAGAGTGGGTTTCAAGTCTTGAAATAGGAGAGCGGAAGCATGGGTGAAGACGATTTTGTAGCTTTAATAAAGGAAAGCGAGCTTAAGGAAGGCAAAATGAAAGCAGTTCGCATTAAAGGTCAATCGATTTTGCTGGTGCGGCAAGGTGGACAAATTTTTGGTCTTTCGAATCAATGCCCTCACATGGGTTGTTCTCTCGAAGGGGGAATACTAAGGGATTATTTGGTTATGTGCCCTTGTCACGGATGGAAGTTTGATGTAAGAAATGGTCAATATGAAGAAATTAAGGAAATAGCTTTGACCACTTACAAGTGTAAAATTTTAAATGGAAAAGTATTCGTTGAGATTAAGCGCGATGAATGATAAAATGGCATAAAAGAAGAATCTTTTATGGTAATTATTTGGTGAATTGATTAGTGAAGTGAGGTTAACTTTTGTTGTTGCTTGGTTGTGACAACAAGTTTTCAAATAGTCTGATTGCTATAATTGTAAAGTTGGTTGTTTGATTTCGAGTTATAACGTTAACTGTCCTAAATGTGGTAAAAAACTTGCCAAGCCTGACAGAAAATTAGAGAATTCTGTTTTCTGTGTAGCGGTTTTTACATGTGATTTATGTGGAACTACAGTTAAATATTCTAGGTCATTTTAACGGTTCAGTTTATTGCTTGACTTCACTTGTTGTTTCAATTTGTGACAACAATATTTTAAATTATTCAAAATCGTATACAAATCCGCAGAAAGCAAGTAATAAGAGCCCATGGTTGAGCGGGTCTGGCAGCTAATAGAGATAAAGTGTCCCCCTCTCCTTTTAGCACTTTATCGTATTAGCACTTAGCTAAATCCGCTTAACAACACTTTTGCCCCTTAGACATTTTGTTGCCTAACCCCGGCAATTTTAAACATAGTAGTGCCAGAGGGGTCAGACTTGAATCCAAAAAGTTCTGTAAAATGATCAAGCAATCATAGTTTTTCCTATGAAATTGTAGTAATTGCTTATTAGTGACATTTCAATAGTAATATTCTTGGGATAAGGAATATGGCTTTGGCAACTGTTACAAGGCATTCGCAAGTAACCATACCTAAAGAAATACGTGATTTAGTAGGAATAACAGAGGGAGATAGGGTGCGGATGAAAGTTGTGGAAGGCAACAAGATAGTAATTGAAAAAGCCAACGAAGATGCGTGGAAAGATTGCACTGATTTTCTACCTGAGGATTTCGAAAAAATGTTAAAATCTTTGCGTGTCGATTCAACGAGCAGATTCAAGCGTCTTGGGCTGGTTCCATAAAATTGCCTGGGAAAAAGAAAGACTTTAGAGAAATCAAAACTGCATTTGTTGATACTTCGATAATTGTCGACGTGGATAGGGGTAACGAAGAAGTAATCGAGCTTTGTAAAAGACTAACTGGCACCAATAGTGCATTCATAAGCACCGTTAGCGTATCAGAGATTTTGACAGGGTCATATCTAAGGAAAGACTACAAAACTGCGGTGAAGAAAGCAGAAAAAGTACTTAGTCAATTCCGATGCGTCGCATTAAACGGAGAAGTAGCTAAGATCATTGCTGAACTAAATGCATACCTAATCTCAAAAGGTCAACCGATAGAATACCAAGACGTAGCAATCGCTGCTTCCTTTCTTTTAGAATGCTGCGATGTTTTATTAACTGAAAACAAAGACCATTTTGAGCGACTACCTAACCTTAAAGGCAAAGTACTGACTCCGAAAGAGTTCTATAAAGAATTTCAACAAACAGCGTAGTTTCCTCTCTTTCGATTCAAAATATAGAAAACTTGATTTTATAGCAATCATTGTTTTGCACTCAGTCGTGAAGGAGTGAGATTTGAACCCTAAACATGTTGTAGATCTCTCCTATTCTTATTTTTTTATACAGCAACTTTCCATTTTTTTGGTCTGTCATTTTACCAGCTTTTTCGAACCAGATCTAAGTTGTCAGGAAATTATTTAATAAGCGTCTGGCTAGAGAAAGTTCTTATGCCTAAGTTTTCCGCTACTTTGGCAAGCTTTTTGTCGTCAGTCACAAAAATTTTATCTGTTTTCTTTGCCTCTATAAGAAAAGCGGTGTCGTAATATGTTAAGTTGAATTTGTAGGCTGTTTCCAAAACTTCTTTTCCTGTCTCGTTATCAAGCGAGGCCACCTGCATGTGGTCAAGAATTAAGTATATCAGATCTAATGATCTCTCTGCTTCTTCAATACTTATCCTTTTTAGCAAAAGGCACTCTCTCCATAATGCATTGCCTAGTTCGTAGTACGCCAGAGAAATCGTTGTGCCTTCAAGTAGTTTTTTCACGGCGTCTTGCGGTCGTTCTCTTATAAGCTTGTAAATGACGTTAGTGTCAAACAGTAGCTGAGGCTTTGTCATCGGCTGTCCCTTGTGGCTCGAATGGATTCAGCAAATTCTTCGGGTGGAATCTTTTTAAGAATTGCTGACACCTCTTTAGCAAGTTTGTTCAGACGTTCTCTTTCCAATCTGTCTACTTCTGCTTGCAAGGTCTCTCGTATTAACTCGCTTACGTTTACACCTAAGCTGGATAACTTTTTCTTGAGTTTAGCTGGAACCTTAGCACACACTGTTTCTTCCATTGCCACTGGTATCACAAATATAGTATAACAAACCAGTATGATAATAAGATTTCTACCTTATAAGAAATTATTGCGCTGGGGATGCGAATTGCACTCTCAGCAAAATGGAGGTTTCACCCGTACACCCTCTTTTTTTCTCATTTTTATAAAATTGACTTAGAGGACAACTAATTATTGAATTGAAACGCTAAGAGCTATTTACGAAGCAAACTTGACGGTACTGACCGACTAGAACAATACTTTTCTCTTTCTAAAAGAAGCAATAGTAAAAAAAAGTTTTAGAAGCATGTATGTCTACTTTTTAATGTATACGTTTCCTGTTTGAATTGAGGTGAAACCGTTATTTGTGATTGTGAAAAAATCGTTTCTAGTTAAGCTTAGTATTCTATATGTGCCTTCGAAAGTAGTTGAGTTGACTATATGCCATGTGCCAGAATATGTACTAAATAGTCCTGTGCTATTTTCATAAAGAATTATAGTGTATCCTGTTCCGCTTGAAGTTTTTTCGACATACTTACCAGCCATACTTGACAGAGTAGGTGTTGCACTTCTGCTTAAGTAATAAAATGAAGCTGCTCCAACTATTATTACAATTAAAACAATTGCCATTATTCCAACATAAAATTTCTTCTTACTTTTCTTTGTAATTAAATCTGGATTGCTCATTTTTTTATTCGCCTTAACTTATTTGTTAAAGCAATGAATTGTTTAAAAGATTTTGGCTAATGCTCCATGTAGAATAATATTTTTATCTAAACGCAGACTTTAGCCGAACCATCACCCGTAGGGACCCCCATACCTTTTATTTATATATGGTGCAGGGGGTGGGACTTGAACTCCTTCACCTGCGGAGATGTCTCACCCGCATAATCTTCCCTTTCTTTTGCATAAAGAGAAGGATATTAGGCAAATCACTTCAGGTTGAATTAATGCTTACCTTCGTTACCATGGGAATTTCAGCAGGTTAGGAAAGAAAAGATAAATTATTACGAAAATTATGGCAATTATGCCTATACCAGCGATGGCAGCATAGTATTTCAGTTTTGATTTTTTCGGTCTGGGTTGATTGGCGTCAGAGCGTTTTCTTCGCCACCTTCCAGATTTCGTTCTCTCGCGTTCCTTCGACCATTTACCATCTTTCACAGTGGGAGCAGGCATAGATTCTCACTCAAGTCTCTATTTCGATTTGATCTATGCATTTTTTAATTGAAAAGCTTTGCCCTCGCTTAACTTTTTCCCTAACTGGATTCAAGGCCTAAGCTATTTTTCTTGATGGATGCGGATAAAGAATATAACAATGAAGTTGCTGTAAAGTAAATATAAACTCCAATTTTGAAAACTAAAGGTTATGAAAACGGTTTGTCTGCTGCAAAGTATCTGTCAACTCGAAGATCTTTTTACTTCATGTTCGTTGGTTTGCTAGTTTTTGCTCTGTACTTGTATTTTTTTGTAGGGATAGATCAAATTGTGCAAGTTGCAAAAGGCGTTAATCCAGTGCAGTATGCGATTTTTTATATTCTTGCAATTCTTGCAATTGTGGTTGGCAATTTCTTTTGGGCTGCCTCTTGGAGATCAGCGCTTAATACTCTTTCAGTTAAGATCAGCATGAAGAACGCTTTTCTTTATTTTTGGACAGGATACTTTGTTGATCTGGTTGTTCCATGCGAAACAGTTTGCGGCGAAGTCACAAGGCTGGTTCTTGTCCATAAAGAAACCAATGAAAGTTCTGGAGCTATCGCTGCTGGCGGAATAACAAACCGAATAGTAGCATATGTAATTGTTGTCATTGGATTATACAGTGGTGCAGCCCTTCTACTTTTAAGATCGAGCGTTCCAACTTTTATTTTGAGTTTTCTAGTTTTAATTTTGTTTGGGGCTACACTTTACTTTGCAGTTTTGTTATATCTAGCTTTTAGCGCGAATGCAGCGTCAAGAATTGCTTCAATTGTCCTTAGACTTCTGCGTATTGTTCGTCCCAAAAAATATCGTTCAAGCGATTTATCTCCGGAAACAAAAGAAAGCCTCGCTGCCTTCTATAGCTCTTTCCAACTCTTTCGAGGCCATCCCAGGTACATGGTGAAACCCTTTGTTTTTATGACGCTTTCATTTTTGATTAATCTCTTGGCTTATATATTGGTGTTTTTTGCGCTTGGCATTTCTTCTCAATCGTTTGCTTTTTTCATAATAGTTTATTTCATAGCCGGATCTATAACTGATGTGGCTGCTAGTTTTTCTGTGGGAACTCTTGACATACTTCTTGCGTCAATTTTCATTCTGTATGGGCTAAATCCTGCCTTGAGCGGAATTACGGCTGCGTTAGTTAGAAGCGTGACTTTCTGGTTCCCGTTAATATTTGGCTATGTTGTTGTTCAAGTTGTTGGCGCGAAGAAACTGCTATCGCCTAGTCCGCAAAAGAAGGCTATTACTGCAAGTAATAATCAATTATCAACCAGTTGAAATTGCAAATAAGAATTGATTCTTTTTTTGAGCTATGTTAATTGTTGTTCAATATTTTGGATTCATAATGGATTTATCATTACTCATAATTATTTGGGATGGGTATGTATAATACAAAACCTCGAAGAGAATATAGTAGTTGTAGATGTGCCTGAGGTTGTTTCTTCTAACAAGAAGACTGTAATTCATGTTTTGCATGTTGATGACGATTCCTCCATCCTCGAGGTTTCAAGGCAGATTTTGATGGATTTTGGAAATTTTGAAGTTGATTCAGTCACTTGTGTTGATGAAGCATTTAGGAAATTGGCAGCTAAGCATTTTGATGCTATTATTTCGGATTATGAACTGCCTGAAAAAAATGGACTACAGTTTTTGCAAGAACTTAGAGAGCAAAAAAATGATATTTCCTTTGTTCTATTCACTGGAAAAGGTCGAGAAGATGTAGTAATTAATGCGTTAAACTTAGGGGCAGATGCGTATGTAAATAAACAAGGAAACCCCGAAACAGTTTACGGTGAACTGTCATTTTCTTTGCATAATGCAATAGAACGCAAAACATCTAAAAGACTTCATGCAGAGTCTGAGGCTAAGTATCGAAAACTGGTGGAGAATTCACTGCAGGGCATTGCAATTATTCAAGGTCCGCCTCCAAAATTTGTTTTCGCTAATTTGGCTATGGGTCAACTTTTTGGGTATTCTCCGGAAGAGCTTACTACCTTGTCGCCAGAAGAGATTGCAAAAAATGTTCACCCTGATGATCGAGAAGCTTTCTTTAATCGTTTTGAAAAGCGTATGGAAGGAAAAGAGGTTGAATCTACCTACGAATTCCACGGATTTCGAAAAGATGGAACCATAAGATGGGT
>Ga0326726_10004017_pt1 | contig 13475 bp, 10 predicted proteins | sample MHFenrmetagenome_2_FD_207603 | JGI IMG/M metagenome (GOLD analysis project Ga0326726, IMG submission 207603) | Lab enriched peat soil microbial communities from Michigan Hollow, Ithaca, NY, United States - MHF15MN | ecosystem: Environmental > Terrestrial > Soil > Wetlands > Peat | place: USA... | reverse complement strand
TAGAGTCACGACGTTCCCGATATCATCGAGTTGTGGCAGTTCACTGGCTGCGTCTGTCTGGATGTATTGTGCGGTTACCCAGCCATGTCCGCCGGGACCGTCCACGTAATCGATCTGGAACCAGGAGACTGTGCTGTTCTTGCCGGTCAGGGTGACTGCCGCGCCTGGTTCCAGCAACCCCAGAGTATTAAATGAGGTGCCTGGTCCGCTTCGGACGTTTAAGCGCTGGATCACGCGCCCGGTTGGACCCGCCGGGGTGGGCGTGGCCTGGAAAGGAACCTCGGTCCCGGTTGGAATTGTGACGTATTGAGCGGTCACCCAGCCGCGGCCCTGGGGTGAGCCTGAATAGAGAATTTGGAACCATGCTCCTGTACTGTCCTGAGCCAATACCTGGACTTTTCCTCCAGCCTCCAGTTGGCCGAGTGAGTCAAACGTTGTTCCGGGACCGCTGCGTACGTTAACCTTGATGGTAAGCGTCCCATCGATGAGGAGCGGGGTGCCGGTCAACATGGGTGGCAGAGGGGAGACCGTAGGTGTTGCCGACTGGGAGAGGGACGTCGATGGCGATGGATTAGAGGAAAGCGGGGTTGCTGGTTCCGGGGTACCACATGAGGCAAGGAGCAATGCCAACGGCACCAACCAGAAGGCGAGTTTCTTCATCGCCTGAATTGTAATGCTTCTTGAATAAATCCGTGCATCCCAAGGTCCTGATGTAAAAACCAGCCGATTGCGGCTGGCTATTGAAGCTTTGGTGTTGTTTCATTCCCCGGCATCAAGGCGCGACGATGACTACCGAATTTATGACGGAGTCAAAGGCAGGCTGGTATTGCGACCACTCGGTTTGTGGGCAAACAGCCGCAATTATAACGATTTCTTCGTTCCGTAATACTGCGGTAAGATATGCGGTTATAGTGGTTGAAGAGGAGCTGGGCAATGTATAAACGCCCGAACCGGCAGGAAATCCACTTAGAATGAAAGTCTGAGTGGTTTGGCCCTGGGTTATTTGGGTAGCGGTGGCAATGTAATCGACTACATCTCCCATCGCGCTTGCGTTCACCGGGAATGGGATGTCGCTGGTTTTCAGGGAATTGGTATAAATTTCCATTATTGCCCCAGTCGTTACAGAATTCGTGGTGTCGTTCAGGAGGGCAGGTGAGGAAGCGAAGATTATGGTGTAACCGTTGACGGCATCGCCCGATTCGGTATATTGCCAGGTTGCTGGATAAGTCAGGCTGATCCCGGCAGAAGAGTTGTTATAAGGCAGGCCGCTCGGGGTGGGGGAAGGGAAGAAACTTGAAATAACTGGAATATTGAGTTGGAAGAAATAAACAGCAACAATAATGGCAACACAGCACAGGCAAAGGATGACTGCAGCAATGCCGAGGCCGATCCACAAGCCCTTATGGGAGCTTTTGGGGGGAGGTGGAGGTGGAGGAGGATAAGATTGAGGGTAATTTGGCATGGGTTCCATGATTGCTATTCTCCTTGATTTGCACGGGGCGGGGATCGGTTGTAAGCATTCTAGCATATAACCTTGTTATCGTATCATCGCAATTATGAGCTTTCCCTGGAACTGCCCAGCCGGGGTGAGAGAGGATCTTTTCATTTACGATCATTTGGTTTGCCCGGATTGGTAGCTGTCTCCAGGTGAATACTAATTTTATTTTTGGTGGATCCCACGCGCAAAGAGTTCCTATTTACCGGGTATTAAAACCCTCACCCCGGCAAATATTGGGGGTGAGCTATACATGTTCGGGACAAGAGTCTGGCAACAAATAGGTGAGGGCCTCCGACCCTTCGCTGGGAGGCTCCAGGGCAACATTTTTTTATTTCAGCGAATTGGTCAACCCCGTGATTAATTGCTGCTTCTCCACCGCGGTCAATTGGGCAGATGGGTGCATGGGCAGGTAAATCGATGGAGGCATTTCCCCTCCCTGGATGACTTCCGCAATTTCTCCAGTCCGCCGCTGCGAAACGGTCGTCCATTCTGAGAAGTTCATCCTGCGACGACCACCCATGGTATCGTTATAAACAAGCCAGGAAACCGGGGCGACATAACTATACCAGGGCCAGGTGGTTTCGTTGCTGTGGCAATCAAAACAGGCGCATTTCGCCAGGGCGCGAGTTACGGGGCGGTCCCAGGGAGGTTCCGAGACGACCGCAGGGTTGTTTCCCCGACCCGGCAAGGGGATCAACTGGACGAGCAGTCCCACCACAACGAGCGCGATGATAACCCCCAGTAATGTTTTTTTCATTGGTTTCTCCTTGGTACTTGAATCTTGTCTACAGTATTAGATTTAATCGGATTTAAGCGAAATGAAATTCAGATCTCGATCATCATCCGCATGCATTACCCTTTGGATGAACCTTGTGATTTTAACCTCAAACTTCCAAATCTGAAAGTTTTACGACGATCCCGGCTGGTATGCTATACTGTGGAAAGAGAGGGAAGCATGCCTGAACACTATCACCAAAAAACATTGGCCCAAATGGACGCGCGCCTGCTGAAACTAAAGGAATTCCTGGTCAATGCAGTCTCGCCCGAGATGCAGGAACGCGCAATTGAAAATAAACAGGACCGGGAGGCGGTGCGCCGCTTATTGCTCGAAGCGTATGAGCGCACCAAGGCAAATATCAAGCCAGAGTTGCGCGACCGGGTCATCGATTTCGCCCAGGCTGACCTGATCGGGTATGGTCCGCTCGAATTACTCCTGCCTGATCCGGAGATTAGCGAGATCATGGTCAATGGACCAAAAGAAATATTTGTTGAGAAGGATGGGGAATTGCTCGAGACTGATGTGGAATTCGATAATGAAGAACACCTGTTGCGAATAATCAACCGGATTGTAAGCCCATTGGGTCGGCGGGTTGACGCAGATAATCCCACTGCGGATGCCCGCCTGCCTGATGGCTCACGCGTCAATGTCATCATCCCGCCCGTGGCTGTGGATGGACCACACATTACGATCCGCAAATTCCTGCAGACCAAGACAACCATGCATGACCTGGTCACGATGGGCGCATTGACCCCTTATATGGCCAAATTCCTGGAAGCCTGTGTGGTGACGCGGTTGAACATCCTCGTCACCGGCAATACAAGTTCCGGAAAGACCACCGTGCTGAATGCCCTTTCTGGCTTCATTCCAGATAATGAGCGCATTGTGACCATCGAAGACGCAGTTGAATTGAAGCTCAAGCAGCGTCATGTCATCCGGTTGGAAACCAAAATCCCCAATGTGGATGGTAGTGGTGAAGTGGGCGTGCGCGAACTTGTTCGTAACGCCCTGCGCATGCGTCCGGATCGGATTGTAGTGGGGGAAGTGCGGGGTGGTGAAGCAATGGATATGCTTCAAGCCATGAACACAGGTCACACCGGGTCATTGACCACTCTGCATGCAAATTTACCCCGCGATGCCATATCACGGCTGGAAACAATGGCAATGATGGCAGGACTGGATATGCCCCTGCTTGCAATCCGGAAACAAATCGCTGCCGCAGTAAACTTGATCGTCCACCTGGCCCGTCTCTCTGATGGTTCACGAGTAATGACCCATATTACCGAGCTCTCCGGGATGGAAGGAGAGGTGGTTACATTAACTGATATTTTCAGGTTCGACCAGACCGGTATCTCCCCTCAAGGGAAAATCATCGGACAAATCCGTCCGACCGGGATGCGACCACTGTTCAGTCCCAGGCTCGAAGCCTCCGGGTTTAAGCTTGGGGGAGAAATTTTCGGAGCGGGATTCTAATTCTGTTCCCATACTCCCCTGCGTTTCTAATCCGGGAAATAGGTTAATTAAGAGCCAAGATTTCTCGTGTTATAATTTCTTCACCTAGACCATCTACTGAACGGAGGTCAAATGGAGATTACGTCCCAGAAGTTCAAACATTGTGATTTACTTAGCATTAATGGCAAAGTAGATAGTTTCACGGCACCTGACCTGATCAAAGCAATCGAAGCCCTCAATGACGCGAAGCGCTATAAGCTCATCCTGGACCTTAGCCACCTTGAATACATGTCCAGTGCGGGGTTCCGAGCCCTGCTCCTTGGTCAGCGCAACTGCAAGCGCTATAACCGCGGAGAGATTGTACTGGCTTCGGTGCCCAAAAAAGTAATGGATGCACTTGATTTGACGGGATTTACCCCGCTTTTTAAGATATTTGATGACATAACCCCGGCGGTCGGTAATTTTTAACCTGCATCAACAGTTGAAATACATTCAGGCCGCCTCCACCCGCCAACCGTGAGGCGGCCTCATTATTCTAATGCGCACGGCCATCTTCTCTGCAAACCTTGATCAATTGGAAGCCATCCGTGACTTCGCTGCCCGGGCGGCGAAGGACGCAGGCATGGATGATTCTGCCGTCTATGCCGTGGAATTGAGCATGGATGAAGCCTGCACCAATGTCATCGAACATGCCTACGAAGGGAAAGATGGGGGTGAAATTGAATGTACCTGCGACCATGATGATAAAAAACTGACTATCATCATCCATGATCATGGTAAATCCTTTGACCCGGAAGGCATCGCGTTGCCCGACCTGGATGCCGATCTGGATTCCCGGCCTATCGGCGGTTTGGGCATTTTCCTGATGAAAAAGTTGATGGATGAGGTGCGCTTCGAACCCCTGGGGGAGGCGGGCAACGTCTTGACGATGATCAAGCGCCTTAAAATTAACCCGGAAAAGGAAAAAAAAACTTCGCAGCCTCCTTCTGACTGGAACGAAGTGATCATGCTGGGTGAAGGTATCCTACGGGAAACTTCTCTTTCTGCCCAACACGACCTGATTATTGGCACAACTGCCCACATCCTGGACTGCCAGGCGGTTCTTTGGTTGGATGAAAAGTTATTCCGGTTGCCGGGGGAATATCAGGCGCCACTTTTTCCGCCACAGCCTTCTTCCCTGCCTATGTCGAAAGCTTTTACAACCGGGTTAGCCTCTTATACTGAAGGACAAAAAACTATCCTGGCAATTCCACTTAAAAACAGAGACGTGCTGATGGGGGTCCTGCAGGTTGAAAGACCCGGCAAGCCATTTCGTAAAAAAGAGATCGAGCTCCTGGATGGATTGGCAGGCCACATCTCATTGGCGCTGGTAGCTTCGCACCGTTCTATCATCGAACAATGGCGTATCGAGCAACTGACACTCGTCCGCCGGGTAAGCGCACAGATCGCCAATGTATTGGACCTGGATAAATTATCGAAAAGGGTCACCAAACTCATTCAGCGTACCTTCCATTATTATTATGTTGCCATTTTTACCCGCGAGCCGGGCCAGGATGTCTTGAACTTCCGTTCAAGCGCCGGTCCAGAGCGAGGCAGAGGCAAGCTGATGAAAGCCAGGCTGGGCGAAGGCTTGGTGGGGAGTGTCGCTCAAACCGGGGAGGAGGCTGTCACCAATGATGTCGGTTCAGACTCTCGCTACAAGTTTTTTGAATTACTTTCCGAAACCAGGTCTGAAGCCGTCCTGCCGCTAAAAATTGAAGACAACATCCTGGGTGTCCTGGATATCCAATCTGACCAGTTGGAGGCCTTCCACCCAAACGATTTGCTTGTCTTGCGTGCACTTGCTGATACTATCGCCATCGCGATCAATGGGGCGCGACTATATGGTGAATTGCAGAAGCGCGCCGACCAGCTGGCAATGGTGGCTCAGGTCAGCGAAGAGATCACCTCCACGCTTGACCTGGATGAATTGCTAAAAAAAATTGCGGTCCTTATTAAAAAATATTTAACATTCCCATATATACATCTTTATACGGTACACCCAAACCGCCGACAGATAATTTATGAAGCTGGCAGTAGCGACCACAGCCTTTCCCTTAAAGGTTCAGTGATAGACCTGGATAATGATGAGGGAATTATTTCCTGGGTGGCACGCAACGGGAAGACCTTGAGCGTTAACGATGTAACCAAAGAACCTCGCTACCGTCCTTCACCGCTATACCCCGAGGACACGCTTGCCGAGATGACCATTCCCCTGCTCTTTGACAACCAGGTCAGCGGTGTGCTCGACCTGCAAAGCAATCATCTCAATGCCTTTACCGAAGAGGACCGCGTCCTGTGCGAGGCTATGGCTGATAACTTGGCTGTCGCTATTCATAATGCCGAGCTATTCCGTACCGAACAGTGGCGGCGGCAGGTGGCAGATAGCTTGCGGGAAGTGGCAGGCCTCATATCAGCCGATGTGGGATTGGAAGATGTGCTGGACAGCATTTTACGGGAACTGGAACGCAACCTGCCTTGTGATGTGGCTGGCATCTGGTTGTTGGACGGGGACAGCCTCTATCTGGCCCAGGTGCACGGAGCGGATGCCGCGGAGGTGGATAGTGCAGCCCATCGGTGGCCCGAGGCATATGCATTTCTCTCATCAGCCCTTGTGTCCGAACAACCTATCATCCGAAAACCGGATGACCCGATCGGTCCAACCGGGACAGCCCAGGGCTATTCAGCCGATTATTCCTCCATCGCAGCCGGTCTCCGGGCAGGCGACCGCCCCCTGGGAGTGCTAACGCTCTCGCATCATACGGCTGGACGGTACGGGCACGAAGCCCAGGCGATGACCGCCACATTTGCCAGCCATGCGGCTGTGGCAATAGAAAACGCACGCTTGTACGATTCTGCCCAGGAGCAGGCCTATGCATCGGCTGCCCTGTTGCAGGTGGCACAGTCGGTTACCAACTCGAAAAACCTGGATGAGACCATCAGCAGCATTGTCCGTATTACACCCATCTTGGTGGGTGTGAAGGCTTGCGCAGTATATTTATTGGAAGCGGATCGATTTCACCCCACTCATTCCTATGGTTTTTCGGAAGCAGCCCAGGCCATCCTTTGGAATCAGGATTTCAAGCCCGGGGATTTCCATTTGCTGGATTCTGTCCAAGAAAGTACCCAAATGGTGGTTGGACTGCTGCCTTCCGGGATTTCCGAAGATTGGTTGGATCCGGAACTTGCCCGCACGGAGCAGGAAACATTTTATGCCTTGCAGACCGGGGATCACCTCCTGATCGGCTTCCCCCTGATGATCAAAAATGACTTATTTGGGGTGATGCTGGTGGAGGAAGATTCGGACGCAAGACGATTCCGTCAAAAGCGCGTGGATATCGTCAGCAGTATCGCGCAGCAGGTGGCTTTCAGCATACAAAATGAGCACCTCCAGCGTGAGATGGTGATCCGGGAGCACCTCGAGCATGAGGTCCATCTGGCTCGGCAGATCCAGAAGACCTTCCTGCCGGAACACCTGCCCGAGATTAACGGATGGAACCTGGCTGCCACCTGGATTACCGCCCAGCAGGTGGGCGGTGATTTCTACGATGTTTTTGAACTACCGGGTGGACGACTGGGTCTTTTTATTGCGGATGTTTCCGACAAAGGCATCCCGGCTGCACTTTTTATGGCACTGACGCGGACCCTGGTGCGGGCGGTTGTTTTCGATACGCCTTCTCCTGCCGACGCCCTTAAGCGAGTAAATGCATTGATTATTCCCGATAACCAGCAGGACATGTTCGTCTCGGCAGTGTACGGCGTTTTAACCTTGGAAAGCGGGGTTTTCAGCTACGCCAATGCCGGGCATAACCCACCCATCTGGGTATGTGGCCAAACGCGGACGATGGAGCTGCTTCACCGGACCGGGGCAGCGCTGGGTATTATCGAGGATGTCCCGATGGAGGACCGCACGATAACCATCGCTCCCAGTGATTTTCTCCTGCTTTATACCGATGGAGTCACCGAAGCTTTCTCGCCCACCGATGAGACTTATGGTGAGGATCGCCTCCAACAGGTGCTCGCGGCAGCAGAAATGACGAGTGCACGCGGGATGTTGGATGCTCTCGAGGCTTCTGTGAGAAAGTTCATGGGTCATCTTCCGCCAGCTGATGACTTAACCATGCTCGGGGTCAAGCGGACAATTTAGATCGGTTCATACCTTTTTCTGAAAACCAGCCTTCAAAAGCAGCCGCAAAGCGTCAGAATCGTCTGTTTTACCCCACATGGTATAATATTTGTGCTGGAAATCTCAATAGGAGCATCCCAAATTGGCTTTCAATCCCCTAAATTGGCTTCTGGGTCTTTTTTCTCTGGATATTGGAATAGACCTGGGTACAGCCAACACGCTCGTCCATGTGCGCGGCAAAGGGATTGTTATTAACGAACCTTCGTGGGTGGCGATAGACAAGCGTACCCGCCAGCCGCTGGCGATTGGTTTACAGGCAAAAGAAATGGTCGGTCGCACCTCGGGGAATATCCTCGTGATTCGTCCGCTGCGCGATGGAGTGATATCGGAATTCGAAATCACCGAGGCGATGCTGGAATATTTTATTGGCAAAGTTCATGAACAGAGTGTGGTTCCGCTACCGCGCCCCCGGGTGGTAATTGGCATACCATCCGGCGTGACTGAGGTTGAGAAGCGCGCCGTATATGATGCTTCCATGTCTTCCGGAGCGCGTGAGACATTCCTGATCGAGGAGCCGACCTCTGCCGCGCTGGGGGCTGGTCTGCCGGTGGGAGAGACGCGCGGCTCGATGATTGTCGATATCGGTGGTGGAACGACCGAAGTGGCAGCATTGTCAATGGGCGGAGTGGTCGTCTCCAGGTCTCTGCGCGTGGCAGGCGACGAAATGGACCAGGATATTGTTCAGTACATCCGCAACAAATATAATGTGCTGGTGGGGGAACACGTAGCTGAACAGATCAAGTGGAATATTGGGTCTGCTTTTCCCCTCCCCGTGGAGAAGATAGTTGAAGCACGCGGTCGAAACCTGGTTACTGGTCTCCCTGAATCGATAGAAATCTCGTCGGTTGAGGTGCGCGAAGCGCTTTCACAATCTGTCCAAGTCATCGTCGAGACCATTAAAGATGCACTCGACGAGGTTCCCCCAGAAATCATAGCCGACCTGATGGATATTGGAATATGCCTGGCCGGCGGCGGAGCCTTATTACAGGGGCTGGCTGAACGTCTTACCGACGAACTCAAATTGCGCGTCTGGGTGGCTGAAGATCCTCTCACCTGCGTCGTGCGCGGGACTGGTATCGTATTGGATAATTTCTCTACCTCAGGTCGTTTCCTGGTTGGATTGGAGCGCGGCAGCACGCGTCACTCGTGAGCGCGTGATCGCGTCGCACCGGCGCGGCTTTCCCCATGTACCGATGAAAAATAATTTTCCTCGTTCCCTGCAGAATGCGATTATTATACTGGTCGTGATTGGCCTTGTGGTCATCGCTCTGGGAGGGTATTTCAATCCGGTCACTTCATGGTTCGGGCGGCTCGTCGTCGATGCACAAACCTGGATTTCAACCCGCGTCCTGGCAGTGGAGGACTTTCTTACCGTCCCCCGCGATGTGGCCTCCCTTCGGCAGCGAAATGCCGAACTGGAAGCGGAAGTGGGTCAACTCCAGACTCAGGTGATCGATCTCCAGCAGCAAGTGACTGAGACGAACATCCTCTCTGCCCTGGTGGACTTTGCGCGTGCCAACCCCAATTACTCTTACAAGGCTGCCGCGGTCATCGGCCGGGATCCGAGTCCGTTTCTCAGGTATATCATCATTAATATTGGCTCAAACCAGGGGATTTTACCTGGTATGCCGGTTGTCACCGATAAAGGCCTGGTGGGTCGGGTGGATGCTGTCATTGCTGAAGCTTCCCGAGTCCAGTTGGTGACTGACGCTGGTTCAGCTGTCAACGTCCGCCTGCAGTCTTCCAACACCGAAGCAATGCTGATTGGCTCAGTGACTGGGGATGTGTCCCTGGATATGATCTCGCAAGACGCCAATGTGACCGTGGGAGATGTGGTCTTGACCTCCGGACTGGGAGGAAGTTACCCTCCCAACCTGCTGGTTGGGCAGGTGATCAGCGTCCGCAAACTCGCCACAGAATTATTCCAGCAGGCAGCCATCCAACCCAACGTGGACTTCAATCAACTGGGCTTCTTATTGGTCGTCACAAATTTTGCACCCGTGAATATCACTCCTCTGATTGCCACCCCGGGACCATAATTAAAAATGAGAAGAAGTATCCTTGTTGCGATCCCGGTTCTTGGTCTGGCAATCATGCTCCAGACTTCATTTATTGAGCGCATCAACCTTCTCAATGGTGCCGCTGACCTGGTTCTACTAATCATAGCTGCCTGGTGCCTGCAGGAACGAGCCCGCGGCACCTGGTTTTGGGGAGTGCTGGCCGGGGTCCTGGTGGGGTTTGTGTCGGGTGTTCCATGGTATGTCCCTCTGGCTGGCTATTTGGTCGTGGTAGGGTTGGCGCGCATCCTGTCGCACCGGGTCTGGCAGGCTCCCCTCCTGGCGATGTTTACTGTTACTTTAATAGGAACTATTGGTTTGCTTATGTTTACATTTGTAGAACGCACTCTCTTGGAAGTCCCGCTGCCGATTAACCTGTCATTCGTGCAGATTGTTTTGCCCAGCATTCTATTGAACCTTCTCCTCGCCATCCCGGTTCATTCGGTGGTCCGTGACCTGGTAAACCGTCTCTATCCTGAAAAGGTGATTACATGACCACTAGGACCGATGAGACGCGCTTCCTTAACTGGCGACATCTGTTGGTGTATGGAGTCCTGGCAGGCGTTGGAGTTATTTTTATATGGCGCCTGTTTAGCTTGCAGATCTTAAACGGGAGCACTTATGTATCCCAGGCGCAAAGTAATCGGACCCAGACTATCAGTGCGGCCGCGCCGCGCGGGATCATATATGACCGAAATGGCACCCTCCTGGCACGGAATGTGGCTTCCTATAGCATTGTCATCACCCCCGCCTCGCTTCCCGACGACGATGGCGATATCCAGCGCATTTACCGGGAACTTTCCGCCCTGACAGGGGTACCCGTCAACAATGGAACGGTGGAAAATGCGAAATTGCTGCAGGCCTGTACGCCAGGTCCCGGCATAACCCAACTGGTCGACCTGGGCATCTCCAACGCGCCTTATGATCCGGTCAAAATCCAGTGCTATGTGGATGAACAAACCGCCATGGTCGTGCGGGAAAATGAGGTGGACTGGCCGGGTGTGAGCGTGGAAATCGAACCGATGCGGGATTACCCCACCGGGTCATTGACGGCCACCATCGTCGGCTTTTTAGGACCTATCCCGGCTTCCCTGGAACTGGAATACCGGGCCCAGGGTTTCCTGCCCAACCGCGACAAAGTGGGGTATGCCGGCGTTGAATATTCGATGAATGATACGCTCATCGGAACTCCCGGGAAACGAACCGTGGAAGTGGATGTGGCTGGGCAGGTGCTGAGCAACCTGGCACCCCCGATCCTACCGGTTCCTGGCAACAACATTGTCCTTACGATTGACACGCGCCTTCAACAAGCCGCGGCTTCTATCCTTAAGCGTGACATTGATTACTGGAACAACGTTTATTACGGGAAATATCAGATTTCCAGTGGAGTAATCATAGCCATCAACCCCAAAACGGGTGAAATCCTGGCAATGGTGCAATCCCCCACATACGAGAACAACCGTATGGCGAGGATCATCCCGTCATATTATTACAATCAGTTGGAACAGGATCCAGCTCATCCTCTCCTCAATATTGCAGTTTCTGAAGAATTCCCACCCGGCTCCACTTTCAAAATTGCGACCGCAACTGGTGCTTTGAGCGAAGGAGTTGTCACTCCCACAACGCTTGTAGATGCACCCGCCATGATCGGTCTGCAAAATACCTTTTCACCCACCGATCCCGGTAAAATTCAATATTATTATGACTGGACCTACACTTTCTACGGTCAGACGAGCGGACTCGGCAAGATCCCCTTCCTGGAGTGCATTGCGCGGTCCAGTGACGTATGTTTTTATAAAGTTGGCGGGGGGTATGCGAATGAGATCGAACAGGGTTTGGGCATTGAACGGCTCCAGCAATACGCCCAGGCTGTGGGTTATAACCAGCCAAGCGGTATTGAACTCCCGGGTGAATTGTCGGGTTTGATTCCCGACCGTACCTGGAAACGTATTTACCAGGGTCAAAACTGGTCCACGGGCGACACGTATCTTGCTGCTGTTGGACAGGGATATGTACTGGCAACCCCGCTCCAGGTGCTTATGTCCGCTGCGACGATTGCCAACAGCGGAAAGCTGATGCAGCCGACCATCATCAAGGAAATTGTGGACGGGGAGGGCAATGTCATCCAACCCTTCACCCCGCGTGTACGCTGGGATATCACCACCGACCCGGTCATCAAGGATTTTAGTTGTGTTGATGGGGAATGCAACCCAACTGGAACAATGAAACCAGTCAGTGCCTCTGCTGTCCAGGAAGTTGCTGCGGGCATGCGCCTGGCAGCTTCCGACCCGTCCGGAACCCTCAACCATGATTTCTCTTTCCTTAATTATCCCATTGCCATTGCAGGGAAGACCGGTACCGCGGAATATTGTGACGATGTGGCGAATGCAAAAGGTATGTGTGTTCCTGGCCTCTGGCCAGCCCATGGCTGGACGGTGGCATATGCCCCCTACGACAACCCTGAAATTGCCATAATCGCCTTCTTTTACAACGGTGGTGAAGGTGGTCGCGTGGCTGCACCCACCGTGAGAGATGTCATGAGCGCGTATTTCGAGCTGAAGTCTGTGGATACGGCGCAAGGGTTGACTGGAAACCCGTAAGCACCCGGGTCAATCATTAGCGCCTCGCAGATTCTACATGCGAGGCGCTAATTTTTTTTTTTTTGGAAATGGTTTGCTACTGTACTTTCAACAACACTTTCCCTTCGTCCCACAACTGCTCCAACTGGTAGTACCGGCGCAGGTCGGCGTCAAAAAGGTGGACAACAATATCCCCATAGTCGATGATCATCCATCCGGCATCCGGAGTACCCTCGATGCGGCCTTTCTTTTTATGCTCCAGGCGTGTTTTTTCGAGCACCCCATCTGCCAGGGCGTTCAACATTCGGTTACTTGTGGCAGTACAAATAATGAAATAATCGGTAAAGGAGATAATCCCTTTAAGATCCAGAAGGATAATATCTTCTGCTTTTTTATCTTCCAGCGCATTGACTATGGTGTGTGCAAGTTCCAGGGTATCCAGGAGTCACCTCTTTCACATTTACGATATCGGTTGTGGACCAGATTGTACCTGCGCTGATCTCATCGGCAGGCTGTAAAGGTGAGTATAGATCGATCCCCCCGGGAGCAGGTCTGATTTGTAAATATGCACGGCATCCACAAGGACTGTTCCAAGGGTGCCGATACTCATCTCTTCCAGGGTGGCGCAAATTCGATGTAAATCCGCCGTGGAAACATTTTGCCCCACGCGCCCAATCGTCAGATGCGGGGAAAAAGGTCGTTCCTCCGAGGCATAACCCAGGCTCGCGGCTACTGCCTCAACGCCGCGCATAAGTGCCTTCAGCGCAAGCGGGGCTTCCAGTCCGATCCAAATGACCCGTGCCCGGCGGGGGGTAGGGAAGGCTCCCAGACCGCCCACGGGTATCGTGAAAACCTCATGATTGCGGGCTTCCACCTTCATTGTTTC